>Ga0315273_10008287_pt1 | contig 13090 bp, 8 predicted proteins | sample YL17G02_0_MG_FD_205753 | JGI IMG/M metagenome (GOLD analysis project Ga0315273, IMG submission 205753) | Sediment microbial communities from Yellowstone Lake, YNP, Wyoming, USA - YL17G02_0 | ecosystem: Environmental > Aquatic > Freshwater > Lake > Sediment | place: USA: Wyoming | collected...
ATGCCATATACAAGCCGTATCCTGCCATCAGCCATATTGCCTTGATATTCCAATCAAGATACACTGCGATGTCAGAAACAGCCCTGAGCAAAGTGCCAAAAGCCATAAGCCCAAAACCGATTGCAAATGTCCTGTAGCGCTTGTCCTTTGTGAACCTGTAAGCCTTGAAGCTGAACAGGGTGACAAGTATCATCGCAAGAGCTGAAAAGCATTCTAGAAGGCTGTCTAAGCCGAAAAACCACTCTGGCCCCCTTACAGTAATCGTCAATGACATGTGTTATTTTACCGTGACACGCTTTATAAAGCTTATGCATTCACTGTCCTGACTTTCTATCTCGACAACCCCTTCATAATGTATTAATAAGCATCTGACAAAGGATAATTCATGACTGACAATAAAAACACAAGAGGTGATTTTTATGAAGTACACCCCCCAAAACGCCAGCAACGATCTGATAGTTATCGATTGGCTCCTGAGCGCAGGGGCAATAAGCAAGGAGGACGCGCGGTTCATGCGCGTCTATGTAGAGAGCCTCGCATAATGATAAACGCTTTCAATAAAACATGTCGCCAATCTGCGGATTTGCAAACATGCTCGGAAATGTGCGCATTTCCGACACACCTCTTTTGCGGAGACCACTCATCTCCGCTTTATACTCACGAAGTAAAGAACCACCTCTCTGGCGGAGACTCACTCTCTCCGCTTTATGCTAACACCTCTTTTGGCGGAGACCACTCATCTCCGCTTATGCTCACCGCTTTATTGCAAACTCAAGGCAGGGGCGAAGCGCCTCTGTTCCTTTTCCTAAACACAGCAACCAAAAACCTCTCTGCGGGGACATAGTGTCTCCGCTCATAATCACAACACTCTCCGTGCAACAAGTGGTCCCAACCACTTACTTCTAAGGGCGGCCCGCAAGGGCTGTTCCTTTAATTATCAGAATCAGTCAAACTTTCCCTTAACCTGATATTTCTCGTTTGTCAGAAGGTCATTCATCATATTTCTGTATGCAGATGTTATCGCGCTCTGCCTGGCAAACCACCTGAATACAACATATCCAAAATAGGCTCCGAGAAAAATACCAAACGCAAGTGTCAGGTTCATCCAATCGCCTCAATTATCTTCTTTGTATGTGACAGGTCTTTAAAAATGTGTGTGGGCTTTGCTGCTGAAAGAGTCTTCCTGTTGTGATTTCCTGTCATCACGCCGATTGTTTTTGTCTTGTTAGCCCTGCCTGCGTCAATATCCCGCGAGCTGTCGCCGATTACCCACACTTCTGACACTTTGCCTGCCTTTTTTATCGCCATTTTGACAAGTTCTGTCTTTGAAGAAGCATCTTCGCAAGTCATGATGATTTTGAAATACTTCGCAAGCCCTGACTCTTTCAGCATTGCGCCTGCGATATGCCTCAAGCTCCCTGTAACAATCGCGAGCTTGTGCTTTTTCGCCAGCTCAGGAACAAGCTTCATCACACCTGGCAGAATGTGCTTTTTCACATTCCTTGACAGCTCAAAAAAGTGAAGCTCGTAAACGCGCTCTGCCTCGTCGATATTCATGTCAATGACTGCGTTCGACACCCCTTTCTTAAGCGCGTATTCGCGGACAAGGTCAGGAACCCTTTTGCTTGCGTAATCCAGATTTTTGTAGCACGCCTTGATTCCGAAAATATCCTTCATTGTCCTGTGATATGCCTTGTCGTGCACAGCGAACAAATCAACAAGAGTCTGGTCAAGGTCAAAGATGACAAGCTTCATGGCAAAAAGATTAGAAGAGTGGTATAAAAGGGTTTCTGGGCAAAAAGACCTGAAGCTTTAAATATTTCAAGTACATTTCCTTATTCCAAGCGCGTAATGCTTGAGGGGGTCATGTGGGTCTTTTACAGGCCATCAGTCTCCAAAAAAGAGGGCACAGGGGTCCTTACGCTCTCCTGCTTTGCCGGAATCATACTTCTTATTATACTGTTGCATGGCTGTTCATCGTCTGAAATCATTGCCCAGCCATTGAGGCAAACACCGCAGGAAAGTGCAAACCTTGCGGAAACACCACAACAACAAACAAATGTTACTGCAGAAACCCCTCCAAGCCCTGCTGCCGCAGTTATTCTTGACATTCCGCGGCCCAAAATACACCCGCAGGTCGTGCAGGAGCTCAAAGAAAAAAGGCGCTCTGAGCGCATAAGGGTGCTTGTTGAGGCTGAAAATGACGAGGCGCTGCAAAAGCTCGCTGATGCTGTGGAATCCGCAGGCGGCACTGTCACGCAATCCTTCAGCATAGGCAATGTTGCTGTTGTTGAGATTCCTGCAGAAAAAATTTCTGAAGTCGCACAGCAGGCAGGAGTGCAGGAAATCGCACCTGAGAGAGAATATTTTGCATTTCTGCAGGACAAGATTCCTGCATTCTCCATCGACACGGTTGCCTGGGCAAACAATCTGACGGGCTCTGGCGCAACAATTGCAATACTTGACACAGGAATAGGGCCGCACAACGCAGTCAGTGTGGCGCTTGCAAAGTCCTTTGTTTCAGGCGAGGACGCCTCAGACCAGAACGGCCACGGCACGCACGTAGCAGGAATCGCGCAGGGAGTTGCTCCAGGCGCGCGGCTGCTGAACGCAAAAGTGCTTGGCAGCAGCGGCTCAGGCACAACATCAGCAATAATCGCAGGCATAAATTGGGCAGTTGACCCTGACGGAAACCCTGCAACCGATGACGGCGCTGACATAATCTCAATGAGCTTTGGCGGAATGTTCACAGAGCTTGACGGGCCGCTGGCATCTACAGTGAAAGAGGCAATAAGCAGGGGGGTTGTGTTTGTTGCAGCAGCAGGAAACTGCAGGCAGGGCTGCAACGGGTTCTTTGGTGTTGTCACGCCGGCAAACCTCAAGGATGTCATTGCAGTCGGAGCAGTTGATGACAACAACGTGGTTGCCAGCTTCTCATCAGGAGACACCTTTGACGGCTACATAAAGCCAGACATCACTGCACCAGGAGTTGATATCACGTCAGCATGGCTCAACAACAGCCAAAAAACCCTCAGCGGCACATCAATGAGCGCACCATTTGCTGCAGGCGTTATTACATTGCTGCTGGAGAAAGAGCCAGGGCTGAGCAATGGCGAAATAAAGTCGCGGCTTGAAAGCACTGCAGATGACCTGGGAGATGAAGGAAAGGATGAAAGTTATGGCAGCGGCATTATCAATGTTGGCAAATTACTCAAAGAAACAGAACCTATTGAAATCACAAGTCCCCCTATCCAAAATATCACGGCTCCGCTGCGCCCTTCTACCGGACTGAAACTAAGCGAAATACCAGCAGTAAACTTGACCAAGTTCACTATTTTGGAAGAAGGAGAACACTATGGAATTTACCAGTATAACGATGAAAATGGCAGAAATGTGAGTTTTACTTTTCATTTAACAAAACGCATCAATGAATCAAATATATCCGCTCAAATCATCATGCCTTTAGAAGTATACCCGTGTGATATAGTGCCGGTAACAATGGAGTTTGATGTTGACGATGCGCCATCAGACCCCCCAGAATACTTATTATTTGAGGTAACAGACTCAAATGGCAATCGTGTTGTTACGCCACAGCTGTTTATACTGCTGCCTTCATTTATTGACTTGCTTTACAACTCAGGTCCTGGCTACATAATCACTGTTGACACAACATTCATTTCTCCCACCAAGTTTGGAACTTATTTCGCGTATCCAACAATATGGGATAAAGATGGTTTTGAACCAGCAATGACAGATATCGACGTGTACGAGTATTTCAATGTAGACTCATATTCTGACTGGTCGGATGAATGCAATTCAGACACGGATTGCTCTTCAGATAGGTGGGATGGCGGCAAATTCTGCAAAAACGGGAATGTATATCGGGATAGGAAAGACTGGAGATGCGTCGAACCATCAACAACATACTCATACTGTACTTACGATATTTATCCCAAAAAAATAGAGGATTGCGACACAGGCACGTGCTCAAATGGCGCCTGCATTCCTGAATGCATTGACGCAGATGGAGATGGTGAAGGAACAGCATTCCCGTGCCCATTCTTCAGCGACTGCGATGACAGCAACCCTCTTATCAACCACTGGGCAACAGAAATATGCAACAACATAGACGACAACTGTGCTAATGGCGTAGATGAGGGATGCAACGGCAAGCCCTGCTCTTCAAACAGCCAATGCAAAAGCAACGTTTGTTATTCAGGCACGTGCATTCCTCCATGCCCTGACAGTGACCAAGACGGCTACGGCGGCAGCTACAGCCCCGTCTGTACAAATCCAGGCATAGACTGCAATGATGGCAACAAGTTTGTAAATCCAGGAGCAGCGGAATGGTGCGATGATGATGTAGACAACAACTGCAACGGACTGATAGACGAGAATTGTCCGTGCAGCAAAAGCGCAAACTGCGCAGAGGACATGCGTTGCAAGTTTGTAGCCACAACAGGAACTTGCCAGCCAGCAACCTGCGAAAATGAATGCGCAGTGGAAAACGTTGCAACCTGCTCAGGAACTGCGATATATCAATGCATAAATTCAGACAACGACCCCTGCCTGGAAAATACATACATAACAAATTGCGGGTCAACAACAATCTGTGAAGACGGCAAAAGCGCCTGCCAGCCAAAGCCAAATGTGCAAATAGTATTGGAAGAAACACAACTGCCAATCTATGCGCAGGCAGGCGACAAGATAACAGCATACCTAACAGCAACCAGCACACAAAGTGCGCAGCTGGTGTACAGCACGACCGCTTTCACGCTTGAAACACCAAGCTGCAGCGGCACATTCAAATTTAGTGGAAAAAAGGACTGCCTCTTTACCGTAAAAGAAACCGCGCCGCCAAAAGCGCACTGGATAGGCGTCAAGTATGGGCCAAGCAGGAAAGTAACGGTAATCACCAAGCCAAATGTTCTCATCGCAACGCACAAGCCAATGCTGTATGAGCGGTTTAACAGCGCTTCTGCCGTTACCAAACTGCTCAAACAAACATATGATTATGCCTATAACGAACGGGGAGTGGTGTACGACCTTGCAGATTACAACCTGCCGCCGCATCCATTTGACAACCAACCATACACTGAAACCTATGACGACCAGGATATGAAAGACAATACCTTTGCCATCGAGGCAGGGGCGTTCATCAAAGACAGATGCAATGGTTGCACCAGCACACTCATCCTTGGTGATGATTTTGTTGTTCCACACTACAGAAGAGACCTTGACAAGAGCTTCTTCTTTGGACTTTCAAAAGAAACTGATGAAGTTTACAGCGACATAAGCTATATTGGCAGGACAAACCTCCAATTCAGCGAATTTGAGGAAATCTTTTACCAAAAAGAGAAGTTCGATGGCAAGAAAGTAATGCTTATACTGCCTGATGAAGTGACGCCTGCGCAACGAACGCAGATTGACAGATTAACAGATTTCATTGAAGATGACAATGGACCAATTAATGGCAAAATTATTGATGAGTTGCAAGCATCAGATACTTTCTGCAATAGTCATTTGGCGTTCACTTATTATGACGGCTATACGCTCATAATTATAGGAACTTCATTGACAAACAAGGCACTGCAGTGCTTCCCGTTTGTTATTGAGAATGATCTTGAGTCAGTCACGATTGAAAGAAACCCATGGGATGGCAGGGCATACTCTGTTGTAATAAACAGCGATAACGCCGACCAGATAGCGGTATTGAATGACTTGTTGGAAACTGGCGCATATAAGGAACTACACTCGTCCGGATGGCTGATTGCAAGAACGGCTGGAAATGTCGCTGCAGGCGCAGCAGTAGGGCTTGTCATACTAGGCAGCGGAGGCTCGGCAGCACCAGTGATGCTTGTCGTTGCAAGCGGACTGAGCATTGCAGCAGACTCGGTTGACGGTGCAGAATGCCTTGAGTTTGGCGCTGGAGAATGCACAGAGTTTGTTATCGGCCTAGCGCTTCCCTTTAGCCTGGAAAAAATCGGAAAACCGCTTTTGAAGCAGGCCATCGACTTATTCGGCTCCAGATTGAAATATGTCTACGAAGCGCTGGGAGAAAAAACCACAGGCATCTTGAAGGGAATGAACAAAAAGGGCCAGTTACTTCCTGGCGGCGGTTTAAGCAAGCTTGACAAATTCCTCGCCAATAACGATTTCGTTGGAAACAGTCTAATCAAGGGACTGTATGAACACCTCTATAAATACGGATCGGGATTCACAGACTTCATAATAAAAACTGCAGATACCAATCCGGCAAAAGCTGTAGGAATTCTAAAGGTCGTTCACGAAACCAAATTAACACAAGGACAAGTTGATGTTATAGTAAAAAAAGGATATCTGCCTACAAAAGAGTTCGTGAAATCAATAAGCAACCTTGGTGACGAATATGCCTATATTGTTGATGACGTGCTGTACTACTCAAATGGGAAAAATAGGCCGGCATTTCGCGGACTGACTATTAAAAACCTGCCTGACAATCCGAAAGATGCTGCACGCGCAATTGATTCGCAATTGAGACTAGATGATGCCCAGGCAGGGTATGATGTTCCAAAACAAGTAGGCACAGGGTATCATTCCGACCAGACCGTTGTAAGCTTTTCACACGACTTCGGAATTGCATCTGGCTTTTATTCACTTCGTCTCGGGTCAGACTCAGGCGTAGTCATCGTATACGACAAAGCATCAGCCTCTTTTGTCGACTCACAAGCAATACTCAAGCAGCTTGATGAAAAAATACCCTTTGCAAATGTATTCGGTCCAAACATTCCTGTCGAATCAGTATACATGGCAGCACTAAACAACAACGAGCTGAGTTTACTTGGCAAGCCAAGCATTAAACACGTGGTTGGCTGGTACAAAATCACGAAAACCGCAGATGGAACTGTTGCTAAGAAATTTGTTCAAAATCCTGAGTACATAGGAAAACAGTCAGACTGGATGCAGATAAACACTGTTGATAAAATCAAACAACTCCACAATGCGAACGAAATTGCGAATTACCAGAAAGTGGTTGATGAAGTCAAAAGCAGAGGATTTGATGATGAAATGCTGCCTGATTTTGACCTGAGAAGAGGAAACACTGCATTCTGGCCAAAGGAGGTCAACTAATGCAAATCCACTTTAATCATTACACAACCAAGCCAAGTGTAAAAGAAAAAAAGGAAAGAGGGCGTAACCTAAATCCCGCAGAAGGAGACTTCTTGTCAGATCCTGTTGTTTCATCATTTTCCAAAGGCGTTGAACAAACAGAAGAAGGATTCAAGAAAATTGTCAACACACTGTGTGAAACCTTTGGTGCAAAAGAAAGTTACGAGGATATTCTCTCTAAGTGCATTTCTGATGCTCACTGCAAGGATGAAAAAGATATTCTACGTGTTACTTTAACGGATGATATATTCTCACTTGTTGTGATAAAAAACGGGCATTGGCTTGCAAAAATACTTGATTACGAGCATTATGAACGGGCAATGCAAAGCATAGTTAAAGGTCTTACAGTCTTAACAAAACAAGGATTCTTCACGCGCGTTGCAGGCGTGTATGGAGTTCAAGATGGGAAGACAGAAATATACTTCCACGTCGTTTTTGTGCCCAAAGGCGATTTCTACTATGAGGCATACCATTCAACATACAATTCCATAGATTGCTATGCAAAAGCAACAGGCCCCAACGGCGATTTATTTGTTTTTAAGTACGAAATGCCCATATTCTTCAGCTCAGCGGATTATTTCATTCCAAAGGTATCGCCATTTGAAGACCGCTCATTTGAAATAAAATTTGATGACAAAGGAAAGAAAAGTGTGCCTTTAATGATAATGAAGACCAAGGAGCTGAAAGACAATTTCTACGTTGTAAAAGTTGGCCTGAGTGGAAGAACTCACAGCACGTGGATTGCCATGTGGAATTTCCCGCTGTGCGTTGTTTTCACGGCGAAAACGCTTGAAGAAGCCCTGTCAAAACTGCACGGCGTTATTTCCAATCGAGGGCTTGTTTTTGCAGATTATGAAAAGCTCAAGGAGGCAGTGCTTAATGCAAAAGTGGAATAGACTTGTTATGGTCCTGCTAAGCCTGATTTTCTTAGCTACGGCAGTCTTTGCCGTACAAGTCAATTATGAAACTACCTCTGTCTCCAGAATTGTTGGGGAAACGCCAGATGCGATGCGCTTGCAGTTGATGAGACAGGACTTCACACTTGAATCTGCAGGCGTGTATACAGAAGCCTTCGAGACAAAAATGGACGTGCAGGAAATTTTGAAAAGCCAGTTTGGCAGCGTTTCCACTCCATTCGCAACAACTTGGAGCATGTCAAGCGTACAAAACCAGCTTGCCAACAACAATCGCAACTACATCATATTAAACTCTGATATCTGGGATGGAACCCCATATCAAATATATCCTGGAAAAGTAAAAGACATCAAAAACTGGAATCTGCAAAAAAGCAACCTGTTTATTTTTGACTCTTATGCAGCAGGACTTCACATAAAGCAAACCGAAACTTTTGCAAGCGCGCTCACGCCAAAAGCCACAGTCATTGCACCCTTGTCGCACACCAGTGCCAATTTTGTCAAGGCATTTGTCTGCAATCTTGGAAAGCATGTAACCATTGGGGAAGTTTTTAGGCAGGCCCGCAACAATTATTACGCGCATACCCACCAGCGCTCAGAGTTTTTAGGGCTAACCATGCTATCGTATGCACTTTCAGGAATTCCCACGCGTAAAATCACGAACATAAACTGGGATACTACCAAACGGGCAAAATACTGCTCTGATTACGATGAAGTGTTTGGCGTATCAGAAGCTGGAGATTATAGCATACAAGAGGCAGGGGATTCCTTTATCCGTGAAATAACTGTGAACTTTGGAGAACCAACAGCAACAGAGATGGATGGATTCACCGTTATAGAAAGCGAGGCAACACAGCAGCAGTTTATTGAAAGTTCCCTTGTCGTTCCCTCAAGAACTGAAACAGTCAACTTCCCGCTCAAGACAGTGGTCAGCAATGTAACGCTAATCGCATTTGAAGAGCCTGCAGATATCACCGCACAGCTTCCAGATTGGAATGGAACAATGATGCAGGAACGCATGTGCTATCAGCAAATGGCACCTGCCACAGCAGAGTTCGCTTTAACCCAGACTGAAGATGCAGTAACAATTATCGCTCATCTCAACCCGCTTGAAATAATTGACTGCCAGTCAGGACAGTTCAAATTCTACACAAAAGCCAGGTACAAAATCGAATATGTGCCGTACTCGCCATTGCGGATTGTATCGGTCGCGCATCCAGAGATAATGATTCCAAATGAAATTACTGACATAACAGTGCATGTGGAAAATACAGAGTCAAGCCCTGCAACCGGCAAGCTTGTCCTTTCAGACTCTGAGGGCATCATATCTGCTCAGGAAATAACTGCAACGATGAGCAGCTATCAACTGGAGCTTGATGCGCCCGCAGAAGAAGGAATATTTGAATACACAGTCAGCTTTATGCAGAATGACGAACCAAAGACAAGCGTTGCCTTTGACCAATCAGTAGACGTCCTCGAATCTTCACTTGACATTCCAGAAATCGCAACAGACAATGTTCAGGTTGCCCTAGAACTTACAAACAACCTGCCTGAAGCACTGCCGGTGACTGTCGAATACGAACTAAGCAGCAATGAAAAAATAAAAGATGCTGAAAACCAATCTGTAATGCTCTCTTCCGGAAAAAACAGCATAGTGCTTTCATTTGGCGATTTGGAAAAATCAGCAGTCAGCTATGATCTGACAATCAATATCCCGTACCTTGAAAGCAATGAAATGTTAACAGGCACGGTAGTAACTGATAGAGCTCCAACAATCGAGGCACCGGATGTCGTTGTAAAAGAAGGAGGGTCTATAACAATTATACCAACCATCACAGACCCTGATGGAGATGCTGTCAGCACTAAAATAGATGCCGCCTTTGCACTGGATGGAAGCCACACCTTTAGTTTTGAAGAATCAGGCACTTATCCAATCAAAATCGAGGCATCGGATGGCATACTGACGACTGAGAAGACAATTTATGTTGTTGTGGAAAACGTTAACAGAGCCCCTGAAGTGTCAGTTATGGAAACAATAACGGCAGAAGAAGGAGAAACGCTCAGCGTTAATGCAATAGTAATAGACCCAGATAATGAAAACAGCGTAAGCAATGATGATAATGAACTTAACATGACTTATGGCTGGCCGCTGGATGAAAATGGAAATGTGGCATTGACTTTTGAAATGTCAGGAACAATAGATGTTCCAATAACCGCAAGCGATGGCGAGTTATCAACAACTAGATTGGTAATGCTGGACATTGCAAACACAAACCGTCCTCCGCGCATAGAAATCCCTGACACAATCAATTCTGACTACGAAATTGACCTGGCGCCGTACGTTAACATAAGCGACCCTGACAATGAGAATGACGACCCAAGCGATGACAACCAACTCAGCATTATTTACGCGACGCCGTTTGACGCACACGGGCGCTGGACTCCTCCGCAGCCAGGGCTTGTATTCACAACAGTTAAAGTCACAGACGGCGAGTTTGCCGTCGGCAAAGACGTTTGGATAAATGTCAGCGCAACACACCCATTGCCCCGGCCGCCATACATATACCCTGAATACAACAACACACCTGAAACTCCTGTGGAGGAGCCGCCCGCAAACATTACAGAAAACCAAACCACAATACCTCCTGCAAACCTGACTCCTGAAACCAGCCAGCAGCAAAACCAGGCAGCAAATGAAACCGTAGCCCAAACCAGCACACCAGCACTACAGGTAGTTGAGCAAACCACAACCAACGGACTTGAAATAGAAATAACTGCAAAAGGAAACGGGCGCACAAAGAAAGTCAACAGCAACACATTGCTCAGCGTAAATCCTGACAGCGAAGTAAAACTGAATATTGCAATCAAGAACAATGGCAACACAACCAAAAAAATAACAGTCGAAGCAGGAATTGACGAGCTTGACGAGAAGGAAAAGGAAACAATCATTCTCAAGCCTGACGATGACGAGGAACTCAAATATGAGTTCTTCATCCCAAGGCTCACTGATGAGGACAAGTACAAGCTGGAAATTTCAATCCGCGAAAACGGAATCAGGATAAAGAAAACCCTCACGCTAAAGCTTGACAAGTCACCACATAAAATTTCAATACACAAAGCAAAAGCAGAAGCCTGTGATGAAAAAGGGAGAATAACAATACGCCTTGAGAACACAGGAAGCAATAATGAAAAAGGAACTTTGCACCTGGAAAGCAAATCACTTGGGCTGGACCGCAAAATACCATTCTCGCTTGACGAAGGCGAATACAAGACTTTCAGCGAACCATTCCTAACTGAAAGCGGCACACACACAATCAGTTTAACAACAGAATACAACTCGCGCTCAATCACAAAAGAAGTGCCTGTAGAAAACTGCTAACACACAAAGAGAAAGTTATTTAAGCAAATCAGAGTCATCAAAATTATCCGAGGTGGTATTCATGCCAGAAAACAAGGAACCAGTCAATATCGCAATAATCGACGGAGAGCCGTTCTTCGCGCACGAGATGTCAACAAACTTCACGCCGACGCAATTCACTCTTGACTTCAAGTGCATCACTCCGCGCGTTGACCCAAGAAGCAAGAAGCCGAGCTTTTTGCTGAAGCACAATGTGGTAATGGTCGAACCTTATCACGCCAAGATGATTCTCACCGTCCTCAACAGCGTAATCAAGAAGTATGAAGAGGAATACGGCGCGATAAAGAAGCCAAAAGCCATTGAAAACGCCGAAAAGAAGCAGAAGAAGGCAATGAGCACCAAGAAAAACGCAGACACAGAAACCCCGAGCTATCTCGGGTGATTATTTTTTCTTCTTTTTTGCTGTTTTCTTCGCAGATTTTGTTTTCTCATCAGCTTTTTTAGTGAGAATAATCTGCGCATACTGCCAGCGCACATCCTCTTTTCTTGGCACAATCTGATCTATGTCGCAGACAACAGCCATTTCCTGCGTCATACACGTTTCATAAAATTCTTTTACGCGGAAGCTAAGCTCTTTTCTGGCAGGCTCCCAAGCGCCCTGATATATTCCTGCAAGAGAGCCGTTTTGTATGTTTCCCCTTGCATTGTAATGAATATTCAGAAACACATCACCAGGCACCTGCACAAGGAAGTCAAGCACTACCTGCTGGCCCTCGCGCTGGGCTATGCCCTCAATTGTCCTGTTTTTCTCAGGCGAACAAGGGTCAACAATGCTGCCGGTCAGCCTTCCGGTCTGCGGAAAAACAACAACCTCGCCTGAAAGCTGCCCTTTCCTGCCATCCTGCCTGTAACATCCTGTCAGCGAGTATGATTCCTGCATAACAAAGCAGTATCTGCAGGTCTTTAAATTATTGCGTATTATAGAAAATACAATTTACCAGTCAAACAATTCTACAAGAACTAAATACAGGACAACTCCGAACAAAACAACAAGGAGCGTAACCATCCAGCCGCTGACCTTGACTGTGCCCGCGTCTGCTGTGACTGAGCCTGTTATTCCCTTCATTGAGTTCCACAGGCGGCTGAAGAATCCAGGCCTGACTTCTGCCTTGACCTCAACCTCTGGCTGAGTCGCAGGAGGCAGTGCTTCTGGTTCTGGCTGCACAACCGGCTTTTTCACAGGCGCTGTATAATTCGAAGTCTGCAATGCAGTGGGCAGCGCGAAGAAGTTGAATCCTGGCGCGAACTCGTTTGTCGGCGAGAACTTGAGCTCAACGCGCGACACATAATTCTTTGTGAATGTGACAAGCATATCGTAATACTGGTCGCGGTTCAGGTTGTATTTCTTGATTTCATTAGGGACAAGCTTTGACTGCGAGCCTGAAATTGTGTAGTTTGCGTGGTTGCGCGCTATCTCAATGTTCTCAAGCGGGTAAATTATGCCCTTGTACTCAATGAGCAGGCTGTCGCGCCTTCCAAGAGTAATCAGGCGGGTCTTTCCTGCAGTAAGGTTGTAGTAATACACCTGGCCCATTCCGCCGCCTCCACCGCCTCCACCGCCACCGCCTCCACCGCCTCCGCCTCCACCGCCACCGCCGCCACCTGCAAC
>Ga0315273_10008289_pt1 | contig 13088 bp, 8 predicted proteins | sample YL17G02_0_MG_FD_205753 | JGI IMG/M metagenome (GOLD analysis project Ga0315273, IMG submission 205753) | Sediment microbial communities from Yellowstone Lake, YNP, Wyoming, USA - YL17G02_0 | ecosystem: Environmental > Aquatic > Freshwater > Lake > Sediment | place: USA: Wyoming | collected...
GATACTTGAAGACGGCAAATTGATGGAGCTTCATGTGGAGCGCGCGGCGCGCATTGTGGGAAATATCTATAAGGCGCGGGTGGCGACGGTGCTGCCGGGGATGGAGGCGGCTTTTGTGGACATCGGATTGGAACGGCACGGCTTTTTGTCGGCCGAGGAAGTCGGCTTTTTCGGCGCGGATGATGGCGATGGAGAAGGCCCGGCGCTGCACTATTGGGACACCCAGAAACGGCGCAGTCCGATTGAGACGCTTAGCGCGGGTCAGGATATATTGGTGCAGGTTAACCGCGCGGCGATCGGCACGAAAGGGGCGCGGGTCTCGGCGCGGCTGGCTTTGCCGGGGCGTTACCTGGTGCTGCTTTTGAATGATGCCGGACGCGTGGGCGTTTCTCGCAAAATCGAGAGCGACAAGGTGCGCCTGCGGCTGAAGAAATTTGGCGAAGAGATTTGCCCGAAAGATTGCGGGCTGATTTTGCGGACGGAATCGGAGGCCGCCCGCCCGCCGCAGTTAAAGCGCGATCTGGAATTGCTGCTGGAGCTGAAGCGGCGCATGTTTGAGAAGTCTTCAAATGTTGCTGCGCCGGCGCTGGTGCATGAAGACCTGACCCTGGTGCTGCAAATCATCCGCGATTGCTTCACGCGGGAGGTCTCCCGCTTGCTGGTGGATTCCGAAAAAATCTATGAGAACGCCCGCGAAGTGGTGGAGATGATTTCGCCCCGTTGGAAGAACCGGGTCGAGCTCTATAAGGAGGAAGGCGGGCTGTATGAGCGCTTCGGCGTGGAAGAAGAGATTTCCAAATTATGGCAGCGCAAAGTGTGGCTCAAGGCCGGCGGTTATATCAGCATTGACCAGGCCGAGGCGTTGTGTGCGATTGATGTGAATACCGCGCGCTATACCGGCCGGGGCCGAACGGGGCTGGAGGAGACCATCTTGAAAGTCAATCTTGAAGCGGCCGAAGAGATCGCCCGGCAGTTGCGGCTGCGGGATATCGGCGGCATTATCGTGATTGATTTCATTGATATGGAGAGTTCCGCGCACCGCGCCAAATTGCTGGGGATATTCAAGGAGGCGCTCACCCGCGACCGCGCGAAAACCCGCGCGCTCTCCGTCAGTCCGCTCGGCCTAATCGAGATGACGCGCAAGAAGCAAGGCGAGAGCCTGCTGGAGAAGATTACCGACGGCTGCCCGGAATGCGGCGGGCTGGGGCGGGTGCAGAATCCCGTCAGCATTTCCCTGCATATTCAGAGCGAACTAAGACGCCTTGGGAAAGAGCATGTGGGCGGGGCCTTTGCGGTGTGGGCGCATCCCAAAGTGGCCGCTTTGCTGGTGGGCGCGGGCGGCGAACAGGTCAGGCAATTGGAGACTATGCTGCAAAGATCCCTGTATATCAGGGCCGATAGAGAAGCTGCGCAGGATTATGTCGTGGCCTTTTTGCAGCCGGGCGAAGTGGAGGAAAAGGTGGGGTCCTTCGCCGCCGGCCAGCAGCTTATGTGCCGCCGCCTCCGCGAGATGAGCGGCGGGACGAATTTCGTGGTCTCGGAGGAAGGCTATCTGGTCGAGTTGCCGGCGCAGCCCGTCACGTCGGAAGAAAGCTTTCCGGTGGATTTGGTGAAAGTTGCGCCCGGCTACGCGGTGGGGCGGGGTTTTGGCGAAGAACAAAAGATCGAGGGCGCAAAGCGCCCCGGAGGCATCAGGCGGCGGGGTCTGCGCGCCCGTCAGAAAAAGGAACGCGCGGCGAAAGAGCAGCCGGCCCTGACCGCCTTCCCGCCGGCGCCGCCGGTCAGCATTGCCATCGAGCCGCGGGCGCCGGAGGCGGTCGCGCCTGTCGCCACTAATGCGCCGACCGAACCGGCCCCGGAGAAGACCAAGCGCAGACGGCACCGGGGAGGCCGAGGACGCGGCAAGAGCGCGGGTGCGATTCAGCCCCCAACCTCAACCGAAGAAATGGCCACCGAACCTTATGAGAGCGATCGCGCGGAGCCGCACATTGAAGAAGTTCCGGCGCCCGCGCCGGCCGAATCTGTTCAGGAGAAGACCAAACGCAGACGGCATCGCGGCGGCCGAGGACGCGGCAAGAAAGCCGGCGCGACCCAGCCGGCGGTCTCAACCGAAGAAACGGTCAGCGAACCCTATGAGAGCGATATTGCGGAGCCGCAGCTAGTTGCAAAGGCGACTCCCGTTCTCACGGAGGCTGAACCGCCAGCGGAGCAAACAGAATCGCCCCAAGCGGACGAAGCGGCCAAGAAGAGCGCCCCCCGCCGCCGGCATCGGTCCCATCGCAAAAAGACCGCGCCGCCGGCAGAAGCCGGTGCGCCATCGGAATCTACTGCGCCTCCGGAAGCGGGGATGATTAGGGAAGACGCTTTGGCCTATATGCCGAGCGAAGCGACCGCGGTTCCTCAACCAACGGCAGAAATCCATTCGGACGCGCCCGCATCGGTTGAGCAGTCCGATCCGTCCGCGCCGGCCAAGCAGCCGCGCCGGCGCTACTACCGCCCGCGGAAGAAGAAGGAAACTGGTTCGCAAACGGGCGAATCTGGCGTATAATTATCATAAATCTGTGCAGAGGCGATAAGCTTCAAGGGGAAGAGGATGAACGCAGGCAGAGGGCAGTGGCTGTCTATAATTTGCACGGTGCTGACTCTTCTCTTCGGGATCGCCGCGTTGTTTGCCTTTTGCCTCAGGCATTTGCCGCAGAAAGTTACGCTTCCCATTACCCTCTGGCTGTTCAGAGCGGATGATATAATCATCGCGGGCGGCGAAGATCCCCAAATGGGAAGCGGATTGGCAATTCTCTCCGCAGGCATTGAATTGCTCGCGCTTCTGTTAATTGCTGCAGCGGCCTGGAAAGCAGGCCAATCATTCATGCATAGAGCTTCAGGCGAGACTGCCTCAAAAGATAGTGCCATGTTTTGGTATTTTTGCGGCTGGCTTCTAGTCGTGACATTAAAGATAGGGTTGGATAATCTCTTTCTGCTACCCCAAGTGTTGCACTTCATTATTGAACTGAGGTTACTCAATTGGCGGCCCACTTATCGAATCCTTCCTCGTGGCCGCGGCAGCCTTCGCGGCGAGTCTGGGATGGCGGCACAATCGCGCACAGGCAAATTAAGTAAGGCATCATCTCTTCCCAAACAATCCTCTCCTCCTCCACTTCCTCCTTACTGGTTGGCGGCCGCCGAGGCGAACAAAGATATAATCGGCCAGATCTTTGTCTATCGCCGCGGTGGTTTCACCCACGCGGAAGACAAACGAGGGCGAGCGCTGGATTAGCGCTATCGGCAGGCCCGGCAATACTCCCAGGGCGAGCAGCCTGTCCAGTTTCGCTTTGTCCTTTGTTTGAAGATAAGCGATGATGCCCTTGTCTCCATCTTCGAGTTCGGAAAGTGCGGAGACGATCTTCATGGAGGCGTCCGGTTTTTCTTTGCAGCAGCGCCCCAGGGGAATGGGCAGATTGTGCGGGCAAAAACGCGGATGACCCAAAAGAGTGCAGATGCGCTCTTCTAAATCTCTCTTAATAATATGCTCAAAGCCGCAGGCGGCCTTGTCGCCCGCGCCGGCGGGCATGTCGAAAACATCCGCCAGCAACCGCTCCGCCAGGCGATGGTGGCGCACTACCATCTCACCTCGCCCGAGGCCGCTGGCAGTTAGGGAGATGCGCTTTTCTTCTTTACTCGCAATCATTCCCGCGCCCAGCAATTCCTGCACTTCCGAGTCTTCCAGCGATACTCCCAGAGAGCGCAGGCTGACTTTCTCAAACCCGCGCTCGGTCTTTTCCATCCACAATCTCTCTAATATCTCTTCGGCTTTATCAGTCAAAGTGGGCATCTTCGCCTCCTGATTATTTCTTTGCGTTGACTTTGCGTTCTTTGCTCTTTGCGGTTAATTGTTTTAAGAAATTTAGTCGCAGCCGCGGCAGCGGGGTGCTATATCCGCACTTCGGGCAGCAGATCATCTTGCAGCCCTTCGACAGCGGGCAGTTGCTGCATTTGCCGGCGGCCTTTGGGTCATCCGCATCAAATATATGACCGCACAGCGCGCACTTCATATTTTCACCCTCAGGTAAGTGAGGATATGGTACAGACCGTATCCCACCAGCCAGGCGAAGGGAAATATAAATGCGCATATCGCCAGCGTGGTCTTCAGCCCACGCTCCTTCACCATAATCAGCCACTGCGCAATGCAGGGCAAAAAGAGGGTAAGGGTTACCATGGCCACCAGTAGGGGAATTCCGCCCAGCAATCCTTTTGAATGAAGGTCATAAAGGCCGGCGGCGCCGTAATCGCGCCGGAAGAAGCCGAAGAGAAAAGAGAAGGCCGCTTCGCGCGGCAGGCCGATGGCCATCACCAATGGTTCGAGCCCGCGGATCACCCAATCGAAAATCGAATGACCGAAGATCACGATCTGCCTTCCCACCCAAATCAAAAGTGAAGCAACCACGAAGAGTGGAGTGATTTCCAAGAAATACCATTCCATGCGAGCGTAAGTCTTGGATATGATATTGCTTAGTTTGGGCCATCGCAACGGCGGCACTTCGATATAGAACGAACTCGCCTCTCCCTTAATTAAGCGCGAACTGAGGAAACCTGCGAGCAGGAAGATGATGCCAATCACTATAGCCCAAATCGCCAGCGCCAGCGGCGATCCTGATAATAGCCCCAGCACGACCCCCAATTGCGCGGAACAGGGAATGGCAAGGGCAAGCAAAAGTGTTGCAATTACTCGCTCGCGGCGAGTTTCGAGAACGCGCGTGACTAACGTCGCCATCGTGTCGCATCCAAGACCAAGCACCATCGGTATGACCGCACGACCGGAAAGGCCGATAGTTTTGAAAAGCTTGTCTATCAACAAAGCCAGTCGGGGCAGATAGCCGGTGTCCTCTATAACGGAAAAGACAAGAAAAAAGGTTGCCACAATCGGCAGGATAATAGCAACGGCGTAAGTCAGACCCAGAGTTATCATTCCGTATTCATGCACAAACAGGTCCTGCACCGCAGACCAGGGAATTATTCGTTCCACAAGATGAGTGACGAATGGATTGAGATGAGCGTGAAACAGCTTATTTTGCAGCGCATCAACAAGAATGCCTGCGCCGAGTTTGCCGACAAATAGATACAGACCGAGATATAGGACGAGCAGCAATATGGGCAGGCCCGTGAGTGGCCGCATCATCAAATTGCTCAGAGTCTCCCCTGCGCCTTTTTGCGCATGAGTCGCCGGAGTGCAGGCGATCTTCATCAGGTTATTCGCCGCCTCCTGCCGGTCGAGAAGCAAGAGATAGCCGGGCGGATGCGCCAATTTCATCCTCGCATTTGCAATTTCATGCTTTATTGACGCGTAACGCTCTCCCTCCAAAGCTTGCGCAATCTCCGCCATTTCGGAATCTTCTGCCAGCAGCAGGCTCGCCACCGCGTGATAGGAGATGCCGTAATCGCCCTGCAGCAGTTCCGCGATTTTCGCCAAAGCTGCATTAATAACGGGATTGCCTTGATTAACGCTGAACGCTGAACGCTGAACGTTTAACGGTGATAACTGATGCTCGCATAACGCGCAGGAGAACTCCGAACCCTTCGCCAGCGCGTCTGCCATTCTGGCGCGCAAAACGTCAATGCCTTCGCCGCTGACGGAAACTGTTGGAATAACCGGAATTCCCAGCTCTTGCTCCAACCGCGCGCAGTCTATTGTCATGCCCAATCGGGCGGCCTCGTCCATGATGTTGACGACCAGCATAAGGGGCAGGCCGGCTTCGATTAGCTGCAGAGTGAAGGGGAGCATGCGGCCCAGATTTTTTGCATCTACAACATGCAGAACAAGATCGGGCTTGTCCATTCGGAGGAGCGTCCGCGCCACTCGTTCCTCCTCGGTAATGGGAGCCAGAGAGTACATTCCGGGTGTATCAATAACTTCAATGGTTTCATCCCCAACGCGCATATGCCCGCGGCTGACTTCAACCGTGGTGCCGGGATAATTCGAGACGGTAACATAGGCGCCGGTCAGGGCGTTAAAAAGCACGCTCTTGCCGACATTGGGACTGCCGACAATCGCGATCGTGCGCGTCTTGGCGGGCGCTTCTCCCCCGCTTTTTCTATGCGGACGCAATCTTTGCAGGACTTCCAGCTTAATCATCATGCCTCCTTCCTGCCGGCGACGCGTATCTTCTCCGCCACTTGCCGGCCCAGGGCGTGGGATTTGCCGGCAATTTCGATTATCACGGGCCCGTCTGCAAACGGCTCTTTTTTAATAATCTTCAGGCGCGCGCCGGGGATTATGCCCAATTCGGCCAGATAGCGCAGCACTTCGGCGGATTCATCCGCAATGGCGATTACGCGCACGGCGGCCGCGGTTTTTGCCTGTGGCAATGGATAGCTCTTATCCAGATCGGAGGGATTCAGGGGATGGCCGTGAGGACAGGTAGCTACCCCTCCCAACCGGACGATAAGCCGCTCTTCCACTTCGCCTTCGATGAGATGCTCGAACCTGCAAGCCTCTGTATGCACCTTGTCCCAGGGCAGGCCTAGAATATCAGTCAGCAGGCGCTCGGAGAGCCGATGCCGCCGGATGAGCACGGTGGCCAGCCGCCGGCCTTTGGCGCTCAACGAGGCCCGGCCATAGGGGCGATACTGCACCAGCCCCAGGGCGGCGAGGCGCTTCAACATGCCGGTTACCGAAGCGGGGGCTACTTTCAGATGGTCGGCCAGCGCCTTCGTCGCCGCCGGCCCGATTCCCGCCACGCGCCAGATGGCCTCGATATACTCCTGGATGCCCTCCGTCAGCTTCGTCTCTGTTGCCGTCGCCATTTGTCTATCCTAGAATATATATTAGGCTAACCTAACATTAGTATAGATTGTTCCAGACAGGTCGTCAAGGATAACATCCGCAGAACTGGCAGGAGTTTGATCATCCCAAACAGTAGGGGCAGCCCTATGTGGCTGCCCTCAGAGGAAGGGCGACCACACGGAGTCGCCCCTACAAATATGACGCATGTCTTGAGAAACAGTGTATCCTCTCCTTCAAATGGTGGTAAGATATTAGTGTAGGTCTTGTGGTGTGCCGGTTGGCGCAACTTTACAGGGCAAGGGGAAAGAGATGAAAATCCTCATCGCGCTGGTGGTTTCATCGTTGTTTTTCTTCGCCGGATGCGGCGGCTCCGGCACGAAGGTCGCGCAAAAGCCCTCGGTGATTCCTGCGGCAGGAGAAAGCTAAATGGCGCGCCGCGCAAGAAGATGATATTTATGAGGCAGTGATTCGCTATGAAATGAAAGGCGCAGAGAATGAGGAAACCTATTACATTCGAACGAAATGGAAGGATCCCAGCGATGAATTTATGAAGCGCTTTGCGGCAAGCAAACCGGCTGTAAAGAAGATGTCAGCTGGCAAATCATTGATTGACAAGAGCAAAGCGCGACAAATATTTCTCGATGATATTAGGTGGAAGGAGTCTGCTGAAGTGAATGTCGGCGCTCATTACTACTTCACAGGGATAGTTCATTTCTATTCCTATGTGGTAGCAAGACAGAAAGGAAGTTGGGAAGTAGTAAAAGAGCAAAGGTAGTATCTACATCCGAACTGGCGGGGCGATCCCCCGATACCTTAGGATAAAAGGCGGTTCCGTTTTGGATTTTTTGTCTGCGTAATCTGCGTAATGGCTAGGCCCTCTGGGCCGCTGGCTAAGCCTGCCATAGGCAGGCCGCCATCCCGGCCAAAGGCTTAGGGACATCCCGGCCCCTTTGGGGCTTAGGGATCTGTGTATTTTTTTAATGGAGTTCTCATGGGCAAATCGTTAACTCGCAAAATTCTGGAAAAGCATCTCCTGCACGACGGCTGGCGGGCGGGGGAAGAGGTCGCGGTGAAGATTGACCGCGTGCTGATACAGGATATCACCGGCACGATGGTGGCGCTGCAGTTCGAGCAGATGGGCCTGGCGCGCATCCGGCCGGAGTTCGCCGTGGTCTATGTTGACCACAATATGCTGCAACTGGATTACCGCAATCCGGAGGATCATCGCTTTTTGCAGACCTGGGCGGCGAAGCGGGGCGTGTATTTCTCCCGCCCGGGAAATGGCATCTGCCACCAGGTGAATACCGAGCGCTTTGCGATCCCCGGGAAGACGCTGCTCGGCTCGGATTCCCATACCCCCACGGCCGGCGCGGTGGGTTGTCTGGCGATTGGCGCGGGCGGCTTGGAAGTCGCCCTGGCGCTGGCCGGGCATCCCTTTGAAATGCCTATCCCGAAAGTGGTGAAGGTAACTTTGCAGGGCAAGCTGCCGGAATGGGTGGAGCCGAAAGACGTCATTTTGGAGATGCTGCGCCGCATCAGCATCAAGGGCGGATTGGGGCGGGTTTATGAATTCACCGGCCCCGGTTTGGCCAATTTGCCGGTAACCGCGCGCGCCAGTATCTGCAACATGGTGGCGGAATTGGGCGCCACCACCGGCATCTTTCCTTCGGATGAGCAGACCCGCGCCTTTTTACGCAGCCAGCAGCGGGAGGGCGATTGGCAGGAACTGAAGGCCGACGAGGATGCCGAATATGACGAAGAACTGGTCATCGAACTGGACAAATTGGAGCCGTTGATCGCCCGTCCCTCCCAACCTGATAATATCGCGCCGGTCGCCGAGTTGGCCGGCACGCCCGTGGCCCAGGTCTGTATCGGCAGTTGCTCCAACTCCTGGTATGCCGATTTGGCGGTGGCGGCGGAATTGCTCGAAAAACAAGGCGGAATAAATCCCGCAGTAACCGTGACGGTTTCGCCGGGCTCCCGCCAGATTCTCGACACCATCACCCGCCGCGGCGTATTGGCGAAGTTGATTAGCGCGGGCGCGCGCATCTTGGAGCCGGCCTGCGGGCCCTGCCTGGGCATGGGACAAGCGCCGCCGGAGAACGCCGTCTCCTTGCGCACTTTCAACCGCAATTTCAAAGGACGCAGCGGCACACTACAAGACTTGATCTATCTTTGCAGTGCGGCGACGGCGACCGCGGCGGCGATTCGCGGGGTGATTACCGACCCGCGCACACTGGGCGAATATCCGCACATTTCCGATGTCGAGCCGATCATAAACGACTACATGATTCAGCAGCCGTTGCCGGAGGCGGAGGCCGCGGGCGCGCAGATTATTTATGGCCGCAACATTTTGCCGCCCCCCGAACAGGCGGCCTTGCCGGAAAGTCTGGCGGGCAAGGTGCTGATTGTGTTGGGAGATAATATCCCCACCGGCTCGATGACACCGGACGGTGCGATTGTCATTGCCGACCGCTCGAATGTGCCGGCGCTGTCAAAATACTGCTTTATGAAAGAGGATCCGGAGTTCGTCTCCCGTGCGGAATCGGCTCAGGGCGGCTTTATTGTGGGCGGGGAAAATTACGGCCAAGGCTCCTCCCGCGAACACGCCGCGCTGGCCCCCAAACAGCTTGGCATCAAGGCCGTTTTCGCCAAGAGCTTCGCCCGCATCCATCGCCGCAACCTCATCGCGCAGGGACTGATTCCGCTTACCATTCCCGCGGAAATCTATGACATGGCGAAGTTAAATGATGCATGGCAACTGCCCAAAGTGCGGGCCGAACTCGCCGCCGGAAATGCGGAATTGACCCTGCTGGCCGGCGGCAACAAATTCGCGCTGGCGCACAACCTCACCGACCGGGAACGGCAGATATTGCTGGCCGGCGGCGCGCTGGCGCTGTTAAGAGAACAGGAAAAGACAAGTAAAAAGTAAAAAGGCAAAATTAAAAACCAGAAGGGGAACTTCTTTCACCGCGAAGACGCAAAGGACACAAAGGGCGGACCGGGAAAACTTCAAGGATGATGGCCTTGCCGTTCCGCCCTCTGGTTTTTCCTTTGGACTTCCCATTTCCTCATTCATCCTTCATAATTCATAATTGTTTTCCGCGGTTGATTCTCCCGCTTTTTTGTGGTATGATTTATTTGGCAATTCAGAGGGGAAGCACGGTATTAGTCAGCTTCCTGCAATAGAACATTTTTTATTGCCTTAGCAGACTTGTGATAAAGTCATTTTTCTGAGATGCGGCTGGCGCAGTTACGCTCAGATTTTTATGTCAGCCAACAGGGAAGGGACTTTATCCCTTCCCTGTTAGGTGAGATTTGCCCTTGGGGCGCTCCCATGTGCGTGGAGAGGAGTGAACGTGGCTCTGGTTTATATCAACGGCGAGTTTTTCCCTCCGGAGGAGGCGAAGGTTTCGGTTTTCGACCATGGCTTTCTCTATGGGGATGGGATATTTGAGGGCATTCGTTCTTATAACGGGCGTATTTTCAAGCTGCAGGAGCACCTTAGGCGGCTCTATCGGGGCGCCAAGGCGATCATGATGGACATCCCCATGGAGCAGGAGCAATTAGCGGAAGTATTGCAGGATTGTCTGCGCCGCAGCGGCTTGAAGGACGCCTATTTTCGGTTGATAGTGAGCCGCGGGCCAGGGGACCTGGGACTTGACCCCAGGCAATGCAAAGACGGCCCCTCCATCATCATCATCGTAGATAAGATCGCGCTTTACCCGCCGGAAATGTACCAGCAGGGGCTAAAGATGATCACGGTAACCACGCGGCGCAACCTGCCCTCCGCGCTGGATCCCGCCATAAAGTCGCTGAATTACCTCAACAACATCATCGCCCGCATAGAAGTGAATCAGGCGGGCTGTTTTGAAGGGCTGATGCTGAATCATGAGGGGAGTGTGACGGAGGCCACCGGGGACAATATCTTCATCTATCGCGACGGTTGTTTGCTTACGCCGCCGGTAAGTGTGGGTATATTAGAAGGGATAACGCGGCAGGTGGTGATGGAATTGGCACGAGATATGCGTATAGAATTTAAGGAAGCGCGCATGAGCGTATTTGATGTCTATACCGCGCAGGAATGTTTTTTGACCGGCACGGCGGCTGAAATCGTGCCGGTAGTTGAACTGGATGGCCGCAAAATAGGGGATGGGAAGCCCGGCAAGCTCACGAGCGAGCTTGAACAGCGTTTTCGTATACTTACGCAGACCGAAGGGGTGATAGTGTAGGAAGTAAGGAGGAAAGAGATGAGTGACAGCGAAAATGCAGACTTTTTTCAGCGCTTCACTCGCTCCGCGTGGCAGGTAATAAACCTGGCAAAAGAAGAGTCCCGCCGCTTTCGCGGCAGTTGTGTCGGCACCGAGCATATTCTGCTGGGATTAATCAGAGAGCAGGAAGGCCTGGCGGCGAAGGTACTCGAAAGAATGGGGGTGAGCCATGGCCGGGTGCATACTTATCTCCGGCAGCAGGCAAGCCCCGCAGAAGTGCGTTCCACCTCCAGCGCGGGCCGCGTGTGGACTCCCCGCGCCCGTCGTGTGCTGGAATTGGCCTTGGAAGAGGCGCGCACGCTTAATCCCAAACTAGGCCTCACCCAGTTTGTTGACACCGAACAATTGCTTCTGGGCCTGCTGCGCTTGCCGGATTGTAATGCCGTGCGCGTGCTGCGCGCGTTAAATGTTGACATTGAGCAGATGCACCAGCAGGTGATACGCTCCATGGGCGGCGCGGCTTCCAATAGCAACAATGCCCCGCAGAAGGGCCGCTCTTCCACTCCCGTGCTGGACGCTTTCGGGCGCGACCTGACGCGCATGGCGAGTGAAGACAAGCTCGATCCGGTGGTAGGCCGGCAATCGGAACTCCTGCGCATGATACAGATACTTTCCCGCCGGACGAAGAATAATCCCTGTCTAATCGGCGAGCCGGGAGTGGGCAAGACCGCGATAGTAGAGGGGCTGGCGCAGCGCATTATCCGCAAGGAAGTGCCGGATGCGCTCTTTGATAAGCGCGTGGTGGCGCTGGATCTTGCCGGCCTGGTGGCGGGCACCAAATACCGGGGTGAATTCGAAGAGCGCATGAAGCGGGTGACCGAGGAGATCCGCAAGAGCGCGGGCGAAATCATTCTCTTTATTGACGAAGTGCATACCCTGATCGGAGCGGGCGCCGCGGAAGGCGCGATTGACGCCTCCAATATTCTCAAACCTGCGCTGGGCCGCGGGGAGTTGCAGTGCATCGGCGCGACCACGTTGAATGAGTATCACAAACATATCGAACGGGACCCCGCCCTGGAGCGGCGCTTCCAATCGGTGCTGGTATGCGAGCCGACGGTCGAGCAATCCGTGGATATTCTCAAAGGGCTGCGCCCGCGCTATGAGGCGCATCATCAGGTCAAGATCATTGATACGGCCTTAATCGCGGCCGCGCGCCTGTCGGAGCGCTATATTACGGATCGCTTTTTGCCGGATAAGGCGATTGATGTTATGGACGAAGCGGCGAGCCGCGTACGGCTGCATTATGCGGTGCCGCCCCCGGCCTTGAAGACCGCTCGGGAAGAGCTGGACAGCGTTACCAAGGAACTTGCCGGCATGACCGAACAGCATTCACTGGAGCGGGATTGGGAACACATGCTGGAGGTGCGTACTCGCCAGCAGGAACTAAGCAAGAAACTGGAACAAACCCAGGCCAGTTGGGAGGAGACCCGCACCAGCGCGCATGCGACGGTGGATGAAGAGGATGTTGCTCAGGTAGTATCCCTCTGGACCGGGGTGCCGGTCAGCCGGCTGGCGGAGGAGGAGACGCAGAAGCTGTTGAATATGGAAGAGGCGCTGCATAAGCGGATTGTGGGTCAGGAGGAAGCTGTTACGGCTATTTCCCGCGCGGTGCGGCGCGGGCGCGCGGGGCTGAAAGATCCGCGGCGGCCTATCGGCTCCTTCATCTTCTTAGGCCCCACCGGTGTGGGCAAGACCGAACTGGCGCGCGCCCTGGCGGAATTCCTGTTCGATACCGAAGAGGCGATGGTGCGCATTGACATGTCGGAATATATGGAGCGCTTCACCGTCTCCCGGCTGGTGGGCGCGCCGCCGGGATATGTGGGCTATGAGGAGGGCGGGCAATTGACCGAAGCGGTCCGCCGCCACCCCTATTGCGTGGTGCTTTTGGACGAAATCGAAAAGGCCAATCAGGAGGTCTTCAATATACTCCTCCAAGTGATGGAGGACGGCCGCCTGACCGACTCGCAAGGCCGCGCGGTGGACTTCCGCAATACGGTTATCATTATGACTTCGAATATCGGCACCACCTCTTATGACTC
>Ga0315273_10008290_pt1 | contig 13087 bp, 6 predicted proteins | sample YL17G02_0_MG_FD_205753 | JGI IMG/M metagenome (GOLD analysis project Ga0315273, IMG submission 205753) | Sediment microbial communities from Yellowstone Lake, YNP, Wyoming, USA - YL17G02_0 | ecosystem: Environmental > Aquatic > Freshwater > Lake > Sediment | place: USA: Wyoming | collected...
TCCAACCCGGCAGACACGCGGCGCGCGAGAATGACCGTGCGGCTGAGCCGCGACGGCGGGCGCACCTGGCCCGTGGCCAGACTGCTTCACGAAGGTCCTTCGGCCTACTCCTCGCTCGCCGTTCTGCGCGATAAGACCATCGGCCTGCTCTATGAGCGCGGTGAGGCACAGCCGTACGAGCGGATCACGTTCGCGCGGTTCAGCTTAAGATGGCTGACGGAGAACGCGGCCCGAGGGTCGTTTTTCTGATGCGCTTCTTTCATCTGGTCTTGGCGCTCTTGGCCTGCGTGGCGGCATGGGCGCAGGACGGCTGGATCCGGCCTGCTTCGCCGGACGCGCCGCTAACTTGGGGACGCCGCGACGGCCTGGTTTTCGGCTTGCCCTCCTCCGGCGGTCTACCGGGTCCGCGCGGCCTCATCAGGGTTGGAGTGGCGCAGGGGAAATCAGGCGCGCCGGAGCGGGTCAATTTTATCGCTGTAGAGCCGGTGGTCTCCGGCTCGGGCGGGCGCTTCTCCTGCATGGGTTTCAGCGAACTCGAACCGAGTGCGCTGGACGGGCGGAAAGGCAAGCGGCTCTCGGTGGTGGGCGAAGTCGCCGGCGAATTGCGCACGCTGCCGGCTACAGCGAACCCAGCCGCCCAAACCGGGGGCGTTCTTACGTCTTCCGCCCCACCGCCCATCCAGCAGCTTACCGTGCGGATCGAGGTCGAGCCGTTTTCCGCCAACGGCGCCCACGTCTACCTGCTGGCCCGCATGACCGATGCCCGTCCCGAAGAGGTGGAATTGGCCGTCTTCCATCACCCGGACAGCCGGCCCATCGAGGAGCTTACGCTGACCGCCACGATGGGCAACTACGAGCGGCTGCGGTTGCTCTGGCTGAAAGACCGCGTGGTGGACAGCCGCGCGCTCTACGCCGGTTACCAGGGCAATGCTTTCATCGAGCACGAGAACTACCCGCTGGAGGAAACGCTGCGCTACGGCGACGGCGACGTCCTTGCGCTTTGCACTACCGACGAAGAAGATCCGGGCGGCGCCGAAGTCGGCGGCTGGACCTACCGTTCGGTGAAGCTGACCCAGTACTGGCGTGTGCCCGGCCACGACATTCAGCCGGACCTGCGGGTGAAGGTGAATGGACGGCGCGTGTACTGGGGTTCCGCGAACACCGTACCCGGCGGCTTGGCCTTCGAAAATTTCGAGCTGCGCCAGCGCTACGTGGCCGGGCAAGTTTTCGTGTTTGGCTTGACCCGTAAGGCGCCCTGGGAATTCCGGCCTCCGATCCCGCGGTTGGTCCGGCGGCCGCCGTGAGGGCTGACCGCCACTGCAGCGAAGACTGTTGATTCCGGCCGCGCGCTGGATCCCGTTCGGCATGCGCCTTGACTTCTGAACTGGGGGGCGAAGACGATCAAAAGGGCAGATCGCTCGGTCGTGCGGGCTGATTGCTCCGTGTCGCCCGTGTCGAGCTCGATTCGTCGCTCCACAAACTCCGGCAACCGGTGACGCCCCACCCCAGAGGGCGCGCCTGTATCTGATAACGCGTCACGCCGGGCGGGCAATTGCGAGAACCAGCAGTTCCCGCAGACGGACCCGGCAGGTAAACGATTTGATAGCCGGGCGACTCGCCGAGCGACAGCCGTTCGTCAATCAACGCCGCTGCCAAGCAGCCATGAGCAGCACCGGGACCGAGATTGCGCAGGCTGGCTGGGTATGCGCCATAGAGGCGCGCGTAGCTCTTCGCTGCCAGGTTGATTTGCTCAATCCGCCATTTGGCGATCCATTCGTGGTCCAGTTTCGAGTCCTTGTCGAGAACATTGGAAAAAATGAACGCGCCAAGCACGTAAATCGAGGGGAGAAGCATCGTCCAACGGGGCCGGGTGCCGGCAGAGGCCAATTGCTTGCGGCAGCGAAGCGCACGGTGCGCCAGCAGCAGGTGAGCAAGCGCGCACACGCCCCAGGCGAGTTGCACGCCCGGCGTGAGATTCATGAAGAAAGGAACCAGCACGAACGCAAGCGGGAAAACGGCAAAGCCGAGTCCGGCGGCCAGCGAGCAGGATCGCGCGGTCGGGCTTTTTCTCTGCGTCCACAGCACAAGCAGGTAGGGGGGTGGCAGGAAGAGCACAAGGGTCCGCAACTGCGCCCGCTCATTGACGTAGAGGCATTGTGTCAACAGGCCCAGCATGAGGAGAAGCAGGACGCTGAGAAGCGTCGCAATTGCGGGCGCGGCAACCGCTATGCCGTCTATCTTCCGAGGTTGGGCTACGCCCGGAGGCGCAATCGAAGCTGCCATAATCAGACCCCTGGGGCCAACGTCGTCGCGCGATTCTACCACACAGCGTCGCGGTCGGCGTCCGGGAGCGGCGGGGGGTTGGCCGGTGAGCAGCGCGGCCAGACCGGCGCTGCCGCAGCCACTCCGCCGCTTCCGCTGGCTTGTGGTCCTTGCCGAAGACCTTCAAGGTTCCCCACGTGTCATGCCTGCGCAGTCCCTCGCCGCTCACGTGGTACGCTGTTCCTGAACGCGCGATTAGCTCAGCCGGTCAGAGCGCCGCCCGTACAAGGCGGAGGTTGCAGGTTCGATCCCTACATCGCGCACCACGCTTCCCCGCTTAAACTCCCGCCAGCCCCAATGCCGCCTGCCTAAAGCACGTGCTGCCCGAAGGGCAGCCATCGGATAGCCGGGGGCAAGTCCGCGCAGCGGACGCCGCCCCCGGTTCGGTGCCGTTGTTGTCCGACCCGGAACCCTTTCAGGGTTCATCCCATTGTGGTTTGCTCCGGGGGCGGCGTCCGCTGCGCGGACTTGCCCCCGGCTATCCTATCCCTCGCCTTCGGCGAGGCCGTCAATAGAACCGGAGCAGTTACCAGGATGAGGTACGGAAACCTTCAGTGAACGGTACCGCAGCTACCGCTTTCTCCACTGGCCGGCGTGAACCACGGCGACGGCGTAGGGCGCAAGAGTCACGGTTCCGCCGCCGGGCAGCCGCACCGCCGCTTCCTCGTCGGCGAAATTCAGCAATGCCAGGCTGCCGCTCTCAAGCACACTCCAGAAGACGCCGGCGGGGGCCCGCAGCTTCAGCGCGGCCTGGGTCTCGGGGCGCAGTTGAGGGAGCCGGCGAAGCTCGCCGGCGATGAAACGGGCGTACGGCTCACCGGGGATCGAGTCGCCCAGGTAGAACACGGCGCGGCCCCGGCCGGTGTCGCCCTCCTGCCAGCGCCGCGCCGCGCTGGTGTCGCCATCCACGGTCATGAGCAGGCCGCGAGGTTGGACCGGATAGATCACGGTCCCGCCGGCCCGCAGCCAGCGGTCGATGCGCTCCAGCACCGGCTTTTCCGTAACGTGGCCCCACAGGAACACCAGCGCCTTGTATCGGTCGAGCGCCCCGTCCAGGATCATCTGCTCGCTCACGTAATCGTAGTCAAGCTCGGCGCGCAGCGCCCGCGCCTTGGTCAGGAAGGCGGAAGCAAAGCGGTACCGGAGGACGTCGTCATCGAGCTTGATGGTGGTGTCGGAGTAAAACGCGGCGACGTCGATCACCGGCCTGGCGCGCTGATCGAGCAGCGGGCCGTGGCGCAGCCAGGCCTCGATGGCATGGTCGTTGGCGGTCAGGTTGCCGAGATAGTAGAAGAGGTGGTCCCCGCCGTTGGTCAGAGTGTTGTAAAGGCGCGCCATCACGCCCCGCTTGCTGCCGTACCCGCCCGGCTCGTAGCCCAGGCGCGCGCCATAGAACCGCGCCGCCGAAGAAGCCATGCGCGTGATGCTGAAATTATCGGCGAAATTGTCGGCCTCGTTGGTCAGGCGCAGGCCGCCCTTCACCCGGGCCATGTCGCGCGCCTGGCGGCTGTAATCCGTCCCGATCTCCACCGGCCCCCAGCCGCCGGAGGACTGGTGGATGCTGGTCTGTGGCATTGCTTCGCGCGCCCACACCGCCCACTTCTGGCACCAGTCGCTCATCGCGCCCATGTACCAGTTGGCAAAGTCGATTCGTTTTCGCCGGCCGAACTCGGCGATGAAGCGCCGCGCATATTTGCGAGAAACGCGGGGCGGCGAACGTCGGGAAGCGTGCGGCCCGTGCTGCCGAAGGTAAACGGCGTCGCCAGGGAAAACACCGAAGTATCGAAATAGCGGTTCAGCCGCGACGCCATCACGGTCGATCAGGACCACCAACGCGTCCTCGCCCCCTTGGATGGCGAGCTTGGGACCCGCAATCCTGGCCTGGTGGTTTGGGGCGGCATTCCCGCTCCAGCGAACGCAGTTCGCTTTTATGTTGACATGCTCGCTGGTGGTGGCTAAAGTCTGGTCCAGCAAGCGGACCTCGGGAAGAATACAAGCGCGTGTTTCAGATCTGACAGGTGAGCGAGTGTGGTTCGCTCGTAGGGGAAGAGGGGGTCAGGTCATGGACAAAACACGGGCCGCAGAACGCCATTCCTGCTCTCCGGGCATTTCATACTCGCCGCCGGGCAAGTCAATCCCATACTGGGCAACAGCCTTTATCCGCGCATGCGACGGCAATTGTCGGAATCAGAATTCAGAAGGAGGCGTTATGAAGCCGCTTCGAATGGTTGCTTCTTTGTTGTTTCTGTTGTCAGTCATGCTGCCAACAGCCAATGCCCAAAGCGTCACCGGCCAGATTTCGGGACGGGTTACCGATCCGACTGGCGCCGTTGTGGTCGGCGCCCCGGTCCAGTTGACCCACGTTCTCTCCAAGCAGATGCGGGAGTTCACCACAGACGCGAGCGGAGCGTTCCTCTTCGTAGGCTTGATGCCGGGCGTCTACAGTCTCCACATTGCCCAGCCCGGCTTCAAAGCTTACGACCAGAAGGCCATCACCGTCGCGGTGGTGGAAAGGGTGGACTTACACGAGATCAAACTCGAGGTCGGCGACGTGAGCACTTCGGTCACGGTCGAAGCTGCGAGCGTGCACGTGGCGACCGACAGCTCCGACCGAACCATGAACATCACTGAGAGCCAGATCACGGACATCGCCACCCGGGGCCGGAATCCTCTGAATCTCATCATCGCGCTGCCGGGCGTGCAGACTCTCGCCGGGAATGACTTCCGCGGCTGGTCGGGAGGGGGCATCCCAGGGATCAACGGCGGTCAGATGGGCCAGGTTATCCTCAACCTGGATGGTACGGCCAGCCAGGATTCCGGGAACCTGAACCCCGGATACATCTCGCCCAGCGTGGATGCCATTGGCGAAGTCAGACTGCTGGTGTCCAACTACGCAGCGGAGTACGGGGGGCGCACCGGCGGTCAGTTGACCCTCTCCGTCAAGAACGGGACGGACAAGTTCCATGGCAGTGCTTACTACTACTGGCGGCACGAGATGTTTAACGCCAACGAGTGGTTCAACAACAAGCTGAAGGTCGCCAAGCCGAAGTACCGGTACCAGAATCCCGGCGGCACCATTGGCGGTCCACTGATCATCCCCGGCACCAACTTCAACAAGAGTCGCACCAAGCTGTTTTTCTTCTTCTCCTACGACCGGCTGCGCAACAAGAGCATCATCGACAACACCTTCACCATGCCCACGGCGCTGGAGCGGGCGGGCGATTTCTCGCAGACCGTCACCACCACCGGCGCGCAGGTTCCGATCTATGATCCGGCGACCGGGCAGCAGTTTCCGGGAAACAAGATTCCCGCCTCGATGATCAGCCGGGCCGGGCAGGCCATGCTGAACCTGTTCCCGCTTCCGGACCCGCTGGGGCTGGCACTAGACCCGACCGGACAGAGGCGGTATAACTACCGGGCCATCCTGCCGCAGTCGCGTCCCAATGAGGGCAAGATCCTCCGCATGGACTACAACCTCGGGTCAAAGGCGATCTTCTATGCGCGCCTGTTGCAGGACTACCAGGCCGTGGATGGCTACTTCGGCACCGTCGGCCCCCCCGGCGGCAGCTGGGGACAGTTCGAGCACAGCTATCACGTCCAGTCCGCGGGCGCCATGGCGACGCTGGTCTACACCTTCTCCCCGACCCTGATCAGCGAGTTCACCTGGGGGGTGAATCGCGGCAAGCAAGGCGTGAACCCCTTGGATCGGGTGGATAGTACGGCCACGGGCGGCGCCAAAACGTACGCCGACAGCCTGCTCCCGCTCAAGGACTCCAGCGGCAACGCCATCGCGTTGCCGCGCATCAATCAGACGAGCAACTATCTGAATCTCCTCCCCGCCGTCAACTTTGGCTTCCCCACGAGCTTCAGCGCGCAATCATCTGGCCTGGGCGTCACTGCCGCTCCCCAGTTTAGCAACGACCCCCGCTGGCCCTTCACAGGGACCGACATGGTCCAGTCCATCAGCGGTAAGATCAGCTGGATCAAGGGTCCTCACAGTGTGAAAGCCGGCATATACATCGAGCGCATGGCGCGCAACGTGAGCGTGTACTCGGTGTACAACGCCGCCGGAACCTACTATTTCGGCTCCGACAGGGCTTCCCCCCTCGACACTGGATACCCCTACTCCAATGCCCTGGTCGGCAGCATTTTTGCTTACGGCGACGACAACAAGAAGCAGGTGAACCACGCCCGGTACACCCAGATCGAGTGGTTCGGGCAGGACACCTGGAAGGTCACGCGGCGGTTGACCTTGGACTACGGCGCGCGGTTCCACCGTGTGGGGGACCTCTACTCGAAAGGCGCCACGCTGGGGCTGTTCCGCGCAGAAGACTACAATGCCTCCAAGGTCGGCCAGCTTCTGTTCCCGGCCTGCTCGATACAGACTATCGGCACCTGCCCGACGGCGAACAAGATAGCGATCAATCGGGTCACCGGGGCGACCTTCCCGTATGTCCGGCAGGGCACCTTCGATACCTCCTCGTATGCGGCCGGCAGCATGCCCTTCTCGGGCATTCATCAGTACGATAGCCATTTCTTCAAGGTGCCCCCCATCAAGTTTGGACCGCGGCTGGGCTTCGCGCTGGACGTCTTCGGGAACGGCAAAACGGCCTTGCGTGGCGGGTTTGGCATCACTGTGGGCCGGAATTGGACCGTGGACTCCATCGGCGCTCTAAGCGCGGGCAGGGGCCCGATGATGGCTCCTCCTAATTTCCTGGCGCCCACCATCCTGTACACGAACTTCACCAACTTGGCGGGCGCCCAGGCCTACTTGACGCCTCAGGACATCGTCGGCGGGTCGCAGGACCAGCAGGTAATCACGACGTACAACTGGAGTCTCGGCGTTCAGCAGGATATCGGACGCGGGATGATCGTGGACGTGTCCTATGTTGCCAACTCCATGAGGCATGGATTCGGATATGTGTGGGATTACAACGCCGTCCCGCCGTACACGACTTGGAACCCGAAAGACGGCCAGATCCAGCGGTTCCGCGACCCCACCAGCACCGGGTTCTACTCGACGAACCTGATCCGGGCGATGGTGGGATATGCCGGAATCGGAGTGGTTCCGGGCTGGAGCTATCTCGGTGCGTCAAGTTACAACGCGCTCCAGGTGCAGTTGAACCGGCGCGTGGGGAATTTGCAATGGAACCTGAACTACACCTGGCAGAAGACCCTCGTTTATCCGGGGTATAACGCTCAATGCTGTACCAGTTACCAGTGGGTCCCCCTGAAACTGGGAAGGTACGACACCAACCGCCCGCACGCCGTCAATGTGAACTTCGGCTACGCATTGCCCAAGGGCAGCCGGTTCTGGAGCAATGGGTTCACCAAGCAGGCGCTTGACGGCTGGCGTTTCAGCGGAAACGGAGCGATCTTCTCTGGCTCGCAGTCGACGGTTGGCTGTAGCCCCACAGGCCAGCCGGCGGGTTATTGGACCGGAACGCCCACTCAGGCCCCCCCGTTCCGCTGCCAGATGGGGAGCAACATCTGGCTTTCCGAGGGGCAATATCCTTCGAAAACGGAAGACCCCAGGTTGCAGTACCGGCTCAACGCCGCCAACTTCGCGCTTCCGCCGGCTGATTCGCTGGGCATCGGCAACACGCCGCTGACCCTCTTTTTCGGGCCCGGGGCGATCAATTTCGACCTGGCGCTCTCCAAGGACTTCCCGCTCAGGAGCGAAAGCCGGGTTCTGCAGTTGAGGGTGGAGACGTTTAATGCGTTCAACCACTTCAATCCGAGCAACCCGAATACGTCTCTCACGTACAACTTCGCGACTGGGGCGCAAACTAACGCCAGTTTTGGCGTGATCAGCAGCGCGCAGGTTCAGGCCCGCCGCGTGATTCTGTCGCTGAGATTCAGGTTCTGACGCAAAACCACTTGTTGCGGTCCGAACGGCCTGGCCTTGGGGGCTGTCCCCCAGGGCTATTTGTGTGGCCAGTGACTAAGTCATACGAATAAGAGATTGAGATCCGAATGATCGAGGTGTTTGATGAAACGGCGAACATTCATACAGGGCTGCGCCGCGGGCGCAGTGATACTGGTAGCTGAAAAACCGCAACTGACGCATGCCGCGGAGACGACTCTGGAAGAAGCCTTCCGGAATCCGCCGTCCTCGGCCTTCGCCAAGACTTGGTGGCACTGGATGAATGGGAACATCAGCGCCGTTGGAATCACCCGCGACTTGGAGGCCATGAAGCGGGTGGGCGTCAACGGGTTCCAGATCTTCCAGGTCGGCTCGGGCATTGTGAAGGGCCCGGTCGATTATGGGAGTCCGGAACATCTCCGGCTCTTGCAGCACGCGGCCAAAGAGGCCCATCGGCTGGGGCTGGAATTCGCCATGCATAACTGCCCCGGCTGGTCCTCGAGCGGCGGCCCCTGGATCACGCCGGAGCTTTCCATGCAGGTGCTGGCGTGGACGGAGACCTCCGTCGCTGGGGGCCAGCGGGTAAACAGCACGCTGCGGCAGCCGAACGCGACACGCAACTACTACCGCGATGCCATGGTGCTGGCGTTCCCGGCGCAGCCAGGCGACCAGGTACAGCCGACGAGGGTTACATCCAACAGCGGCCCGGTGGACGCGAAGCTGTTGAACGCCGGCGACCCGGCGGGAGGCGTCGAGATCCGCCCGGCCGCGGAAGGCCAGTCCGCGTACCTGCAACTGGAGTTTGCCGAGCCCTTCGAGGCACGGTCGGTCTGGATCAACAGCGCCGCGGTTGTCGCGCCCGGCGCCGGCCGTGGGGCGGGCCCCGGCGCTGGGCCGGGGGTCGGCGGCTTCGGCGCCGCCAGTGCGATGACGCTCGAAGCCTCGGACGATGGCGTTCAGTTCCGGAAGGTTGCCGGCATCGGCGGGGGCCCCGGGGGCGGCGGCCGCGGAGGAGTCCAGCTTCCTATGACAACGAATTTTCCCGCCACCCGGGCGAGGTACTTCCGCTTGGTTTCCACCCAGGCGCGCCGCATCTCCGAGGTCCGGCTTTCTGGGGCGGGGCGGATCGTCAACTGGAGTAGCAAAGCCAGCTTCACAATGGTTAGGGGCGGGTTCGGGCCCGCGACGGGCGCAGTGCTGGAGCCGCCCAGCGGACCGGTTATCGATCCCGCCTCGGTTCTCGACATCACCCAGTTCATGGACGCGCAGGGCCGGCTCAACTGGCAGGCGCCCGCCGGGAACTGGACCATTCTCCGCATCGGACACACCACCACCGGCGTTGAGAACCATCCCGCGCCGGATGGCGGCGGGGGGCTGGAAGTCGACAAGTTCAGCAAGGAGGCCTACGATTTCCACTTCAATCAGTTCTTCGGAAAGTTGTTCGATGTGATCGCTCCGCTGGCCGCCAAGGGGTTGGCGGCTTCGATCATCGACAGTTACGAGACCAGCATGCAGAACTGGACCGTGCGGTTTCAGCAGGAGTTCCAGCAGCGCCGCGGATACGACCTGCGAAGGTACATGCCGGCCATGCTGGGCCGGGTGATCGGCAGCGCCGAAATCTCCGAGCGCTTCCTGTGGGACGTCCGCAAGACGCAAGCCGAACTGATGCAGGAAAACTACTACGGCCGCTTTGCCGAAGACCTCCACCAGCGCGGGATGCGGTGCTTCATCGAGCCTTACGATCCGGGCAATTTCGACGAGATGCCGACCGGCCAGTACGCCGACATGCCCATGGGCGAGTTCTGGCTGGGTCAAGCCAATCATCACAGCATCAAGCTGGCAGCCTCGGTCGCGCACGTGTACGGGAAGAAGGTAGTCGGCGCGGAATCCTTCACCGGGCAGACGAAATGGCAGGAACACCCGTACTGCATGAAGACGCTGGGCGACTATATGTATACCCAGGGGCTAAACAACTACGTCTTCCACCGCTACTGCCATCAGCCCCATCCGGACGTCGCGCCGGGCATGACCATGGGGCCGTGGGGATGGTACTTCGACCGGACCAACACTTGGTTTGAGAAGTCCGGCGCTTGGCTCCAGTACGTGGCCCGGGCCCAGAACATGCTGCGGCAGGGCTTGTTCGTAGGGGACCTGCTCTATTTCACAGGCCAGGACTCTCCCGTCGTGGCGCCAGGGCTGGCTGCTCTGAACCCTCCACCCCCGCCGGGATACGATTGGGACACCATTGACGCGGGTGCGATCCAGACGCGCATCAAGATCCAGAACGGGCAGATCGTTCTGCCGGACGGGATGAGCTACCGCATGCTAGTGCTTCGGGACAACACCAAGCTGTCAGTCGGACTGCTGCGGAAACTCCGTGACCTGGTGAACCAGGGCATGTGGCTGGTGGGCCCCAAGCCGGCACAATCTCCCAGTCTCTCCGACAACGACGCGGAGGTGCGCCGCCTGGCCGCCGAAGTGTGGGGCGATCTGAACGGAACCACGGTTACGGAGCGGGCGTTCGGCAAGGGCCGCGTGTTCTGGGGCCAGCCCATGCGCGCGATTCTAGACAAGCTGAATGTCAAACCCGATTTCGAATACACATCGCGCTCCGCGGATGCACCGATCAATTGGATTCACCGGCGCGTCGGCGACGCCGAAGTCTACTTGGTGGCCAATCGACGCCGGCGAAGCGAAGATTTGGTCTGCACGTTCCGCGTGAGCGGAAAGCAGCCGGAGTTTTGGGACGCGGTGACTGGCGAGATCGCGCAGGTGGCCACCTACGAAGTGGCTGACGGACGGACGCGGGTTCCGATTCGGCTCGAGCCGGCCGGGTCGATCTTCGTCGTGTTCCGTTCTCCAGCCCCGGCACGGCGCCTCCAGGCCATCGCGAAGGATGGCGCGACAATCGTGACAACCCGGCCTTTCGACAAGCAGGCCCCCGGGCTCCATCGCGACGTGACGAACAACTTCACCATAAGCGTCTGGTTAAAACCGGACATGGACACCACCATACCTACGGTCGGGGCCGCGGCCGGAGGTGTAGGCTTTGGAGGCATGAGGGGCGGCCCCAGCTTCGTCTTCTTCCCGCCGGAGGGCGAGACGGTATACGGCGCGGGCCACGCGGCTTGCGGGTTGGTGGCGGGCCGCAACGGCGTAGCCCTCTACGAGCGGACGACCGGCAACCCGACACCTGTAGTGGCGGTCCGAATGCCCATCGCTGGCTGGACGCACGTGGCGGTGGTCTACAAAGACGGTGCTCCGTCCTTGTATGTGGACGGCAAGCCGGCCGGCCAGGCCCAGAGATCGGGGACGGTCGTACACCCCGGCCTCGGCGAGTCTTATGACGCCCCCATGGACTTCATGGGGCAGATGACGGAACCGCAACTGCTCCACGAGGCGGTGGGCGAAGCTGGCATCCAGCAGTCGGCGGCAGCGGGCCTGCCCAAACCGGAAGATCCGCCACCGTTCCACTCGGCAGGCAGCGCGAAGCCGGAACTGCTCTACTGGCAGGACGGGATCTACAACCTGCGCGACAGCGCGGGCCGGAGTACCCCGGTGCAGATCTCGGGCCTCGGCAAGCCGGTGGAGATCACGGGGCCATGGCGGGTCAGCTTCCCGCCGAACCTGGGAGCGCCGGCGGAGATCACCATGCCCGAGCTGCTGTCGCTGCATCGGCACTCCGAAACCGGGGTGAAGTACTTCTCGGGCACGGCGACCTACGCCAAACGGTTCAGCGTTCCCGCTAACGCCACCGCCGACGGCAAGCGGCTGTTCCTGGACTTGGGGCGGGTGGAAGTGATTGCCGAAGTCCGACTGAACGGCAGGGCCGTCGGCAACCTGTGGAAGTTCCCGTACCGGCTGGACATCACGGATGCGGTTCGCTCCGGAGACAACGACCTGGAAATCCGGGTAACGAATCTCTGGCCGAACCGGCTGATCGGCGACGAGCAACTGCCGCCTGAATACGAGTACGGTGGCGGCCCGGGCGGCGGTGGCTTCGGCGGCACGGCTGCTAGCGGTGGGATCGCCAAGATTCCGGACTGGTATGCACAGGGCAAGCCCAAGCCAAAGAGCCAGCGGGTCGCTTTCACCACGTGGAAATGGTTTGGCAAAGACGACGCGCTGCTGGAGTCCGGCCTGATCGGCCCGGTCCGCCTGCGAGCCGCGGTACGGCGCGCAATCCCCGGCGAACGATCCGCCGGCGGCGGCTAGCAAGCATAGCAACAGGGCGAACGGCATGCCGCCCTTTTACCACCCGCGACGCCGAGGGACCAAGGGAAATAGCGCCCCAGCATTCCGGGCACGGAATGGTGCCCCTGCGTGCGCTGGCCCCGCGCGCCTGTTGGCGGCACACGATAAGGCGCGGAGCGTATGGTCGGTGATCCCCCACGCGCACCCGGCATGAGCCCGCTTCGCGAGCTTGTTCTCCCCTCTTTTGCTACCCACAGCTTGCGCTGTGGGCTACCAAACTGTCGCCCACTTCGCGGGCTCAAGCGGCGACGATTTCATTGATATTCTCACATCTACGTCGCGCACCCGGATCCGCTTGATTTCCGCTCGAATGGCGACAGCGCGGGAGCGATGCCAGTACGAGGAACAACGATGAGACGGGAATACGATTTTTCTGGTGCCAAGCGGGGGCCTGTGGTCAGAGTGCCACCCGGCAAAACACGCATCACCCTCCGGCTCGACAATGACCTACTGGACTGGTTTCGCGCTCAGGTCCACCGTGCGGGCGGCGGCAGTTATCAGGCGTTGATCAACGAGGCCCTGCGCCGGCACGTTGCCACGGCAAAGGAACCGTTGGTGAGCACCCTCCGGCGGGTGATCCGCGAGGAACTCCGGCGAACGGACTGAAACTCCGAGTTTCCGCCGCGCCGTCGCGCGGGTATTCAC
>Ga0315273_10008291_pt1 | contig 13086 bp, 13 predicted proteins | sample YL17G02_0_MG_FD_205753 | JGI IMG/M metagenome (GOLD analysis project Ga0315273, IMG submission 205753) | Sediment microbial communities from Yellowstone Lake, YNP, Wyoming, USA - YL17G02_0 | ecosystem: Environmental > Aquatic > Freshwater > Lake > Sediment | place: USA: Wyoming | collected...
TGCGCTGGATGGCGGCCAGCAGCAAGTAATGGGCGGTGGAGGGGCCGGAGCGGGGTGCGGGCCAGAGCGATTCGAGCAGGGAAAAGACCCCGGATTGTTGGGCGGCGACCCAGAGCGCACCGGGCAGACCGAACTCGACGGCGGTGGCGGCCAGCGGGACGGGGGCGGTGCGGTCCTTGACCAGGGCGGCGACCCGTTCGGCGGTGCCGAGGTAGACCTGAGAAACGATACGGGGGTTGCCGTTAACCCGGGCGCTTTCGACGACGTAGTAGTAGAGGCGGTGGCCTTTGAGCTTGGAGATGATGGGAGCCATGTAGGGCAATACGAACACCGGCTGGAGGACTGCGCGGCAAGTGCTGGCGAGCAAACGGTTGCCGGGGCTGGGGGTCCTCAGGCGAGATCGCGGCAGCAAGCTCCCGCCAGGGGAATTATCAACCTTGAAGGTAGTGCCGCAAAGATCGCAGTTTTGCGAACTCTTCAAATGTGGCGGCCCGTTGAGATCGTTTCCTGGCAATCCCCTAAGACTACTCTGCTCTTCGCCGATATGAAATATGAAGGGTAGGAAGAAAGTGCTTGACCTCGCTCCTCCAGGTGACCAAGGAAAATTGACGTCGTGCACCTGTAAACTAATGAAAAGACAAGATACTAATTGAGATGTTTCAGCTCGTTTAGGTAGTTGCCACACTACCGTTGATAGGTTCAGATGCCGCCAACAACGCGTCTCCTTTGGGTGTCGGTCGAGCCGCCGGATCTGGAATCTCCCTTGCTGTCCGAAGTTCTTATCGGCAGTTCCTGCGAAGTGATTGCCGCACCCCTGGATGCCCTCTCGCACCTAACGGCCACGGGTGCGGATGTGATCCTGGCCAGTTTCCCGCTGGCGGACTGGACTCCGGGCGAATTACTGGAGGAGATTCAGCGCGGGGACCCCAGGATTCCGGTCCTGATCCACGACCCCGAAGGGACCGCTGCCGACGCCTTTCGCCTCGGTGGCATGGGCGCCTATCATTTCTTCAACGGCCCACTGGATCCGATCGACCTCGCCCAGCGCCTGGAAGCGGTCTTGCAGCAGGCCCGCTCGCGGGACCTGGGATGCCTAGGTGCGGCGCTTTCCGGGGGGGCAGCATGGAGAAACCTGCTGATAGGGGAAAGCCGGGCGATCCAACATGTCGTCGAGGTGATCCGCCTGGTCGGAGCGCGGCGCTGCACGGTTCTCATCACCGGGGAGACCGGCACGGGCAAGGAAATGGCGGCGCGAGCTCTGCACATGGCGGGCCCCCGGGCTCACCGGTCGCTGGTAACCGTAAGCTGCAGCGCCCTCCCCGAGCACCTCCTCGAAGCCGAGTTGTTCGGCCATATCAAGGGAGCCTTCACCGGGGCCATCAACAACCGCATTGGACGGTTCGAGCAAGCCGATGGCGGATCCCTTTTCCTGGATGAAATCGGAGACATGCCCCTCGACCTTCAGGTCAAGCTCCTGCGCGTGCTTCAGGAGCGGGAGTTCCAACGTCTGGGCAGCTCGGAAACGATCCGGGTGGACATCCGGGTGGTGGCCGCGTCGAACTCCGATTTGCCCGAGAAAGTGAGGCAGGGGAAGTTCCGGGAGGATCTTTACTACCGGCTGAACGTCGTTCCCATCGCCATGCCTTCCCTGCGCGAACGCCTTGGCGACGTGCCTCTCCTGGTCGAGCACTTCATCGAGAAGATCTGCTGGCAGGAGGGGCTGCCGCGCAAAATCATCCGGAAGGAAACGCTGGATCGCCTATGCTGCCTCGCCTGGCCCGGCAACGTCCGCCAGTTGGAGAATGCCGTCGAGATGGCCATCGCCCTGAGCGGGGACCGGGAGGTCCTGTATTCGAGCGATTTCCCGAGCCCTCCCAACGCCCGCTCCAATCCGGTCCGCACGGCGAGTTCGCTCATCGTCGCGATACCCGACCATGGGCTGGACTTCGAGGAGACAATGAGAAACATTGAGCGCAACACCCTTGACCAGGCTCTCCGGAAAGCAGGGGGCAACAAGCAGCGGGCCGCCGATATGCTTCGCATGAAACGGACCACGCTTTCGGCCAAGTTGCGGAGCCTGGACGCGCGGACGGCTTGCGCCCGGTAGGCGCCCGCCGGCCAGGATTCCTCCACCGCCAGTTTCTCGACCTCGAGCAAAAGCTGCGCTTCGCTCCGCGGCAAGGACACTGCCGCGGCAATCTGCCGGAGGGCTCTCGTCGGCGGTGCAGGCTGAGCGCCTGGCTGCGCCTGCCGATGTTCAGGCCGGAGACCGCCGGCGGGGTTCGACCTGGACGCCCGCCTGTTTCTCGAGCGGGCGGAATTCCGACCGTGCCTCTTCCATTGCCCTTCGCGTCTCCTCCAGGCAAGCCGCATGCGCCTGCTGGTGCTTCTCAAGGGGCAACCCCGCCTGGCGCGCCTCGCTGTTGAGGCTGAAGAAGAGATAGAAGCAAAGCACAAGGCCCGCCACGACCGGGCCGGATTGCAGCGCCGGGTGAAAGATCCAATGCAAAGTCGTGTTTTTGTCCCCCTCAAGTCAAGGGGCTCGACCGCAGGAGCTTCTCCCGCCCCATGATCCGCTGGATTCTCAACCCGTAGTTGCCTTCGATCACGACGACTTCGCCGAGGGCCACAACCGTCTCGTTGACGATCAGTTCCACAGGCTCGTCGATGGAACGGTCCAGTTCGATGACCGATCCCGGAGTCAGCCTCAAAACCTCTTGCAGGGGCATTCGAGTACGCCCGAAGGAGACGCTCACGGGCAGTTCGACGCCCCGCAGCAGGTCAAGCGTTTGGGAACCCCGCGCTTGCCGGTCGCGGTCGCCGGCGCCGCCGGTATCCGGGCCGGATGCGCTGCCTGGCGCGGACGCCGGGGCAGACTCCGCGTCCGGCTCCTCCAGGGCTTCGGCGAGCAGGTCCCCGAATGCGACCAGGATGGGCGCCAGGACGGTATCGGCGCCGTCGAGCCGGACCGTGCCAAACCGGGCTCCGTCCGGCGGCTGCTCCAGTTCCTGCCCTGCGCCGGCAGCCACGGCCAGCTTCTTGCGTTCGCCCATGGCCTGAGCCAGGGCCGAAAAAGATTGGTTCAGGATCTCCAGGCAGGTGCGTCTGGCTTCCTCGGGCTGGGTCTCCTCCACCCCCGCGGCGCGCAGCGCGCGCCGGGCCATCTCCGTCCAGGTCTCTTCCGGTATCCCCACCCAAACGGCGGGTTCCGGCGTGAGATCGAAGCCCTGTTCCCACCACAGCATCTGGCCGGCGGGCGCTGGCGACTCCGCGCCGCCGGACTCCGAACTCCATTCCACCGAGGAGATCTCTCCGGTCATGGAATCCAGCGCTCGCGCCAGCGACGCCGCCCACGTTTTCCCCAGCCACTGGCCCGCCGCTTCCCTGCTGGCTTGATTGTGTGGTTTCATTGCCGTTACCTCCCGCGCTCGCCCGGCCAGCGCTTCTCAAGATATGCCCGCAGCCGGAGAACGGCCTGCGACTTCAACTGGGAGATGCGCGAAAAGTGAAATTTCATCACCTGAGCGATCTCCCGCAGGGTCAGTTCTTCCTGATAGTAAAGGCTCAATACCGTGCGTTCCACCGCCGGCATCTTCTCGATCGCCCCCGCCAGCAGCTTCTCCAATTCGGAAGCCTCGATCAACCGCGAAGGCCAGTTCTCCTCGCTGTCGGCGACCATCTCCAGGAGGTTTCTGCCGTCCTCGCGCTCGAAGCCGTAGTCCAGACTTCTGAGCGTAACGCCGCGGACATCCAGGAGCCATTCCCGGTACTCTTCCAGACCCAGATGCATCTCCGCGGCGATTTCCTCTTCCGTCGCCGCTCGTCCCAACCTCTGCTCGGCGTCCGCGATGGCCGCCTCGATCAGCTTGGTCTTCCGCCGCTGGTCCCGCGAAGCCCGGCCCAGCCCCCGAAGGCTGTCCAGGATCGCCCCCCGGATCTTGTGCTCGGCGTAGGTGCACAGTTTGACGTTCCGCGAAGGATCGAACCTGTCGACCGCCGAAATCAGCCCGATGATCCCCGTCGACACAAGGTCGTCCAAGCTGACGCTGTCGGGCAACCGATCATGGATCCGCCGGGCAATCAGGCGGACCTGCGGCAGGCGCTCCAGGATCAGGCGCTCTCGCTCGGCGGAGGCTTCCTCGGTTGTGACGTAAGAATCCATGGCTCAGGCGGGATTACCGTCCGCAATCGTTCCCGGCGGCGAAGGCTCCGTAGTCGGAGTTCCGCTGAAAGACCGGTTCGATCACCCGGGCCTTGGCGGCCTCCTCAAAATCCCCCGGCGCCTGTTGGTCTGTGGTCAGCAACGAGATTGGCTTCGCCCTCCGAACCATCCCGCTGAAAGCCGGGTCGAACCAGGAGGTCTCATCCACTCTGGTGAACAGCAGCTTGGATGGCCGAAATATCTCAAAGCGAACCTCCACACTAGTTAGATCGGCAAATTTGGTCGTGGCCTGTAATGTCAGGTGGGTGTCGATCTCCGGGCGCCGGGCGAAACAAGCGGCCGGATCGGCGGCGGCGTCCATGCCCCCGGGCATATCGATCAAGATCAAGTCCTTGTGCCGGTGTTCCCGAAGCGCCTGCCCCGGCGCCAGAATGGTCCCCAGCGGCCCGTGGCGAAAGTCCTGGCAGGCCAAACGGCCTGCCCGTGGCGCAGGCGGTTTCGCCTGCGTCGTGGCGCAGGCGGTTTCGCCTGCGTCCCCCGAGTTGGAACGACTTCCACCACGGGCTCCCAGCCCCCGTGCCTTTCTCCGCGCACGCGTTCCGGCCGGGGCGGGCGCGGCCGGAAGTCGCATCCCCGGGAATAGGCGCCGAGACGGCCTCGTATTCACCGAGGCGCTTGGCCTCCGGCGGCGACTTGCGCGAATTGACCGGGATCGCCTCCGCCCCCAGTTTCCGCGCGCCATGCCGGGCGCCGCTTGCACCGGGCCGGCAACCAACGATTTCAATTTCATGTGCTTCCTCCGCGGTTGGTCTTCCTCTACTGGATCACCCCCAGCGAAACCAGCTTGACGCCCGGGGGCACTTCGCTGTGCGACAGGAAGAACACGTTGGGCAGCGACGCTTCCACAATCTGCCGCAGGAAATATCGCGCAGCGGAATTGGTCACGGCGACCAGGGGCGTCCCCGGCGCCCCGATCCGGTTCTCGATCCGCTTCAGGATGTCCTGGATAGTCTGGGGCGCCAGCGCCACGTGGCTGTTCTGCTCGCTGTGCTCGACCGCCGACTCTACGCTCTGCTCGATGGAGGGCTCGACGAAGTAGGCGGGCAGATCGCCTGCCGTGTTGAGATACGGTTTCACGACCGTTCGCCGGATGACTTGACGCACGTATTCGGTCAGCAACACGGGATTCCGAGTGAGGCCGGCTCCCTCGCCGAGCGCCTCCAGGATCGTGACTCCGTCGCGCACCGAGACCCGTTCGCGCAGCAGGTTCTGCAGAACGCGCTGCACGGTGGCGAGCGTGAGCAGTTTGGGCACCAGGTCCTCGACCACCTTGGGGTTCTCGATCGCGACCCGGTCCACGAGTTTCTTGGCGTCCTGCCGCGAAAACAGCTCGTGCGCGTGGCGGCGGATCAGCTCCGCCAGGTGCGTGCCGAGTACGGTCACGGCATCGACCACCGTGTAGCCCGCCGCCCGGGCCAGATCCGCGCGCTCGCTGGGGACCCACCAGGCGGGCATGCCGAAGGCCGGCTCGCGTGTGGGCTGGCCGTCGGCAATGGGTTCCGACTTGCCCGCGGGGATGGCCAGGTCGTGGTTCAGAAACAACTCGTATCGCGCCAGCCGCTCGCCCTTCAGCAGGACGGCGTATTCCCGGGAGCCGAGGGACAAGTTGTCGGTCACCCGGACCGCCGGAAGAAGATATCCGAGTTCGCTCGCGATCTGCTTCCGGATGCCGGCGATCTTGCGCAACAGCGGGGAGTCGACGCCACCTTCGACCAGCCGCACCAGCCCCAGGCCGACTTCCAGGGATAGCGGCTCGACTTTGAGGAGCGTTTCCAGGCTCTCGCGCGCCTGAGCGGGTTTGGCCGCGGCCGGCTGCTGGCTCGCCGCGAGACTCCGCTGGCGCATCTTCCAGGCCGAAACTCCCAGGCCGCCGCCCAGCAGCAGGAACGGGATTTTGGGCAATCCCGGGAACGCCGCCAGCGCGACCAGCACGCCGCTGGCGAGCAGCAGCGGTTCGGCCTCCCCGAAGACCTGCCGGCGGAAGTCCGCGCCCAGCCGGGCGTCGGTGCTGGCGCGGGTGACGATCAGGCCGCCCGAAATCGAGATCATCAGCGCCGGGATCACGGTCACCAGGCCGTCGCCGATGGTGAGTACCGTGTAAGTTTCCAGCGCGCGCCGGAAGTCCATGCCGTGCTGGAGGATGCCGATCAGGAAGCCCGCCACGATGTTGATGCTGGTGATCAGAAGGCTGGCCACCGCGTCCCGCTGGGTGAACCTCGACGCGCCGTCCATGGCGCCATAGAACTCGGCCTCGGCGGCCAGTTGTTTGCGCCGGTCGCGCGCCTCGGCCTCGTCCATGATGCCGGCGTGCAGATCCGCGTCGATCGACATCTGCTTGCCGGGCATCGCGTCCAGCGTGAAGCGGGCGGTGACCTCCGAGATGCGCACCGCGCCGTGATTGATCACCACGTACTGGATCGCGATCAGCATCAGGAAGATTACGGCGCCGATGATGTAGCTGCCTCCAACCACGAAATTGCCGAAGGCCTCGATCACATGGCCCGCGGCGGACGTGCCGGTGTGGCCATGGAGCAGAATCAGCCGCGAAGAGGATATGTTCAGCGCCAGCCGGAACAGCGTGAGCAGAAGGAGCGTCGTGGGGAAAACGCTGAAATCCACCGGACGCTTGATGTACATCGCGACCATCATCACGATGACCGACATCGTGATGTCGACGGAGATCAGTATGTCCAGCAAGAAGCCCGGCAGAGGGACCACCAGGGCCACGATGATCCCCAGTACCGCCATCGGCACTGCCAGATCGGCCATTTGCGCCGACGAGAGGATGTCCGACAGCTTCCATCCGCCGGGCGCCGCGATCACTTTGGTTTGTGCCATCCGCTTATTCCTCTTACCCTGGCATCCTGCCGTTCATCAGCCGGTAGATGTAGGCCAGAATCTCGGCTACCGCCCGATACAAATGGACCGGGATCTCCTGCCCGACCGCGACGTTCTTATAGAGCGCTTGCGCCAGCAGCGGGTTCTCGACCAGCGGCACCTGGTTCTCGATGGCGATCTCCCGAATCCGCCGCGCCATGTAGTTCTTCCCCTTCGCCACCACCAGGGGCGCCGCCATGGTTTCCATCCGGTACCGGATGGCCACCGCATAGTGGGTGGGGTTGACGATCACGGCGGTGGCGGTCTTGACTTCCTGCATCATCTGGCGGCGCGCCAGGTCGCGTTGCAGCCGCCGGATTTGCCCTTTGATCTGCGGGTTTCCTTCCTGCTCCTTGCCTTCGTCGCGAAGGTCCTGGCGGCTCATGCGCAGGTCCTGCGTATAACGGCGCCGCTGCCGGACCAGATCGACCGTCCCCAGAACCACGAACACGGCCGCGGCTTTCCACAGCAGCCCCATGAGGGATTCGGCCAGCCGCTGCAGCCCGGCGGTCACGCTCGCCAGAGGCATGGCAAGGTAGATGGCAAGATTGTCCTGGACGATGTAGTAGACCACCACGCTGAACAACGGCAGCATGGCCATGGCCTTCACAAGCGCCCAACTGTTTTGCCGTAACATCTCCGGAATCCGTGACATCGGACTCAGGCGTTTCAGGTCCGGCACGAGCTTCTTCAGGCTGAAGCCCAGGCGGGTCATGGCCAACTGGCTCGCTAGACTCACAACCAGAAGCACCCCTCCCAGAGTGAGCAGCGGGACCAGGCAACTCCACAGCGCTTCCTGGCAGAGCTTGGCCAGTTCGGCGGGTCTTGCCTCCAGCCGGAAAGCCCGCTCGATCAGCATGTGGGTCGTGCGGCTGGTCTGGGCCAGCCATGTTCCGCCCCATTTCGACAGAATCCACACGAACGCCAGAAACTGGACCGCGCTGACGAATTCCCGCGACGAAGAGAATTGCCCCTCGGTGCGGGCTTTCTCGATCCGCCGCTGGGTGGGTTGCTCGGTTTTTTGGGACTTGTCCGACATGGGTCTTCATGCCGCCCCGCGGTATCTCACGGGCTCTCGATTACCGCCCGCAGTCCCTTGAAAACCTGCCACCCGTAGGCGCCGAGCACCCGCGGGAACAAAGGAACGATCCAGGCCAGAACGGCGACCGACGCCAGCAGCTTCACGGGGAATGACAACGTCAGCAACTGCAGTTGCGCGTTCAACCGGCCCAGCAGGGCCAGGGCGAGATCCATCAGCGTGAGCAAGGCCAGGGCGGGAAGCGCCAGTCTCAGCGCCGTGCTGAACATCCCCGTGCCCAGTCGCAGGATCGCCTCCACCGCCGGCCCGGAAGGAACGGAGACGCCCGGGGGGAGCGTTTCCAGACTCCGCGCGAAAATCCGCACGACCTCCCGGTCCAGCCCCAGGGCGAAGAAGATCAAGCCGGCCGCCAGTTGGGCAAATATCAGCAGCACGCCGGAATCCGCCTGCGTCTGGGGGTCGACCATGTAAGCGTAGGCGAAACCCGCCTGCAATCCCACCGCCTGGGCCGCGATTTGAAACGCTTCGATCACGAAGCCCACTCCGAGGCCGATCAGAATCCCGAGGCCGGCGTCGAGCAGCAACCAGCCGAGCAGTCTGCCCATCGAGACCGGCTCCGGCAGGCTGGGCCATTGCGGGAAAAGAATCACCGTCACCGCGAGACCCAGCATGACGCGCGCGGCCGAGGGGCCTTGCCGGACGCCCGGCAGAGGAACGAAGATCAACGCCGCGGTCACGCGCGCCAGCACCAGAAGGAAGCCGTAGAGTGTGGCGACCGGCAGCGTCAGCTCAGTGCGCATACCGTCCCAGGTCTCCCAGGATGGAGATGGTGAAGGCCGACGCGCTCTTGAACATCCACGGCATCAGAAACAGGAGCCCCACCAGGAACGCAACCAGCCGTGGGACGGCGCCGAAGGCCGTGTCCTGGATGGAAGTGATGATTTGGATGAAGCTGACGACGATGCCCGCCACAAAACCGATGGCGAGCAGGGGGGCTCCCAACCAGAAAGTCTCGATCAGCGTCCGCCGCAGAACTTCAACCGCCAATTCGGGAGTCATGTTTCAGCCATCCGCCTTGAAATGCCGGCTTCCTCAGTAGAAACTCTTGATCAGTGAACCCACCGTCAGGTTCCAGCCGTCCACCAGAACGAACAGCAGGATCTTGAACGGCGCCGAAATCATCACCGGGGGCAGTTGGACCATGCCCACCGAGAGCAACACCGAGGCGATCACCAGGTCGATCACCAGAAACGGCAGGAACAGCACCGCCCCGATCTGGAAGCCGGTCTTCAACTCCGAAAGGACGTAGGCCGGGAACAGGATTTTCAAATCGAGGTCGGCAGGCCTGCGCGGGGCGGGCGTCTTGGAGATCTCCAGAAACAAGGCGATGTCCTTCTCCCTGGCGAAGCGGAGCAGAAAAGTCCGCATCGGCTTGGCGCCTTCGTCGATCGCCTGCGACAGGGTGATCTGGTTGTTCTCGAGCGGCGCCCAGGCCTTTTCGTAAAGTTCCATGCCCACCGGTTGCATGATCAGGATGGTCAGGAACAGGGCCAATCCCACCAACACCTGGTTCGAGGGCGTCGATTGAGTCCCCAGCGCCTGACGCAGGAAGTGCAGCACGACCGTGATCCTCAGGAAAGGGGTTGCCGAGACCACCACCGCCGGAAGCAGGGTCAACAACGTCAGCATTACGACAATCTGCAGCGGCATGCTGAGCGTTGCGCCGGCTTTGCCTGGCGGCGCGGCGATCTGGAAAAGCGGAGCGGAAGCGGCGGCCGCCCGGCAGGCGATCGCGGATAGGGACAGCAGTCCGGCCGCTCGCAGCAGCGTCATCGGGCGGCTTCCTCCGCATCGTCGCTTCGCCCCTCGGCGGTATCCAGCAAAGCCAGACCCGAGGGAGACCGGCCCAGCAGGATCGTCCGCTTCCCCAGTCGCACCAGGTGCAGCGAGTGCTGCGGAGTCAGCGACAGGCGGTCCAGCATCTCAAGCCGGCGAGGCCGGCGGAAACGCAGTCCGTTCCCCGCCGTCCCCACGAAGCCCCTGCGGCGGAGCCATACCAGGGTCCCCGCGAGAAGGGCGGCGACCAACGCCACCGCCAGCATCTGTTCTGTCCAGTTCATCTCTGCCTGGTTCATCTTTCCGGCCGGCGGCGGGAGTCCGGCCTGCCCGGCCCCTACTCGCCCCTAAAACCCGTGATGCGCACACCCACCGAGCTTTCCATCACGATGACCTCGCCGTAGCAGACCAGCACTCCGCCGACGCGGATGTCGATGTTCTCCCCCGCCGACCGGGGCAGCGCTACCACGCTCCCCTCTTCCAGCGCCAGGATATCGCCGAGCTTCAGCATCGGCCGCCCGATCTCCACTTCGATCAAGACCGGCACGTCGGCAAGCTTGGCGATCTCCTCCATCGGCGTCATACCGCATCACCTCCCGGCGTCCTACCGCTTCATGTTTATAGTCTCCTGGCTGATATCGTCGACCGTCGTAACCACGCGGGCGTTGGCCTGGTAGCCTCGCTGCAGCACGATAAGCGTGGCGAACTCCAGGGCGATGTCCACCGTCGAGGCTTCGACGGAACTTCCCAGCACCTTGCCCCTGCCGCCGGTCTGCGGCACTCCGATGGCCGGCGCCGAGGTGAGCGTCGTGGTCTGCAAGTTGTTGTTGCCGACCGCCATGAGGGAATCCGGGTTGCGGACGGAAGCCAGGGCGAGCTGGCCGACCACTACCACGCCGCCGTTGGAGTACGTGGCCAGGAGCCGGCCGCCGTCAGCCAAGGCCACTTTGACCAACTGCGCGGGAAGTACACCGTCCTGCGAGATCGCCGCCATGGCCGAAGGCTGGGAGTACTGGCTTATGGTGGGCGTTCCATCGTCCGCATAGAGGTGCCAGTCGACCGCCAGATCGGCGGCGCCACTGGTGAGTCCGGGGATGGCCAGCGGCACAATGCCCGGATCCAGGGCGGGAGCTATGAGCCGCCCCAAGCTGTCGAAGCTGATCGACCCTGTCCCGAGGCTAAACGGGTCCGGAGGTGCGCCGCCGGTTACCTCGGCGCCCGGAATCGTCACCTCGTAGTCCCACTCGTTGGCGGCCGTTTTTGTGCATGTGATCGTCAGCACGTGAGGAACGCCTAGAGAGTCCACCACTTCCATCGGAGTTGAAAACGTGCCCGTGGCTTCGCCCACGACCCCGCTGGCGTTCAGGTTCATACTGAATGCGAAAGACGTCGTCGCGCGCGGGGCCCGAAGAGCCCCGACCGGGACAATAATGTTGCTGACCGCGGTGTTCGTGTTCACCACCCCGTCGACCGCCGTCCAGCCCTGGACGCGCTCTCCGGTGAGAGACAACAGATTGCCCGCGGCGTCCGTCTTGAAGTTCCCGGCGCGGCTGAACAGCATGCTGCCGTTCGCGTCGCGGAGCACGAAGAACCCGTCGCCCTGTATGGCAGCGTCCAGGTTGCCCGATGTCGACTGCACCGAACCCTGCGTGAACTGGCGGACGGTGTATGGCCGGGTGACTCCGACGCCCACCTGCGTCTCGCCGAGGCCCAGCGACTGGGCCACCAGATCGCGAAAGACCACGCTGCTGGTCTTGTAGCCCGGCGTGCTCAGATTGGCCAGGTTGTTGCCCACCACGTCTACCGCGGTGGCGTGTGCGCTAAGCGAAGAAAGCGCCGTTGAGAATGCCGTGAATGCCATGTTGTTCTCCTGTCTGTCCTGTTATTTTCTACGCAGCCCCGTTCGTCCCGGAGCCCTCCGGCCCGTCGGCGGGGACCGGCTGGATCGTTCCGCCCGCGGTGAGGGCCTCCAATTGGAGGCGGATGCCGATCAACTGCTCGAGCGAGGTGAACTGCGCCAGTTGGGTCAGAAATTCGACGCCGTCGGCCGGACTCAGCGGATTCTGGTTTCTGATCTGGGCCACCAACAGCTTTAGAAAATCGTCCTTACCGACGAGGTCCTTCTCCAATCCAGTCTTGACGGAAGAGTCGGTCAACGCCCCGTAGGCTGATTGAGAAGGGGCTGTTCCCGTTAGTCCATTTACCGTTGTTGCCATTGCGATCCACTCCTGTCTGTTTGATCTGCCGGCGGGCCGAAGCTCTTTTCCCACTCCTCGATCCAGCCGGATGAACGATCTTCCTGGTCGGATTGCCGGTGTTCCCCGGAACCGGCCTGGTCCTGCCCGGAACGGCCCTGGTCCCACGTCCCTCCGGACAAATCCGCTTCCCGCGGCATAAGGCCGCGCGGTTGGGTCTGCGCGCGGGCGTCGGGGCCCGCCGGCTTCCACGTCTGGGCCTCAAAGCCCTTCTGGCCCAACTGGTCGACCAACTCCGGCAGTTTCTCCCGGAGCGACTGTGCCAGTTCCGTGTTCGAAGTACGGACGGCGACGCGCAACTCGCCGGTTTGCTCCTTCGCCCAGACATCGACATTCGACTCGCGCCCGGCGTCAGGCAGGCGCAAGTGCACTTCGCCGGACGGCTTGGAGACCGGCGGTGCTGCCGGTGCTTCGGCAGGCGTCAGCGCCTGTGCCACCGTGGGGAGCGGCTGGCGAGGGCTCGATGGGGCCGCCGAGCCGCGGTCGGCAGAGGCTCCAGGCGGTGGTTGCGGCAGAACCGGCTGCGAGTTCGAGCGGCCGGGCATCACCTCCTGCAGCCGGGGTGGCTGATCCTGCTGTGCGTCGCCCGGTTGAGACGCCTTTTCACTCGGGACACGGGGATTCTTCGAGGTCTGTCCGGCGGGAGGGTCGGGCGTTGGCCCACTCTCGGTGGCGGTTCCCAAAGCCGGCGCTGGAGCGGTCCGCTCGCCGGCTGCCTTGGCGGCGGCAGATTGTGTTGATGCGGCCGGAGGGTTCTGCCGGGGGACGGGGTTGCTCGAGGAATCCCGGGGCGAGGCGGGCGTTGGCCCACCCTCGGTGGCGGTTCCCAAGGCCGGCGCTGGAACGGTCCGCTCGCC
>Ga0315273_10008292_pt1 | contig 13086 bp, 8 predicted proteins | sample YL17G02_0_MG_FD_205753 | JGI IMG/M metagenome (GOLD analysis project Ga0315273, IMG submission 205753) | Sediment microbial communities from Yellowstone Lake, YNP, Wyoming, USA - YL17G02_0 | ecosystem: Environmental > Aquatic > Freshwater > Lake > Sediment | place: USA: Wyoming | collected...
GCCAAGAGCGCGGGCGCCTGGGCGCTGCTCGGCATCGCCGAAATCCAACGGCTCCGAGGACGCCTCCCCGAGGCCGTCGAAGCCTATCGCGCCGCGATTCACAGCTACCCGACCCAGACGAACCAGGTGCTCTGGGCCTACCTGTGGATGGGCGACGCGTATCGCGCGGCCGGGAAGATGGCCGACGCGCAGTCGGCGTGGCGGCGAGCGCTCGAGGACTTCAACGAGCCCGCCTACGCGCTCCAGATGACCATCGCCGCCCGCCTGCTCGGCCAGGGCGGGACGGACGAGAACGTGAAGTTCCCGGCCGACGAGTTCGCCAACGACCTGGCGTACTTCGTGGCGGCCCAGTACGAGATGGCCGGGCAGCCGGCCAAGGCGGCACGGTTCTACCAGCGGTGTATCGAGCTGTCGAAGGGCAACGACTGGCCTCGGCCTCTTGCGGTGCAGGCCCTGGCGCGACTGAAAGGGCCGGCGCCGCAGTAGGTTCGGCTGCGGGGGACCCGCGCGGGTGTCGAGGCAAGTCAGACGTGTCGGACCGGTCCGACACGTCCGACGGGCTCCCGCGCAGCACAAGCAGGGCAGGCCGTGGCTGGCCTGCCCAGGAGATCGGAGCATGAATAAGAGCGCTCGCCGCCGGATCCTGGGCTTCACGCTGATCGAGCTGCTGGTCGTCATCGCGATCATCTCGATCCTGGCCGGCATGCTCATCCCCATCGTCGCCAGGGCGCGCGAGCAGGGCCGCCAGAAAGCCTGCATCGGCCAGATCAAGGACACCTACGGCGGTTGCATACAATACGAGATCACGCACGGCAACAACTACTGGATGCCTCTGTGGCTCACCCAGCTCGCCGACCTCGGCTATTGCGGCGACCTGCGGGACGACTCCGGGGTCATCCCTTCGAAGCGCCCGCGCGCCGACAACATCATCGACAAGAAGCTCACCCATTGCTCCCTCATCTGCCCGACGGACGGCACGATGGGGGCGGACGGCGGCCGCCCGAATGATTACATGTACGAGAACGCCACGGAAATCACGCAGTACCCGTATGCCGATGTCGACCCTCACACCGGGACCGGCGGCAAGCAGTTCTGTCTCGCTCTCGGCATTGGCGACGGCGATGCCAACCCGAGCGACGTGGTCCCGTGCAGCTACCTCTACGAGTTCACCGGCGAGCCGTGCGACTGGCTCTACGGCGAAGGGGGCGGCTCGATCGATTCGCAGGCGATCTCCATCGGGGAGTTCGAGGGCGCCACCTGGGACGCCGCGACCGTCGTGCGCCTGTGCGACGTCAACGGGGACGGCATCGTGTCCTGGTACGAGATCAAGCAGCGCACCATTCGAGGCAGCGCGGAAGTGAATCTGAAAGCGTGGGGGCCGCGCGTGCCCGTCATCCGCTGCTACTGGCACGTTCCGCGGCCCTACCTCCGGAACGATACCAAAAAGGTCGTCGCGGCCTCGGGACGGGGCGATGTGACGATCGGCACGCCGCTCTGGTACCGCGACGAGTAACCCCCGTCTTGTTCCTATGCCTCCCGAAGGGTTCACCCCTTCGGGAGGTTACCTGAAGCGCGTCCATCCCCGACCTGACCCTCTCGAAGGAGTGAAGCCTTCGGGAGGTGAGGAAGCAAGGAGCCACACGGATGAGCGTTAGGGGCCTGTCGGCCGGACTACTCGTGTTGGCTTTCGGCGCCGCGTGGCTGGGAGCCGGGGAGGCGCCCAAGGCTCCGACCCCGCCGTCGCCTGAACCGGCGAAGCCGGCTCCCCCCTCGGACGCGAAGCCTGCCCCCAAGCCGGGGAAGACCGCGGTCGCCCCCAAGACGTCGGAGACCGCCGCCCAGCGCGCGGACCGCCTCGGCAAGGTCTACGACGGAGCCGAACTCCTCTACAAGGACGATTTCCTCCGCGAGGCGCAGAAGGCCTACGCCCAGGTGGCCCTCGAAGACCCCGGCTTCCGCCGCGTGGCCAGCCGGCTGAGCGATCTGCGCCACCGCCTCGAAGCCGAGGAACGCCGCGACCGCCAGACCCAGGCCGCCCACCTGCTCGACGCAGCCGACGCCTACTTCGCCAGCGCGAACTACGAGGCCTCGGCCAATGCCTGCGAGAGCGTCCTCGCCATCGACGACAAGAACGCCCGCGCCCAGCGGCGTCTCCGCGACTGCGCCGCCGAACTCGAGCTGCGACGCCGCGTGACCTCCGTCTTCAGCGACACCGCGGCCCCCGGCGACCGCGAGGTCGTCGCCCAGGCCAAGACCGCTCTCGATGGGAATGCCCCCGCAGACGAGGCCCCGCCCAAGAACGTCGCGCCGGCCGTCCGCACGGCGAAGGACTTCGCTCCCGCCCCGCCCAAGTCCACCCGCGTCGTCCGCCCCGGCGAGAACACCGAGGGCGAGCCCCTGGCCCCCGCCACGGCCAAAGGCCCATCCAACGGCCGCCCGCACGACCCCGAGGGCTCGCGGCTCGTCGGCGAGGCCTGGGACCTCTACCAGTCCGCCAAGTCGGCCAAGGATCCCAGGCCCGCGCTCCGCAAGGCGCTCGACATTCTGACGCCCGTCACCCCCACCAGCTCCTACTCCCAGCAGACGAAGGACACGGCGTCACTGCTGCGCAGCAGCATCGCGCGCCGCCTCGCCGACGAGGGCCGCGGGGTCAGCCCCGAAGAGGCGCGCCGCATCCGCCTCTACCAGCGCTTCGCCCAGGCCGAAGAGGCGTTCCGCAGCGGCCGCTTCAACGACGCCCTCGCCATCACCGACGAAATCCTCGCCGAGGACAAGACCTTCTCGCTCGCCCGCAACCTCAACCAGGAGGCCCGCATCCGACAGCACGACCTCCAGGCGCTCGAGACGGAAATCGAGCACGAGATCATCCTCGACAAGCTCTTCGCCGGGGTCAATGCGGCCAGCGTCCCGCCCGAGCCCACCCCGCCCGTCGGGCGGCCGGGCATCGACCTCAAGCGGCCCGCCGCCGAGATCGCCACGCCCGAACTCGAAGAGAAGCTCAATCAGCGCGTCAGCGTCAACCTCATCCAGGCCGACCTCGACTACGTCCTCGACCTGCTCTTCCGCTCGACCGGCGTCAACATCATCTACAACCCCGACGTCGTCCAGGGCAAGCAGATCACGATCCACGTCGCCAACTACCCCCTCAAGCAGCTCCTCGACTACATCGCCGCCAACCACGGCATGGTCTTCTCCAAGACGCCGGACGGCGTCCTCATCACGACGCCCGACCAGCCGCGCCTCGAAACCTTCGTCGTCCCGCTCCGCTACGGCATCGTCGACGTCACGAAGGCCCCGCCCACCGGCGGCGACTTGTCCAAGGGCGGCTCGGCCAAGCCCATTGACCCCGAGACCAGCTCGAACCTCGAACAAGTCCTCGACAAGCTCGACGCGCTCACCGGCTGGGCCCAGGGCTCGTCCTACTACCTCGACCGCCTGATGAACATCGTCTACTTTCGCACCACCCGCGAAGACTACCAGAAAGTCCTCCAAATCCTCGACGCGGTCGACCAAATCCCGGTCAACATCCTCATCAAGGCCATGTTCATCGAGATCAGTGCGAACGACTTCGAGTCCTACGGCGTCGAGGGCGCGCTGACGGCCCGCCAGATCACCACCACGATCCCTGACCCCGCGGACCCCACAAAAACCATCACAAGCACAAAAGACGACCCCGACTCGCGCGTCGTCGCCAAGTACAGCTTCCCCGCCGACGGCTTCCCCAAGGGGGAGCAGGCCGGCACCATCACGTTCGCCGGCGTCTGCGGCCCCAACCAGTACAAGCTCACCCTCTCCGCCCTCCAGCGCATGGGGCGCTCGCGCGTGCTGACCGCCCCCAACATCATCTGCATGAACAACTGCACCGCCGCCATCGCCGTCACCACCACCCTCATCTACATCGAGGACTACGAGGTCGACCGCTCCGACATCTCGGGGAGCACAGTGGGGAGCAATTACAACCCTAGTACCGGGCTTCCGATTTCAGGAGTGGGGGGCCTCTCGAGCGAGCCGATCCTCATCCCCGTCTTTTCCAAGGACGAGTACGAGGGCTTCATGTTCGACGTCACGGCCAGCGTCGGCCAGGACACCCGCTTCGTCACGCTCTCGCTCAACCCGCGGATCCGCACCAAGATCGACGAGGTCACCTTCGACGTCGTCCTCCCCTCGACGACGACCACCACCACGGCGGGCGCCGGCAGCGGCGCGACGTCTACGACCGGCGCCACCAACAACAAGGTCACCATCGTCCGGCCCATCCTCGACGAGCGCTCGCTCTCGACCAAGCTCACCGTGGCCGACGGCCATGTCGTCGCCCTCGGCGGCATGATGGTCCACCACAAGACCGCGGTCCGTGACAAGATTCCCATCCTCGGCGACATCCCGATCCTCGGCTCGCTCTTCACCAAGCGGAGCTACATCGACGACCGGAGGAACCTTCTCATCTTCCTCGAGTGCCAGGTCATCACGCCGACCGGCGCCCGCTACGCGGACTCCGGCCGGATCGACGAGTTTGCGCCCCCGCCGAAGGCCGAGCCGCGAGTCGGCCTCCGGGAGGAGAAGGCGCCGACCGTAAGGGCGGCGCCGTGAGGAGGGTATGGCCTCTGTTCGTGGGGTTTCCTGATCGGTTGGTCTGCCCTGCTCGTGCTCGTGCTCGGTTTTCTGCCTCGTCGCACCGCTCCGCGGTGTGATGCGTCTTCGAACGCTCCGCGTTCATTCCTGCTGGAGGAAGGTGAGTCCCCGGCGTCGGTAATCAACGCAGAGCGTTGGAAGATACGTCACACCGCGGAGCGGTGCGACGAGAGCACGAGCAGGAGCACGAGCACGGCAGAAGAAGAAGGTTAGAGAATGGCCAAGGTTCAGTCTGCCACCGGCCTCGACCTCGGAGCCCACTCCCTCAAGGCGGTCGTCCTCCGCCAGCGGGGCAGCCACATCGCCCTGGTCCGGGCCGGCGCCATCGAGCTGGGCGAGCTGGCCTTCCTCGACGACAGCAACCGCAAGGACCAGCGCATCGTCGAGCTTCTCCGCCTCCTCCGGCGCCAGGCCCGCATCCCAGGCGGCCACGCCGGCGCGGGCCTCTCGGGCCGCGACTACTTCCCCAAATACATCCACACGCCGCCCGCGCCGCCGCAGAAGCTCCGCAAGATGATCGAGTACGAGGTCTCCGAAGACCCCGCCAGCGGCGCCCGCGAGCAGACCGCCGATTTCTGGCTCCTCGACCTGCCCACTCGCGCCGAAGAGTTCACCATCCTGCTCGCCCTCGCCCCCGACACGTCGCTCCTCCGCCGCCTCGACCTCCTGCGGCAGACCGGCTTCAAGACCGACGGCTTCACCCTCAATGCGCTCGCCCTCTTCAACGCCTACGTCCACGCCAAGGGCGAGGACCTCTACAACGACAAGACGACCCTCCTCGTCGACATCGGCTCGCGCCACCTCGACGTCGTCGTCCAGCGCAACGGCAAGCTCCTCTTCCTCCGCAACCTCACGCACGGCGGCCAGCGCTTCACCGAATCCATCCAGGAGGAGTTCCACCTCCCCATCGCCGAAGCCGATGCCCTCAAGCTCGCCGAAGGCGCCATCATCCCCAGGCACTTCGACGTCGCCGCCGACGTCGACATGAGCACCCGCGAGAGCCACCTCTCCGCCACGCTCCTCGAGCCCGCCCAGGCCATCTGCGACACGCTCCAGGCCACGCTGAAGTACTGCCAGTCGCAGACCCGTATGCCCGACCTCAAGATCGACGAAGTGATCCTCGCCGGGCGCGGCGCGCGCCTGCGCGGCCTGGTGGAGTTCCTCGCCCATCGCCTCCGCCTGCCCGTCAACCTCCTCAACCCCCTCGAGCACATCGACACCTCGTCCCTGCCTCCCGCGCTCCGCGAGGAGGTCCTCGCCGACGCCTCGGGCTACACGATCGCCATCGGCCTGGCCCTCCGCCAGCTCGCCGAGCCCCATCAGCGCCCCATCACGCTTCTCCCCGACAGCATTCGACGCCGCCGCACCTTCTTCGCCCGCGACGCCTTCGTCTACGCCGCGGGCCTCGTCCTCGCCCTCGCCCTCGCCGCCATGGTCTACTCCTCCAACGTCGCCGCCGCCAAGGCCGTGACGGACCTCCAGATCGAGAAGAGCCTGGCGCAGGAGGGCCTCGTCGCCGTCCAGGAATTCGAGACCCACTTCCAGCTCAACGGGTTCTCCGCCGCCCAGGCCGAGGCCCTCAAACGCCTCTTCAACACCGCCCGCCGCACCGACGACGGCATCGCCCTCCTCAAGCAGAAGGTCCCCGTCCAGCTTCGCATCGACTCGCTCCAGCTCGCCACCGACTCGCCGACCGACGTTCCCTACAAGGCCGGCTCCGGCAAGGAGCCCGAACTCACCACCCACCTCACCATCGACGGCACCGTCGCCGACAAGTTCGAAGGCAAGGAGATCACCGAGGCATCCGCCCAGAACATCGTCGACCAGTTCCTCAGGAGTCTCCTCAACGAAAAGCACCTCTACGGCGCCGGTAAGGTCGCCATGTACCCCAGCTTCAAGGCCCTGGAGTCCAAGCACACCTTCCGCATCATCCTCGACTTCGCCACCCCCTTCTACGGGGGCGCGGGAAACACAAAGCCGTGAACTTCTGGCAAGAGAACAAAGCGTTCGTCATCGTCATCGGCGTGGCCGTCATCGCGCTCTTCTTCCTCTGGCCATCGCTCTTCGACCTCGGCCCGAGCGTCGTCAGCCTCGACCGCACGAACTACGACCGCACGGAACTCGAGCGCCGCAAACTCAAGTCCACCCTCGACAAGTACTTCCGCCCCCAGGGAAAGGGCCAGCCCGTCCAGGTCACCCGGGCGCTCGCCGACGTCAAGAAGGCCAACCAGCTCCTGCTGACCAACTTCGAGGAAATGCACCGCTGGATGTCCTACGTGCCCCGATGGCCATTCCGCATCCCCGACGCCCGCACCGGCAACGAGCGCGCCACCTACGTCTCCCAAGCGTATGTCTACGCCCAAGGGCGGGGCGAGCTGTACTGCAAGGAATACAAGGTCAGCTCCTTCTACGACGGCGGGAGCTTCGCCGCCGGCGCCCGCAACATCAAGCTCGGCGACCCCTACTTCGGCCTGCACGACATGAACAACATCGAGGCGATCAAGAACCCCGACATCTGCATCAAGCAGGTGGGCCTCATCCACGACCTCGTCCACCTGGCCATCCGAGTCGGCGTCGACGAGATCATCTCCATGGGCCCCGCCGAGCCCTACACGTGGGCGGTCAAGGGCACCGAGGTGGCCAAAGCCTATCCCATCAATCTCCATGTCAGCAGCGACCTGCCGACGTTGCTTTCGCTCCTCCACGGCCTCGACGGCACCCACGGCCTCGTCGTCGAGGCCGCAGCCAGCGCGGAGGAGCCTCCGCCTCCCACGCACCCTGCCCCAGCCGCCGCGAACCGCGAGCCGATCGGTGCAGCGGCAGCCAAAGCCGAAGTCAAGGCCGAGGCTAAGGAGGCAGCCAAGGCCGAAGCCAAAGAGGATGTCAAGGAGGCCCCCAAGGGGGAAGTCAAGGAAGAGCGGCCCGCTCCCGAGCCGAAGGAGCCCGCCGGCCGCAAGATCGTCATCCAGCTCCAGGGCAAACCGTCCTTCTACGCCCCGACCGCCGAACAGGCGGGCTTCAAGGAGCGCCTCACCATCTTCCGGCCATCCGAGGCCAACCCCCACGAATTGGTCTTCGTCGCCAACGCCATCGTCACCCGCTCCCTCGGCGACGACCGGGCCGAGGCCGTCATCGAGCCGCTCTCCAACGTGACCTTCGCCGCCGACGGCAAGGAAATCCGCAACGAGGTCCGCAAGGGCGACTGCGCGTCCAGCCGCTTCTTCCTCGTCCGCAGCATCAAGGTCAAGGTCGCCGAGGCCAAGGTCGAGAAGGACCGGGACGGTTTCCCGACGGACGTCGTCCCGGCCCATCTCGAGACCGAGCTGTCCGTGGCCGCCCTCCAGTTCCTCAAGGCGGAAGCGCCCAAAGCCGCCGTGGAAGCCAAGGAAACCAGGCCTGCTGCGGGACCGAAGGCCGGGCCGAAGGTCCCGCGGCTCTAGGAAGCCAGGAGCTTGCCATGCCAACGAGCCTGAACAAGGAGAAGATCCTCTTCCTTGTCGGCGCGCTGCTCTTCGCCTGGGTCGGCGCCAAGCTGGCCATCTGCCTCGCACAGCACCCGTCCAAGCGCCAGCCGCCGGTCGTCCCGCCGCCCGCCATCACGGTCGGCGACCCCAACATCGTGGGCGTCCTGGCCAGCGACTCGCTTTCGAGCTACCTCGACCGCGGCCCCCGCGCCGACCCCTTCTCGGACGGCTCCGGCCAGCCCAGCGCCTTCTTCGCCCGCTCCACCGTCCAGCACACCCTCAGCCCCCTCGGCGTCATCAGCCGCTACATCTACGACTGCCGCATGCTCCCCACCCCCGCGAAGGAGATCCGCTTCAAGCTCCCCGCCGGCATGGAAGCCACCCACGTCTTCAGCAAGGAACTGGCCCCCCGCAAGAACTTCGGCCACGACGGCAGCACCCTGATCGTTCCCGTCGTCCCCACCCAGATCAAGCGCACCTATTACCGCTGCCAGATCACCGTCGAGCTGCGGAGCTATCTCAAGGCCACCCCGGAAGGCGCCCCCTGGACGGCGCCCGTCGTCATGCTCAAGGGCGCCACCGACAGCGTCCAGGCCGAGTGCGGCGACATCGCTCTCCTCACCACCAGCGACCGCTACGAGCTGGTCCTCACCTCCGCCGTGCGCAAGGGCATCACCGACGTTCGCGACGCCGACATCCCCGAGCATCTCGCTTCCAAGTACACCAAAGGCGTCTACCACTTCGCCCAGGCCGAGTACGAGCTGACCGTCCCCATCAAGAGCAAGGGGTCCACAGGCGCCGTCGTCGTCGTGCCCAAGGTGATCCCGACCGTTCCGCGCCCGCCCGACCCGTTCAAGGGCGTGCCGGTGCCGGAGCCCCCCCCGCCGCCGATACCCAAGATCGACGTGCCGCCGATCGACGACATCGCCGAGACGCTGTCCGTCAAGCTCGTCGCGCTCGTCAAGATCGAGACCCCCGAGCCGCGGCGCCAGGCCGTCTTCCGCGACAAGAAGAGCGGCGAGTACTTCCGCAAGTTCGAGGGCGAGAGCGTCCTCGACATGAAAATCGACACCATCACCGACAACTCCGTAATCGTCACCGACGCCGCCGGCAAGCGCCACATCATCCCTGGCCGCTTCATGGACAAATACTGACTCTGCTCGTCCCTACGCTCCCGAGCGTGTTGCCCAAACCGCGATGGCCACGATTCTTCGTTTGGAGTCCCGCCTTTAGGCGGTCTTGAGCCTTCCAGAGGCCGCGGCCGCGGCCCAAAGACCCCCTAGAGGGGGGACTCCAAACGAAGAACCCCGCGAAACGCGGTTTGGGCAACACGCCCTCCCGCGTGGGGACGAAACGTCGGTCGCTCCTGCGTCCACCTTTTTCTTCTCTTGTCCCTCTGCATCGGGGGGCCTTTGATGAACACGGCTCTGACGAAGGAAAAAGTCCTCCTCTTCCTCAGCGCCCTCCTCCTGGCCTGGGTCGCCTTCCGCCTCGGCGTCTTCGCCACCCAGCGTGCCGCGACGCCAGGCCCTCCGGCGCTCGATGCCTATTCCTGCCAGCAAGGCGACGCCGACCTCGCCGGCTCCCTCGCCATTCCGCCGCTCTCCGGGTATCTTGGCCCGGGCGATCCGTTCCGCCTCGCCGAGCGGACCCCTCGCATCGTGCGGCCGCCCCACGTGAAGCGCCTGCTCGATTGGGCGGCGATCCGCGCCGAAGCCGAGAGCCAACTGGCCGCAGCCCGGGACTCGGGCAAGGGCCGGCGGACGAAAATCGTGATTGTGGCAGCGGACTTCCGTGGCCAGGGGACAAAGAAGAGGAAAGTGCCCGGCGGCGAGTACGCCCGCCCTCTCCCGCCACCCCCGTCCCGGTCCTTTGATCTCGCGGGCACACTGCGCCTCGAATCTCCCGGAGCCGTCGGCTGGGCACTCCTCCGCGACCGTGCCACCCGCGCCCTCCTCAGCGGCACCGTGGGCGACCTGCTGCCCGGGACCCTCCGCCTCCACGCCATCCGCGACGACGGCGCTACCCTGATCACCCCCCAGGGAACCCAGATCACCCTCCCCGGCCGGTTCGGCAGCCACAGCCAGCCGTAGTATGTAGTTCCGCCTTCAGGCGGCGTTCGTAGTCCCGCCTTTAGGCGGCGCCTGGGTCTCCGCCTTCAGGCGGTCTTCTCGGCCCCGGGGAGACCCCGTGCCAACGAGCCGACCAAACCACCAGGAGAATGGAACGCCTGAAGGCTCTATACATACGCCGCCTAAAGGCGGAACTACGTACCCAACAGAACCCACGGACTTGACTTCCGGCGGCCCGCATGCGATACTGGAGTCAGGGCGGAAGCCGACAGAATCTGCACCCTAGCACGGAAAGGAAATATCGATGGCGGAGTTGATCGATCAGGTCAAGGACTTCCTGGGCACGGTTCGGCCGATGCTTCAGGCCGATGGCGGCGACGTCGAGTTGGTGAACATCGAGGAGGACGGCACCGTGAAGGTCCGCCTCAAGGGCGCCTGCGGCGGCTGCCCGATGTCGCGGCTGACCCTCAAGCGCGGCATCGAGGCCCGCATGAAGGTGGCCATCCCCGCCGTCAAGACGGTCGAAGCCGTCTAGCTCGTGCCCGTCCCAATCTGACCGTTACCCGATGCCCGCGCACCTCGCGCGGGCATTGGCATGTCAACGGGCGTTCCCTCCCGAAGGTTTTGACACCTTCGGGAGGCAAACTCTCTCACGCTCCCACGCTTTCACGCTCCCACGCTCTCACGGCGCCGCCGGCGGGCTGGGCACGGCCGGGCGCGGCGGCGCCTGGCGGAGCAACGGACGCCAGAGCACCTTGCCGCTCGACTTCTCTTCTGCCTGGGCGAAGAACTTGCTCGCAGCTTCCGGCTCCGAGACCTCGCCCAGGTAGTTGCCCCCCGCCTCGATGTCGGACGTGCCCAGCGTGGCAATCGGGAACCGATGCCCGACGATGGCGTTCCGCCGAATCGTCGGCGCGCTCGATCCGCCGCAGAGGATTCCCCGCCCGTAGTTGTCCGCGATCCAGTTCTCCTCGATGAGCGGCGAGGCATTGTCGGCGCAGTGGATCCCATAGCCCTTGGGGCTGCGGGTGATCGTGTTGCCCTTCAGCATGCCCCCGCTCTGGTCGAGGAGAATGCCGCCGGCGACGTTCCCCTCGATCAGGTTGCCGGCGATCGTGCAGGACGAGTCGCGGTCGCACCGGATGCCGTTCTTCGCGTTCTCGCGGATGACGTTGGCCTCGATCGTGGCGGCGGCGTAGCGGTTGCAGTAGACGCCGTTGCCCTGGTTCTTCGCGATCTCGCAGCCCTTGATCGCCGCCGAGGCGAAGTTGTCGCAGGAGATTCCCTCGCCGCCATTGCCCAGAATGCGGCTCGATTCGACCACCGGGCTGGACTTGCCGAGGAAGCTGATCCCGTCGAGACCGTTCTGGCTGACTCGGGAGCGTCGGACCGCGGGACTCGCCTTGTCGGTTCGCACGCCCGTGCCGTCGTTCGCCTCGATCGTGCAGGCCTCGATCTGCGGCTCCGCCTCGTCGGTGGCGAAGATCGCGTCTCTGCCGTTGCGGGTGAACTTGCAGGAGACCACGCGGGGCGAAGCTTTCCGGACCGTAAGACCGACGCGCTGGAATTCGATGACACACTGCTCGAGCCGACAGGCGTCCGCCGGGCTGGAGCCTGCCACCTCGATGCCGTCGCCGTCGAACAGGCTCGCCGCCGCGCCCGCCGCGCTGGTGAAGCGGACCGGCTGGTCGGCCGTGCCCACGGCCGTCAGCGCGCCCTCGACCGCCAGCCGCGCGCCCAGCAGGAACTGCACGACCGTCCCGGCCTCGATGGTGAGCCGGGCGCCGGCCTTCACCGTCACGAGGCCGGTGAGGACGAGCGGGCTCTTGTCCTTGCCCCACGTCGTGTCCGCGGCGATGTCGCCCTCGAATGCCGCTCGCGACTCTTTCTTCTCGCCCTGAGCCTTGAGGAACGCGGCGCGGGTGCGGCAGCCGCCGGCCGCATCCTCGGCCTGGGCCAGGGCCGTCAGTTCCTCGGCGGGGTCCGCCGTGGGGTCGAGGACGGCCTTCGGCACGTCGCGAACGAGGCGTTCGAGCAGGTTGCGCGCCTCGGCGAACCGGCCCAGCATGCGGCAGCCGACGGCCTCGCGGAAGCGCATCGTGTGGAGCACCGTGCCGAGCTCGGGGAATCTTCGCGCCATCTGCTCCGACCAGTCGACGACCCCCTTCCAGTCGCCCTGGTCGGCGAGCTTCTGGGACTTGGCGAGGCTGGCCTCGCGGATGATCTTGGCGGCCTCGGCCGCCTCGACGACGGGCATCTTCGCGATCGGGGCGAGGATTTCGATCGCGGCCTCGACGTTGCCCCGCTTTAGTTCGAGCAGCCCGTAGGCGAGGGCGGCCTTCGCCTGGATGTCGCGGGTCTGGGCGAACTCGCGCTTCACGCGCTCGAGGTCGGCCCGCGCCGAGGGCTCGTCGGTCGCGGCCGTGATCTCTGCGCGGATGAGGAGCGCGGCCGCGACACGGCGGCCCTCCTTCTTGTTGTCGATCACGACCGCCAGCTCGCGCAGCGCACCCGCCGTGTCGCCCTGCTCGGCCAGCGCCTTCGCCAGATCGACGCGGGCCGCCGACGCCTCGCCTGTCTCGGGGAACTCCTGGATGACCCTCTTCAGCAGGTCGATGCGATCGGGGCCGGTGGCGGCGCGAGCCCGATTCAGGGCCCGCTGCGCCTGCTGCATGCGGCCCTCGTTGCCGCGCGACTCCAGTATCTCCCTGCCCCCAGGCTTCAGCGGGGGTAACCGCGCGGTGTTCATGTGGACGTAGAGGTACGCGCCCCCCGCCGTCCCCAGCCCCAGTACCACCAACACCACGATGACGATCTTGGTGAACCGGCTCACGCTCGTCTCCTGAGTTGCAGAGCCAGAAGAACTGGGAAGGGACTTCTTGGAAGAAGTCCCTCCCCAGACCCCTCTTCAAGAACTTTTA
>Ga0315273_10008293_pt1 | contig 13086 bp, 16 predicted proteins | sample YL17G02_0_MG_FD_205753 | JGI IMG/M metagenome (GOLD analysis project Ga0315273, IMG submission 205753) | Sediment microbial communities from Yellowstone Lake, YNP, Wyoming, USA - YL17G02_0 | ecosystem: Environmental > Aquatic > Freshwater > Lake > Sediment | place: USA: Wyoming | collected...
TGGCCGCCCCCTTTCGGTCTCGGAGTGTCAAGTTTTCTGGCACAAAAACTTGTCACGGAATAAAAGAAGGCGGGGGCCGGGCTGTCTTGAGCCCAGCCCCCGCTGATGACTCGCTAGGCCTAGTAGCCGAGCGTGTCGGTGATCGTGCTGACCACGAGCTGCGTGTTCGCGCGGGTCGCTCCGAGGTTCATGTACCTCGCGAGGACTGCCTCCCACTCGTCGTAGTCCGACCGCCACTTGAGGACGTTGCCGTCCTCGTCGAGGAAGTGCCAGTCCCTGTTGGAGAAGACCTTGATGAACTCCTCCTGCAGGAAGTGCATTTTCCCGTCCGGGTGGTCGAGGTCGGCGATCAACGGCTTGCCGGCGAAGTCGAGCGTCTGGAACCCGCCCTTGATCGTCTGCGGCTCGTTGTACCGAACCTGGGACTGCAGCAGATTGAAGTACTGCCGCTGGACGCCGAACGACGTGTAGATGCCGGACGTGGTGCCCCCGGCGATCTGAACGCGGTTGACGGCCTGCTGCATGGTGTCGAGCGCGAGCACGCCGCCCTGCGCGATCACCATGTTCTGCCAGTACTCGTTACCCGCCGTGGCCCGGTTGAGTCCGCCCAGCGTACCCGTGGTGGGTGTCGCCGAGACGATCTTCTGTAGACCGGCGTCGATCTCGAACACCGTGCCGGCGCCTGCGGAACCCTGGCGGAACAGGAAGTCGGTACCTGCCACCGTGATGCCGGAGTTGTCGACCGTCACCGAGGGCGTTGCCGCGGTGATGGCGGTGATCGTGGTCGCCGACGCGCGAAGCGTCGGAGCGGCCGCGGTGCCTACGTCCAGCACCTGTCCGACGTAGAGCTGACCCTTACGGATCGGCTCCGCCGAGCTGATGGTGATGACGCCGGCCGCGTTGCTCACGCAGGTTGCGATCTGCGCGGTGCCGTTGCCGTAGACCTGCCTGGCGACGTCCTTGCGCAGGTCAGCCCGGATGCCGTCCAGCTCGCCCTTGAGGGCCTGCAGGAACGATCCGGCCTCGGCGGCCGTCTTGGCCATCGAGGGGCCGGTCACGCGAACGCGACCGTAGAGGTACTTGAGGTCGTAGGTCGCGCGTGCGTATGCCTGCGCGCCGGGAGACGGAAGCTGTCCGCCTTCGGCACGTGCACCTACACCGCCCGACCGACCCTTGTGAAGCGGGACGACTGCCTGGTTGCCGAACAGCTCCTGGGAACGACTCTCGAGCCTTTGCAGAAGCAGCACTTCGTTGTTGAGCTGCTCCACGACGGGCGGGAGATAGAAGTCCTTGAGGAGGTTCGACAGAGTCGTCAGAGTGGCGCCTGCCATTCTTGATTCTCCGTTCAGGGTTGGGTTTCAGGAAACCCGACTCTACTGTGCTGCGAGGTAGTTACGAAGCGCCTCTTGCGCGGCAACGTGCGCATCCTCGACCGTCTCGAACTTGGTCGGAATCTGCGACGCGCCTCCGACGACGGGTTCGGCCTGCTGGGCCGCTGTCGCCTTCTGCTCGGTGTACGCCGTGACGAACTGATTGCGGAACGCTTCGTAGCGCTCCTGCGCCGTCACGAGGTTGCCCCCGTGCGCGAACGCCAGCTCGTAAACCGCGTCGATGTCTTCGTCCTTGTACGCCGGGTTGCTCTGACGGATCGCCATTTCCTGGCGGGTCAGCTCAGCCTCGATGTACTGCACCTGGGCCGAACTTTCTTGCTCAGCCTTCCATGCCTTGAGATCCTCAACCTCCGCGCGCAGCGCGTCGTCGGGGTCGACCTCTCCGTCTCCCTGCACGTCCTCGATCTGCGCGGTGGCTTCTGCCGCGGCCTGGGCCGGGGTAAGTCCGCTGTCAACGAGAGCCTGCGTGAGTTCCGTGTGGAACTCGAGGGCGGCGTAGGGGTCGGTGCGAATCGCCTGCAGGAACTCGAGGTCGCCCTCGACAGCCTTGCGCTGCTCTGCTAGCTCCTGGGTCTTCCGCGTGTAGTCACCCTGCATCATCTTCTCGCGCTGGGTGAGCCACGCCCGAGCCTCGGGCGGGAGTGCCTCGAGCTGGGCTTGCAAGTCGGCTTCCTGATCGGCCGTGATGGCCGGGGTTGCGTCGTCCTGCGGGGGGTCGGCTGCCGGCGGTGCGGGCTCGCCTTCCGCCTTCGGCTGACCGAACTCATCGAGTCCCTGGTCGGCCTGTGCGGCTGTGGCGAGTGCTACGGCTGCCTCGTCGAAACTGGAAATGGTGTCTCCTAACGTCCGGACGGGAGTGCTACGAGCGTGGCTGGCTCCGCGTCGATTACGTCGTGCCGCTCGCGGGCGGCTTCAAGGGCGCCGGTCATGGCGGCGGCCAGCGTCGCCCGGATCTCGTCCAGGCTCGGCAGCTCGTGCGTCACGATCGTGCGCGATACCGCGAGCCCTCGGGCCCGCATGATCTTGTCGTCCAATACACCAACGGTCGTTATCAGCTCGGAGACCTTCGCGTCGGGGATCTTCACCTTGATCTGCTTGAGGGCCATGTCGCGAACGACCACGGCCTCGTCGGTGAAGTCTCCGGCATCCTGCTCCGCCCTGAGCTGGATCGGAGCAGGAACGCCCTCGCGCTCCCACTCCGATTTCCAGCGCCTGATGGTCGTCTCAGGGAACCCGCTGTCCCGCGCCGCCCGCTTGACGTTGCCGTCTGTGAGCGTCAGGTGCAGCAGGCCCTGAGCCTTGTCGTCGTCGGTGTAGACCCGCCTACCCGTTGCCATTGGACTTCGGGGGGTTCGAGGTCTGCCGGAGCTTCTCGATGGCGGTAGCCGCCTTGGCGTGCGACGCGATCGAGTCCGCCTGCGCCTTCGAGGCGTTGGCGGATTGCAGGGTCTGCTCGTACATCTGCTTCTCCTCCGGTGTGAGGGGGTCGTTGCCGGCGGATTCGGCGTCGGGCTTGTCGATGGTGTCGATGACGACACTCTCGAGCGGAGCCTCCATTGCCTCCTCCGGCGTGATAGCAACGCCGGCCCCCTGCAGGATCTTCGCCGTTCCGGTCGGGCCCATCGTACCGTGGATCGCGAGGTTGACCTTCGCGGACTGCGGCTCGGGCATCGGCGGCTGGGAAGCGGCCTGCTGGTGAAGCTGGTAGTGCGTGAGCGCGCGCTGGCGCGCATCGGGCGGCCACCCCTCGAACTCCACCCCATCGAACAGGGACGTGAGCACATCGAGGTGGATGGCGTGGTCGTCGGACAGTGTCGGGGCGACCGCGGCCCGCTCGAGGATTCCCTGTGCCTCCTGGGGATCCTGGATCGGCTGGCCCGTCTCCGGGTTGACGCCCTGCTGCAGCGCTTGGATCGCCTGCTGCATGGACTCCGGATTGAGCATCTGCCCGCGGAGGAGCTTGTCGACCTCTCGGTCAGCTCGGTCTTCCGCGGCCGTGAACTTCGCCTTGACGCCGTGCATGTCGGCCAGGTCGAGGTACTTCATGGCCTGGTGGATGGGCAGCGCGCCCATTCCGACCAGCTCCTTGATCCGGGCCTGGCGCATCGCGCGCGAGCGCGGGAGTCCAGAGCCGGCCTCGGCATGGAAGTCCACGCCGCTGTCGATGTCCGACGCGAGGAACTTCTGCACCTTCGAGCGGCCGCCATCTCCGACGATCTTGACGGAGCGCGGCTCGATGTAGAACTGCTTGGCCAGGGCGATCATCAGCTTGCCCGCGCGAGCGAGCGCAGCCTCGATGCTCTGGACGACCGGGGCGACCTGATCCACTGCGGTCTCCTGCAGGAGATCGATGGCCACTGCGGCCTCGACGTTGGGCGGAACCTCACCGCGAGTGACGAGCGCCTGCATGAACAGGCGATCGATGCGGCTCTCCATGCTGCGGATATGCTCGAGCACGATGCTCGGCATGTTCGGCATGTCGCGCCACTGCGGCAACTGACCGTCCGTGTTGTTGTACTCGAAGATGGCGCCCGGCTCGTTGCTGGGACGCTGTCGGATCGAGCCGGCCTGAGCCATGAGCTGCGGCCGCACCACGAGATTGATGTGCTCAACGACCTGGCTGAGCGTCTTGTTGATCTGCTTCTGCAGCGGACGGGCGGCCGTGGTGAGGGCCTCGTCCTCGACGCGCCCGGGGTAACGGACGCCAGGGAAGCGCACGAGCGGCAGCATGTTCACGGGGAACTGCCACGGCCCGTCGTAGAGGATCTTGTCCGGCCCGCACGTCCACACGACGTAGCGGCCGCGGGGGTTCTGCGAGCCAGGGAGGAAGTAGCCGATGTAGACTTTGCGCACCGTGTTGTCCGCGCGCTCGGGAGAGTTGGCGAACGGCATCGCCGAGTCGTAGTCGGCCGGCGAGGCGTTCATCGTGAGCGTCGCGCCCCACCGCTGCTTGATCTCGTCGGCGGTCATGGAGTGTTCGCACACGGCCCACTGCGCCTCCTCGAAGGTCTTGGCCGTGGGGTCTGGCCACACGCAGAACGGCGGCAGCGCCTCGACACGAATGTCTCCGAGGAATACAGTTTTCGTAAACTGCAACGGGTCGATACCAACCTGCGCGAGCTGATCCTTGAACGCCGCGGCCAGCGCGTCGTCCGTGATGACCTGCCCCTGCGGATCGATCGTGAACGTCATCGACTTCGACGCGTACGGATCCCAACTGATCTTCCACCAGCCGTTGGCGGCCAGCGTCGACCAAATCAGGGCTTCCTTGAGCTTGTCGTCGAGGTCGAACTCCTGCCACCAGTACTCGTACAGCTTGTCGGCTACCTGGGCAGCGCGTAGATCACTGTTCGAGCCGGAGCCGGGGGTTGCGTAAATAACGGGCTTCGTCTTGGTGAGCATGGACACGTAGCCCTGAACCCCGGGCTGAATGTGGTTGTCCACGATTCGCACGCGCCAACGGGGCTTGTCTCCATCCTCAGTGGGCAGGGATTCGATCCTATCAGATCGCTTGTTGTAGTACGCATACTGGTTCCCCTTGTAGAAGGCGAGGTTCAACTTCCACTCTCGCTCCATGCGCTCGCGGCGCGTTCTGACGCGGTCAAATCCACGAACGAGTTTCGCCGGATCCTTCTCGCGTGCGAGTGAGGTAGGTGCGGCAGACGCGGCTGTAGCCGTATAATCCATCGCGGACAATCCGCGCCTCCTTCCTTACTGGTGGATGTCGTCGACTTCGGCGTTTGCGAAGCCCAGGTGCTCGAGGATTGCCTCTGCCTCGACGCGGTCGATCTGTCCGGATGCCATCTGAGAGAGCACGTCTTCACGCGCCTCGTCTTCGGGCTGAATCTGCGACCAGCGGTACTCCGGCGCCGACGTCGGCTCGATGTCCGGCCGCTCGGCGGGGGAGACGGTAATCGGCATGGGCGGGAGCAACAGTAGCTCGAGCAGCCGATCGGAGCGCTTGCGCTCGGACTCTAGGAGCCGCTCTAGGAGCGCGACGGTTTCGTTACCTCGCACGGAAGCCTCGCTTCTTCGATGTCTGATCGTCCTCGGTCGCTGACGTATTGTCATCGATCGGGGGAGGAGATTCGTCTAGAATCTCGACAGGCGTCACACTCGGCGCATCCGGGGCGATCGATCGGACGGCATCGCCGATAGCGGCGGCCATTTCGCCGAGCGTCATCGGGAGGATGATCGGCTCGGGCGCTTCGATGCTGGACGGATCCACGAGGCCCACGGTCTTGCCGATGTCCTCGGCGCATCCGTGGCACACGTACTTGCGTCCGGTCAGCTTCGTGATGACCTGGGTCTCGAAGTCGCGCAACGTGTCGACCACCGGCAGTCCTGCGTCGGGGTTCGGCCACGCTTCGCAGATGAAGCAGGCGTTGGGCTGCCGCAGTGGTTGTCCGGGCGGGACAATCTGCATGGGCCCTCCTTTCGGTTGGCTAGCCGGTCTTCCGTTCGTGCGTGGAGGACTCGGAGTGGGTAGCTCGCTCGTGGGCGGCGCCCTCGCTGTGGGCGGCAGACCTCATCTTGCTGGCGAGACTCTTGCGCTTCGCGACATGCTGCGGGAGCTTGCCGGGATTGTCGAAGTGGTGCTCGGCGGCCCACGCAGGGCCGAACTTCGCGTAGAGGAACTTCCGTTGGGCCTCAGACTTCGCGGGCATTACCAGTCGTCCCCCATTTCTTCGTCGTAGTGGCGCACGCCGCCTTTCAGTTCGCGCAGCGCGCGCGTAGCCAGTTCGTCGACGCTGCCGGCCGGCCGGTTCTCGAGCGACCAGTGCGCGGCCTGGGGCTCCTCGGGGAGGAGCGCGCCCGCACACCGCAGCGCGATCTGCACGGCGTCCAACGTGTCGTCCTTACCGTTCGTCAGAGTCGAGTCGAAGCCGACCCACTCCGCGATGAAGTCCATCTGCGTCCGGTGGATGCGGACTCGGCCGAGCTGGAACAGCGGGGCCATGCGGAGGATCCGCTGGGCCTTCTTGCCCTTCGCCGTGACCTCCTGGATCGGAGGCATCCCGGGAAGCTGGGAGGCCATCTGACTGAGCGCCGCCTGGTAGGCGTTCGACTCGATGCCGATGACGTACGGCCGGTACTTCAAGTGCCACGTCTGGATCATCTTGATCTGCTCGGGGAAGGGGATCTTCCCGGCGTAGAGATCGAGGAGGTACGCCAGGCCCGTCGCATCATCGACGCCGATCAGGGCCATAGCGAATCTGTCGGCCTTGTCCGCCAGCGAGATCGCTGGGTCAACGCCGATGAACGTGCGCAGCGGGAGCTTGCCGTCCTTGGACTTCGGGAGAATGATGTCGTCGCCCTGCGCGGAGGCCTGGCCGATGACGTAGTAGTGGAGCCACTCGCCCATCAACTCGACACCCTGGAAGGCGTCGAAGGACGCCATGTACTCCTGGCTGAACAGCATGGGGTGCATGTGCGTGCGGGCGTACTGCCACTCCTCGGCCTTGAAGTGGGTATTGTCCACCGACCTGTACATGACCGAGCTGTGGTTCGCGTCCTCGAGGGCCGCGGGCCCGAACGCGAAGTCGTAGAACCAGTTGCGCCCGGCCGGCGTGGTCGTCGTGATGACGCCGCCCTGCTTGTCGGAGAGCGCGGGGTATACGACCGTCCAGGCCTCGTCGGTGCGCACGAAGGCGGCCTCGTCGATCCAGAGGAGGTCGAGGCCGGCGCCGCGGAGCGACTGCGGGTCGTCGGCGGTCTTGAACTCGAGCAGCGCGATCGGTTCGCCGTCGCGGTAGAACTCGATGAACTTGTCGCCCTTGTTGAGCTTGTAGTCCGTGCCCGACACGAGGCCGGCCTGGCGGATCACCGCGAGCATGGTGAGGTAGCTCGCGCGGCCCACCTTGTAGTCCTTGGCGAGCGCCCATATCCACAGGGGCTGGCCGGCCCACTCGCGACCGTAGAAGTCGGCGTAGTGGTGCTCGGGATGCAAGCAGTAATACAGCGTCTCCCAGGCCGCGCTGAGAGTCTTCCCTCCGCGGCGGCCGGCGACGAGATGGCGGAACCGGCTCAGGGTCTCGTTGGTCGTCATCCCGTGGAACAGGGACTGGTAGATGTGCGGGACGTAACCCTTCGAGATGAACCAGTAAAACTTGTGGGGGTACTGCTCGACGGCCGCGATGACATCGGCGTCGGACGGGAGCCCGTCGTTCGCGCTCCATCGTGGCATGGTGACCTCGTTCCGGGTAGCGCAGGGCGCTGTGGTTGAGGATGTGCGGGGGCCGGAGGATGCCGACCCCCGCAGGGGCGTAATTCGGCTACTTGCCGATGATGAGGACGCGCTGGACGACCGTGGAGAGGTTCGTCGCGTTCGCGACCTCGGCCTCGAACTCGGTGCCGGTGGCGACCGAGCTGTAGGCCTGCAGCTTGTTGTTGACGTCGTCCCACACGACCGTGACACGCCGCGTCAGCGGAGTGACATTGCCTGCGGGCCCGAGATCGACGATGGCCATGATGTCCGTGAATCCCACGTCCGTCGACACCATCGGCTCGCCGGCCGTGGGGTACGAAGAATCGAACGTGATGTCGCGGATCTGATACTTGACATCGCCGAAGACGCCTTGCTGGACTGGTGCTCCGAAGGCGAGGGCCATGCTACGCGCTCGTTCCGATGACCACGAGGCGAACCGTGAAGGCCGCCATGTTCGTCGCGTTCGTGACCTCGGCCAGAGCCGTGCTCACAACAGCGCCTGTCCAGTAGGCCAGGATCTTCGAGTTCGTGTAGTCGTAGTCGTACACGAAACCGCCGTGGGTGATGCCGCCGGCATCGATCACGGCCTGCACGGAGGCAAACCCGAGCGTGGTGAAGTCGAGGGCCTCCCCGCCCGTGGGGTACGAGGAGTCGAACGTCACGTCGATGACGCGGATGAGCTGATGGGCGCTGTTCTGGCCGGGAATGCCAGGCTGACCCGTGGTGACAACAACTGGCGTAACCGCCATGTTTGCGTCCTTTCCTTAGAGGGTTCCTACACGATGCGGTCGATGAAGCCGAGTGAGAGTGCCTCCTCGGCATCGAGATACCAGTCCGTCTTCTTCCATCGACTGGCGAGGTCATCGCGGGAGAGATTCGCCCGCTCTGTGAGGATGTCCAGACCCTTCGCCTGGAATCGCTCTACCATCTTGAGATGGTCGGACAACTCGGAGAGGGAACCGCGCCCTTCCGCGCTGACCTCGTGCACCATCAGGAAGGCGTTGCGGGTCATTACCCGCTCGTCCCCAGCCTGAATCAGGATGGCGCCCATGCTGGCCGCGAGCCCGATGCACTTCGTGGTGATCTTGTGCCCCCGCCCGCGCAACTCGCTAATGAAGTCGAACAGCGCGAAGCCATCCGACACGGAGCCGCCGGGGGAGCAGAAGATGATCTCGATGGGGCGGCCCGGCTCACGCCGGCTCCACCGATCGAGTGTGCTGATCGCGTCGACGACGGTCACGCCGACGACGGGGTTGTAGAAGGTGAGCGTCAGACTGTGCTCGGGGCCCGCCTGGACGGACTCGAGCTGGTGCTTCATCGAGATGTTGTTGATGGCCTGAGCGTCCGCCTCGAGGGTGGCGTGGCGGGTCTTCGCCGCCAGCAGTGCAAGCTGCGCCGTGCGAACCTCGGCGTCTTCTGATGTGACGATCTCCACGCCCTCCCTCTCTAGTAGGGGCGCCGCTCCCCGCAGTTGGGGCAGGAGCGCCAGTAGTACGGATTCGATTTGCTGCAGCCCGGACAGGCCCACTCCCGCTTGGGGATCTCCGTGAGCGTCTTCGTGCCTGCGTTGGTTCCGCCGCGCACGCTAACCTGCAGCATCAGTCGGCCGTGTAGATTTCGCCGCGGTACGTGACGTTGGTGTTCAACGTCGTGACGAGGCGGTAGTACTTGTAGCGTCGGGCGCCCGGGTTGGACGGCCACGCTATCGTGGCTCCGACTGCGGTCACGGCCCTCGTCGACACCGCGAGGGTATCGGAGGCGTCCGTGATGTACGCAAGATCGTACCAGTTCGTGTTATCCGCGGAACCCTGCCACTTGTACGTCACGGTGGGGGTTGCGCCGGCCACCTCGACGACGAACTGCAGCACGATCGTGGAGTAGTCGGATCCGACATGCACGGCTGTGTGCGTGTTGTTTCCAGTCGTCCCCGTGACCGCTGCGGGTATCGCGTCACCATAGGTGAGGGCCATAGGGCCTCCTGTCGTTTGTTGAGTGTTAGCGCTTGTAGTACTTGTAGGCGCGGGATGGGCCGCCCTGCGCTGCGATGCCTCCGGAGGTGAGGGCTGCGTTGTAGTGCGCCGTCACGTCGGAGGCGGTCAAGGCGGTCTGGAAGTAGGACACGAGCGACATGCTGCCGAACATCTGCGTGTTCGCGGTGCTCGGCGAAGACGGGAGCTGGAACATGAAGACGCCGTTGACCGTGGGCGAGCCGGGGACATCGGTGTCCGTGATCGCCTGCAGGATGCCGTTGATGTACATTTTCCAGGTGCCGGCCTCGCGGCAGAGCACGACGTGGTACCACGTGCCGTTGGACACATTGGCGTCGCTGGTGGCGTTGAGGCCGCCGAGGCCGATCTGTCCGAGGAGAAGCTCGGGTAGCGTAGTGTTGGTGCGCAGCCGCCATCCGCCGAAGGGGGCGCCGGTGTTGCAGTCGACGCCGAAGGGGCTGGCCGCGGTGCCGCTGCCGGCCGCGAATTTCATCCAGGCCTCGATGGCCATGTTGTCCACGGCGTCCATGCCGGCGACGCCCGTCCGGACGGCAATGTCGCCCACGGCGTCGGCGGTTACCGCGAAGGAGCCTACGAGCGGGCCGGTGTCCTGGTAGGTCAAGCCGGTGCACGTCGTGGCGTGGCGGGCATTGCCGGAGGAGTCCTGCAGGAGGCCGGAGGCCTCGTCGCACTTCCAGAAGACGTTGGGGCCGCTGGCGAGGACGGCCGAGAGGTAATCTGCGTAGGCCATGCGCCCCCCTTCTAGGTGATCTCGGTGACGAGCGCCTTGCCCGTCGCGGTGTCGGCGTCCCAAATCGCGGTGATCGCGCCGGTGTACGTGTAGCTCGGGAAGGTCACGCCGCGGAAACTCTCGAGCGTCCAGGTGAAGTCGGTCGGACTGGCCGCGGCCGCGCCGAAGCGGAAGTACATCTGCTTCTTCGAGGCGTTGAAGATCACGAAGGCCTTGCGGTTGGCGTTCGCGGCCACGAGCGTCGCGCTCGTCGCGGAGTCGTTCACGGCGGTCACGGTGGACACGTCGGGCGGATCAACCGGAGGCGCGTTGACGATGACATCGGCCGCGATGACCGGGGCGAAGGTGCCGTCCAGCATGTCGCGGAAGGTCATGTCGAGGTCTTGCGGCACCAGGCCGCCCTTACGGATTTCGTCAGCCATGATGCTCCCTTCGGGTTAGCGCTTGTGCTCGCGTCGGTTCCGCGAGAGGGCCGGGTTGTTCTGTGTCGTGGTGCCGCTGCCGTCGAGGCCTACCGTGACGCCGATGGCCCAAACCGGGCCGTTGTCGGTGACGGCGCCGGAGGGGTCGGGAGGTAGGGCTCCCGCGTAGGGGAAGCGCGCCTTCGAGATGCTAACGTCGCTCGTGTCGCGGTATTGGTTTCGGCCGTTGCCTCCACCGATGACGCAGTGGTAGCCCAGCCGGTACACGCCGTTCGGCGTGAGTCCGCCATTGACGAGCGTAATGTTCGCGCGCGAGACCGTCTTCCAGCCCTGCCCCGCTGTAACGGTGGGAATGCCGTACGCCAAGAGGACGTCGTCGCTGTCACGCCACACACAGACGTACTGCGTTTGCGCGCCGCTACTGCCATCGAGGTAGATCCGCATTTCTTTGATGAACGCGTTGGCGTCGGCGCCGGCAAGCGTCTGCTTGACCCAGCCGACCTCCTGAGCCGCTATGACAACCGCAAACGCCGGAGTGGTCGGCGTGTATCCAAATTCAACGTCCGGCATGGCGCTCCTCTCGGGGCGGTAGTGGCTAGAGGGGGAGGACTCGAACCTCCGTCGACGTGGTTCAGAGCCACGTTGCAGAGCCGGCACCGCGCCCTCTATCGAGGTAGCGGGAGTGGGACTCGAACCCACCTACGGCGGCTTATGAGGCCGGTCTGCCCACCCGAGCAGCATCCCGCGAAGAAGTCCGGTGCACGTCGTCGGCCGATGCGCGCGCTCGAGGCCCCCGGTAGGCCCCCGCCGGCGCTGCAGGCAGCCAGGCGGTAACGAGGTCGCCCGCGAAAACGGGCCCCTCTACCTAGAACATCGTCTAGAAGGGGCCCAATTTATGGGTACGCGTTGTGTTAGATCGCAATATCCCCCAAACGGGGGATAGGGCGTGTTTGCATCGCCGCCGGGAATCCGCCCTTTCAAGCCGTTTCCACGTTTCAGGCGCAACGGTGCGGTGAGTTGAAGCATACTTCAACCCGGGGGGTCGTTGCGCGGTCGTCTACAAGATGTTCCCCCCTACTGTACTACCTACTATGACGGGTTCCCCGGAGGAGGAACACCAGTCTAGGTGTATTCACGCCGCCGGCCTGCAGCCGAGCGCCCCTGCCTAGCGGCGGGCGCTCCTGCCTTCGACGGAGAGGGGTTCGCGCCGAAGACCCGCCTTCGGTGCCCCCTTGGAGCCGCCTTTGGAGCCCCCCTTGGTGGTCGTTTCGGGCCCCAACTCCGACGCACGACCCCCGGCGCAAGTGGGCCCGATGCAGGCCGAAATGGGATCACTCGCTATCGAAAGTCCTTCGGGCTCCTCTGCTGTCCCTCGCGCATGGCGACGCATTCGGCGGGACTCCGGAACGGGGGGCCGGGGGTCGCGAAACTATCTGTCGCCATCCGTGGCAACATTGTGCCATCGTGCCGATCATCGTGCGTTGTCCATCGTGACATCGTGCCATCGTGCCACTACCCTAGGGTACGTTGCCATAGTAGGCTACATACAAAGGCCATCGTGCTACCCTTTCGGGCGCCGCTACCCTATGCACTGCGCTGCTAGCGTAGGTTCCCTCCCCCGATGGCGTGGCACTGCGCACTAGGGTAGGATTCGGCGATTCACTCGAGTGAGGGATAGACGCCGCGCGCATCGTGGCGATAATGAGGGTATGACATATTCACTACTCACTCTCACGGTTCCCGTTCACGGGAACGATGGCGCCCGGTATGACGCGTCGGAATTCGTGCGGATTGAATCGGCGCTACTCTCCCGGTTCGGGGGATTCTCACGCGTCGACGTCGTAGGGTCGTGGCAGAATGACGACGGTATACGGTTTGACGATTCGTCGCGACGCTATGACATTCTCACGGATGATGAATTCGGCGCCGATTGGATCGTAGGGTATGCCGGATCCCTCGCACGGATCCTCCTGCAGGAATGCATACTAGTAACGTCGGCGCCCGTGTCGCGCGTGGTATTTGCATCGTGACACTCGCGACCGATATCTACCGGACGAATCTAACCGCGTGGCACGCAATGGCGGATCCGGCCGAATTGGATAGCGGCCGCGCGTGGTATCGCGACGCGCGCGAATTCGTCGCGACGCTATCGGCACGGTTCCCGCAATATTCCGCCGCGCAGTGCGGCGCCGCTACTGCGGCATTGTCGCCGAATTGCGCATGGACGGATAATAAAGCGGCCGCCGCTATCGTGGTCGCGTCGCACGCCGCGGGAATTCCGGCCGCTACGCTATCCCTCGCTGGCGTCTATCCCGTGAACGTCGCT
>Ga0315273_10008294_pt1 | contig 13083 bp, 12 predicted proteins | sample YL17G02_0_MG_FD_205753 | JGI IMG/M metagenome (GOLD analysis project Ga0315273, IMG submission 205753) | Sediment microbial communities from Yellowstone Lake, YNP, Wyoming, USA - YL17G02_0 | ecosystem: Environmental > Aquatic > Freshwater > Lake > Sediment | place: USA: Wyoming | collected...
AGAATGTAACTTTGAGAGGGATCATAGAGCAAAATAAAATGTAACCCGAGATCGTAGTAGCAGTCCTTCATTCTTTCTTTTTTGGTTCTTTTTTCTTTCTGTGAATGGTTGTGGAAAACTGTGAAAATTGTGGATCTCCGACGTCTTTAGAAACTGTTTGAGAGCGGCTGAGTTGAAAGATCCGCTCCAGTTTTCGTTCAATCTGCTGAGAGAGCTCAAAGGGATCCAGTGTGTCCCGCCATTGCTGGAGCTCGGCGACTTTGGCGGGGATGGCCTGTTTGGAAGCACACACCCGTTGGAACGGAGTCTGAGGCGAATCATAGATCCGTTTTAGTTTCGAGCTGACTCGAATCTTGCGTTGCAATTTCACCGAGGGGAGGAACAAGTTTTGAAACAACCGCAGGGGGTGGGCGTAGAGATCATTCAGAGTCTCCAAGGCGGTGGGAGAATCATAGCGCTCGTAGCCTAACAGTCGACGCACGTGAGTCCAGTTCTTTTGCTCGATGTGAGCATTGTCATCTTTCTTGTAAGGACGGCCGCGAGTGAATTGGATCTCGAGGGCCTGACAGTAGTGATAGAGATGCGCATTGATAAATTCCGAGCCGTTATCGGAGTCGATGCCCAACAGTTGAAACGGCAAGGCTTGACGGATGGTTTCCATAGCGCGACGAACTCCTTCTTGCCCTTTGCCCAGCACGGCACGAGTCTCGACCCAGGTGGTGTGGATGTCGGTGAGGTTCAGCGAATGACAGCAGTCGCCGGAGGCCGAGCTGCCGGCATGCGAGACCAGATCGACTTCGGTGAAGCCGGGTTGGCGAACGTCCCAGTTGTCGGTCTTGATGGGAATGTGATGCTTCAACAGGGTGCCCGGTTTGGTCCGGCCGTAGATCCTTTTTTTGAGTTGGCGCTTTTTGCAATAAGGTAGGGGTGCGCCAAAAGGCCTTATCCAGCGATGCGGCTCGGGTGTAGAATGCTGCCGCAGCTGAGGCGCAGACGTTTCAGTCGACATATCACCTTTTATCAGCACCTGCGGGAGGAAACGCACGGAGGACCGAGGGCGGCCGGATCAGAAGCCTGGCAGGCGAAGAGGCAGCTCATCCTTCCTATCCGTAAAAGGAGGGTGCCCAGCACCATGGAAAAACGGTTTTATTCATCGGAATCGGTGACCGAAGGCCATCCGGACAAGATCGCCGACCAGGTCTCCGACGCGATCCTGGACGCCATGCTCGCCAAGGATCCCAACAGCCGCGTGGCCGTGGAAACGTTCGTGTTCACGGGCATCGTGCAGGTTGCCGGCCAGGTCACGACCAGGGCGTATATCCCCATCCCGGACATCGTCCGCGGCACCATTGACGGCATCGGGTACCAGAACGCCAAGCACGGGTTCGATTTCGAGACGTGCGGCGTGCAGATTTCCATCGATCCCCAGTCCCCGGACATCGCCATGGGCGTTGACGAGGATTCCAACCACGAACAGGGCGCCGGCGACCAGGGCATGATGTACGGATACGCCAGCAACGAGACCAAGGAACTCATGCCCATGCCCATCGCGCTCGCGCACAAGCTCGTGCTCCGGCTCGCGGATGTGCGCAAGAAGGGGACGCTCAAGTATCTCCGCCCCGACGGGAAGAGCCAGGTCACGGTCGAGTACGACAACGGCAAGCCCGTGCGCGTGGACGCGGTGGCGCTTGCGGCCCAGCATGACGAATCCGTGGTGGATCCGAAGACCGACCTCATGAAGGACTCCGCCCGCGAGGAACTGAAACGGCTCGTGATCGAGCACGCCATTCCGAAGCACCTTCTGGACCGCGACACCAGGTTCCACATCAACACCACAGGCAAGTTCATGCGCGGCGGGCCGTGGGCTGACACCGGGCTGACCGGACGCAAGATCATCGTGGACACGTATGGCGGCATCGGCCGGCACGGCGGCGGCTGCTTCTCGGGCAAGGATCCGTCCAAGGTGGACCGTTCGGGCGCGTACGCGGCCCGGTGGGTGGCTAAGAACATCGTCGCGTCGGGCGCCGCGGACAAGTGCGAGATCCAGATCGCCTACGCCATCGGCGTGGCGCGCCCGGTTTCGATCGACGTGAACACGTTCGGCACGGGCAAGGTGGATGACATGGCCATCATCGAAGCCGTACGCAACCTGTTCGACCTGCGCCCCAAGGCCATCATTTCCAACCTCAAACTCAAGCGCCCCATCTACCAGAAGACCGCGGTGGGCGGCCACTTCGGACGCTCTGACAAGGAATTCACCTGGGAATACACGGATAAGGCCGCGGCGCTCCGCAAGGAGCTCGGGCTGTGAGCGCGGCGCGATTCGAGGTCATGGATCTCGGACTCGCCGGGAAGGCGCGCCTGCGTATCGGATGGGCGGAAAAGGACATGCCCGTTCCGCGCGCTATCCGGAAGCATTTTTCATGAGCGTTTGTTTCATAGTGTGTCTCCCATGCTTCATGCTTTTCATTTTTTGAAGTCCTTCTTGTGTTCAGATCAGCTTCCCATCGGAACACAACAGCGAAGAAAAAGGGCCCCTGCTCGCCGACGAAGCGAAAGTCATCGGCGAATGGAGCGCTCCTTGTCTAATTTTGTGCGCTACTTCAATTGAATAAATGGTATGGAACCCGAACCGACGTATTGCGGCAATATGCCATTCCACTTTTCCAGAGCTCGCAGTTGAAGCACCATGGGATTGTTCGCAATCGCTGATGCTTCGACTTGAATCGCCTTAGCCTTGCCGTTGGCAGCTTCGACCATCTGCTGAGCCTCGAATTTCACTTGTTCCAACTTGTTCTTGGCAGCCAGAGCATTCTGCTCCGCGGTGACCTTAGCCTCAATAGCATCGTTAAACACTTTTGAAAAGTGGAAGCTGACGATGTTAAGTCCGTCGATGACCATGCCTTGCGGCAGAAAACGTTCTCTCAACAGGGCATTGGTGTCTTCGCGTACCTGCTCTCGCTTGATGATTACCTCTTCAGCAGTATACCGTGCGGTAACAGCCTTCAGTATTTCCTGGAGTCCCGGGTCCAGCACATTCAACTCGAAGTTGTTGCCGAATTTCTGGAAGAATTGGGCAATGCCGGTCGGATTAATGTGATAATTCAATGCTACCTTCGACGTTACCATTTGTAAGTCTTTGGTTGACGCATCTGCGTCAACCTCGCTTTTCTTCGTTTTAATATCGAGAATTTCAACGTGATCAATGAATGGAATCTTGAAGTAAAGTCCTTCATTCTTGACATTCCCGGTGACTGCTCCGAATCGAAGCAAGACGCCCCGCTCACCGTAGTTTACCGTGCCGCTGGAGCCAAGCCCGAGTATTAGCAGCAAAATTCCGGCCAGCAGCCACTTGACGGCTCTACCTGCCACTTTAATTTGTGATAGCTCGTAGTTCATTTTATCTCCTTGGAGATTTACGGAATGATGGTTATCAGGACTCTCCCGCTTCGCAGTCATGCCGGATTGTTAGGTTTTGATTCTACTACCAATCTCTCGTTCCAGTATGCGATGTTCCATGCGGCGCGCATTGTTGCTGACGCGGGATATCCGACGATCCAAGCACTCAGGCGTCATAGCCGCGGCAACGGCAAGAAGTGCAGCCAGGGAGATTGCCGCGGCAGCCCGGAGCGAATGCTTGGACCCGATGAATTGCCTCCTTTTCCTCCCCGGCATGGCAGCAGAATGGCGGTCAAGAGGGTTGGGGATTTTGGGAATGCAGCCTCGACTAATTAAGGCAGGGAGATCAATCCGATTCGGATAGCCACCTCTGCCAGCCTTTGATCGTAGGTCACGATCCCTGCTGCTCCTGCCAGACTCGCGAGCGCCAAGTGAAAAGCATCCGCGGCGCGTAAAGGGATGTCGTCAACCGCCAACAATAGACGCTCGGCTTCGCGATGAACCTCAGGCATCAGGTCATTCTTGACATAGAGCCCGCCCTCGACATCCGCAAGGATTTGCCGGTGAAGGCGCGCACACGACACGGCTGGGAGGATTCCCTCGCGGCGCCGGCGAGAAATTGCGGAAACGATCTCGGTGATTGCCAGGTCCGAGACCACGAGATCACTACGCCCCTGAATGGCTGCGTCGAGCGAATCGCTGCCGGGCTCGGGCAGGTAGAGTTTAACCAGCGCGCTGGCATCCAGATACAATGGGCCAGTCCAATCCTTATCGGCGGTGATATTTCGATCAGAGACGGTCTTCACGATCCTCGCTGATGGCTAGAGATAGCGGTGGGTGCAGAGTCGGCATCGAGCGCCGAAAAGCCGCTCGGCCCGGATAAGCCTGGACATTGGACCGTCCGGCAGGCACCAGTCGCGCCACCGATTTGCCGCGGTCCGTGATCAAAATTTCCCTTCCCCTGCGCACCAATTCAATGAGTTTAGAAATGTTCTGGCGCGCTTCTCTGATTCCTGCCTTTTGCATAGACCGGATTGTGCTACATGTAGCACAATATGTCAATCGTTTCAAATTATCATGGGGGCAGCCATCCTGTATGTCCTTACTCCGTTCGCCTCCCCGCGGATACTCCCTATGCGAACGTCGAGCGGTTACGTCGTCCACGGCACTATCAACCTTCCGGATGGAGCGCCTGCGCGACGCGCCGTCGTGCGCCTCACCAGCGTCAGGGGATTCGATCCAAAAGGATCCGCGCGGGCGCATGTCTACCTCGCAAACCCGCACGTCATAGAGAATCAGCCAGCCGAGGCTATTGCGGAGTTGGACGCTTATCTTGCCGCCGCGCCGAACGCTCCGGACCGCGACAAGCTGCTCGCCTTGGAATCGCAACTGCGAGCTGCTGTCCGAAAGTAGCCGCGTTGCGCCTCACCATAAGATGCATTTATATCGCTGAATCACGAATATGGCGGATTAGCTTGACCGTACCGTCTTGGATGCCGCATCGCTCACGAAGTGACAATCATGGTGGAATAACCCGATTCTACTCCTGGTCGCTCTATTGATGACCGCGATCGGATACCTTGAAATGATCAGGGTGTAGTGCTTTTTATTGGTGGCACGTTTTTGCATGGAGCAAATATATGATACGGAGAATTCTGTCATTCATGCTTATCGCAGCCTTCACGTTTTTATTGCAGGCGCCGGCTGCAACTCCGATCCGCACGATGATTCTCGACGGGCAGAGTGGGGGCCCATTTCACGCATGGCAGCAGACCACGCCTGTATTGAAAAAGATACTGGAGGAGTCCGGCCTGTTTCAGGTGGATGTGGTAACGGCGCCTCCGGCCGGCGGAGGTGAAGTCTGCATTCGAGCAGTACATGAAAAACGGAGGCGGACTTGTAGTTGTGCACGCGGCCAACAACTCGTTTCCCGGGTGGAAAGCATATAATCTCATGACCGGGATCGGGGGCTGGCGAAACCGGGATGAAAAATCAGGCCCGCGCTGGTACCTCAAGGATGGGAAGCTGGTTTCCGATCCGTCGCCAGGACGCGCGGGGAACCACGGGCAGCGCCTTCCTTTCCAGGTGGTGATTCAAAACGGCAGACATCCCATCACCAAAGGCCTGCCGAAAACATGGCTGCACGTAGCCGACGAACTCTATGACTCCCTTCGCGGGCCCGGCGAGAATATGGAAATCCTGGCAACGGCTCATTCGGACCCGGCAAGCAAGGGCACCGGCCGCGATGAGCCGATGCTGCTCGTATTGTCGTTCGGGAAAGGGCAGATTTTTCACACGATCATGGGGCACGATGTGGCCGCCATGAGTTGCGTTGGGTTCATTGCCACCCTGCAGCGTGGCACAGAATGGGCTGCGACGGAAAAGGTGACGGTCAAGGCGCCGGCCGATTTCCCTGCTCCGGATAAAATCAGCGTTCGATCCAACCTTGCCGCCATGCAGCCTGGAAAATAGGCGGTCATCAAGGCCTGACAGCGAGTTGCGCCGGCGATGCGTTTAGCAGTCGCCGGGCATTCATTGTTATTTAAGCCAGATGCCTTGACGGAGAAATTAATGACCAATCGAGCCAGCCACAGAGGGCTGGTTCCGGACCTTGTGGCATATATCCGGCTCTTTCGATGAGCCGGCAATTTGGAGATAGAAAAATGTATGAACATGAAGAAGACACGTCCAGCGGGTCGTCAGAATCGGATTCAACGCAAATGGAACGGGGCTCATCCGGAAGCCAAATGGCCAGGCGGACGTTTATTGCGAGCACCGTTGCAATAAGGTAGGGGTGCGCCAAAAGGCCTTATCCAGCGACGCGGCTCAGGTGCAAAATGCGGCCGCAGCTGAGGCGCAGACGTTTCAGTCGACATATCACCTTTTATCAGTATCTGAGGGGGGGCACGCACGAAGGGGCGACCTCGGCCGGAGCAGAAGCCTGACAGGCGAAGAGGCAGCTTAAACTTCCTATCCTTTGGCGGCTGCTACCCGTCAGTGTCAACTGTCGAGAAAGCGGCACTTTACCGTGGTCAGCCCCCGGCCCGGCTGTTTACAGCAATCAACGATGCGTCGATGCTCCCCCGGGTTCTCCGGCGGGCTCTTCGGGATTGCCGGTTCCGTCGGACTCGCCCCAAGATGTATTTCACACGTTGCGCCTGATAAACTGACAGCCATGAAGGCGACACTGCCCGAGCCCGAGATCGTGACCCGCAAGGGCAAGCCTGTCTCGGTCATCATTCCCATCAAGGACTACGAGGAATTGCTGGAGCGGATCGAGGATCCCGATGACGTGGCCTGGCTCAAGCGTGCCCGCAAAAAGCCGCTCCGCTATCGTCCCTTGGAGGATTATCTCGCCGGGCGCGGACACAAGTGACCCAGTTTCATATTCTGCTTGAGCGCTCCGCCGAGAGGGACCTCGTGCGGCTCACACCTGAGATTCACGACCGCGCCATCGCTGCAATTCGCGGACTCGTGACGGACCCGCGCCCACCGGGCTGCCGCAAACTGGCTGACAGCCGGAACGACTAACGGATCCGTGTCGGCGACTACCGCGTTGTCTACGAGATTGCCGACGAGATTCGCGTTGTGCGTGTCAACCGCGTGCGCCACCGCCGCGAAGTGTATCGCTAGCAGCTAAGCAGCGGGCGGAGTGTCGGCGAGAAGGCGTCGGCCAGGCGCTCGCTGCTTCTTGCCGAAAACCTCTCCGCCGGGCTTCTCACTCCCGTGGCCCACCGCCACTGGATCGTTTCCGTCCCCCGGGCATTGCGCGGGCTGTTCGAACGCGACCGCAAGCCCGCGATCGCTGCGGCCAGTCCTTCTTCGTTGCCGCCTGGCGCTGGCCCGACCTTATGTGGCGGATCTCTTCTATTGACGTATTGGAATGCCCGAGGCGCCCCGGGAGGCTGCCTCTAGCGGCGGGCTATGGCCATCTTCATGAAGACGAGGCCGGTGAGGAGCTTCGGATAGAAATCCGTCGATTTCTGCGGCATCCTCTCCCCGAGCAGCGCGACCCGCTGCATCTGCTCCACGGTGGTCGGATTGAGAAAAAAGGCGGCCTGGTATCTGCCCTCGTTCACAGCCCGGATGCAGTAGTCGCGGTCCCGGGCGTACTCCACGTTGGTTTGCGAGACGAGCTTCGCTTCATCGATGCCGAGGATGCGATCCAGCAGAAGAGTATGCAGTATGCTCACATCGAGGTGGCGGTAGGCCTCCCCGTGCGCGAGCATCAGCGGATCGACCTTGGCCTCCTCCTTGAGTGTCAACAGACAGGGACGCCGAATATCCGCGGCATAGAACCCGAAAACGTGATCCTGCTCCCTTCCCTCCTTCATCAGATCCCACAGCGCTTCCGGTGACTTCACCTTCTTGGTGTGAAAGTACTGGCCGGCCTGACGCAGGAAGGAACTGGATTCCAGCGCGGGAAGTGCGTGCACGAGCCGGTGTGTGGGCAGGATGGTAATTCCGGGCGCCGCACTGTTGAAGCATGCCACCATCCTCTTGTCGAAGGATTCCGGGCCACCCGGCCTCCACCCGTGCGATCTGCACTCGTTCATGTAGGTGACGGAAGTCTCGAAGCGATGGTGTCCGTCGGCAATAAACAGTTCCTCGGGAACCATCGCGTCCCGGATCTTCTTCAATGCCTTCGCTTCCGTTAATGACCACAGTCGATGGAGGGCGCCAAGATCGTCCCGCACCTCGATTTCCGGAGGCAACCTGGACGCCGTTTCATCCAGGATCTGATCCGCCACGAGCCGTTCGTCGGTGAAGAGCATATAGATGAGGTCATCGTTGCTCTCGGTCGCCCGCATAAGGCGCAGGCGATCCGCCTTGGGCTCCGCCAGAGTGCGCTCGTGAGGCAGGATGCCGCCGCCGGCGTAGGCAAGGTCCAGCAGAGAAATGAAACCCTTCTGAAGCTGTTTCTCGCCTTCGACCTCATACTCCCGGTAGTAGGCGTAGATGGCCGGTTTCGGGTCCGGAACCAGCACGCCCTCCGCGATCCAGCGTTCGAAGGTTGCCGCGGCATCCGGATAATTCGTCTCCGGGTCCGCGTCCTTCTCGAGGTTCTTGGTAACGCGAACCACGTTGAATGGCGAACGCCGGTAGTAGTCCTGCTGCATCTCAGGAGAGATCTTGTCGTAGGGTTGAGTTACAGCCAGGTTCAGGTTGCCGACCTTTTCCCGGCTGTAGCGAAATCCGCAAAAAGGATAGATCAGTGCCATGTGCGGTTCCTGCGAATGCCGAAGGATTGTTTCAACGCAGAAGATCCTCGAGCCGGATGCTGCTTTCCGTTTTTGAATCCCTGTACTTCACGATCACGGGAGTATAGACCGAGAGGCCCTGCTCTCTGCCCCATCCCCGCGCGATGGTCCTTGCCCCCGGGACCACCACAGCTCGAGGCGGTATCTCCAGGGGGCGCTCGCCCTCCCTCCGGTATATTCTCTGCTCCACAAGATCATAGACAGGTGTGGCACCGGTGAGTATGGTGCCGGCTCCCAGCACGGCTGCCTCGCGCACCAGAGCTCCCTCGTAGATGCCGCAGTTGCCTCCGACCAGCACATCGTCTTCCACAATCACCGGCAGGGCGCCCACCGGCTCGAGCACGCCCCCGATCTGACTCCCCGCGCTCAAGTGCACTCGCTTGCCGACCTGGGCGCATGATCCGACCAGCGCATGGGAGTCCACCATGGTCCCGTCATCGACAAACGCGCCAATGTTGATGTACATCGGCGGCATGCAGGTGACGTTCTTTCCGACATGTGCGCCGTCGCGGATGGACGACCCGCCCGGCACGACCCGGACTCCGTCGTCCAGGCAGAGCTTCTTGAGCGGAAATGTGTCCTTGTCGTAGAAGCGGAAATTCCCGTTGATGGAGAAATCCTGCAGCGTTCCCATCCTGAAGCCGAGCAGGATCCCCGCTTTGACCCAGGCATTCACGCTCCAGACGCCGTTTTCAGGCGATGCTGCGCGGATTTCTCCCGCGTTCAGGGCCTGCCTGAAATCCTCGAGCAGCCGGAAGTGCCGTGCTGTGTAACCGCTCTCGGGCGGGGCATGGAACAGACTCAGGATTTCCGGTTCAAGCGGATGCATGTTGGCTGTCTTCTCCGGAAGTTCAACTATGGGACCAGTTCCAGTCCCTTCAGAACCGCTGCGAGCTTCTGCCTTGCCCCGTCGGAGATCTTCACCAGCGGCAGCCGGTACGCCTCGTGTATTTTCCCCATCATCGCAAGGGCGGCCTTTACCGGGATCGGGCTCGATTCGATGAAGTTGATCCTCATCAGGGGATAAAGCCTCCGGTTCCAGGAGCGGGCTTCCTCCCAGCGCCCGTCGAGACAGGCAGACACGAATTCTGCCATCATGCCGGGGACCTCGTTGGAAGCGACGGAAATGACGCCGACACCACCGAGTGCGATGACAGGCAGCGTCAGAGCATCGTCGCCTGAAAAGACCCGGAACGTATCCGGCGCCCGGGTGCAGATCTCGCCGATCTGCGCGATGTCTCCGCTGGCTTCCTTCACCCCGACGATGTTGGGCAGTGCCGCCAGGCGGAGAAGCGTCTCCGGCAAAATATTCGACCCGGTCCTGCCGGGGACGTTGTAAACGATGATGGGCAGGCAGGATGCTCGTTCGATCTCGCGGAAATGCTGGTAGATGCCTTCCTGCGTCGGCTTGTTGTAGTAGGGCGACACGGAGAGGATGGCGTCGGCACCCAGCTTCTCGAGTTCCGCGATCATCCCGGTGATCTTGGCCGTGTTATTCCCGCCGGCGCCAGCCACTACAGGAACGCGCGCAGCGGCGGTTTCCACGGTGATGCGCACGACCGCCAGGTACTCATCATGGTCGAGGGTGACGCTCTCGCCCGTCGTTCCGCAGGGAACAAGAAAGTGGATGCCGGCCTGCACCTGCCATTCCACGAGCGACGCAAGCGCCTCCTCGTCCACCCGTCCGTCAGGCCGAAATGGCGTTACCAGTGCAGTGCCGCAACCCTTGAGGTTTTCGAGCATCTTCATGCCTCCTCAGATCCCGGAGGATCAGAAACCCATGATCTCCCGGAACACGGCGCGGAAGTCGTAGAAACCCTTCCGGCCGGCGATCCAGCGCGCAGCGAGAATCGCGCCCTCGGCAAGCCCCTGGCGGTTCCGGGCGCTGTGTTCAATCGTGATCGTGTCGGCCTCACTGTCAAATCCCAGGACATGAATACCCGGGATGTGGCCCGCCCGCGTCACCGCGATACCGGGCTCGCGCCCCCCAAGGTGCGGCTGGACCAGGGCCAGCAAGTTCAGCGCCGTGCCGGATGGAGCATCCTTCTTGGCACGATGATGCGCCTCGCTCAGAAAGGCATCATACTGGGGAACCTTGCCGACAATCCGCGCTGCCTCGGCGGCGATCTCGAAAAACAGGTTCATGCCAATGGAAAAATTGGATCCGTGAACGAGTCCGATCCCCGAGTCCAGGACGAGCTGTCGCACACGGTCGAGATGCGCGCTCCATCCTGTGGTGCCGACGACCATGTGGACGCCGGCGCGCGCTCCGGCCTCGATATTGGGCATCACCGCGTCCGGCTGGGAGAAATCGATCGCGACATCAACACCGGACATCGAGGAACGGGTGATGCCGCTGCCGTCCCGATTGTCCGCGAGATCGAGCCTGGGGCCCACATCCCAGTTCTCCCGCGCGGCCAGCGCCTCCACCAGCCTGCCCATCTTGCCGTAGCCGATGATCGCAATCTTCATCGTTACCGTTACTCCCCCGAAACCAGCCCGCGATGAACATCTCTGTCGGCGCCCGCCCGGGGCGGGCGGGCAAACCGTGCGAGAAGCCAGAGCGGCGTCATCAGCGGGCCCTAGTCAAAAATGGACGGATCGACCGCCTGGAAAAACACATCGTGCAGGCTCCGAAGGCACCGGCCCAGCTGGTCCTCGTCGATCACGAACGTGACGTTTATGGCCGATGCGCCCTGCGAAACCATGAGAATGTTGACATCGCGAACTGCGCTGGCGAGGAGGTGAAGCACGCCAGGAGTGTTCCGCAGATTGTCGCCCACGCAGCAGATGATTGCCTTCCCGCCTTCGACATTGACCTCGCCGACCTTTTTCAGTTCCGTGACGATATCCCACAGGCTCGAGATGTCGTCGACGGTAAGTGAAACACTCACCTCGGAGGTGGATACGACATCCACCGGAACACTGAAACGGTCGAAAATCTCGAAGATGGCTCTCAGGAACCCGTGCGCCATCAGCATGCGCGTCGAGGTTATGTTGACAATCGTGATCCCCTTCTTGCAGGCGATGGACTTCACCGGGTTTGCGCATGGCGGCGCCTCCGCTGTGATAAGTGTCCCCTGCAGATCGGGCTTGAAGCTGTTCAGCACGTGCACCGGGATCTTCTTGCGCACGGCCGGCAGGATCGTCGCAGGATGAAGAACACGCGCACCAAAGTAAGCCAGCTCGGCGGCCTCATCGAAGGAAATGACGCGGACGCGTCGGGCTTCCGGCACCGCGCGCGGGTCGGCGGTCATGATCCCGTCCACGTCGGTCCAGATCTGGATGTCGTAGGCCTCCAGGGCCGCCCCCACGATGGACGCGGTGTAATCGGATCCGCCGCGCCCGATGGTCGACGTGATTCCGCTCCGCGTCGATCCGACGAATCCCTGGACAACGGGAACCTTGCCGGAGTTTATGACGGGGATCAGGTGATCCCGGATCGCGGCATCCGTTAGATCGAAAAGGGGCGCCGCACGGGTGAAGTTGTCATCGGTGACGATGAACTGGCGCGAGTCCATCAGTTCGGCTGGAACACCGCGGCTCATCAGGCATTGGCACAGGATCAGAGTGGAGAGCCGCTCTCCGTAACTCGCCATCGCATCCATGCTGCGCGGCGTGAGTTCCCCGAGCGTCGCCAGCCCGCGTACGATGTTCGCCATTTCCTTGAAGTGCGAAATTATGGTCTCGTGGACCTCGTCGCCGGAAGCAGCCAGGCCGAGCTTTTGGGCTTCCGAAATGTGGAGATTCCTCAGACCGCTGAGAACCTCGAGGGCGTCCTGCCTCTTCCCGTCCGCCGCCAGGCGCGCGGCGTGGAGCAGGCCGTTGGTCGTCTTTCCCATGGCGGAAGCCACGACCACAGGCCTCTGATCGATACGCTGGCTCAGGATTGCGGCGACACGTTCCATGGCCCCGGCATCCTGAACCGAGGTCCCACCGAATTTGCAGATGATCATGTGTTAGTCCAGGAGCCCCTGCGCCTTGAGGAACTCGGCATTGAGAATCGAGGCGCCGGCGGCCCCCCGTATCGTGTTGTGACCAAGGACCGTAAACTTAAAATCCAGGACGGCGCAGGGACGGATGCGTCCGACAAGGGTCGCCATGCCGTGCGCGCGGTTCACATCGAATCGCGGCTGAGGCCGGTCGCTCTCCTCCATCACAAGAAGGGGCTGATCCGGAGCGCTCGGAAGCTTCAGGCTCTGCGGCGGTCCGGAAAAATCGCGCATCAGGCTCGTAATCTCGCCGGCCGTGATCGTGCGTGAAAGTTTGACGGAAACCGACTCGGTGTGGCCGTCCTCTACCGGTACGCGGTTGCACTGCGCGCTGACGGCAAAATCAGCCAGGTCGACCGATTTTCCGTTGAAGCGGCCGAGGATCTTCCGGGTTTCGATCTCCATCTTCTCTTCCTCGCCGCCGATGTGGG
>Ga0315273_10008297_pt1 | contig 13079 bp, 13 predicted proteins | sample YL17G02_0_MG_FD_205753 | JGI IMG/M metagenome (GOLD analysis project Ga0315273, IMG submission 205753) | Sediment microbial communities from Yellowstone Lake, YNP, Wyoming, USA - YL17G02_0 | ecosystem: Environmental > Aquatic > Freshwater > Lake > Sediment | place: USA: Wyoming | collected...
CGCGAGGTCGCCCGCATCCGGCCGGCACGCGCCCGCCAGTACCTTCATCAGCGTGCTCTTGCCGGCGCCGTTCTCGCCGACCAGCGCGTGCACCTCGCCCTCTGCCGCGGTGAAGTCCACGCCGTCGAGCGCGATGGTGGCGCCGAATGCCTTGCGGATGCCGCGAACGGTCAGGCGCATGGGGGTCGTGTCGTAGGGCGGGGCTCAAGCCCCGCCGTCACGGCGGGCCTGAAGGCCCGCCCTACCGGAGAATCGAGAGATCCGGGTGAATGAGCTCGCGAATCTCCGGCGTGTCCATGGTCGCCTTCGTCACGAGCGTCGCGCCGGTGTCCACCTTCTTCGGCACCTTCTGCCCGCGCAGGTGCTGCACCAGCATCTTCACGCCGAGGTAGCCCATCTTCATCGGGTTCTGCACCACCAGGCCGTCCATCTCGCCGGCGGCCAGCGCGCGCACGCTCTGCTCGGAGCAGTCGAAGCCGACGAACCTGATCTTTCCCGCCAGCTTCGCGTTCTGCAGCGCGCGCAGCATCCCGAACGTCGTCGATTCGTTGACGGTGAAAATCCCGTCCACCGCGCCGTCGGCGGCGCGCGTCGCCGCCAGCAGGTTCTCGCTGGCGCGGTAGCCGCTCTCGGTCGTCGCGCCGCCGTACTGGTTGGAACTGACGACCTTGATGCCCGGGTGGCGCGCGATCTCGTCGAGGAACCCCTGCTCGCGCCTGGTCGTGCTGGCCGACCCCTCGTGCAGGCGCAGCATCATCACTGAGCCCTTCCCGTGCAGGAGCTCCGCCAGGTACCGGCCGCCCATGATGCCGCCCTGGTAGTTGTCGGTGGCGGCGAAGGTGACGTAGTCGTCGCTGGCCAGGTCCGAGTCGAAGAGCGCCACCGGGATGCCCGCGCGGACCGCGTCGGCCACCGACATGCGCAGCGCCTTGTCGTCGAGCGGCGCCAGCAGGATGCCCGACACGCGCCGCGCCCGGATCGTGTCCACCACCTTGATCTGCTCTTCGCGGTCGTCCTCCTTGAGCGGCCCCTGCCAGAGGACGTCCACCTGCTCCTCGCGCGCCGCCTTCAGCGCGCCGGCGTGCGCGGACTTCCAGAACTCGTGCGTGCTGCCCTTGGGAATGACAGCGATCGTGAGGCGCCCGCCGGAGCTCGTCGAGGAGCGGCCGCCGCAGCCGGCGAGCGGAAAGGCCAGCATGGCGGCCAGGGCGAGCGCAGCGAACCGGCAGGTCATCGTGAGGTCCTTCGACAGAGACACGCGACGCGTCCCCGGGATTATCGCCTGTCCGGGGAGCGGTGAGAAGACGCTTGCGGATTCCGCGGCGGAAGGTGGCGTCCGCGATTACGCGGGGCCGGCCTGCGCGCCGAAGCTGCGCCGGATTCGGGTTGCGTCCACGCAGCCAACGCGTGGGATTACGCGGAAGGTGGGATCCGCTGATTACGCCGATGACGCGGAGGGGCCTGCCACACCGTAACTGCTGCAGCGGGCACCCTGCATGCGCTGCAGCAGCAAAGTCGGGTCCGGGAATTACGCGGATTCCGCGGAGTGCTGACACTGCGCGGAACACCCGAGGGCCTGATTGCCCGGGACTCTCTTCTACCCTGCCGTCTTCCGCTTTCCCTTCCGACGGCAGTCGGGGCAGAGCATCGGCACGATGTCCCGAACAGTGGGCTCAGTCTCCTCGAGCGACGTCCAGCCCGACCCAATCAACCTGTCGATTTCCTCGTGAACCACGAAGATCTGGCACTGCGTGCAGCGGCCCTTCACCATGGGTTCCCCCTGCTTTCCGGGAGCGCAGACACTCCGAGTATAACGCTCCCCGTTCTTAGGACGCCAGAATCAGTCCGCCGGTTTCAGAAAAACGGCGGGGACCACGAAATGGTGCGGCTGAGGTTGATGAAATCCAGCTCAGGTGCGGGGATTGCGGCCAGCCCACCGCGCCGCGCCGGCGTCGGTCGCAGGATCGTCGGGCCGCATGTCGAACAGCAGCCCGCGGACCAGGCGCGACCCTGGCACGGCCGCGGCCGCACCGATGGTCGGGCCGAGCCCGGCCAGCAGGCCGCGGCGCTTCAGGACCAGGGCCAGCACGCTCGAGCGCAGCGCGCCCACGGCGAGCCGGACGCCCTGTTCGTGCCGTTGCCAGCCGACGTGGTGGGCCAGGGCCCCGTAGAGATGGACGGCCGCCAGCAAGAGGGCGATGCCGGCCAACACCACCGGCGAGACGATCACCGTCCGGAGATCGGCAGGCGCGTGGATGGGGAGGCACTACTTGAAGTCGTCGCCTCCGCCCACGGCCGAACGCCCGAAGGACGGCGCGTCGACGTACGCGCAGGTGAACGCCAGGGTGGCCCCGCAGGAAAGGTGAACACCGAGGCACTCCAGGCCTCTTCGAGACCCCGATGGCCCTGTGTGGGCGCGGCCTCAGCCGGCCGCGCCCCACGCCGCGTCGTGTAGAATCGATGCCGACGGCCAGCCCCGGCTTGACACACTGACGCGACCATATGTATCCTGGCCACATATGTCGCCACATGGTGTCGTCACCGAGCTCAAGCGCGGAAGCACCGAACTCCTGATCCTCGCGCTCCTCGAGGAACAGCCCCGCCACGGGTACGAGATCGCCCGGCTCATCGACGAGCGATCGGACGGGGAAATCACCTTTCACGTCGCCTCGCTCTACCCGACGCTCTACCGCCTCGAGGACAAGGGCCTCCTCGATGGCCGCTGGGTGGAACGGGCCGGCCAGCGCCGGCGCCGCTACTACCGCATCACGGCGCAGGGCCGCAAAGCCCTGGCCAGCCAGCGCAACGCCTGGGACAGCTTCTTCCTGGCCCTCAATCGCGTCGCACGCGTTCGCCCGACCTGACGCGCCGCTCGGAGTGGAACGATGGACTGGAAAGACGAGGTTCGCACCGCCTTCGGCCCTCGCGCGGTCGATGACGACGTCGTCGAGGAGCTGGCCCAGCACGCCTCGCTCGCCTGCCAGCGGGCCATGGCCGACGCGGCCGACCCCCGCGAGGCCGAGCGACACGTCCGGCTGCAGATTGCTCAATGGGCCGCCGACCCGGCCTTCGTGGGACGGCGTCGCCCGCGCGGGTCCCCGCTGCCGCCTCTCCCGGAATCCTCGTCGCATCTGGCCGGGCTGTTCCAGGAGTTCCGTCACGCGTGCCGGCTCCTGTGGCGGCAGCCCGGGTACAGCGCGATTGCCGTGCTCACGATCGCGCTCGGCATCGGCGCCACAACGGCACTTTTCAGCCTCGCCTACGGCGTGCTGTTCAAGCCGCTGCCCTGGCCGCACGCGGATCGGATCGCCCGGCTCTACGAGACACGGCAAGGAGCGACCAACCGGTTCGGCGCAATCATGACCAGCGCCCCGTATGTCGCGTGGCGCGATCGTCCGTCCACCATCGAGGGGCTGGCGGCCTGGAGTCCCGACCGGGTCATGCTGGACGCCGGGGGCGATCCCTCGCGCATCCGGATCGCGGCTGCCACCTCCAGCCTCTTCCCCCTGCTCGGCGTCGCGCCCGTCCTGGGAACCCCGTTCACCGAGAACGACGAGTCGCTCGAAGACCAGCCGCCGGTCGTCCTCTCGTATGGTCTCTGGCAGGAGCGCTTCGGCGGCAGCCGCGACGTCATCGGGCGCAGCGTCCGGCTCGACCGCAAGCCGTACCGGATTGCCGCCGTGATGCCGCGAGCGTTCGCGTTCCCGGACGACGACACACAGGCCTGGGTTCCTCTCCGGGTGCAGTTCATCAAGGGCGGCCTGTCCATCTTCAGCGCCATCGCCCGGTTGAAGCCCGGTGTCACGCCGGTCCAGGCCGCATCCGAAGGCACCGCGCGCGCGCGCAGCGGGCCCGATCCGGGCGTCGTCGTCATGGCGGTCTTCGGATCGCGCGCGTCAGCGCAGATCACGGCCGTCCCGTTCCTCGAGGCACAAACCGCCGGCGTGCGGCCGGCCATCCTGGTCTTCCTGGTGGCCGTAGGGCTGCTGCTGGTCACGGCGGTCGCCAACGTAGCCAGCATCCAGCTTGCCCGCGGCACCGCGCGCCGCCGCGAGATGGCCATTCGCGCCGCCATCGGCGCCGGTGGCTGGCGGCTCGTGCGACAGTCGCTCGTCGAGAACGCCGTCGTCGGCCTGGCCGGTGGCGTGGGGGGATTGTTCCTGGCCTTCCTGCTCCACCGTGCCATGCCTTCGTTTCTCCCGCCGACCTTCCCGCGCCTCAACGACGTCGGCATCGACCTGCTGGTCGCGGCGTTTGCCCTCGCCATCTCGCTGGTGGCGAGCCTGGCCTGCGGTGCGCTTCCCGCACTCCAGGCGCGCCGGGTGAAGGTGGTGGAGTCGCTGGCCGAGGACGGCCTCGCGCCAACCGGCGTGGGCAGCCGGCTGCGCAGCTCACGCGCGCGAGCCCTGATCATCACGGCCCAGCTGGCCATCGCCTGCGTCCTGCTCGTCGGGGCCTCACTGCTGACCCGCAGCTTCTTCTCGATGCTTACCGCCGATCGGGGCTACGACCCGACCAACGTGCTCACCGCCACGCTCTCGCTCCCGGAACGCCCCTTCACCGGCGCGCAGTTCGGCGATCTGGTGACGGCGCTCCTCGAGCGGGTGAAGGCCGTGCCGGGATTCACGCACGTGGCATTGACGAGCGCCCTGCCGCTCACGCCGGGCGAGAGCCTCGCCTCGTTCCCGGTGCGTTCGTGGCAGACCGGCGCCACGGTCCAGGCGCAGGCGGCGAGTCGCGTGGTGAGCCCCGACTACTTCGCCGCCGTGGGAGTTCGCCTCGCTCAGGGCCGGCCGTTTGGCGCGGACGACACCCGGACGTCGAAACCGGTCGTCATCGTCAACCGTGCGTTCGCGAGGAAGTACCTGGGCGCTCGCCCCGTTGGCGTCAAGCTCTGGGACGATACGCCCGAGAGACAGGGCCCGGAGGTGATTGGCGTCATCGAGGACGTGCGCCACCGGAGCGTCACCGACGCGCCCGCGCCCGAGATCTACCGGACGTTCGCACAGTGGCAGGGGACCGCCGTCCCGCTGACGCTGGCCGTCAGGACGCTGGGCAACCCGTCGAGCTATGCCCAGACGCTGCGGGCACTGGTGCGACAGCATGACGCGTCGATCTCCGTCGACGCCATCACGCCCATGGAGACGCTGCTCAGAAGCAGCCTGTCGCAGCCACGGTTGTACTCGGTGCTGGCGGGCACACTGGCCACCCTCGCGCTCGTCATCGCGGCCGTCGGGCTGTTCGGCGTCCTGGGCTACGCCGTGGGACAGCGCACGCGCGAGATCGGCGTGCGGACGGCGCTTGGCGCCCGCCCCGGAGACATCGCGGCGCTCGTGCTCTGGCAGGGACTGGCCATGGCCGGCGGTGGTCTCGTTCTCGGTCTTCTTCTGTCGTTCGCCGCGGCGAAGTCGCTCTCGACGTTCCTCTACGGCGTGACGGTGTACGACCCGGTCAGCTACATCGTCGTCCCGCTGGTGCTGCTTGCAGCCGCGGCGGTGGCGTGCGCGGTTCCCGCCCGGCGCGCCGCCCGCGTGGACCCGCTGAGGGCGTTGCGGGGATAGGCGGCACGGCCTCGACTGGTGGAGCTCGCGGCGGTGACGTCACAGGGCTGAAGCCGTGTGCCGCGACGGAACCCTGGGCCCGCCCAGGTTGGGACGCGGAGCAGGACTTCAGTCCTGCTGCGGGCCGGCCTCCTGGGCCTTGCGCACACGGATCAGCAGCCTCGTCACGTGGTCCTTGAAGAAAACGCCCGTGTTCAGCACGAATGCGCCGTTGCGGATGAAGACCTTCGGCATGGTGGCCAGCGGGTCGCCTGACCCAGCCGGCCGCGCGCCGATCGTACCGGAGCCGGAGATCTTCTCGCCGATGCGCAGTGCGGTCTCCGCGTAGCCGGAGGCCGGCTGCGGGATCTCGATCGCGGTGGTCTCGTCGGGGCGGACCGTGATCGACTTCCGCTTGCCTTCGCCGGACACACCGGGCGGGTCGGAGGGCAGCAGCACGCCGATGGACCGAGCCGTGCTGACTTCGAGGTCCACGAGCCCGTCGGTCCGCGCGCGGGCTTTGAGCGTGCCCGTTAGACGAACGAATCCCGTGAAGAGGTCCTGCCCCGGGTCGAGCTTCGGCAGCGGGAACGTGATGTCGTTGAACAGGAATGGCATGTCCACCGCGCCGTTCACGTTCGCCGTGAGGTGCTGGTTCCATTCGCGGCCGGTTTCGTCGCGATGGACGAACCAGAGGTCGGCCACGAACAGCGCCCGGGCCACCGAGGGGTCGAGCCGGACGAGCAGCCTGGCCTCGAGCGTGACGACGGACGTGCTGCACCCCGGCACGGCAACGGGATCGCGCAGCATGTCGAGCGCGATGCGGTCTCCGTCCCTGAGCGACACAATCTGTTCGAAGGGTGGCTCCCCGCCAGGCCGGCCCGCCGCGCGCAGGTGGTGTGAGGTCAGGCGGACGGAGTAGGCGCCATCCTTCTGATCGAGCAGCTCGGCAACCAGCTCCACGACGGTGCGCGCATCGGCCCGCGGGGGCCTGCCAGCGCTGCCGAAGCTCACGTCACAGAGCGACTGCCCGGCCGTGAACACCGCCGCGGCCGGCGAGCCGGGTTTGAGATCGCCGCCCACCGTCGCGGTCGGCGTGGTCTGGCCGGACTTCACGAGGCGGAATTCCACGTAGGGGCGCATGCCGGAGCCGCCGTCGGCCGGGCTCTGCGCCAGCAGCCCCACGCCACCACCCAGAACCAGCGATGCGATGATGAGTACGAGTCGCTTCATGGCCGTTCCTCTCTCAATTGCCTCGCCAGTCGAGGCCTCGCTCCAACTTCACGATGCGATCGGGCGCGGGTGGCCGATCGAAGAACTGCGACGTGTAGAGCAGGGCGCCGCCCAGGGCGAGGAGCAGCATTGCCGCCGCGGCCCAGCGGAGGCGCGGGAAGCGCGCACGCGTCCGCGCGATGTGTTCCGGCTCGGTCACCTGCACGACCTGGCGGAGTGCGAGCAGATCGACCAGGTACTGGCGTCCCTCCGGGTCGCTGAGGGCACCCTTCAATGCGTCGGGGTCCACGCGTTCGCCGTCGGCGAACGCCGCAATCACTTCGAATGGGTCAGTCATGGGATCCTCGACCATCTCGTTGCGCGATCCTGACGCCGCGCGCCCACTGGTCGGCCATCGGCCCGGCCAGCGCGGCCCGCAGCCCGGTGCGTGCGCGATGCAGCCGCATGCGGACGGCATCGACGGTCAACTCGCACGCGGTGGCGATCTCGCCGTAGCTGAGGCCGGCGCTCTCGCGCAGCAGGAACACATCGCGCTCCACTGCGGGCAGCGCGTCGAGCGCCTGCTGCAGCGCAGCCGCCAGCTCCTGGGTCGCGGGCCTGGCCGTGTCCGTCAGTTCCACCGTGTTGGGCCGGCGCCGCCGGTCGCGCAGGTGGTTGAGCGCCAGGTTCCGCGCGATCGCGAACACCCAGGCGCGGTGCTCGACATCGGTTGCCTGCGGCACCGGCCCGCGCACCACCCGCAGGAACACGTCCTGCGTCAGGTCCCGGGCGGCCTCGGCCTGCCCGACGAGCCGGCTGAGGTACCGGAAGACGCCGTCGCGGTGCGCGCTGAAGAGGAGGTTGGCGTCGGCCACAGGGTCACTCTACCCGGTAAGAACACCATCCGCGGGGGTTCGTTTCAAGCGGCGGACGCCGACATCGAGCCGGCGGCGGGGTGCCATCGAGGCGGTGGCTGCACGGAGCCCGGGCAGATACCCCTGCTGCCCGCTTGCCGAAATGGAGGTTCCCTGTGACACTCTCTCCCACGAGCATCTCGAGCGGCGGTCCGTGGGAGTCGGTTCGGGGTCCGGGAGACGGAGGCCGACCATGTCGCTCTCGCAGGATCTTCGTTTCGCCACGCGGGTGCTGGCCAAGGACCGCTGGTTCACGCTGCTCGCCGCGCTCGTGCTCGCCTTCGGCATCGGCGCCGCAAGCACGGTGTTCACCATGCTGGCGGGCATCTTCCTGCACCCGGTGCCCTTCGAGCGCGCCGACCGCCTCGCGTACGTCGATTCCTTCACGCAGCGGGGCGGACGCGGCGGCCTGGCCTTCGCGGACTTCGAAGCCTGGCGCGCGTCGAGCGCCGCGTTCGCCGACATGGCGGCGTACCAACTGGGCCCGGTGAACGTGAGCGAGCCGGGCCGGCCACCCGAGCAGCTCGACGCCATGCGGATCACCGCGAACCTGTTTGGACTGCTCGGGCAGCGTGTGCTGGTCGGCCGCGGGTTTGCGCCTGGCGAGGATGCATCCGGCGCACCGGCTGTGGCCATCCTCAGTCACCGCGTCTGGCAGGCGCGCTACGGCGCGGACGCCCGGGTCCTCGGCCGAACCCTGTTGATCGACGAGAGGCCGACGACGATCGTCGGCGTGATGCCGGAGGGGATGCAGTACGACCGCAGCCGCGATCTCTGGGTCACCGTGGCAGACATGCCGGATCGCACCCGGCGGGACGCGCGCGCGGTCACGATCGTGGCACGCCTGCGGGACCACGCCACCATCGAGCAGGCGCGGGCCGAGTTGGAGGCGAAGGGACGCGGCCTGGCCGGGCAATACGGGTTCACGGAATCGGAATTCGCCGTCCGGGTCACACCGTTCCGCGAACGCCTGCTCGGCTCCGACCAGCGGACGGCGTTCGGCGCGCTGGGCGGCGCGGTGGCGTTCGTGCTGCTGATCGCCTGCGGCAACGTCGCGAACCTGCTCCTGGCGAAATCCGGCTACCGGAGGCGAGAGGTGGCCGTTCGCCTGGCGCTCGGCGCCGACCGATGGGCGATCGTGCGGCAGTTCCTCGTCGAAAGCGTGCTGCTCGCGCTGCTGGGCGGTGCCCTCGGGTTCGCCTTCTCGATCGCCGGCGTCCGGTGGTTCGGCGGGTTCTTCCAGACGGCCCCCGATCGCCCGTTCTGGGTCCACTTCACCTTCGACGCGCCGGTCTTCCTCTTCCTCGCGACGGTGTCGATCGTGTCGGGCGTCGGCTTCGGCCTTGCGCCCGCGTGGCAGGTGTCGGGCGTGAACGTCACATCGACGCTGCAGGAGGCGGGTCCGCACGCCACGGGCGGCGTGCGCGGGCGACGACTGGCGGCGCTGATGGTCGTCGTCCAGCTGGCGATGACGATGATGCTGCTGGCCGGCGCGAACCTGCTGGTTGGCGCGTTGCTGCGCACCTCGCGGGTAGACGTCGGTGCCAGGACCGAAGGCGTGCTCGTGGCGCAGCTCCGGCTGACCGATCGCAAGTACCCGGACGCCACCGCGCGGCGCGCGTTCTACGATCGGCTCGAGGAGCGCCTGGCCGGCGCGCCCGGCCTCGTGGCCGCGTCGGTCGCGAGCGAAGCGCCGCTCGAGCAGGGTACGCGCCAGTCGATCGTCGCCGAGGGCGGACGTGGCCCGCTGGGTGTGCTGGTGGTGCGCGTGGGCCCACGGTACTTCGAGACGCTGGGCGTCCGGCTGCGGCGCGGTCGCGCGTTCGAGGCACGCGACGGGTCGCCGGGCCGCGAGGTGGTCATCGTCAGCGAGCCGGCCGCGCGCGCGTTCTTCGGCGATGAAGACCCGACCGGGCGGCGCATCGGGCTCGCACGCGGCGAGCGCGAGGGGCTTGCGGATACCGGCTCGATGACGATCGTCGGGGTTGCCCCCGCGATCCGGCAGACGCCGCCGTTCTGGCAGGGCGCCATGCCGGCGGTGTACGTGCCGTTCCGCCAGGACCCGCAACCGCTCGCCATCATCCTCGCCCGAGGCCAGGGTGCTCCGAGTGCGCTCGCGCCTCTTCTGAGGAGAGAGGTCGGCCAGGTGGATCCGAATCAACCCTTGTCTGACGTCATGCCCCTCGATGATCGCCTCGCCCGCTGGTCCGGACCGTTCCGCGTGTTCGGGATCGTCTTCGCGGCGCTGTCCGTGATGGCCCTGGTGATGTCGGCGGCGGGGATGTACGGCATCGTGGCGTGGACGGTCAGCCGCCGACAGCGGGAGATCGGCGTGCGCATGGCGCTCGGTGCGGGCCGAGGCCAGGTGGCGTGGTTGTTCGCCAGGCAGGCGATCGGGCAGGTGGCCGCCGGATTCGGGATCGGCCTGCCCGGCGCGATCGCCGTCGGCGTCATGCTGCGCGCGATCGTGCTCAGCTCCCCGGTCGATCCGGTCAACCTGCTGACGATCTCCGCGATTCTGGTCGGCGTGACGCTGGCAGCCGTGCTGGTGCCGTCGCTTTGCGCCGCGCGCCTCGATCCCATGGCGGTCTTGCGGAAGGAATAGCGCGGACCGCCTGGCAGGCGTCCGACGGTCGAAACGCCATCCCGCAGTCGGTGGACGGAAAGCTGCAACGATGCCGCACGCGCGTTCATGGTGCGCTGGCTGGGTTCGTCAGCCTTTGTTCCCTCCGTGATCTTCCCCGGCGTCGTGCGGCGTGCGGCGCGGGGCTTGTGGGTGCCGTGGCGCCGCGTGACCGGGCGCCACGCGCTCGGCGGCAGGGCGGCGGCGAGCGCGCTCACCGGGATCGGCTGGTCGCCCCGCGCCAGCGTCGCACGAGGCTGACGCCGCGCGCCCGGCTTGGTCCGTGCGCGTCGGCGGCTGGAGCTGCGGGGTGCCGCGAAACACGCTCGTGGTGGAGGCAATGCCCACGGCGCAGACGAGGTGCCACGCGTGCAGCGCGGCGCGGAAGGCGGCCACGTCGCCGTAGCCCGCGTCCGCCAGGACGGCCGCCACCTCGAAGCCCGCCGCCAGGGCATCGCGGAGCAGGCCGAGCGCCAGTTCCCACTTCTTCTGGAACACCACGGTCGTCGGAATGCGCGCCTTCTTGCACCGCGCGCGATCCGTGAGCCACTCTTCCGGCAGATACACGGCGGCGCCACTCAACCACGCGCGCACGCCGCTGCACAGCGTCGCGGTCACCGCCACCCGGCAATTGCCGATCCTGCCCGGCGTCCCGGTGTACTGCCGCGCGACGCCCACCGACTCGTCGCCTTTCTTGGGGACGCCCGTGTCGTCACAACCACGTAGCCAGCGCGGTTTCCGGGCAAACGGGTCGATCTGACAAAGTAGGACTTATCGTGAGTATCCTGTCATCCCGTCGAAGCAGAACTTTCCAACCCCTGGAAAATCCGGGGCCTATTCTTCCAAGGGTTGGAACACATTCGCGGCTTCACCCGTCTGCGATTCGGGTGCGCGCAAAGCCGTCTCAGGACCTTGGACGTTGACCCGCGGCAGACCGCGCGCTACCATCCCTGCAACCCGGAAGGCGCACGTCATGAGCGGACCCAAATGGCACAAGCTCGGCTCTGCGTCGGAGCTGAACACACGGCCACTGCAGCCACTGCAAGTCGGCTCGGTTCCAATCGCGCTCTCGTATGCCGACGGCAGATTCGGCGCGATCCTGGGGACGTGCCTGCACGACGGCGGGCCCCTGGGCGAGGGCACGCTTGAAGACAACAACATCGTTTGCCCATGGCACGGGTGGACCTTCAACCGGCTGTCCGGCGAGGCCCTTTCGGAAACGCCGGCGGCCGTGGCCCGCTTCAACCTGAAGGAAGAACACGGCGACCTCTACATCGACACGGAGCCGGCGACAGCCAGCAGGCCGCCCGAGCAGGCGCCGCATCCGTTGACCCGCGACATCACGCGCCAGCCCGGCCCCATCCGCGTCGTGGGCCTGTCCACCACGGTCATGAACCGGCAGCATCCCCGATTCTCGACTTCCGACTATCTGCTGGAGGCCGCGCTGGCACACGCTCGCGAAACGCTCGGCGCGGAGACCCGCCTCATCAAGCTGAACGACCTGAGCTTCCGCCACTGCGAGGGCTACTATTCCAAGGGCGCGGACACCTGCACCTGGCCCTGCACCATCACGCAACAGGATGCGGGCGACGAACTGCTGGCCGTCTACGAGTCGCTCGTCTTCTGGGGCGATGTCGTGCTGGTCGCAACGCCAATCCGCTGGGGCGCACCCAGCTCGCTCCACTTCAAGATGATCGAGCGGATGAACTGCATCCAGAACCAGATCACGGTTGCCAACCGCGTCTTGATTCGGAACAAAGTCGCGTCGTTCATCATCACGGGCGGGCAGGACAACATTCAGGCGGTTGTCGGCCTGATGATGATGTTCTTCGGGGAGCTGGGATTCCTGTTTCCCCAGTTTCCCTTCATCGCCCACAGCCGCGACTGGACGGCCGAGGACATGGAGGCCAACGTGGTGCAGGTGCGCGAAAGCGCAGAACTTCGCGAGGGTGCCTGCGCGCTGGCCGGGCGGTGCGTCGCCATGGCCGCCGACCTGAGCCGAGCCGATCAACCCGTCACGATCACCGAGCGCGGGGGCCGGAAGGCGCATCCGATCGTCCGGGCATCTTGACAAGCATCCGACCTCTGTCAGAGTGTGCCGAGCCGGATAATCACGATGGAGAAACGATGAGCGAACCAGTGATTGCGGATAAGAAACCAATCGTGTTGGATTTGGCAGCGGGCAGCTATTGGTGGTGCCGTTGCGGCCAGTCGCAGAAGCAGCCATTTTGCGATGGCGCGCACAAGCAGGGCGCGGACTTCACACCGCTCGAGTTCACACTCGACCAGCCGAAACGCGCCGCGTTGTGCATGTGCAAGCACACGGCCAAGGCTCCATTCTGCGACGGCACGCACCAGAAGCTGTAGGAATCACGGCCCAACGTCCAAGCCGTTGGTTTTGAAGTCGTATTTCTTGATCACCAGGCCGGATCGGAAAGACCCGGCGAGAGAAGTCCAGGTTTCTACGTTATGGAAAGTGCCTGCTTATGTTGAGCGTGGCGCGCGTTCCCGCCCGGGCCGGCTGACAGGAGACGCGCGCTTTCCATAATCAGAGGCTCCCCAGGAACGCCAGCAGCGGGTCATCGGCTTTGAAGCGACGGCCCGCGGGGCCCAGCGGGGCCAGCGTCCGGAGTGCGCGCTCCTTCATCTGCAGATCCGCTTCGAGATACTGGTGGGTGGTTTCGATGCTTTCGTGGCCCAACCAGAGCGCGATCGTGGCGATGTCGACGCCCGCCTGTAGCAGGTCCATGGCCATGGTGTGTCGACTATGTCGCTGGGAACATAGTCGAC
>Ga0315273_10008298_pt1 | contig 13078 bp, 11 predicted proteins | sample YL17G02_0_MG_FD_205753 | JGI IMG/M metagenome (GOLD analysis project Ga0315273, IMG submission 205753) | Sediment microbial communities from Yellowstone Lake, YNP, Wyoming, USA - YL17G02_0 | ecosystem: Environmental > Aquatic > Freshwater > Lake > Sediment | place: USA: Wyoming | collected...
CGACCGAGCGGACCGACGCGAGCAGCCGCGTGTCGGCCGCGTCCGCCCCGATCCACCAGACATAGATGTCGCGCACCTACGCCCCTGCCGTTGCTGCCGCGTCCACGATCGGCAGCCGGATCGTCACGCGCGTCCCCTTGCCCACCTGGCTCTTGATGTCGAGCTTGCCCTTGTGGCGCTCGACGATGCCGTAGACGACCGAGAGGCCCAGCCCCGTGCCCTTTTCCTTGGTGGTGAAGAACGGGTCGAGGATCTTGGACAGGTGATCGGGAGGAATGCCGATGCCGGTGTCCTCGAACACGATCTCCACCATCCGCTCGTCGGCGACGAGCCGCGTCGAGACCTCCAGCGCGCCCCCCTTCGACATCGCGTCAGACGCGTTCAGCGCGATGTTGACGAACGCCTGGCGCAGCTGGCCGAAGTCGGCCTCGACGAGGCCCGCGCCCTCGAACCGCTTCAGCAGCGTGACGCCCTGCATCTGCATCTGGTGCTCGACGAGCGACAGCGCCTCGCCGATGGCCGAGACGACGTCCACGTGCTTCAGCGCGAGCGGGCGCTGCCGGGCGAAGTCGAGCAGGTTGCGGACGATGGCCGTGCAGCGCTCGGTCTCCCGCTGCACCAGCTTCAGGTTCCGGAGCGCCGACGCGCGCGCCTTCTCGCTGGTGTCGTGGTCCTCGTAGATGCGGATCAGCAACTTCGCGTAGACGAGGATGCCGGCCAGCGGGTTGTTGATCTCGTGCGCGATGGACGCCGCCAGCTTGCCCAGCGACGACAGCTTCTCGGACTGGATCAACTGCGCCTGCGCCGACTTCAGTTCCGCTGTGCGCTGCTCGACCTGGAGTTCGAGCGTGGCGGTCAGCTGCTGGAGCTGGTCGCGCGCCGAGGCCAGCGACCGCGTCATCTCGTTGAACGAGGCGGCCAGGATGCCCAGCTCGTCGCCGTGCGCCACCGTGATCTCGCGCGTCAGGTCGCCGCGCGTCACGAACTCGGTGCCGCGCACGAGCGCCGCCACCGGCTTGACGACCAGCAGCTGCGCCACCAGGCTCACCCCGGCCGCCAGCAGCAGCACGCCGAGGCCGGCGACGAGGATCGTGTCGCGCCGGATGACCGCCAGCTTGTGGTCGATGGCTTCGAGCGAGAGGCCGATGTCCACCACGCCCAGCACGCGCTGTGACGCCGGGTGGATGGCCGTGCCCGACGCGGTGTGGCACGCGGCCGTGCACGCCGGCTCGTTGTAGATCGGCGTCACCATGCCCAGCACGCGATGCCCGCCCGAATCGTAGAAGCGCCAGCGGTCGTGGAGGCTCAGCCGTACCATCGGCTGATTCGCCGCGTGGCACTTGAAGCACGACTCGGCGCGCTTGTCCACCATGCTGCCGATTTCACGCCGGTCCGTCGAGAAAGTGACGCGCCCTTCCTTGTTGAAGATGCGGACCTTCGAGATGCCCTCCTGCCGGCCGATCGTGTCCATCGTCCGGTAGGCTTCGGCGCTCCGGTTCTCCAGCATCGCGTGGTGCGTGCTGCTGCGGATCGTGTCGCTGAAGCGGACCGCGCCGGCGACGACCTCGGCCTCGAGGTTCGCGCGCTGCCTGTCCACCGTCACGTACGTGAGCACCGCGATGATGACCAGCGTGGTCGCCGCGGTGACCGCGCTGAACCTGACCGCCAGGCGCTTCCACCACTTGATGCGCACGAACGGCATGAGGCTCCTTCGACGTGCCTGGAAGGGGAGGCGTCACGCGAAGCGACGTACTCGGGAGGGGGCCTGACAGGAAGCGGGGGACCACCCGTCTGTATCGTAATTCTACAACCTTTCGGCCCACTCGGTACGCACCCGTAGAGAAAATCAGCGATTGCCTGGTTTCCGTCACCTCCGGTTGCAGAATTTCGTCACGGCTGGCGCCGATCGAGGAACCGGGGCCTGGAGAATACGGCACCAGTGGGCCAGGAGCGTGTCCGAGTAGTGCCCGACACGCTCCTAAGACAGATTCCAGAACGGTCGCATGAGACGTGCTTCAATCGTCACCGCTGCGGCCCTGGAAGATGTCCAGGCAGGCTACCAGCCGAGAACCCCCACGACTACGCCGGTGAGGACGATGAGGGCGCCGGCCGTGGCGTCACCGTACCGCGAGAAGAAGGTGCCCCGCAGCAGCCCCGCGCCCGCCCGTGCGGGCAGGACCAGGACGATCATCGTCGCGATGGTCACCGCTTCGTACAGGACCACGAGCGCGATGGTGCGCAGTGTGCCGAGCGGAGCGGCCGCGAAGAGCAGCGGCACGACGGCCACGCAGGGATCGGCGGAGAAGAGCAGGAACAGGCCGCGGACGGTCATCTTGCCGGGCTCGTGCACGTGGTCGTAGTGGGCGTGCGAGTGGCCGTGAAAGTGGCGTCCGGCGGCGCGGCGCAGGCCCCACGCCGCGTAGATCAGGCCGAAGGCGATCAGGAGCACGCCGGCCAGCGATTCCATACGCTGGCCGAACGTCTCGAACATCTGCACGCCGAAGGCGAGTCCGAGCATCCCGAACAGGACCGACACGGTGACGTGGCCGAAGCCGCAGAGTAGGGTGACGCGGGCGGTGCGGGCCGCCGACCAGTTCTGCGCGCGCGCGAGGGCCGCAAACGGCACCCAGTGGTCGGGCGCGAGGGCGTGCAGCGAGCCGATGCTCATCGCGGCGAGGACGAGCGTGGGAAAGAGGCCTGAGAGCATTGACGGAATCTGCGCCAGTCGGCTTGGTCGGGTGGCCGCCAGCGGCCGGTCGATCCGGCGACCAGGCCCGGCTGTCTCGGGTGGATTTCCGCGCCGGATCGGGTGTTCTTTCCGGTGCGATCGGGTTCAAAATCTCCGGATGGGGGTTGGTTTCCCGATTGTCGCGCGCCCGGCCGTGCCTTATTCTGGCTTCAGAACGAGAACGCACTCAAACAAGAGGTGGATCATGACGAAGCACACTGGCGGCAACGAGGTCAGAGCCGGATTCTACTGGAATCTGCGGAAATGGGAAATGGCGGTCCTGTCCGGCGCGGGCGGCACGCTCCCCGGGACCGCCGAGGACCGCTACCTCAAGGTGCCGATCGTGGCGTTCCTGTTCATTGCGCCGGTGATGGGCGGCTTCTACGCGTTCTTCCTGCCGTTCATCGGCTTCGCGATGGTGTTCGCGTTCCTCGGGCGCAAGCTGGGGGCCGGGGTCCGCGAAGGCACGATGCGCGTGGCGGGGCTGATCAGTCCGCAGTGGCGACCCGGCGAGGCCTACATGGCCGGCAGGCGGGCGCGCAAGGCCGGCAAGCCGGCAGACGCGGCCAAGGACGCGGACAAGACCGGGCAGGTGTAGCCCCGCCGGCCCGCAAATGGGGCCCGCAAATGGGGTCTGGCACCATTTCCGGGCGCGCAGGGGCGGCATCAGTCGCGGATGACGCCTTTGCGCAGGGCGAACCTGATGAGCTCGGTCCGGCTGTGCAGGTCGAGCTTCTGCATGATGTGCTCGCGGTGGGACATGGCGGTTTTCACGCTGATGTCAAGCAGTTCGGCGACGTCCTTGTTGCTGCGGCCCTCGGCGACGAGCTTGAGCACCTGCTTCTCGCGGTCGGTGAGCGCTTCGTAGGAATCGGTTTCGCGTTCAACGGGCGCACCGCCCACCTGGTCGCGAAGCGCCTCGCGCGCCACCTCGGGGTCGAGCACCAGGCCGCCTCGATGGGCCGCCCGGATGGCGGCGGTGAGGGCGGCGCCGGCGGCCTTCTTCAGCACGTAGCCCGACACGCCGAGCTTCAGGAACCGCCGCACGTACTCACGATCGTCGTACTGGGTCAGGACGAGGATCTTCGCCTCCGCGTTCTCCTTCCGGATCTCCACGGCCGCTTCGAGGCCGCCCAGGCCCGGCATCGCGATATCCATCAGGATGACGTCTGGACGCAGGCGATGGGCGGCGGCGACGGCTTCGCGACCGTCCGCGGCCTCGCCGACGACGGCAATGTCGTCGGAGAGCGCGAGCAGCGCGCGGATGCCCTCGCGCACGATCGCGTGGTCGTCGGCGATGAGGACGCGGATCTTAGACAACGCTCGCCTCCCGTGTGAGCGGCACGTTCACGACGATGCGCACGCCCTGGCCCGGCGCCGTATCGATCTCGATGGTCCCGCCCAGCAGTTCCACCCGCTCGCGCATGCCCATCAGTCCCAGGCCCCGCTTGCTCTCGCCGGGCGGCGGCATGCCCGTGACGTCGAAGCCGTCGCCATCGTCCTCGATCTCAATCACGATCCCGTCGTCTTTGAGCACGCACTGGATGAGGACCTTCTCGGCGTGCGCGTACTTTGCGGCGTTCGTGATCGCTTCCTGGACGACGCGGAAGAGCGCGGTCTCGACCTCGGGCTGCAGGCGGCGATCCTGCCCGCTGAATTCCCAGTGCACGGTGACACCCAGCGGCTCGAGGTGGCGCTCGGCGTACCAACGGATGGCCGACAGCAGGCCGAGGTCGTCGAGCACCGACGGCCGCAGGTCGTAGATCAGCCGGTGCAGCTCGTCGATCGTCCGTACCGTCAGGTCCCTGGCTTCGACGAGGCGCTGGCGCGCGAGGTCGGACGGGAAGGCGGCAGCGGCGGTCTCCAGCCGCATGGCGAGTGCGCTGAGCGTCTGGCTGGTCTCGTCGTGCAGCTCGCGGGCGAGGCGCTTGCGCTCGTCTTCCTGTGCGCCGATGACCTTGGCGAGCAACTGGCCGCGCCATTCCTCGCGCGCCTGGAGTTCTTTGTACAGCACTTCGAGCTCGCGGGTGCGCTCGTGGACACGTTGTTCGAGCTCGACGTTGGCGCGCTCCACCGCGCCGATCGAGGCCTTCAGCGCGATGCGCATGCGCTCCAGGGAGCGACCCAGGCGGCCGACCTCGTCATCGGGCAGCGGCGGGATCGCCTGGTCGAGGTTGCCGCCCGCGATGCGCTCGGCGGCGTCGGTGAGCACCGCGAGCGGCTTGCGAACGCTCCGGGCCACGCCCCAGGCAAACAGCAGCGCCAGCGTGAGGAGCACGGATCCAAGGATCGCCAAGTTCTGCCCGAGCGCGAACGCGGGCCCGAACGCGTCGTGTTCGGCCTGCCTGATGCTGACGATCCACGGGGCAACCGACACGGGCGCCATCGCCATGACCTCGGTGACGCGCGCATCGCCCGGGCCCGGCTGACGGCAGTCGCGGCACGTGTCCACCGACGCCTCGCGGCGTTCAAGGAGGTGGCTCAGCAGGCCGGCGTGATCGACGCGGAAGGTGGCGCGGGCCGCGTCGGTGGTGGCGAGCACGTAACCGTCGGCGTCGAGCAGATCGATCGAGCCGGTGGCGCCGAGGCGGACGGGTCGCAGGAGCGCGTTGAAGCGCGGGGCGGCCGGGTCGATCTCGCCGACGGCCGCGGCGACCACCTCCCCGCGCCAGTTGCGAAGCGGTACGAGCGCGTAGAGTCGGCGGACGCCGCCGCGCAGCGCGTACAGCCGGGAGACCATCGGGCGGCCGGTGGCCTGGGCGTCGCGCACGAGGCGCTGCAGCGGTTCGAATGCCCGCCCGACGGCCGGGGACTGGTCGGAGAGCCATGCGCCCTGCCGCCCCACGAGGAAGACGCGTTCGAACAGGCGCGCACGCAGGTTCGCCTCGCCGATGGCCACCCGTTCGGGCTCGATGTTGGTGTCCTCGAAGTTGACGCCGGCGGCCGACGACACGCCCTGCAGCGTTTCGAGGTCGGCCTGCAGCACGAAGTCGATGTGATCGGCGGCGCTGCGCGCGAGCAGTTCGCGCTCGGCGAGCAGTTGCGCGGTCAGCGAGTTCAGGTAGCGCCAGCTGGCGCCGCCCATGATGGCCAGCGACGCGACCAGGCCGAAGCCGACCAGCAGGAGCACGCGCACCTGCAGGCCACGGCGGTTCCAGCGGCGTCCGGTCGGCTTCGCGGTCATGGGACCTGTCGAACGATCTCGTTGAAGAGACGCACCAGGCGATCGGCGTCCCCGTGGATCCTGAGCATCACATGGCGGCCGCCTTCGCGCCACCACAATTCGTGCACCAGCGTGCCGTCGGCGAGCAGCACACGTCGCAACTGCGCCCGCCGGTCCGCCGCGGTCCACTCCCTCGCCTGCAGCAGTTCGCCGCCAGGGACAAGCGTCTCGGGCACCTGGACGTCCGGCGTCACGTCCGCCGTCGCCGGGGCCAGTGTCTGGCACACGACGGGTGGGGCCAGTGTTCCGCCGGCCAGACCATTGAGCGCGAAGGCCAGCCAGCCGGGTTCGCCCACCGACAACCGCACCTCGCCGGCCAATCGGCCCGCCGGCGCCCACAGGCGCACACGGTACCGCGCCTCCACGGCTTCGAGGCTCGGGTACCGGATCACGCCCCGCGGCTCGCCGCCGAGGCAGGTCGGCAGCAGGTTGAGCGCGGCGAGGAGAGCCACCGTGCCGAGCGAGACGGCCAGGAAGCGCATCAGCATCGCGGTCGGCCGCTACACCACGAAGAACAACAGGACGCCCAGACCGACGCCGGCCAGCGTAAGCCTCGCGGGCGTGGAGGTTTCCCGCGCGGCAGGTGCGAGCAGGGCCGCGGCTCGCGCCCGGATGTGCGCGCCGTCCAGGTGCTCGGTCAGCGTCCGCAGCGGCATCCCGGATCGCCGCGTCGTCCGTGCCGCGGGCGCCGCCAGGCGGCGCAGCGCCTCCGTCACGTGTTCCGGGGCCGTCAGGGCCGCGGCTGCCTGGTCGGCGCGCCGTTCCATCTCCTGCACGATCGCGCGTGCCAGCAGTTGTACCGCCGGGTTCCAGCACATCGCCAGGCGCGCGGCCATCAACAGCCATCCGGCCAACGGGTCCCGGCGCGCGACGTGCGCCAGTTCGTGGGCGACCGCCGCGCGCAGGCGCGGCCCATCGAGGTGGGCCAGGACCGCGTGCGACACCACGAGGCGATGGTTCAGCAGGCCGCGCACGAAGAACACGCGCGCATCGGCGGCGACGATGGTGACCGCCGGCGGCAGGATGCGAAGCGCGTGCGACAGGTCGGCGACCAGGGCCCCGAGGTCGGCCACGTCGTCCACGCGCGCCCCCGCGTCGTCGCGCCGTTCGCGCCACGCGTCCACGACAAGGGGCACCGCGTCGCGCAGGAACAGGGCGAGGCCGGCCGCCACCAGCACGGCGAAGACGAGCGTGTCCACGCCGATCCCGGCGAGGCGGACGGCGTTCCAGCGCGCGCTGGCGAACAACGCCCAGCGGCCGGCGAACCAGTCGGTGCTGCGCAACGGGAGGGCGGCGAGGAACAGGGGCGCGACGAGAAGCGGGAACGCGAGGGCGAGCATCCAGAACCGGATCCGCGCGTCGGCACAGCCCATCTTCCACGTGCGAAGCAGGGCTTCGACGAACCCGGCCGCGACGATGCCGTGGAGGATGGCCTGGCGAATCGCTATTTCACCCACACATCTCGCCTCCTGCGCTGCTGCCGCTCCTGGATCTCCGCCCACTCGAGCGGGTGCTCGTGCTCCATCCGCTCGCGCGACACCTTGCCTGTGAACATGCTGGTGTCGAACGGAAACACGTCGGGCGACAGGTGCGCGTTGTAGATGTGCCACACGATGACGACGAGCAACGCCATCAGCGCCTCGTTGCCATGAGCCAGTTTGGCGGCCGGGATGACCTCGCCGGGCAGGAAGCGCGCGACGAACAACGGGAAGAGCAGCACCGCGCCGGTGGCGATGACGACGACCGCGCCGAGCACCAGGCCCCAGTACTCGAACTTCTGGCGGTAGTCGAAGCGGCCGAACGTCGCCTTGAGGTCCGACATGCCCAGGTAGTATCTGAGCGTGACGATGGCGTCCACGAAATCCTGGCGCGTGGGCACGAGCGTCAGCTTCGACCGCCCGGTGAGCACCAGGCCGATGGCCGTCGTCAGGTGCGTGAAGGTGAGCAGCGTGAACAGGATGCCCGCCGCGCGATGCACCCAGCGGACGCGGTCGATGCCGCCCATCCACACGATCATCGTCTCGGCCCAGCCCGCCTGGTAGAACTTCTGCGGCAGGCCGGTGATGGACAGGAGCAGGAAGAGCGACATCACCGAGATGTGTTCGACGCGCTGGCGGGCGTTGAACCGGACTACGTATTCGGTCATCGATTCACCACGACGCGCCAGAGGTGCAGGAGGATCTGGAGCACCAGGCCGCCGATCATGAACGGGATCAGGATGGCGTAGAAGACCCTCACCGCGTAGACGAGCGGCGCCTTCTTCCACGTGGGCTCGTAGTGCGAGAGCCACGCCGCCGAGAAGTTCTTCGGGGCGCCCGCGTGGCAGCGCTGGCACACCTTGTTCAGGTTGGCCTGCATCACCGGCGACGCCTTGTCGCTGGTCTTCGTGATGTCGTGCACGCCGTGGCAGTCGATGCAGAGCGCGGTGACCACGCCCGCGTCGGTCCGCTCGGTCTTGTGCATCGACGCGGTCATGCCGTGAAAGTCGGCCAGGAACGTGCTCATCACGTTGGTGGAGATGCCGTAGGTCTTCATCAACCGCTCGTTGGTGTGGCAGTTGGCGCAGATCTCCGGGCTCCTGAGGCGCCAGCCGGGGGCGCGCGGGCCGCCGACGTCGTGCGAGCGGTGGCAGTCGGTGCAGACGGGCACGTCGCTGTTCTTCTCCTCGAACAGCGCCCGGCCGTGGACGCTCTTCGCGTAGACGGTCTGCACGCCCTGGTGGCACTTCGCGCACATGAGCGAGATGCGCGAGCGCGGCTGGTTGGGCGACGTGACGTCGTGCGAGCCGTGGCAGTCCACGCACAGCGGGGCGGTGATGTCGCCGCGGGCCTCCGCCACGTGGTGCACGCTGTCCAGCGTCTTGTTGTAGTTGGCGAAGTGGCACCGCTTGCACGCCTCGTAGTAGGCGACCGTGAACTCGCGCCTGGTCTTGAAGGGGCGCGACGCGTGCGGGATCTCGGTCATGTCCGAGTGGCAGTCCACGCAACTGAGCTTGCCGCCGTGCACGGAGCGCTCGAAGACGGCGCCGTCGATGTACAGGCTGCGGGTTTCGCCGCTGGGCAGCGTCTTCGACATCGCCTTTTCCGAGTGGCACGACAGGCAGGTATCGACGTCAGGTGCGGCGGCCGTCCCCTGAGGGGGCGCCTGCGTCGTCGTGGCGAGCAGGAGTGCGAGAACGAATGAGTGCATCATGCTGGCGCGGAATCCCCGCTGGGGGGCAGAAAGTCGAAATGGTAGGCCGATCCGTCGACAATTGCAACACAGCAATTGGACTGCCATGCGCGGTGGTGTGGCTAAATGCAGCACTGGCAGATACTTCCAGGCCCCGGGATGTGATCGCCACCCGGCACAGCCGGATTCCCGGCACGGACGAGCTGCGATCCTCAGGTGCAGGGTGCATCGTGCAGGGTGCGGCGGTGCCGGAGGCGGCGTGCCGGATGCCGGGTGCCTCTCGACACCCGTGGGACCGCCGTCTCACCGGTCACTGTGCCGGCGTCGGTTGTGGGACCGGCGTCTCGCCGGTCACTGTGCTCGGGGTTCCGCTTCGGGTCAGCGGGTCTCGGCGTGGCGGAGGGGGAGGCGCAGGTGAGCGCTGCAGCCGGGGCCGGGCGCGCGGTTGTCGAGGCGGAGGGAGCCGCCGTGGCCCTCGGCGATCTGGCGACTGAGCACGAGGCCGATGCCCGAGCCGCCCGGCTTGGTCGTGAAGAACGGCACGAACAGGTTCGCGGTGGCCGGCAGGCCCGGCCCCTCGTCGTCGACGCGGAGATCCAGCCAGGCGTCGGCCGCGCTCCACGCCACCGTCACGGTGCCGCCGGTCTCGACGCTGGCGTCCACGGCGTTGCGGACGAGGTTGATGAGCAGTTGCTCCAGCTGGTCGGCGTCGGCGTCGACGACGAGGTCGGGTCCCGACTGCACGCGGACCGGCAGGCGCGGCTCGAGGCTGGCGACGCGCCTGGCGAGCGTTGCGACGGCGACCGGCGCGACGCGCGGCCGCGGCAGCTTGGCGAGCCGGGCGTACGAGGCGGTGAACCGGCCGAGGGCCTCGGAGCGGGCGGCGATGACCGAGAGGCCGCGGCGCGCGTCCGACGCCCAGTCGGCTGGCAGCGGATCGCGGGCCAGCAGCGACTCGAGGCTGCCGGCGATGGACTTGATGGGCGCGAGCGAGTTGTTGATTTCGTGGCCGAGCACGCGCATCAGGCGCTGCCACGCCTGGCGTTCCTCGTCTCGCAGCGATCGGCTGACGTCGCTCAGCACCAGCAGGCAGTGGGGCAGGCCGCCCTGCCGGAACTGCGTCTTGCGCACGTCGAAGCGCCCGGACCCTCCCGGGAACGCCATCTCGGCGATCGGCGGTGTGTCGTCGCGCAGGCAGCCGAACAGGCGCAGTTCGTCCGCGGTGCGATTGAGCAGCCGTTCGACGGGCAGGCCGAGCAGCCGTTCACCCGCGCGGTTCACCAGCCGCAGGCGTTCGTGGTCGTCAAAGGTGAACACGGCGACGTCGATCTCGGCCATGACCTTGCGCAGCAGCGCGGTGGCCTCCAGCGCGTCGAGGCGCTGATCGCGCAGCGTCTGGGCCAGCAGGTTGGCTTCGAGCATCACCTCGCCGAGCGGGTCGTCGGCGTCGGCGCCGCGGGCGCGGATGGAGGAGTCGCCCTCGCGCAGGCCGGCGAGCAGGTTCGACAACGTCTGGAGGGGGAACACGACGCGCTCGCGGAGGCTGGCGGAGACACCCGCCCAGACGGCGAGGGTGAAAATCGTCAGGGTCCAGCGCAGCCGCCCGGTGTAGTCGCCGAACCAGAGGAGCGCGAGGGAGACGACGACCGCGGGCAGGCCGGCCAGCAGGGCGAGCACGAGGACGTGCCGGTCGTGGCGCAGGCGTCGGCGCGGGCGTCGGCGGCCCTTAGAGACCATAGCGCTGCAGGCGGCGGTACAGCGCGCTGCGGCTCAGCCCGAGCGCGCGGGCCGCGTGTGACACGTTGCCATCATAGCGCGCCATGGCCTTCTTGATGAGGAGGCCCTCGACGTCCTCAATGCTCATGTCCTCGATGCGCGAGGCGCCCTCGGTGCCCGCCCGCAGGCTGAGATCGGCGAGGCGGATCACCGAATCCTGGGACATCAGCACGGCGCGTTCGACAGCGTGATCCAGTTCGCGCACGTTGCCCGGCCACGGATGCGCGGTCAGCGCCTTGAGGGTGGCCGTGTCGAAGCCGGTGAGCCGCTTCCGGTAGTGCTGCGCGTGCTGGCGGAGGAAGTGCACGGCGAGCAGCGGGATGTCCTCGCGCCGCTCGCGGAGCGGAGGCACGCGGATCTCGACGGTGTTGAGGCGGAAGAAGAGATCCTGGCGGAACCGGCCCGCGGCGACTTCCTCGGTCAGGTCCGCGTTGGTCGCCGACAGCAACCGCACGTCCACGCGGCGCGTCTTCGACGATCCGACGCGCTCGAACTCGCCGGTCTCCAGAACCCGCAGCAGCTTGATCTGCTGGCTGGGCGCCACGTTGGCGATCTCGTCGAGGAAGAGCGTGCCCCCGTCGGCCAGTTCGAACCGGCCAACGCGATCGGCTTTGGCGTCGGTATAGGCGCCCTTCACGTGGCCGAACAACTCGCTCTCGAAGACGCCTTCCGGCAGGCCGCCCGCGTTCACGGTGACCATGGCCCGCCCGGCGCGGCCCGAGCCCGCGTGCAGCGCCTGCGCCACGACGCCCTTGCCGGTGCCGTTCTCGCCGGTGATGAGCACGTTGGCGTCGGCCGGCCCGACGCGCGCGATCATCTGGAGGAGCGGCTGCATCGCGGGCGATTCGGCGATGATGTTCGACCGCGGCTGGTCGCGCAGTGCGCGGTTCTCGGCCTCGAGCCGCTGGCCGCGCCGGAGCGCGCGCCCCAGGTCCACCTGCGTGCGCACGATGCTCACGAGCCGCTCGTTCTCCCACGGCTTCTGCACGAAGTCGCGCGCGCCGCGCCGCATCGCCTCGACGGCGAGGTCCACGCTGCCCCACGCGGTCATGACGACGACCGGCAGCGTCGCGTCGAGCGCCTGGATGCGCGGCAGCAGGTCGAGCCCCTCGCGGCCCGACGTCGTGTCGCGCGCATAGTTCAGGTCCATCAACACCGCGTCGAACTCGCGTGCCTCGATCGCGGCCACGATCGCCGCCGGCGAGCCCGCCGTGGCAATCTCGTACCCCTCGCCCTTGAGCAGCAGCCGCAGGGCCTCGAGGACGTCGGGTTGGTCATCGGCCAGGAGCAGGCGCATCGGAGTTGGGGACTCAGAATCCGGAATTCAGAATTCAGAATTCAAAATTGAAACACGAATGGCGAATGGAGGATGCGAAATTGGGAATTCGGAATGGCGAACCCGGAGCTCTGAGCTCGAGGAGTCGGAGTTCATTGCACTATCTGCCATGGCCAGCCAGGTGAGGGTTTGCGCAATCTGCGATGCGCGCGATGAAGCCCGCAGCGAAGGCCTGACATTTCCTCACGGCCGGGTGGAACGCTTCCTGCCACAGCCGCGGCGTGCCCTCGATCGACCTGCTCGAACGGACGTTCGCGTTTGCCTGTGCGTGCGTTGACCTCTATCGCGACCTCATCAAGCGCGGCAGGGCGGGACGCGCCCTCGCGCAGCAGTTCCTCGATGCCGGAACGTCCGTCGGGGCGAACACCGAGGAGGCCCAGGGCGCGGCCTCGAAGCCGGACTTCATCTACAAGATGAATTCTCAATTCCGGGCTTCAGCCCGGCACCACCCACCCGTCCCTCAGCTGGATGACCCGGTCCCCGTACGACGCGTTCACCTCCGAGTGCGTCACCTGCACGATCGTCGTGCCCGCGGCGTTCAGCTTCTTGAACAGCTCCATGATCTCCTTGCCCTGCGCCGAGTGCAGGTTGCCGGTCGGCTCGTCGGCGAGGATCAGGCCCGGGCTGGCGACAATCGCGCGGGCGACGGCGACCAGCTGCTGCTGGCCGCCGGAGAGCTGGCCCGGGTAGAGGTCCTTCTTGCCGACGATCTGGAACCGATCCAGCACGTCGCAGACGATGGACTCGCGTTCGCCCTTCTTCACGTTGCGGTAGGAGAGGGGCACCTCGAGGTTCTCGTACACCGTGAGGTTGTCCAGCAGGTGATAGCTCTGGAACACGAAGC
>Ga0315273_10008300_pt1 | contig 13076 bp, 6 predicted proteins | sample YL17G02_0_MG_FD_205753 | JGI IMG/M metagenome (GOLD analysis project Ga0315273, IMG submission 205753) | Sediment microbial communities from Yellowstone Lake, YNP, Wyoming, USA - YL17G02_0 | ecosystem: Environmental > Aquatic > Freshwater > Lake > Sediment | place: USA: Wyoming | collected...
CGTACGCCCAGTGCCACTCGACCTCTGGGTCGGCCCCGGGCGTGGCGAACACGCTCATCCAAGTGCCGCCGCCCTCCGGGCCGACTTCCTCGTAACGCTCCTCGACATCCTGGCTCAGGAGCAGCCGCCCCTTCCGCAAGCCCCAGAGGACATCTTCCCGCCAGCCGAAGAACTCCTGGAACTTGGGGCCAAACCACTTCCGCCGCGTGGCCGTCGCGCAGGCCGCCAGGCCCAAAGTATCCGAGGAAATCGTCGGCGATTCCCTCGGGTACTTTGCCTGCCCGTTGGGCACCGGCCGCCAATTCTCTCCGAAATCCTGGCTGACCACGAGCGCCCAGTTGTCCGGCTCGTCCAGCATTGACGACACGCCCGACAGGGTGATCCCCAGGCTCACCACCTGGCGGAAGTATCGCTTGGGAGACATGACCCGCCAGGTGCGCCCGCCGTCGATGGACTTGGAGATGCCGGGGTGCTTGTCCCCGTGGCAGGCCAGGAGCGTCTGCCACGCACGGTCTTCGATCGGGAAGGTGACGTAGGCCACGCTCGGACCCGCGAGACCCGCACCGGCACCGCCGGCGGGCCGCCAAAGCGTGCCTCCGTCCTCGGAGACGAACACGCCCTTCTCGATGCTGGCCAGCACCACGAAGTCGGGCCGAGCCGGGCAGACCGCGAGGTGGGAGATGGTTCCCATCGCGTCCGGCCCCGTCCGCGGGATGAGCTGCCAGGTGGCCGCGTCGTCCCGCGTCCGCCAGAGGCCCTGCGCTGAAGCAACGAAGACGACCTCCGGGTCGGCCGGCGCCGGAAAGACCCTCAGCGCCTCCGGCACCCGCTCATCGACGGACCAGGCGAGCTTGGGGAAGGAGATCGCGTCGGCGCCCCGGGTCGGTCCGGGTGCGAGCATAAGGCAGGTCAGGAATCCAGGGAGTACCACGTGAAGCGAAAGCCTGAGAAACACCGAATATCGAACACCGAACATCGAACGCCGAAGTGAGAGACTCCGGCTGTTGGCTCTCTCCTCACTTCGATATTCGACATTCGATGTTCGATGTTCGATATTCGGGGATTCCTGCTTCATCCTGTCCACTGCCCACTGTCCACTGCCTACTTCCCGCTCTGTGCGGGATGCCCCAGGAATGTCCGCGCCGCCACCTCGCCTTGCTGGCCCGCCTGGCCTTCCAGGAAGACATGCTCGCCGCGAACCCAGTGCAAGGCAGCTTTGGTTGGCTCGCCTTGGTCCTCCAGCGACGCCAACTCGGTGGTTTCCCGGACGCTGCCCTTCATGGCTCGGTTGGCGGCCAGTTCCGAGGGATCGGCGTCGGGGTCGTTGGGCCGGCTGTCCTCGGTGTTGAGCCTCATCTTCGTGCCTTCGTAGAACTTCTGGAAGAGCCGGCAGGTTTCCTTGCCGTACACGTTGAGGGTGCGGATCTTGGCGCGTTTCTCCTCGTCCGTCGGCTTGAAGCCGCTCTGGCGGTGGTACCAGTCCACGCACTCCGCCGCGGCCCAGTTGAATGCCTCGAGGAGGGTGATCTTCCCGTCGCCGTTGCGGTCGGCCTTGCGGGTCTCGTAGCCCAGGAGGAAGAACTCGGCAAAATAGGTTTGGATGCCTTCGCCCTGGACGCCGGTGGCCGAGATGACCACGCGGCCGGGACGGGCGCATTTGCTCAGGACCTCCGCCCCCCCGCTGGCGCAGTTGATCACGATGACGTTTCGCGTCAGCAGCCCGTCGAGCATCTTCGCCAGGTCGTTGGCGTTGAGGTCCGAGCCGGGAAGGCAGAGCTTCCCCACAGGCTCCGTGACCGTCCCGTGGCCGACGATGAACAGGACGAACTGGTCCTGCGGGCGGACGTCTCTGGCGATCTTCTCGAACGCGGCCCGCACGCTGGCCAGCGTGCTCTCGCCGACGGGCGGCTTGGCCTGGGGGGCGGGGGTCTCGCCGAGGACGGTGATCTGGCTGGCCGGGACCTTCTCCGCGAGCATCAACGCGGCGAAGCGGCTCATCCAGTCCCGCATGGCGCGGGCGTAGGCTCCACCGGGGTCGCCGCTCAGCCCGCCGAGGACCAGGACGTGGGCCGTGGGAGTGGCTTCCTTCACCGCCGGCGCGCCACCTGCCTGGGCCAGGCCCGCGAGCAGGAAAAGGCAGTTGAAAATTGAAAATTGACAATTGAAAATCTTCAATTCCGCTGGCCCTTTCAGTGCGTCTGAATGTAACGCCAGCATCCTGCTGGCTCTCCAATGCCGCCAGGATGGCGGCGTTACTCAGTGCGTCAGATAGAACATAATGATGTTGATGCCCATCTGGATGGCCTGCTCGTTCTGCCGGGGCAAGAAGTACTGGCAGGTCCATCCGCAGTGCATGTCCGTGGGGGTCACGAACGTGAGGATGCGGTCGGATTCCTTGTCGAACGTGGCCCAGGCCCCGACGTGCGTTCCCTGGAGGAACGGCAGGCCATTGGGCAGGTCGAAGTAGCAGTGGTAGATCTCGTGGTCGTCGGGGACCCGCCGCATCGGGTTGTCGGGGTAGATGCGGTTCATCATCGTGCGGTAGTCCTGGAAGAAGAGGTCCCCATCGTGGCCCAGGACGCAGTCGTCGCCGTAGACGAAGCCACCGCGGAGGAGGAACTCGCGGAGGTTGTCTTCCTCGTTCTTGGGGAACCGGAAGTGCGTCTGGTCGGTGGCGAACACGAACGGGTAATGCCGCAGCGTGTTGAAGTCCGCCAGGCTCACCACCACAGGCTCCTGCGAGACGTTGATGTTGGTCATCTTGGCGAGCGACTGGCGGAGGATCACGTCGGCGTTCGGGTAGGCGTTCCACACGCACTGGCCGTTGAGGACGTCGAACTTCAGCCTGGGGAAGAAGAACGTCCCGGTCCTGACCGCGCGGCTGGTGTCGACAGGCTCGGGGGCGGCAAAGGCTCCGCCGGTGAATGCCTTCATCAGCGTTCCGGCGATCGCCGCGCCGCCGAGCGCGCTCAGGCCCTGCCGGAAGAAGTTGCGCCGGTCCAGGGTCTTCCGAAGCTCCCTGTAGGCCAGGTGCTTCCATTCCGTCAGGTTGTCCAATGGCACGCGCATCGCCATTTCTCCTTTCACGGCAGTCCGGCCCGCCTTCTCAGCGTCCATTCCGTCAGGACCAGCGCCAGCAGCACTCCAAAGAGGATCGGCAGGTCCCAGAGGCTGTGGTTCTTGACCTGCCCCTGGGCGTCTGCGGCGGCTGCGAGCTGCCGGCTGATCTCCTCGGCCAGCTTCGCGGCCGTGCTGGCGTCGTAGTACTTCCCATCCGTCCGCTCGGCCAACGCCTTCAAGAGGGGCTGGTTCTGCCACGGGCGGGTGAATTCCGTGTAGGCTTCCCGCACGCCGAAGCGGGAATGGCTCTCGACGACCGATTCGTCCTTGGGGTTCTGGATGCGATAGGTGACTTTGTACTCGCCCTGGTCGTGGGGCAGGAAGCGGCCCTGATAGACGCCGTCTTCGCTGAGGATCCATTCCAGCCGGACCTCCTGCGTCACGCCAAAGGGGCTCTCCACCCGGGCGGTGACAGTCGCGTCGTTGACCGGCTCGAGGTTCCGGCCGAGCACCGTGGTCTGAAGCAGGACGGGCTCGGCCGGCAGGTACGTGTCCTTGTCGGTCTGGACGGTCAACTGGGCTTGGGCGCCGACGGAGAGCCAGCGGATCAACTGCCGCCAGAAGCGCTCGTGGAGCTTGTCGCCGATCTCGCGGTCCATCCGCCAGAACCAGGAGCCGCCGGTCGTGAAGGCGGCGGTGCGGCCCGCGCCGTAGTTCTGCACGGCGAGGATCGGCTCGTGGGTGTCCACGCTCTCGAGCAACGCCACGGCGCCGGGCTTCAGTCCCTTGACCGGGTTGTGCCCCAGGAGCGGCGAGACGCTGTTCCAGATGTTCACGTTCGAGACCGCGTCGGTGCTCTGATGCATGATCGGATGGGTGACGCCTTTCTCGGCGACCCTCACGCGGAGCTCCCTGAGGTCGTAGGGCACGCTCCTGGGCGCCAGCTCCACGGGCAGCGTGTTGCCCACGGGCGTGCCCCCATAGCCGCCGGCGTTGAAGGAGTTCACGCCGCCCAGCATCAGCAGCCCGCCGCCGCGCTTGGAGACGAACTCTTCGAGCATCGCCTGCTGTGCGGGGTTGAGCTCGGCCGCCTCGACGTCGCCGAGGATCACCGCCTCGAAGGCGAAGAGGCGCTCCTTCGTCTTGGGGAAGCCTTCGAGCAGGTCCTTCGCCTGGGCGGCGTCGCCCTCGGCGCCCTGGACGAGGTAGCGGGTCTTGCCCTTGTCGTCCTTGCCGGTCCGCAGGACCGTGACGATGCGGAAATCCTTGTCGCGGAAGAGCGCTCCCCGGATGAAGCGGTACTCCGTGCGGGGGGAGCCTTCGACGTAGAGCACGGGCAGCCGCCGCTCCTGGATCTCCAGGCGGAACTGGCGGCTGTTGTTGCTGACGAGCTTCTCGTCGGGCTCGGGCGGGATGTCCACCGTGTAGGTGAAGATGCCTTCCCGGTTCACGTAAAGCGGGATCTTCACCTGGCGGACCTCCGCGTCGCCTTGCGGGGTGACCGGCGCCTCCGCGAGCGTCCGGTCGCCTTCGCGCAGGCGGACGACGTACGGCCCCTTGTAGCCGTGCGTGCCGACCGTCACCGATACGTCGATGTTCGATGGCCGCCGCACGACCCGCGGGGTGGTCACGGCGATCACCTCGCGGTCCGCGGGCGGGTTGGCGTCGCCCAGCCCCAGCGTGTAGATGGGGACGTCCTTGGCCGCCATCAGCCGGGCGGCGTTGAGGGGGTCGGTGCGGGCGGTGTGGCCGCCGTCGCTCACGATCACGAGGGCGGCCAGCGGCACGCCGCGCAGCCGGTCGTCCACTGCCTTGATCGCGGAGTAGAGATCCGTCGAGTCGCCTTCGCCCTTGAGTTCCGCGAGCGAGGCAACGCGGTCCGTCGCCTCGGAGAAGCGGAAGACGCGCACACCGCCGAGCGCCGCCGCCTCGCCCAGCAGCCCCGATCCGCTCCCGAAATCCCGCGGGGCATCTTCCCCTGTGAGCAGCCGTTTGGCCGCCGCCAGACGGCTCCTGCCGCCCGGGCCGTCCTTGATGGTCATGCTGCGCGAGTCGTCCACCAGGAAGATCGTGAAGCGGTCCCGCGTGGCCTTGTCGCGGGTCCGCAGGAACGGCGGGAGGATGAGGAGCATCAAGAGGATCACGGCCGCCGCACGCAGTCCGAAGAGCGCCAGGCGCCGGCCGCGCGAAACCCGCGCGGGGATCCGGCGGTACAGCCAGTAGATCGCCGCGGCCAGGACGACCGCGCCCAGGAGGCGCAACTCCACCGGGTAGGAGCCCGAGAACATCAGGGTCCCGTCTCGGTAGAGCTTCAGAGGATACTTGAACAAAAGCTCAGACATGATTCTCACACGCGATGTGTCTCTGGTCTTCGTCGTAACTCGTAATCGTAATCTTAATCGTAATCGATCCTTCTCTTCGGTTCGGCGCCAGCCGAAGATCGATTACGATTACGATTAAGATTACGATTACGAAGCGGGCTATTCGCCGCCGCTGAGAGCCTTGTAGTACATCCCCACCAGCCGGCGGTACACAGGCGGGCATTCCTCCCGCAGCCCGGTCTGGAGCTTTCGCTCGGCCCGGGCCTTCTCGAGGTCCGAGGCCACCCGGTCGGCGACCTCGCTGACCACGCCCACGAACGCCACGACGTCCTGCTGCTTGAGCCGGCTGAACATCCTGCGGAACTCCTCCTGCGACTGCGAGGTGCGATCCAGGATGTCCACGGCGTTCTTGGGCACGATGTCCAGGGCGCGCAACTGCCTGACCAGGACGCGGAGGTCGCTCCAGAGCTGCGCGACATCCTGGTCTTGGGTTGAGTGCGCGAAGGTCTCCTCCTTTTCGCCCGGGGTCTTCTTGTCACCAGGCCGTCGGGGCTGATCCTTGTCCGCGCCTTTCCCGGGCTCAGCCTTCTGGTCGCCGCCCTTTGCGGAGTCGGCCTTTTGATCGCCGCCCTTCCCGGGTTCAGCCTTCTGGTCGGTGCCCTTTCCAGGCTCGGTTCGCGCCTTGCCGGCCTTCGTCTTGGATTCGTCATTCGTCATTCGTGATTCGTCATTCTTGCCCTCCGCCTGGGCGAGAAGCTCCTTGGCCTCTTTCTTGACCTTCTGGGCGATCCGGCTGGCGCGTTCGATTGCGCCAGCCTTCGTGCCGGAGAGAACGTCCGTGGCGTTGTTGAGGGCGTCGAGGGTCTGCTGGAGCGCCTGGGCGGAGCCGTCCTGGGCTTTCCGCGCCGAAGCGAGGTTGCCCTGCCGGACATCCATCGCCGAGTCCACCATGTCCTGAGGCATGTCCTGGCGGTTCATGACCTTCACCGCCTCTTCGGTGAACTGGCCCACGGCCTGCTCGCCGGCGCGCTTGACGGCCTCATGGGTTCGGGCGAGTTGCCCCTGGAAGCCCTTGGCCTCTTCGCCGAGCGCCCGCAGGGCCGCGACGACGCCCTCGCGCCGGGCCTTCTCCTCCGCGACTCGGTCGTCGCGCCCGGCCTTGGCCGCTTGCTTGTACTGGTCATCGTGCTTCCGCAGCTCGTCGATGGCCGCCTGGACTCGCCCCTGGCGGTCCGTCAACTGGTAGGCCTGGCGGGTGGCTTCGGCGAGCATTTCGTTGAGCGTCTTCTGCTCGGCGTTGCCCAGAGCCTCGTCCGCCTTGCCGAGCAGGCGATCGGCCTCGCGCGCCTCGGTCAGGGCGGGGGCGACCTGCTTCCGCTCGAACTCATCGGTCGCGCGGCGAAGCCTGGAGGCCGCGGCGCGCAGGTCGTTGAGGCCCTCGCGGATTTCCTTGCTGTCCCGGGCCGCCAACTGCCCATGCAGTCGGTCGGCCAGCTTCTCCGTCGCGGCGGCGGCGTCTTCGGCCTTTTTCTTCATCTGGTCGGGGCCTGGCTCGCCGCCGGCCGGTTTCTCCGGGCGAGACTGGTCGCCCGCGGCCTTACGATCGTCCCCCTTCTTGCCCGGCTCTTTCTCGCCATCTGCTTTTCCCGGTTCGCCGGCCTTCGGTTGGCCGTCGGCGCCTTTCTTTTCGCCGGGACGGGCTTCCGGCGGCTGGCCCTTCTGATCCTGGGGATTCTGATCGCCGGCCTTCTCCTCCCGAGGCGTGCGGGCCGCCTTGGGCTGGCCGTCGCCCTCCTGCGGTTGGGCGGCCATGGCGAGTCTTGGCTCAGCAGGAGCTTCGCCCTCCCGGATCTCCTTCACCTGGCGGCGAACCTTCGCGATGTCCTTGCGGACCTCGGCGATCTTCTCCATGTCCTGGCGGCCGAGCTTCCGGGCGTAGTCCACGTCCACGAGGATGGGCTCCGGGGGCGGCGGCGCCTCGTCGGGGTCGCCCATGTTCATGTGCGCGATGAGCTTCGCGATGCCCATGGACGGCTCGAGAATCCCGGTGGTCGTGGCGAACTGGGCCACCGAGCCGGAGTAGGTCACCTCCGGCTCGACCTCGCGCGTGCGCGTCAGTGTCCCATAGACCAATTGCAACTCGATGACGGCCTTTCCCGGCTCGCCTTGGTCCAGAAGGCCGTGGGCGGCGACGGTGTGCTTGTAGGCCTCCGCAGTCACCGGGTCGTTCTCAACGCCCGCGGCGTCGCCCGTCTTGTGGAAGAAGTTGATGACCTTCCCGGTCTCCGGGTGCTTCAGCTTCTCGGCGATGGCCTTGCTGTTGCCCAGGAACGCGTCGCGGGAGAGCGTCGGGCGCTGCTGTTCGAGCTTCCAGGCCGCGGCGATGAACTTCATCAGCGGGGCGATCACGATCTTCTTGACGTTCGCGTGCGGCGCCGGGTGCAGGGCGCAGAGCGAGAAGTCGGCCACCGTCACCGAGAACATGTCCGAGACCGCCTTCTGCCCCTTGCGGTCTTCGGCCTCGATGTGATAGAGAATCGAGTCGCCTGGGCGGAGGTAGGGCTGGAATCCCTCGAGTTCCAGGACGCAGACGGCCTGGGCCTCCGAGACCGCATCGGCCCAGTTCTTCGGCATGAAGCTCTTGACGTAGGCATGTGTTTTCGTCTTCTCTTCGCCGTCCTCGCGCAGGACTTCATAGTGCAATCGGACGTCGGCCAGCGCCTGGTCCTCGGTCACCTTGACCGTCATGGTGATCTCGGAGATCGGGTGCACGGTCAGGTCGATGTTGGGGCCGACGATTTCGAGCCTGGGCGGATTATCGGGCACGGCTTCGATGAAGAACATCGTGTCGGAGCGGATCTCCTTGCCCTTCTCGTCGCGGAGCAGGTAGTGATACGTGTCGTTCGCGGTGATGCGGAGGACCGCCGTGGCGCCTTCAGGGCCGACCGTCAAGGGGACGGTGCCGCCCGCGGTCAGCTTCAGGGAGCCGGCGGCAGGGGCGTGGTTGGTCTTGAGGCGGACGGTGACCTGGCTTCCCTCGACGGCCGAGATATCGCCCGCCTGCGACTCGATCTTCCGCGAGGGGCGCTTGAGGTAGTCGGGGTAGGTGTAGGTCAGCTCGAAGCGTTCCACCCGAAGGCGCCGCTGGACCTTGATGGAGAAGTGTTCCGACGTGTCGCTGCCGACCGCGACGTAGTACTCGATGGGCTGGGTGATGTCTTCCAGCGCCCGCGCGTACTCGTGGACCCGCTGGACGTCCCGCATGGGGAGTTGCTGGAAGGCGCCGCCCTGGCTGCGGTAGCAGAGCTGGACGGGCGCGCCGAGGGGCGAGCGCGACAGTTCCGCGGTGATTTCGATCCGCCCGCCTTCGGGCACTTCGACGTTCTGGGGGCTGATGCGGAACTGGAGCGGGGCCTTCAGGTCGTCGGTCAGGAAGGTCTCCCGCCGGGCGCGCTGCCGCCCGCCCGAGCCGTCCAGACCTGTCCCCTCGGGAGCGATCCAGGGGGCCAGGACCCGCCGGCTCTGGCGGGCGAAATAGTCCTGGAAGAGCGCCGCGTTCAGAGCCACGAGCAACGCCACGGCCAGGCAGGCGGTGGCCTGCCTGCGGACCCGGCCCAGTCGGACCAGGCGCCCGATGTCGGCCAGGTGCAGCTTCCGGGCCGCCTCCTCCATCAGGACGTCCACGATGTAGCCGCGGATTGCCGAGCCCCCGGCTTGCGCCGAGCCGAACTCGACCGCCGCGAGGAGCGCGCCTTGCAGCTCCGGGCGGCGGCCCTCCACGTACAGTGCCACCTCGACGTTGCTCGGCGGGTGTGCCCGCGCTCGCAGGAGGTACCTCCCCGCGACGGCGGCCACGGCCACTGCCGCCGTTCCCAGCAACAGCAGGCGGGTCACCATGCGGAATGCATAGAGGTGGTCCGCCAGCATGAGCGCCAGCAGCGCGCCCCCGGCCACCGCCGCGCCCAGCAGAAGGGCCTTGACGACCCCCAACTGGCCGATTCGGCGTCGCACCAGCGCCAATCCCCGCCCGATTTCGTCTGAGGCATTCGCCATGGGGTTTCCCCTCATTTTCCCTGTTCCTGCTCTCCATCGTAATCGTAATCTTAATCGTAATCGTAATCGATCCTCTCTTCCCGTCTTCTGAGCCGAGAAGGCCGATTACGATTAAGATTACGATTACGAGTTACGACTCAGAGCCAAAGCGCACCTTACTCTCGAATCGTGATCCGATCCGCGAGGAGCATCTCGCCGGCCAGCATCGCCGCAGCGAACAACAGCAGGAACCAGCCGAGACGCTGGCTATTCTCGATCTCTTCACGCTGAGCCTTCTGGCCCGCCACGCGGAGCACCGCGCCGGCCTGATCCTCGCGGCCGCGCTGGTGAGTCAACGCGGCGGCGATCTCGTCGCTCTTCATCCTTCTCAGGTCGCTCTCCCGCGGGTCGATGTTGGCGGCGAAGAGGAATGCCTTCCTGCTCGCCTCGACGTTGTAGATGCCTGCCGCCGTGGGCAGAAAGGCCACGGTCGGGGCCGACAGCGGGCCATCCGCCCCCCCGGCCCGCCTCGTCTCGGCTGCCAGGTCTTCCGCCTGGCCCGAAGGCCGGGCGAGCCTGGCCGAACTACACCCCGCCGGCAGCTCGACTTGCACCTCGCTGCCGACCGCCACGTCGGAACTGCGCCGGCCGCTGGCCGCGGACTGGAATCTCGCCGCCTCCTGCACGAACGGCACAAACACGCCGCGCAGCGAGAAGTCGTTCATCTCCTGGTTGGCCGAGGACGCGACGAGGATCGACGTGCCCTTGCCGACGTTTCGGAGCAGCACGGCGGGGCGCTTGTTCTCGAAGCGGGCGAGCACCGTCGATGCTTGCGAATCGGAGACCGTGTAGTACTGCCTGAAGTGCACCGTGCTGAAGTCACCGTCGTGCGGCTGGGCGAACAGTTGGAGGATCGGGTGCTGGAGGTCCAGCTCCCCGATGACGACGCCGTCGAAGCTCTTGTCCTCCTCGCGGGCGTCGATGCGTTTTTCCAGCCGGCAGGGCGCCAGGTCGGCGAACAGGCGGTTGAACGTCGCGGGGTCGGTCTTGCTCCCGGGGAAGAAGATGACCCCGCCGCCGCGGTGGACGAATGCCTTGAGGCCCTTCAGCGCCTGCGCCGAGAGCCCCGACACGTCCGAGAGAACCACGGCCCCCACGCCGTCGAGGTCGTCGGCCCGCCAGTCGTCCGGCAGCGTCGCCTTCGTCTCGAAGATCGACTCCTTCGACGGCGAGTAGGCCCGCACCAGGTAGTAGCCGCCATCCATTTTCGGGTCGTCCGAGGGCGAGCCGTTGACGACCACGACCCGGATCTTCGGCTGCACCGCGACGACGAAGAATGCCTGGTTATCCGGCGCGTAGTCATCCTTCACATCCAGGATGAACCGGCCGGCCACCTCGCTGTTCGTAGTGCGGCCTTCAGGCCGTACCTCGCGGGTGTACGGGCTAAAGCCCGCACTACCAACCTGCCAGGGGAAGGACACCACCTGCGAGGACCCGGCCGGCAGGGGGATGCTCCGGGCGGCGGCCTCCTTGCCCTGAAGCTCGAGCGTCACTTTGACGGCCTGGACCTGCGCGGTGAAGTTCTGCACGCGGGCGCTGATCGTGTCCTGGGCCGAGCCCAGGACCGAACTGTGCGGGACACTGACCTGGACGATGCCGATGTTGGCGGGCGGTTTCGCGTCGCCGCCCACGTCGGCGAACGAGAGCGAAATGCTCCGCGGCATCGACCAGTCGCCGCGGTAGTCTGCCCAGCCGGCGGCCTGCATGTCGGAGACGACCAGAATTTCCTGGTCCGGCTCCGCCCGGTCGACGATCTCGGTCTGCACCTGCCTCAGCGACTCCGAGAGGTCCGTCCCCTGGTCGGTGGGCTTCACGGACTCGACGGACGCCCGGGCCACGGCGCGGTCGCTGGTCCATCCGGCGAGTCTGGCCAGACTGCTCCCGAATGCGTATACCGCCACGGAGTCGCCCGGCGCCAGATCGTTGATCGCGGCCAGGGCGGCCTTGCGGGCGTCCCTCATTCGGTTGCCGACGCCCATCGACGCCGACGTATCGAGCAGGATCGCCCGAGCCTTCACGCCCCCGACACCACGCCCGGCAGCCGCCTTCGAGAGCAGCAGCGGCCGGGCGAAAGCGACCGCGACGGCGACGAGGAACGCCATCCGCAAGAGGAGCAACAGCAACTCCGCCGCGCGTCGCCGCCGCACGATCCGCTTCGCCAGGTCGCGCAGGAACCACACCGACCCGAAGACGATGCGCTGCGCCCGGTGGCGGTGCACGAGGTAGATCGCCAGCGGGATCAGCGCGGCCAGCCCACCGGCCAGGAACCAGGGATTCAGGAATTGAAGCACGCGTATCTCGCTTCTCATTCGCAATCGTAATCTTAATCGTAATCGTAATCGGTCTTCTCTGATTCGGCGTCGAGAAGAGGAAGATCGATTACGATTAAGATTACGATTACGATTACGACGGCGAACCGAATCGAGCAAAGGAAGCTCAGTACCCTCGACTCCTCCGATAAACGTATTCCGACAGCGCCAGCTCCAGCGGGGTCGCCGTGTCGAACAGGTGGTAGTCCACCTTGAGGTCGGCGCAGCCCCGGCGATAGCGGCCGAAGAACTTCTCCATGGCCTCCAGGTACGGCTTGCGCAAGGCATCGGCCGTGGCAATGACGGACTCGCCCGTCTCAGGGTCGACGAACTCCGTGAGCTTCTCGAACGGGAACTTCAGCTCCGCCGGGTCGGCGATCTGGAAGACGATCAGGTCGCTGCCCTGGAACTTCAGGTGCTGGAGGGCGCCGAGCACCTGGTCCGGGTCGTCGTAGAGGTCGGAGATCAGAATGAGCAGGCCGCGCTTCTTGATGCCCTCGGCGAGGTCGTGGAGCGGCCCGGCGATGTGGGTGCCGGCGCCGGGCTGCTGGCCTTCGAGCGCGGAGAGCAGCAGGTGCAGGTGGGTGAGCCGGCTGCGGGGCGGCAGCATGGCCCGCACCTTCTCGTCGAAGAGCACCAGCCCCGTGGCGTCGCGCTGGTTGACCATGAAGTGCGCCAGCGTCGCGGCCAGAAAGCTCCCGTACTGGAGCTTCGTGAGCTTCCCCGACCCGTAGCCCATGCTCGCCGAGCAGTCCACGAGGATGTGGCAGTTGAGGTTGGTCTCTTCCTCGTACTGCTTGATGTAGTACCGGTCGGTCCGGCCGAAGACCTTCCAGTCGATGTGGCGGATCTCGTCGCCGGCGGCGTACTGCCGGTACTCGGCGAACTCCACGCTGAAGCCGCGGAACGGGCTGCGGTGCAGCCCGAGGATGAACCCCTCGACGACCGTCTTGGCCAGCAACTGCATGCTGCCCAGGCCCGCCAGCAGGTCCAGATCGAGGTACTTGAAGGTCGTCTCTTCGGCCATACGCCTCTTCCCAATCGTCCTCGTGCCTCTGAAGGGTCAGAAATGGACGAATGGATGGGTGGATGGATGTTTGACAATCATCCAATCATCCAGTCATCCAATCCAACCGGTCACGAGCACGACACAGAATCTCACAGGTTGATGTCCGGCGGCGGCACCGCCTCGAGGAGCTTCTCGATGATGTCCTCCGCGCGGACGTGGGTGGACTCCGCGCGGAAGTTCGTCGTGATGCGGTGCCGCAGCACCGGCCGGGCGACCGCCTGGATG
>Ga0315273_10008301_pt1 | contig 13075 bp, 14 predicted proteins | sample YL17G02_0_MG_FD_205753 | JGI IMG/M metagenome (GOLD analysis project Ga0315273, IMG submission 205753) | Sediment microbial communities from Yellowstone Lake, YNP, Wyoming, USA - YL17G02_0 | ecosystem: Environmental > Aquatic > Freshwater > Lake > Sediment | place: USA: Wyoming | collected...
ATTTTCAGGGTCAATTGATTGGTCCAGTGAAACGGGGAAAAGATGAATCTGGTTTCTGTTATGTCCTTGTATGAATTTCATGTAGTTAAGATACAAAACACGGCGTTCTTTGAAGAATCCCCGGCCTCATAGTTATCAACAAAAAAGATAGGTTATTAGACAGTCTGACGGCCCGGCAATAAAGTAAGTAAGCGTTACCCGACGACAGCACCGGGCAGAGTCCTGGTACTTTAGCCGAGAAATAGTCACGGTGCAAGGAGGGTATGGCATGCGTTTTTGCAGTCCGGGTACAAAGTTGGTTAAGCATTATGAGTGTTGCGATACAAAGCTGGAAAGAAGCTGCGAATTTGTCCCCGTTTACAAATTATGTTGGAAGCACTGGCGCGATCGCAGTATCGGCATTAGAAATCTGTCTTGATAGCAGGAGTAAAAGCAAAAACCGTGACAAGCTTATTTACTTTATTGTCCGTGTTATGGGCCAGGCCTTATTTTTTTGTCTAGTTACCAGTTAGTTGTCTTGGTTTATAATTTTCTTTTTTAGTCTTGGAGTAAAATTCTTTTTAAGTCCAGGGAGGGAGAAAAATTTTAAAATTCTTTATGCTTTTATTTTGCAAGCTCTTTGACAAAGCTTTGGTATGAGGTCAGGGATGTGTGGCTTTGGCAATGTGCTTGCAAATAGAATAATTATATGAGCAATAGTCATTAATTAATGTCAATTTTCTGTAATTTCAATATTAAAAGCTAAAATTGTGACTGATTTTCGACCGGAGAGAATTATTCTTTTGGCAATTGTCAGCGCAATGCTGGTAAATATCACTATATTAAAGAGATCCACGGTTTTAACATATTCTCCTTTTTTAGAATGGATCTATCAATACTAATGGGATTAAAAAATAATTCATTATATTTCGCTTCTGATCCTTTCAGTTAAACTATAATTAATACTTTCTAACATGTTACGTCATCAGCAGTTCGTTCGAATGGCAAAGAAACATGCCAAAAAGTTTGCAATTATTGACAAAACCACAGGGAAAAATGTTACTTATTCCAGGGCTTTGATCGGTACTCTGATACTTTGTTCTAAATTTAAAAAGTATGATGAGGGGTTTATTGGTATTATGATCCCAACATCTGCAGGTTGCGCACTTGCTACTGTTGGAGCATTAATGAGCGGCAGAAGACCTGTAATGATAAACTATTCAACAGGTGCTGAGGACAACGCAAAGTATGCTCAGAAAAAATGCAAATTCAAAACTATTATAACATCCAGAGCTTTACTTGAAAAAATTAATTGCCCGGTAATTGAAGGGATGGTTCTGATTGAAGATATAATGGAAGGAGTTACTATCGGGGATAAACTGAAGGCGGCATTGAAAACAAAGCTTCCTGTTAATATGATACTTAACACTATTCATAAAGGAGATGAACATGACACTGCCGCAATTTTATTTACCAGCGGAAGTGAAAAAGACCCAAAGGCTGTTCAGCTTACCCACAGGAATATTGCTTCAAACATTGAAAATTTTGGTGCTTATATTAAAGTATCTGAATCAGATGTTATATTGGCAAACCTTGTTTTCTTCCACGTTTTTGGATTAACAGTAAATCTGTGGGTGTCATTCTATTATGGCATGACGATGGTATCTTATGCTAATCCGCTTGATTTTCAGACTATCAGCACTATTGCGCGCGAAGAAAAGCCTACCATTATGGTTGGTACACCAAGTTTCTTCTGGGGATATCTGCATAAGTCTGATCCCGGTGATTTTAAGACTCTCAGGCTAATGGTAGCCGGGGCCGATAAATGTCCCGATGCTTTGAGGGAAGGATACATGAACAAGCATGGGGTCACTCTGCTTGAGGGGTATGGAGCTACTGAGACATCTCCGGTTATATCAGTAAACTCACTTGAGTTTAACAGGCCTGGAAGTACAGGGAAAGTTATTCCCGGTGTTCAGGTCAGGATTGAGAGTTTTGAAACTGGTGAAACATGTAAAACCAGGGAAGTCGGGAAGGTTCTTGTAAAAGGAGACTCTGTAATGAAAGGCTATTATGATGATCCTGAGCTTACTGCCGATGCACTTGTGGACGGCTGGTATAATACAGGTGATATGGGGTATTTTGATGAAGATGGCTATCTGTGGCATGCAGGCCGGTTTAAGAGGTTTGTAAAGATAGGTGGGGAAATGGTCTCTCTGGTTAAGGTAGAGAATACTCTGGAGAAATTTCTTCCTGTTGGAGTATCATGTTGTGTTGTTGAAGTGTCAGATGAGAAAAAGGGGGCAGCAATAATAGCAACAGTTACTATAGAGGTAAATAAGACTGAAATACTTAAGAAGATGGGTGATGAGTTGCCAAATATTGCACTTCCAAAACAATTTGTTGTTATTAAGGAGTTACCCATGATGGGTACAGGAAAGATTGATTTCAGGAGTGTTACAAGAATTGTGCAGGAGATAATAAATAATTCCTGATCTTATTCGATGGCACCAAGGTAAACCTCCCATACCCTGAGCTGCTTGTCACCGAAAGATTTAATCTCCTTAATGATATAAATGTCGATGGCAACCTCACCTGGCACTATTTCAAACTGCCCGGTAGTATTGAAAGGAATACAATTCTGAATAAATGAAAGGCCACCGGTTACAGTGGAGTCATTCACCTGTGTAAAAGGATTTATGACATTTATCTGCGAAGGCTGAATCCAGCATGAGATACCTTCAGAGATGCTGTGTTCAAGCAAAAGTTCAAGAGTATTAAGACCAGTCACATGATAAACCCTACTCCAACTTTGTAATTCAATATCACTGGCAACAAACAGGTTCCTGACTAATTCTGTTGCTTGTTGTCTAAATCTCAAATCGAGAGTTGTATCTGAAATAATTTTCATATAATCGGCAAAATCATTTAGCTTCTCTTCTGCAGTTATCTCAAATGCCCTGAGTAATTGATCAGACAAAGAGTCGGACATAAATACATGCTTAACACTTTCCTTTAAATTCATGATATACTGCTCTTCTTTCTTTGCAGTAGCATCTTCATCTTCTGTGCAGGTTCTGGCTGAGCAGACAAGATAGATAATAACTATTATCGATATGTAGCTTATCCTATTCATTCCTTATCCGTTTTAATTCTGAAACGCAGGATGACTATCTTCCCGTCAAGATACCGGCAATCAAGTATTTCTATTTGTCTCAAACCAGAAGAGGGCATCGTTATCTTATCGATAAACTCCCATTTATTATAAATTGCCATTGCGTTCCCTCCACGTTTATCAGGGAACTGGTAAATGATTGCATCTTCGCTGAATACCCTGGCAAGTTGTTCCCGTCTTTCTTCCCAGGAGTCAACATTCGACTGGGAAAAATAACTGATCATAAGAGCGTAATAATCAGCTTTTAAACTAATAAGTTCATTATGTTTAAATTTTCTGAGCGTTCTTATTATCGTATCCGTGAGATAATATGGAGATCTTACAATCAAACTTATTCTGCTCATATTGGTCCGGATGATGATACCTCCTTCTCTGTCGGAAATATAGTTTACCGGAGATTCATATTCCATGCTCATTTCCGCCCGGATCTCATTGGTTAGGATAGGCTCCCCAGTATCAGAATCAACGAAAGTGAACCGATAGTTCTGGGTATTGATCATTTTTAAAATAGTGTATATCAGGGCCATGACAACAAGAAACAATAAGGGAATCCGGATCAGAATGTTCATTGGCTTCCGTGATTTTCCCTCTGGGGTAACATGGTTCATGTTCCTGTATCTGAAATCCTGCCAGTTAGTGTAACCGGTATACTGACTCAGTATATTCAGTACATCAATCCTGGGCAAAGAGTGACCGGAAGCTTTCATATGAGTATAGAACCACTTTTCACTAAGCTGTCCGTTTACTTTGATACGCAGATCTTCCTGAAAGTCAGTTATATTCTGTCCTTTCCAATTTGATATATCAGGATCAATGCCCGGGTATGATTGCATCATTGTGGCGGCTATTTCCTTTTTAAGAAGGCTTAAGAGTATTTTTTCTTCCTGATGCAAAATTGGATACGAATTAAAAGCTATGTATGCAAAATCCCTGTAAAATACTTTACAACTAATTTACAAAAGAATTACAATATGAACCTGGAGAATGAAGTGTATTTTTATTTCTGTTGCTTAATGCTAAACTGATTAGATTGAAAAGCAAAGAATAAATACAATAACTGATTAAACCCATGTAGTCATGATATTAAAAATTTTGTTATGGTTTACACGGATTCTTGCAATCCTTTCGATTCTTTTTATGATGATGTTCTCCTTTGATGTATTCGAAGGGAATGAACCATTAATAAGGCAGCTGCTGGCATTTCTCAAGCACAATATACCGGCCTTCGCCTTAATCATTGCCCTGATTATTGCCTGGAAATATGAAATTGCAGGTGGAGTAATATTTATTTTATTATTTATGGCACTTGGAATTTTCTGGGGATCGTTTTCCGGCAACCGGGGTTCATTGATCTTAATAGCTCCCTATTTACTAGTTGGAATTTTGTTTATTCTGCACCGGTTTTTGATTGCCAGGAGCAAAGGCTAATTATAAAGCATTCATAATAAGAAAATCAATTCGACAACATCTAAAAATGATAAGCATATGAAAAAACTTACCAATGTTGTTTATTCAATTATCTTAACAGGGATCCTTATTTCAGCCGGATCCATTTCCAGTACTTGTGCCGCACAGAAGCCTTCCACGAATCTTAAAATCGGCACATATGATTCACGGGTTGTAGTCATAGCCTATACACGTTCGGACTATTTTGTGCAACAACAGATGAAAAGCCATAAAGAAGGAAATGAAATTTTGCAATCTAATGATACAGTTAAAAAGATTGAGGCTTTCTACAAAGTGATGACTGAACAATATTTATTGCATCAGAGGGGATTCAGCAACGGTTCATCAGCTTCAATCCTTGCACTTGTAAAGGACAAGCTGCCTATTGTTGCAAAAGATGCCGGCGTAGACGCAATCATTAGCAGGTGGGAACTCACCTTTGTGGAACCCGCAGCAGAGCTTGTGGATCTGACTATGCCAATTGCCAGACTTTATAATCCAACGGGGGATTTTGAAAAAATAGCTGACGAAGTATCAAAAATGGATCCGGTTCCTCTTGAGGATTTGCCAATGGACGAAGTGATAGAAATGTGGAAACAGTTTGAATACAAATACCTGGGTAAAAAGTAATCGAATTACCAGGACGTTGTAAGTCATGTTACAATGGATCAGCTCCAGAACATTTAATTACAAAGCTAATGTGAATATAATGTTTCAATAAAATAGCTAGCGCCAAGAACCAAAATAGATTTTGTTATGAAAAACTGCTATTGCAATTATATAGGGTTGAATGCGGGAATTTTAGTCCTGCTGACCTTTTTCCTCCATTCATGCGGGCAAAAGAACTTCCCTTCGGAGATAGTCGGACAATGGAAGTCCAACAAAATTCAAGTCACTGTACGGACACAGGACGAAAACAGGAAATTTGAATTTACTTCAGATTCAGCCATTATAACATTAAAAATTAACAATGATCACACTGTTGATGGTTCTATTGGATCTGCAAAAATTGAAAATGGCAGAATAAAGACAAACTGGCTTCTACCTATTAAGATGTCGGGGCTTGCATTTACTGTTGAATTCGGTAAGATTGGAAAGATTTTCGAAAATGATCCTCTGGATTCCAAAGAGGTTGAACTTTGGTTAGGTCCCATAATTAAAGGGACAATTGATGGAGAACTACGTTACACTGAAGGCCCGGCAAATTTTCCAATGGCAGGGATGATCTTTACCAGAAAAGACAATTAAGTTTGATTATTGTAATTCAAAAAATAGAGCTGACCAAAGCATCAAAAATAGGACAGGAATTGTGACCCTTAAATTAAAATAGAGTAATATCCATAAGAGCAGATTTATTTATGTTTTTTAATAAGTCTCCCGCAATGAAGCACCTGTATTACGGATTAAAATACGTATTATCCTACAGGTTTTTAAAAGAAAAAACACCTCTCATTTGTGGTTTGGTAATGCATAACAAATGTAACTTAAAATGTCTGCATTGTAGAATTACAGAGCGGCCTGCTGAAAATCTGAGCTTTGAAGATCTAAAAATATTAATTGACTCTTTTTACGACAAAGGCGGAAGGACGATTTATTTTGAAGGAGGTGAACCATTCCTGTGGCATGACCGGGAATATAAACTGGAAGATGTTGTTAATTATGCACGAGAAAAGGGGTTTCTGACTACTATTATTTATACAAACGGTACTCTCCCAATCGAAACTTCAGCAGATACGGTTTTTATCAGCATGGATGGACTTAAAACAACCAACGATTTTTTGAGGGGAAATGTGTTTGACAGAATAATGCAAAATATCAATGAATCAAATCATCCTTCACTTTATATCAATTTCACTATAAACAACATCAATAAAAATGAAGTCAGGGATTTTTGTGAATTCATAAATAGCGTCAAAAAGATCAGGGGTATCTTTTTTTATTTTCATACACCTTATTACGGATACGATAATTTATTTATTGACAGCAAGGAAAAAACAGAGATCTTAACCAGAATGATTAAGAACAAGAGAAAATATAAGATTCTGAATTCAAAGGCAGGTCTGAAATCTGCAATAAGAAACGACTGGAAAAGACCTTTGGACATCTGTAAAATTTACGAAGGAGGGAAAACTTTTTCATGCTGCAGGTTTCCTGATAATGAAATATTGTGCAGGGATTGCGGATACCTGAGTTATGCTGAAATAGATCAAGCCCTTAAATTTAAACCTAGTGCAATATTAAATGCGCTTAAATATTTTTAATTTAAATCAACAGCTCATGAGACTGCAATAATGAATCGGAAAAAGAATAATATTCTGCTACTGTTTACCCGGCTATTTGTTATGGTCCCGCTAACGGTATTTGCAGATGGGGGAAATGATATTCAATATAAGTTCACTCAGACTGATTCCACCCTCTCTTTTTATGGCAGTTTCAAAACAATTAAAAGGCCGGACTGTCTTCTTGAAGTATTTCTTAATTACAATCATATTAAAGCACTTGCTCCTGATGCAAAAGAAGTGCAATTAATTGATCAGGGCATCAACTGGAACAAGATTCGATATATATATCAGAAATTCATTTTTTTTGAAAATATATCCGTATGGAACAGAAAACTTAGCATGGAAAAACAAAGATTGGATTTTATTCTTGTATCATCTCTGAATAACATGGTCACTATACCAAAAATGATTTCTTCTTCCGGTTTCTATCAGGTTAAAACGCAAGGAGAAGATATTATAGTGGAATATTATCAACACTGTCAATTGACAAAATCATTAGTTACAAATTTATATTTAAACATTGTTAAAAATGAAGCGATTCATTTTATGGAAAGGCTTTTAGAATACTCAAATACGATTTGTAGCGATAAACCAGCGATTAACAATTAATTCTCAACATTTATGGTATCCGGATTCTTAAGAAATAAGATAAGCAGGCATTTTACAAAACAAAACGAAATAATCTTTCAACACAATATTCCGTCCTATAATTCATTGGCAAAGAATTTTTCTGATATTAATGAACTAGGACTATATCTTCATATTCCATTTTGCACCCGCATTTGTCCGTACTGCCCATATAATAAAGAAGTTTTCAGGGAAGAAATATGTCGGAATTATGTACGTGCTGTATTAAAAGAAATTGATTACTATATCCCTATTTTAAAAAATATACCGGTAACGAGTTTCTATATTGGAGGTGGTACTCCAACTACAATGCTTGCAAAAGGTATTGAAGCAATAATCAACCATATTTACAAGCATCTTGATATGAATTGCCATGTTCATATGGAAAGCCATCCAAATCACCTAACAGCTGAGAATCTTGAAATAATTGAATCAATGGATGTGAAATATCTGAGTATTGGTGTTGAAGCTTTGCAGGATCGTCACCTTAAAGCTTTAGAGAGGCCATACACTGTAAAGGAAGTAATAAAAAATGTTGAGAGAGCTGTTAACAGGAACTTCGATTGTGTTAATATTGACCTTATTTTTGGCTTACCTGGACAAACTGAATCTGAGATTGCACAGGCTGGTAACGACATTGTAAAACTGGGAGTTCAACAGGCAGCAACTTATCCGTTATTCCGATTCCCTTATACCCGCTTTGGGAAAGAATTCAATAATAACAGGAATGAAATTGTTACAATGTTCCGCCGCAGAAGGTTATTGAAAATTCTTGAAGACATTTTTTATGATTCCGGTTTTGTGCGTTCATCTGTCTGGGCATTTACGAAAAAAGGCATTGATAAATATTGTTCGGTAACAGTGCCCTTATATTTGGGGTTTGGAGCTAGCGGAAGTTCCTATTTACGAGACATTTTTTATGTTAACACATTTAATGTAAGTGAGTATATCAGAGCTATTAATGAAAGTAAGACTCCTATTGCTCTTTCTATCAATCTTTCAGAAGAGATGCAAATGGCCGGATGGCTATATTGGCGGATATATGAAACTAAATTCAAAAAAAGTGATTTTCATCAAAGATTCAATGTGGATTTTGATGAGAAATATGGATTACATATGAAAATTCTAAACAGGCTTGGCTATCTAAAGAATAGCAATGACCAGATAAATCTGACAGATAAAGGTGCTTACTGGATCCATGCTTTTGAAGACTTTTTCTCCATAAATTATATTAACAAACTATGGGGTACATCAACACAAAATCCCTGGCCCGAAAAGGTAGTTTTAATGGCCGGTTGAAACTGAAATTGTAAACAATTAAAAATTGATACTATGAAAACGTTAATTTCCAGAATCAGAAATCTTAGCTTAATATTAATAATCGTAGCTATGGTCCCTTTATGCAGCTGTATGAGTAAGGAAATTCGTGATAAAACTGCTGGTATGAATGGCAGTTTTGAAATGACAAAATCAGGATTACCTGTTAACTGGCTCGTTTATACACCAAAAACAGTCCCCAAAGGAGATTTTGATATAATTATCGATACTACTGAATACAAAGATGGGAAAAAATCATTGAAATTCTTAGTTCGGGAATGTTCCTCTGTTGGCGGATGGTATTCTCCGGGATTTTGTAATGAGTACAAGGCAAATCCAGGTGAGATATTCAGGATAAGTTTCTGGATTAAGAATCATGAAAGTGAATTCCTTATAAAAATTGGTGGTGTCAGTGTTTCTAAAGGAGCGTATGACACGATTGTCAATTCAAAGGAAACAATTAATACCTGGCAATTATTTGAATATCACTATACCATACCTGAGAAGATGACAGCTATCAGATTTGAAATGAATATTCTTCAGCCAGGGACTTTCTGGATTGATGATTTAAAGATTGAAAGAGTTGAATCAATTAACTGAACTTATGAAATCAGAAAGCAGAACATCTTTTATATCGCGAATTTATGGTATAATTATTACTTCACTGATGTTATTAATATTTGGATCAACCATTATATTGGCTCTTCTTGAAAATTGGCCGGGAGAATTCAAAGAGATTTTAAAAGCATTGGTAAAATGGTATGATGATCCCACAGGATTTTTTGTTTCCTACATAACCGGTTACGCTATTGTATGGTGGAAACCTATGCCGGGTTCGGTAATCATAATGTTGGGAAGCTTATTGGTAACTGTAATCAACATTAATAATCCGGGATTTTTAATGTTTGCTGTACCAACATTCTTGGTTGGGTTTTTCTATATCGAGTCCTGGTATGTTATAAGAAAGAAAAATAAAAACGTCGGCAAATAAGTAATATCTATGCTATTCGCTTGCTGTTACCCACCCTTAATTGGAGTAGACTGATTAAAAAAATCCGGCTAATTATTCCATTGGTTTAATTCTGAAATAATAATATAAATAGAAGATGCCATGAAGAAATATGACTATGCCAAATTGCATGTGTGGTCCCCTGGACATAATCTCTACATATTTAAATGATCCGTAAAGAACTAAAAAGTACCAGAGCAGGAAAAAAACACCAGCATATAATTCATGTTTCCATGATAATAGAAAGCCCGTTATAAAAAGACCGAGGAGAACAGGAAGAATAATTCCTGGTGTACTCAGAAAGTCTAATGCATCATGATATATTATATCTGAGATCATATATAATAAATATAATACTGCATAATTGATTAGGAGGACGCTCAGGATGAATTTCCATTTCTGAGGCTTTGTTGCTAGAACTGCTCCGGCATTTTTATACCCTCCAAGAAGCAGGAAAGCACCCGTGAATAGAAGAGGTACCGCAAATAGTGTATCCATTCCTCTCTTTATATTGATTAAAGTTCCATTAATCCATATTCCAAGGTTAAGGATCATCAATAAAATCCCTGTTGCAATTTTAAGTAATTTCATAAATCCACTCATATCATCGTAACAGCCTCTCATCTATTATACTATATTGTTGAGATTGTTTATGATTGGATCATCAGATACAACTCACTAAGAAAGTGACTGAAGTCGCCTTGAATACCATGCAGTTAAAAAGGCCAACACACTAGCAATAAAGTTGCACCCGGTGCAAATAAACATCGAAATAGGTACTTTATGCATAATTGGATCCGGATGATCTAAATATGCGGATGCTCCATCTAATACCATGAGACTCAATAATAGTAGCAGCACTCCTAGAGCAACAAGTGGTCCCTTTTTAATACGACCTCCTCGTTGAAGAATTGTCCATACTAGTGCTGCAACAATAAGCAGATGAATTATTATAACGACCAAAATACCAAGTACTGCATCTTCTGGTGTTGCCTGGGGGGATGTGTCCATCCTGACAGACGGAATTACGATAAAAGCTAGAATTAGGGTCACTACGATGACGAGTCCGGTCCCTACATAAAGAATGCGATGTAAAACAGTTTCATTGACCATAGCAAATTCCTCCTTTTCTATATAATGATTACTTAATTGACTATACCTTTAACGAAAATTGTTCCAATAATTGCACTAAAGATTGGGCAGCCTTTTGAGCGCCATCCTTTGGAATATCAGGATAGGACACGTTTGTCCCGAGAACTTTTAATATTTGGTCAGCTAATAATTCCGGGGTAGTTTTTGAGAGCCTTAATTTTACACCAGCCCCGCGTCGAGAAAGAATTCTGGAAACATTAGCCTGCTCACAATGTCCCTCTAACGGGAAATAAATAAAGGGTCTTCTTAATGCAGTCAATTCAAGTGTAGAGGTTGCACCACCTTGCACAATCGCAAGGTCGCATGCGGCGAAGTGTTCATAAAGGCGAGGGATGAATCCCTTTACCTCAATACCTTTTGGTAGATTGATTGAGTCCGCAGATAATCTGGGACCAGTAACAAATACAACATGAAGGTTTGGAATTCTTTTCTTAGCGATAATGTATGCCTGCCCGCATAATTCTAAAAGTTCTTTGCCAATTGCCGTTCCCCCAAGTGAACAGATTAATAAAGGTTCGTCTCCATATCCGAGTTTTTTTCGGATTTCCTGCTTGTCGGAGTATAATGTAACATCAAAAGGGAAGACATAACCAATAAATGTGTATAAAGCTTTGGCGAATTCCCGGCGATTAGGAAGCATAAATCCAAAAGTATTATTAGGGACATCATCAAGTTCCCCTACAAATAGAGCTAGATCGTAGGGGGGTTTTTGTTTTAGCCGATAATCATGAGACCAAACGCGATTCCAATAATAGACTCCTAAGTGTTCCAACGGATTCATTGTCATTGCATCGAGCCCAACAAAGTCAAATATCATAACAAAAGGGAACTTTTTCATTTCTGAATGTTCTCTTAAAGCAAGATTGATCTCATATGTTTCATCACCAATAACGAGATCGTATTCTTTTGAAGCAATAAGATTTAGGAAAAAGTCAATGTTCTTTTTCCATTCACCTCTAGATTTAAATAGGTAGTTTAAAATATTCAAGGTTGACCCTTTAGCAGCCTTTTCAGCTGAAACATTCTCATTAGCATATTGATCAGCTCCGGGCACAAGTTTTTCCCCAGCTTCCTCTAATAAAGTAGTAGCAGGATTAGCCGCCAGCCATTCTATACTAACTTCAGGCAGAAGTTTTCTCAGATGGTTAGCGATTGCTATGTCTCTGGTTATATGGCCCAACCCCAGAGACCCGCTTATGTACAAAACATTTACCTTTTTCATAATGATGGGTATTATTATCAAAGGTACACTATTTTTAATTTCAAGGGATTGATTTTGAGGCACCTTCCATTAATTCTAACGCCACAGCAGTATTTTTAGTAAGCGTTATTTAAGTCCCGGTAATAACTCGGGGAACTTTACTGGTTGTCTGGTAGTAACCATCCCGGCAGTAAGGGAGTTATGGCATGCGTTTTTGCAGTCAAGGTACAAATTTGGTTGAGCATTACGAGTGTCGTGGTAAAAGGCTGGTTGCGAGCCATATATTTATCCCTCATTTGTCAATTTAGGTATAACAGAACATAGTCACTAAATTGGTGTCCGGCATAAGGAGTTGGACCTTCTTTAACGAGATTGGAGTCAACTATTATATCAAACTCCTCAATAACCTGAGTCCGGTCCTTAACATTCCATCCTGTTTGTTTAAGTCTGTTATCAATGATTTCTTTCCTTGTTAGATTCTCGTTTTTCAAATCTAATTTTATTTAAAGTTTAAAAGTAACAATTTTATACTGGTGTGTTGGCAAGATTACACTCTTTTGCAAGTTTTGGACGGGGGGCATTGCGGGACTTGCAAATGTGTGTAATGTGCGGAGGTTCTTGAATTTTAAAATTTTTGCGCGATGGCAAAGTCCCGGTAGATGATACGGAATTAAACGTCAAAATATAAGTTAGTTAACGGCACAAATCTATCATGTTGTCTCGAATAGAGAAGCTGTCTATATGTTAATCCGCTTGCCCATAACGGGAGTTTGTCTATTAACCTTTCCCACAGCTCTGAATTCAGTTTATACAAGCCAGTATCAGAGAACCTCGGAATTTATATATCATAACTGGTATACGGGGAAAAGGTGTCTTAGACTGATCCA
>Ga0315273_10008302_pt1 | contig 13075 bp, 9 predicted proteins | sample YL17G02_0_MG_FD_205753 | JGI IMG/M metagenome (GOLD analysis project Ga0315273, IMG submission 205753) | Sediment microbial communities from Yellowstone Lake, YNP, Wyoming, USA - YL17G02_0 | ecosystem: Environmental > Aquatic > Freshwater > Lake > Sediment | place: USA: Wyoming | collected...
TGGATCAATGGAGAAATGCACCAGAAGATTGCTAATTTGAATGACAATCTTGTTAAGATTATTCGGCTATTCGGGCCGGTTTGCGAAAAATATTATGGATTGGAGCGTTAATGCGGAATGCAGGATATTAATTAATAGTTTTAGTTTATAATAGGAGGTTTTTGATTGGACAGATCAACGAGTATGTGGGTGAATCTCATATCCATCCTCATTTTCTCGTGTGCGATTGTGATCAATCTTGCATATGGAGCTAGCATTGCAGGGGACATTTCAGGGGCTGGCGTCATTGCAGGGGACATTTCAGGAGCTGGCGTCATTGCAGGTGATATAAGAGATGTATCCATTACCTCTCCCTCTGGCATTACTGGCGGTGATTACACCATTGGAGGTAGCATCATAGGGGCTGACGTCATTGCAGGTGATATAAGAAATGTATCCATCACCTCTCCCTCTGGCAAAGATGAAAGCTGGCTCCGTCAAAATGGGGGGTGGATCCAGATAGTGAATAGCATCAAAGCGGCCGACTTCTGCCAATATGACTGCAACCCTAAGGGGCGTTGCCGCTGTTACCCGGCCACCAGCTCCTACCACGGGATATACATTGCAAGCGTTGACTTTACAGATAAGCAGCTGGGAGCCTACTGGAGACCTCCGCTCAGTTGGACCTTCTCTGTGGGGGAAATGTCACCTGCTCAGACCGAGCCGAATATCGGAAAAATTTGGGTTCCAGCCGGGTCCTATCTCCTGGTCGAGTACTTATTCCAGTCAGAGATAAACCCAGGCATTATTGATTACATGCCTTGCACTCACTGGCTGATAAGGCCGGCCAAAGTGTACCAGGTGGCACCTGGGTCCACAGTGATCTTCGAAGACTTAGCAGTCAGCTCATCCGACATTAGCTGCACCCTCAACTTTGCGAGGGGGCCTGCCTTGGTGAAGGCCTCATATTTGGAGGATGCACGAGTTTATGAGTACTCCTACCTCAATTGGGATAATGCCAACTGGGGGGGCTGGGACTTTCTGGCCTTGAAATCCAATGTAGATGGCATACCAAATACCAGAGGCAGGATCTACGCATGGTTCGATGTTACGGCTATACCGAGTAAATACCAGACATATAGATTCCTGCTCCGCTTGGTACATTGGCCCACAGAACAGTATGGGAATACTACTGCCAATGTGTATAGGATTACAGAGCCATGGGAGGCTGGCAATGGTACCTATCATCCTGGGCAGCAAGAGCCAGATGCCCGCGGAGCGATTTCCTGGAACAAACAGCCTTCTGTGGATACTGACAAGGTCTGGGCCAGCCAGGAGCTTTATCCCAGTAGCTCAGTCTATACCGTCTACTGGGACATAACCGACTTAGTCAATGGTTGGATTTTCGGAAAGTTTCCCAACTACGGCTTGGCCATCATAGGCAAAGGAGAGGGAAATGCCAGCTACAGCCACATCTTATGTTCTTCAGAGATGTATAACCAATCGTTAAGGGCTGCAATTGTAATGGCGGAGCCTCGGCGAGAACCTCGAAACATAAGCTCATCGACGATCCCGACGTCCGGCATGGGCGGTGCGGCTCTCAATGCGACGAAGGCAGGTGCCACAGCAGCTGGACTACAGCAGGCGTCAGGCATGGGTGATGCGGCTCTCCAAGCGGCGAAGGGAGGTGCCACCGCGCTTTGACAAAACCCTTAATGAATTTCAGGAGGTCAAGGGAAACAGCTCTTCCCAGATCTCCAGCCCCTACCTCCTAGAGCTTCTGAGAATCCTAATGTAGGAGATATCCCTGAGCACCAAAGGATCTCCTCAGGACAAATAGCAGGCCTCTTCTACGACTAACAAGAGCTGGGTCTACTGAGGGAGTCGCACGAAATGGTCCTCCCCCACAGCGTGAGCCATATACCTGCCGGAGATGCCCGGCGTGCCTCGTTGCCGCCATTCCTTCCCAGCTTCGAGGCGGATATCCGCTGGATGGGTATAAATCGGGGGTTAAAAAAAGGTATAATTATATATTAATAAAAAAAAATAACTGCATCCCGAGACGGACCCGCCGGGATTCGAACCCGGGCCCGAGGCTCCGGAGGCCTCTATTCTATCCTGGCTATACTACGAGTCCAGCCAAACGAAAGAAGCTCAAAGAATATATGAGCATCGGGCCCCGAGCCGATCGGGACCCCAGACTATGAGATCAGCTCTCCAGCACGATCTCAATGTTCACGTTCTTCGGAACCTGGATCCTCATGAGCTGCCGCAGAGCGCGCTCGTCGGCATCCAGATCGATCAAGCGCTTGTGTACCCTCATCTCCCAGTGGTCCCAGGTGGCCGATCCCTCGCCGTCCGGGCTCTTCCGGCAGGGGACCGTCATCCTCTTGGTGGGCAGGGGGATGGGCCCCGCCATGTGCACGCCCGTCCTCTGGGCGATGCCTTTGACCTGGTTGCAGATATCGTCCAGCATGATGGGATTAGTGCCGGAAAGCCGTATTCGAGCCTTTTGCATGCTTTAACACCAAAAAATGATTTTAGCGCGGGGTCACGTCCATACACATGCCCGCGGCGATCGTCTGTCCCATGTCCCGGATGGCGAACCTCCCCAGCTGCGGGATCTCCTTCACCTTCTCTATCACCATGGGCTTGGAGGGCGTTACCATGACTATGGCCGCGTCACCCGCCTTGATGAAGGCCGGATTCTCCTCCTTTACGGCGCCCGTCCTGGGATCTAGCTTGGCAAGGATCTGGGTCACTGTGCAGGCCACCTGAGCGGTGTGGCAGTGGAAGACCGGCGTATAGCCTACGGAGATAGCGCTGGGATGCTGCAGAACTACGATCTGAGCCTTGAACTCCTTGGCCACCGTTGGAGGCTTCTCGGGATGGCCGCATACATCGCCACGGCGAATGTCCTTCTTGGAGACGCCGCGCACATTCCATCCGATGTTGTCTCCCGGATAGGCCTCAGGAACCTCTTCGTGGTGCATCTCTATGGACTTTACCTCTCCCAGCACCCCGGCAGGCTCGAAGATGATCTTGTCGTTCTTCTTCATGACGCCCGTCTCTACTCTTCCCACAGGCACTGTGCCCACGCCGGAGATGGTATAGACATCCTGTACCGGCACTCGCAACGGCAGAGTGGTGGGCTTCTGGGGCAGCTTGAGGTTGTCCAGAGACTCCAGGAAGTGGACTCCCTTGTACCACTTGGTGTTCTCGCTCAGTTTGGCGAGATTGTCGCCATTGTAGGCTGACGTGGGTATAAAGGGAATCTCCTCTACCTTATAGCCGACCATCTTCAGCAGCTTTCCCACCTCATCTTTAACCTCGTTATACCTCTTCTCCGAGTAGGGCGGCGTGGTGGCATCCATCTTGTTGATGGCTATAATTAGCTGGTTGACTCCCAGGGTCCTGGCCAGGAATACGTGCTCTCTCGTCTGGGCCATAACGCCATCGGGGGCAGCTACCACCAGTACGGCGGCATCGGCCTGGCTGGCTCCTGTAATCATGTTCTTTACGAAGTCCCTGTGGCCGGGGCAGTCCACTACGGTAAAGTAGTACTTATCGGTGTCGAAGCGCTGGTGGGCGATGTCGATAGTCACGCCCCTCTCGCGCTCCTCCTTCAGGCTGTCCATAACCCAGGCATACTCGAAGGTGGCCTTGCCCTTGGCGGCAGCCTCCTTCCTATATTCGTCTATGACGTGCGGGTCTATCGCACCCGTATCGTACATCAGTCTTCCCACTAGCGTGGACTTTCCATGATCAACGTGTCCAATGAATGCTAGATTGAGGTGTGGCTTTGGCGCTGCCATTTTTTCATCTCCTCCAACTGGCACCTTTCATGATCTCTACGTATTTTTCCTTTGTGTTTAAATCTTTTCAAAAAGGCCCTTCAGGCCTTCAGGTAATCGCTAGGCTTTGGCATCTCTGCCTTTAGCCCTTTCCTTGTCCGAATCTGCTTTACAGTCTCCAGCATCAGGCTGCCGGGCAGGGGCTCGAAGCCGGCAAACTCCGTAGACCACAGGGCTCTGCCTTCCGTGGCAGATCTGATGGCTCCGGCGAATCCGAACATCTGGGCCACAGGCATCTTGGCCTTCAGAACTATAAGATCTCCCTGGCTGTCCATGCTCAATATCACTCCCCTACGCCCCTGGATCTCTGACATGGCTCCTCCCATTTGATCCTGAGGCACCTGTATATAGACATTCTGGAAGGGCTCCATCAGCACGGGCTCGGCCATCAGTATTCCTGCTTGCATGGCCTGCCTGACTGCAGGTATCACCTGGGCCGGGCCCCTGTGCACAGCGTCTTCGTGCAGCTTGACGTCCACCAGCTTGGCCTTTACCCCCTGCGCGGGCTCACGGGATATGGGGCCATTCTTCAAAGACTCCTCAAAGCCCTCCAGGATGAGCTCCATAGTCTCTCGAAGGTACTGGATGCCCTTGGTCATATTCAGCAACAGGTTTGATTCATAGATGCCGGCGATGTTCCTGGCATCCACCTTGTCCATCCCAGCATCGAGGAGAATCTTCCTGCGCTCCAGCTCGTCCATCTTCATGTTGATCTTGCCCTCCTTCAGAGCAGTGACTGCTAGCGGCTCCAGGGGCTCGATCTCGATGTAGAACCTGTTGTGGTGGTTGGGGCTCTTGCCCTCCACTGGCCCGGCCTTGCCCATGACCGACTCTCTATAGACGACTATTGGGGGTGAGGTCTTCAGCTCCACACCTCGGTCGCGCTGAATTCTGGTGGTGACCACATCCAGGTGCAGCTCGCCCATGCCCGCCATCAAATGCTCGCCCGTCTCCTCGTTGATGGCAATGTGCAGGGTGGGGTCCTCCTTGGCCACCTGTCTCAGCACCTCCACCAGCTTGGGCAGATCGCGGGTATTCTTGGCCTCCACAGCCACGGTCATTACCGGTTCGGAGACGTGCTTTATGAGCTCGAAGGGGAGCATGCCATCCAGGTTGGTGACGGTGGAGCCGACGATGGCATCGCGCAGGCCTGTCACTGCGGCAATATTTCCTGCCGGAACGCTCTCCACCTCCACCCGCTCCGCGCCCATGACGATTCCCGTCTGCTGGATGCGGTTGGTGTCTGTCATCCCGGAGATATTCAGCTCCATGCCTCGGCCGAGCGTTCCCGAGAAGAGCCTGCCTGTGGCCACCTCGCCTGCATGGGGGTCGATCTTGATCTTGGTGACCATGAATACCACGGGGCCGTTAGGATCGCAGCTGACCATGGCCTTTCCGACAAGGCTATCCATATCTCCATGCCAGATGGCCTCGATGCGCCCCTTTTGCGCTTCCTTAGGGCTGGGCAGGAATCTAACCACCATATCGTTTACGGCAACGTAAAGAGGACATTTTTCCGCCAGCTCCTTCATGTTGCCTGCCTGACAGTAATCAAAGACCTGCTCAAAGCCAATTCCCGTCCTCTTCATCATGGGCACGCTGATGGCCCAGTTGTAAAGTGCTGAGCCGAAGGCCACGCTTCCGTTTGCGGCATCGACGCGCCAGCCGGCCATGTACTTCTCCTCGCTCATCCCTCTGATCAGCTCGTTGATGTTATCTATGACCTTGCCCAGGCGGGCCGCCATCTCCTTCTTCTCAACTTTTAGCTCATTGATCATGCGGTCTACTTTGTTGATGAACAGAACAGGACGAACGCCTTCGCGCAGTGCCTGTCGGAGGACTGTCTCCGTCTGGGGCATGGCGCCCTCTACGGCGTCAACAACTACAACTGCGCCGTCAACTGCCCTCATGGCTCTGGTGACATCGCCTCCGAAATCCACGTGCCCAGGCGTGTCGATCAGGTTGATGAGAAACTCTTTGCCGTCCACCTCGTGGACCATGGAGACATTGGCTGCATCAATGGTGATGCCTCTGGCCTGCTCCAGGGGGTCGAAATCCATGAAAAGCTGCTTTCCGGCCAGTTCCATGGAGATCATGCCCGCTCCGGCCAGCAGGTTATCAGAAAGAGTGGTCTTTCCGTGATCGATATGCGCCACAATTCCGATGTTCCTGATGCTCTCAGGCTTGTCCATCAGAGTCGTCACGCGCTCAACAATCTTCTTCCTCTTGCCCATAGTACGCCTCGCGAAGTTAGATGAATATAATCCAACAGTAGGACCCGAGATTCCTCGGGCTCAATCTATATAAGCCTTGGGCCGTTTCAGACCCCGCCGCAGACATTTGCCCGTCCTCGGCGACTGCCGGGATTTTCTGCGATACAGGGGCATGCGCCGGCTTATGCAAAAAGCGCCCTCTTTGCAGCTCTATCTGGAAGATTAAAAATCAAGAGAGGATCTGCATTGCCATAAAGCAGGACCTTCTCCTATCATCCTGCGACAGACGCCATATCTAATCAGCCATCCTCGCGGGATTAAGAATTATAAAATTCTAGGCAAAGCTTAAATTGAAGAAATCGTAGCCTTTGCATTGGTTTTCAACAATGGCACGGTTGGTTATGAAGTTTGGCGGCGTTTCTGTTGCTGACGGTCAAAAGATCCGGCATGTTGGAGAGCTTGTCCAGCGCTTGCAGCCCAAAAATGAGATAGTTCTGGTCACATCTGCCCTGCAGGGAGTGACCGACGACCTGCTGGAGTGCGCCAGGAAGGCTGCCCGGGATGGAAATGTGGCCGAGGTGACGGCCTTCATGGAGAAGATTACCTCTCGGCATAGTCAGGCCATAACTGATGCTATCCACAGCCCCCAGATTGCCGAGGAGGTTCGTAGTGTTGTGATCCAGAAGCTGAATGCGCTGGAAAAGGCTTATACTGGCATCTGCTACCTGGGAGAGCTCACCCCCAGATCCCTGGACTACATCTCTAGCTATGGGGAGCAGCTGGCGGCTCCTATCTTATCAGGGGTCTTGAGGGATCTGGGCATAGAGTCGCGGGCGTTTACTGGGGCAGAGGCAGGAATAGTCACCGACAGCAACTTCGGCGACTCCCGGCCCCTGCCCAAGACCTACGACCTGATCCCTCAGCGGCTGCTTCCTCTGAAAGGAGTGCCTGTGGTTACAGGCTTTATCGCTAACGATGAGAAGGGGATTATCACAACTCTGGGCCGAGGTGGCTCGGACCTCTCCGCATCCCTCATAGGAGCTGCCTTAGACGCCGATGAGATCTGGTTCTGGAAGGAGACCTCGGGGATCATGACCACAGATCCAAAGATAGTTGCCGAGGCCAGGCCCATCCCCACCATCTCCTACCGAGAAGCCATGGAGCTATCCTTCTTCGGGGCCAAGGTCCTCCATCCGAGAGCGATCGAGCCGGCCATACGCAAGGGCATCCCCGTGAGGGTGAAATGCACCTTCGATCCTGAATGCCAAGGCACAAAGATCGTAAACGTGGACGTGCACACGGAGGGGGTGATCAAGGCGGTGATCGTCAACAAGAACGTGGCCCTTCTGAACATCTCCGGGGCGGGGATGATAGGAACTCCGGGCGTCGCGGCTCGAGCTTTCTCCGCCCTGGCCCGGGCGGGCATCAACATCATTATGATCAGCCAGGGCTCCTCTGAAGCCAGCATCTCCATGGTAGTTGAGGAGAAGCAGCTGGAAAGGGCTGAAGATTCTCTGCGCGGCGAGTTCACCCGGGACCTCGTCAAGGAGATATCTCACAACAGCGATGTCTGTGCCCTGGCAGTGGTGGGGGCGGGAATGGCAGGCACGCCCGGCGTAGCCGCGAGGGTCTTCAAGGCCATGGGCCAGGCCAAGATCAATGTGCTCATGATCAGCCAGGGCTCGAGTGAGCACAACATCTCCTTCGTGGTCTCTCGAAAGGATGCCGAGCATGCGGTGCAGGAGCTGCACCGCGAGTTCGGCCTGGGCGGGGAGAGGGAATGAGGGCATTGACTTACGCCCAATCGGGCGTTGACATTCATGCCGAGAACAGATCGATTGAGGCCATGAAGGCCTGCTTCAAGAGCAGGCGAAAGGGGTTTGGTGCGCCTCTCACCGATATTGGGCATTATGCCGGCCTCTTAGATATGGGCGGCTTCGCTCTGGCCATGACCACGGACGGAGTGGGCTCCAAGGTTCTGGTCGCAAATATCCTTAAAAAATGGGATACAGTGGGCATAGACTGCATTGCCATGAACGTCAACGATCTTCTGGCCATTGGAGCGGAGCCCATAGCCTTTGTGGACTATCTGGCTGTCGAGCGAATAGATCCCGAGCAAGCGGCCCAGATCGCCATCGGTCTGCAGAGGGGCGCGGAGATCTCCAACATGACCATCGTAGGAGGGGAGACGGCTTCGCTGCCGGAGATCATTCGCGGCTTCGACCTGGCAGGGGCGGCCATAGGTGTAGTGGATAAGGAGAAGGTGGTCACCGGAGAAAAAATTAGCGTTGGGGATGTCATCGTGGGCGCGCCTTCCAGCGGGCTGCACAGCAACGGCTATACTCTGGCCAGAAGGATCATTGCCCAGTCCCGGTTCACCTACTTCGACCAGATGCCCGGATCGAAAGCGACCATCGGCGAAGAGCTGCTGGTCCCCACCAGGATCTACATGGAGGTCTTGGAGCTAATTTCCCTATGCCAGGTCCATGGGCTGGCCCACATCACCGGCTCGGGGCTGCTGAAGCTGCGCCGGCTAACTGACCTTGGGTTCGCCATCGACCATCCCCTGGAGCCCCAGCCCATCTTCGCCTTCCTCGCCGAAGAAGGCAAGGTCGAAGAGGCGGAGATGTACAGGACCTTCAATATGGGAATGGGTTTTGCAGTGGTGTTGGCCGAAGGAGAGGCGGAGAAGGCCTGCCGGATAATGGGCTCGGGCTCAAAGGTGATAGGCAGAATTGTGGAGAAGGGACTATGGCTTGGGGAGAAGGAGATGGTGTGAGGTGAAGGCGAGAAGCGTTTGATCTGGCCGCAAGCAGGGAGAGGGCAAGGCAAATCGATTGATCAACCGTACTCGATGCGCTCCGCAAATAGTGTTCCCCGCGGACGCTTTGGGGAACCGCCCGACAGGCCTGCAGCGGGAGCTAAGGGCATCGGTGCGACACAGAAGAAACATAGTAGTATTAACCTGGCGGATGCATCGGACACAGCGATAGTGATAAAAAGATGGCACATGAGATTAGTCCATAATAGTTTTCCTAAACCGACGGCTCCCCCATCACGACAATAACCTCTGGCGCCGGATAAACTTAAATCGCATGGCTTAATATACAGACAAAGTGTGTGGGAAGTAAAAGACATTTTGCTCAAGGTGGCCAAGGCCTACCCCAACGACTCGGCCCGGGGCATCGCTCGCCTGGACCCCAATGCCCTGCTCACCCTGAGGCTCTCTCCGGGGGACATAGTCGAGATCGAGGGCAAGAGGGCAACAGCAGCCAAGGTCTGGCGGGCGGACAGGCAGGACTGGTCTCAGGATTACATAAGAATTGACGGCTTCATCAGGCAAAATGCGGGCGTAGGGATCGGCGACAGGGTGAAGATCCGCAAGGCCAAGTATTCAGACGCCCTGCGCATCATCCTTGCCCCCCCCTCCGGCTCCCAGATGCAATACGGTGAGGAGGCAGCTGATCTCATCCGCAGACAGACCATCAAGAGGCCGATAGTGAGCGGCGACATACTGCCCATCATGAGCTCTGGGGGCCATCCTTTTGTCGGCCGGATGGAGGCCGTCCCATTGGTCGTCACAGGAACAGAGCCCGCTGGAGTGGTGGTGATCTGTGAGCGCACTGAGATTGTGCTTTTAGAGAAGCCGGCCAAGGGCGTAGGCTCTGTAAAGGCCACCGGCACTACTTATGAGAACGTGGGCGGCCTGCGGGACGAGGTGCAGAGGGTTAGGGAGATGATCGAGCTCCCCATGAAGCATCCCGAGGTCTTCCAGAAGCTGGGCATAGAGCCGCCCAAGGGCGTCCTTCTGCACGGACCCTCAGGCACGGGCAAGACGCTGATAGCCAAGGCGGTGGCCAATGAGAGCGGGGCCAACTTCTCGTCCATAGCCGGGCCGGAGATCATGTCCAAGTACTATGGAGAAAGCGAGCAGCGGCTCAGGGAGATCTTCGAAGATGCCCAGAAGGCCGCTCCCTCTATTATATTCATCGACGAGATCGACTCCATCGCCCCCAAGAGGGGAGAGGTTACGGGAGAGGTGGAGCGTCGCGTGGTAGCCCAGCTCCTGGCCATGATGGACGGCCTGAAGGAGAGGGGTCAAGTGGTGGTGATCGGGGCCACCAATCGGGTCGAGGCCATCGATCCGGCGCTGCGCCGGCCGGGGCGCTTCGACAGGGAGATAGAGATAGGAGTTCCCGATCGTGCCGGCCGGGTGGAGATACTGCAGATCCACGTGCGCAACATGCCGATAGCAGAGGACGTGAACCTGGAGGACTTGGCGGACAGGACCCATGGATTCGTCGGCGCAGACTTAAATGCCCTGTGCAAGGAGGCGGCCATGAGGGCGCTACGCAGGTATCTGCCCGACCTGACCACAGAGGACGACATACCTCAGGAGATCATCGACAAGATGGAAGTGACAAGCCTTGACTTCGAGGAGGCATTGAAGGAGATAGAGCCTTCGGCCCTGAGGGAGGTTCTGGTGGAGCTGCCCAAGGTGAACTGGAAAGACGTGGGCGGCCTGGGACCTCTCCAGCAGGAGCTGATCGAGGCCATAGAGTGGCCCCTCAAGGAGCCTGAGAGGTTCCGCCAGATGGGGATAAGGCCGCCCAAGGGCATACTGCTCTACGGCCCGCCGGGCACGGGCAAGACTATGATCGCCCAGGCGGTAGCCAACGAGACCAATGCCAACTTCATCTCTGTGAGAGGGCCGCAGATGCTCTCTAAGTGGGTAGGCGAGTCGGAGAAGGCCATCCGGGAGATCTTTCGCAAAGCCCGACAAGTATCTCCCTGCATAGTCTTCTTCGACGAGCTGGACTCCATCGCCCCCATGAGGGGAATGGACGAGGGCACGAGAGTCACAGAGCGGGTGGTCAACCAGCTGCTTTCGGAGATGGACGGTCTTGAAGCCCTAAAAGATGTGGTGGTGATCGCAGCTACCAACAGGCCGGATATTCTGGACCCGGCGCTGCTGCGCTCCGGAAGGTTCGACCGCCTCCTGATGGTCGGGCCGCCGGACCAGATGGGCCGTCTGGAGATACTCAAGATTCACACTGCCAGGATACCCCACGAAAAAGATGTCGACTTAGAGGAGCTGGCGGAGGTCACCGAAGGGTATGTCGGCTCAGACCTGGAAAGCCTCTGCCGGGAGGCAGCCATGCTGGCCATGAAGTCCGACGAGGAGAGAGTGGAGATGGCCCATTACCGGGAAGCCCTGAAGAAGGTGCGGCCCAGCGTCGAGGAGAGCATGATCAGCTACTACGAGCGCATAAACGAGAGGTTCAAGGGCGGGTTGAAGATGGAGCCCAGCTCTCTTATCGGCTACAGGTAGGGTGGTAGTGTGTCTAAGGTTTTTGCGGGAAGCATCGCCGGCAAGGAGATTGTGGACATCAATGGCACTGTGCTGGGAGACCTGGAGAACCTGGTCTTCGATCTTGCGAGCGGGCAGATCGTAGATTTGGTGGTCAAGCCTGACTCCAATCTGCCGCGCCAGAAGTACAGGGAGGAAGGGAAGTTCGTGCTCATTCCCTACAGCTCTGTGGTTGCCGTCAAGGATTACATTGTGGTGGACGAGAGCAGGGCCGTGAAGAAGGAAGAGAAGGCCTGATGCCGTCCTTGATTTTGCTAGCATGGTTTATTGATAGTAGTAATCAAAGAAATGATATATAGTAAAAATATAGTTAAAATATATAAAATAATAGGTAAAAACCGAAGGGAACTCACGGATAGGAGCTGATCTGATTTGACAGATGAAACGCAAAAGGGAGAGAAGGTGCTTCTCAAGACCAGCATGGGAGATGTGACCATCCAGCTCCGCCGTGACATGCCCGTAACCGCTGGCAACTTCGCAGAGCTGGCTACAAAGGGATTTTACGACGGGACCGTTTTCCACCGGGTCATCGACGGCTTCATGATCCAGGGGGGCGATCCCACGGGAACGGGCCGGGGCGGGCCGGGCTACGCCATAAAGGATGAGTTTGCCCCCAGCAACAGAAACGATCGGGGAGCGATAAGCATGGCCAACGCCGGGCCCAACACCGGAGGAAGCCAGTTCTTCATCAACCTGATGGACAACAACCACCTGGACAAGGCCCATCCCGTCTTCGGAAAGGTGGTGGAGGGAATGGATGTGGTGGACAGCATAGGGAAGGTCAAGACCAAACCCCAGGACCGGCCCCTGAAGGAGGTTAAGATAGTAAGCGCGAAGGTGATTCCCTAGGGCTTTCTTACATTCATCGAGGCCATTTTTCTTGCCATTTCGATACCTTAGCTCTCCATTTCAATAAGGTGAGACGAGGAACAGGTCATCTCTGCTCTGAAAAGGAGAGGGATGAATGCCATATTTTTCAATTCAAACGAAATATATATATACTATGGGTTAACTTATCTTAAATTCTAATGGAAAGTACTTACACAAAAATAGTATTTTCCTTATTGGTACCGAGATGCGAGAGAACGGAACGATAAATGAGCAGGATGGTGCCTGGATGAATATGAGGATCGTATTGGTGGTGATAGCGTTGGCCATGCTGTGGGCCGGCGCCCTTGCGGCGGAAAAATCCGAGTACAGTGCCTGGTTTGAGAAGGCACAAGAACTAACGAATAATGGGTCCCTTCGAGAGGCAAATCTAACCCATGAAAATGTGCTCATGCTATGCGATGAAAGCCTTGCCCGAAATCCTGACGATGCCCAGGTCTGGCATGATAGGGGCTTAGCTTTGGCCTACTTAGGAAAGAGGGAAGCAGCTAATGAATCCTTTAGCAGGTCAATCGAGATCCTCAACCGAACAATTGAAGGCAATCCAGAGGGCGCAGCGGACGCATGGTGGCTCATGGGACAGGACTATGAGCTCTCGAGCATGCCAGAAGCTGCCCTTCGAGCCTACGATAAGGTAACAGAGACAAACTCCTCAAAGGCGTTAGGGGCATGGATCAGGATATCCGATCTGCTCCTGCAGCAACTTGCATACAACGAATCAGTGAAGGCGTTCGACATGGCGGCAAAGCTGATGCCGGACAAAGTGGAGA
>Ga0315273_10008304_pt1 | contig 13074 bp, 11 predicted proteins | sample YL17G02_0_MG_FD_205753 | JGI IMG/M metagenome (GOLD analysis project Ga0315273, IMG submission 205753) | Sediment microbial communities from Yellowstone Lake, YNP, Wyoming, USA - YL17G02_0 | ecosystem: Environmental > Aquatic > Freshwater > Lake > Sediment | place: USA: Wyoming | collected...
CGGCGGGGGGGGGTGGGCGCCGGGGGGCGGGCGCCCCCCCCGGTGGACGACCAAAACACACACAAAACCCCCCCCCCCCCCCCCCCCTAAAAAAAAAAAAAAAAAAAAAAAAAAAAGGCGAGAGCAACCGGCCGGCTGCTTCCGCAACCCCCCACCCCGCCCCGCCCTCTCACCCCCACGCCCCCCTCTCACCCACCACGCACCCACACAGCCCCTCACGCCGATGGCGACATCCCCGGCCTCTTCCTCCCAGCACCACCAACCGCCCGGGGCGGCGACGACGGCCCGGGACGATGGCGGCCGCCCGCCGGGGAGGAGCGCGGGGGCGGAGGAGGGGGCCGCCGCCGCAGCTGCTCCCCCCCCGCCGACCCGCCCCGCAGCTGTGGCCGCCCTCCCACCCTCCCCGCCCCGCAAGCGCAGCCGTTCGGCGTCTCCGGCCGCGGGCGGCGGCGTGCAGGGTGCTGCGCAGGCCCAGGATGTGAGTGAGGGGGCGGGTTGGGGGTGGGCACAGGGGGGGGGGGGGGGGGGGGAGGGGGCGTGCAGCACGCGGCTGCTGGAGACGAGTTTTTTTTTTTTTTTTGTCTCCTCTCTCCCGCACGCTCACACTCTTTTTTCTTCTCTCACACCCTCTCTTTCCCTCCCCACCCCACACACGCTCTCTCTCTCTCTCTCTCCCAGCCCTTCACCGCCCTCACCGCCCGGGAGGCCGCCGTCGCCGCCAAGGAAGCGGCCCTGGCGGCCCGGGAGGCCGAGCTGGCCGCCCGGGAGGCCGCCCTGGCCGCGGCCGCCCGGGATGAGGCGGCCGCCGCGGCCGCGGCCGCGGCCGCCGCGGCCGCCCTCACCCGGGGGGGCGGCGGCCTGTCCGCGCCGCCGCCGCCCGCAGCGGCCGCGCCCCCGCCCCACCCCCAGTCGCCTACCAGCGGCGGCGGCGGCGGCGGCGGCCCGCCGACGTCGTCGACCGCCTCCGACGCGGACGGGGCGTGCGCCATCATGCCAGACGCCCCCCCAGCGTCAGCGGTGGCGACGGCGGCGGCCGTCGCGGCGTTTTCGCCCCAGCCCGAGGAGGACGCGCCCGCACGACCACCACCGCCGCCGCAGCCCGCCGCGGCCGGCGGGCTGCCGCTGCTGTCTCCCCTCCCCGGGGAGGGGCCGGCCGCGCCGTTGCCGCCGCCGCCGCCGCCCCCCTCGGCCGCCTCCCCCACCGGCGCCTCCCCCGCCGGTGACGCCGCCGCTGGTGACGTCACCCTCTTTTCCGTCACCAAGGCGCTCGACCACAAGTCGTGCGACCACATCCTGTGCCTGGCCCGGGACGCGGCGGCCGCCCTGCTGCCGCCCCTGCCCCCCGCGTGGGCGGCCGCCGCCGCGGCGGGCGGGGCATGCCAGCTGACGGTGGAGCTGGAGGACGAGGCCGGGACGACGTGGCCGATGGTCTACCGGGCCGCCCCCGCCCGGTACTCGTACGAGCTGCGGGCCGGGTGGAAGGCGTTTGCCGCGCACTGGGGCCTGCGCCTGGGCGACGCGGTCGTCCTCTCCCGGGTCGCCCGGCGCGGCGCGGGCGGGGGCGGCGCCGGCGCCCGGGAACGCCTCACCATCCGCGTCGAATCCTCCGGCGGCGGCGGGGACGCCCTGGGCGCGGTCGCGGCCCGGGGGTCGGCCAAGTCGGCGGTGGCCCGGCGGGCGGCGGCGGCGGCGGCCCGGGCGGCGGCCGCCAGGGCGGCCGGGTACGAGACTGGCGGGCGCCCCGCCCCTGCCCCCGCCCCTGCCCCTGCCCCCGCCCCTGCCGCCGCCCCCGCCGCCGCGCCTCCCGCCCGCCCATCCCCTCCACCCGCCGTCTCGGCCGCCATTGCGGCCGCGTGCGCGGCAGCGGAGCAGGTGGGCGGGCGGGGGCGGGGTCTGCTGGCCGCGGTCGCGGCGGCGGCGGCGGAGGTGGAGGCGGCGGACTGCGGCAGCCCCCGCTGAAAAATCTGTACAAAAAAAAAAAGGGGAAACAAAGCTCCCCGGATTTTTAGTGAGGTCCCCCACCCCGCCCTTAGGTGCGTGGTGCCCGTAATGCACGCACAATAAGCACACTGCATTTTTTCTGCATTTTTATCGCGACGCGTCGCGCCCCGGACATGGGAGGGCGTGAGATTTCCAAACCTCCCCCCCCTCTCAGGTGCGCGCGCTCCCCCCCACCCCTTTTTTCCCCTTTTCCTTCGCATTTAAAACCAAGCAACCCCCGCGACGTGGCGGCGGACACACAGGCATTTTTGTGCACGTCCCCGTGCGTGAGCGGGGAAAAATAGAGAGAGTGCGTGTCCCCCCCGGGTCGCTTTGACAGTAAATAAAAGTCCCGACTTGCTTTTTTTTTGTTCTCACACGCACGCACACATTGTTCGTCTCTGCACACGCATTACTAGCCCCCGCGCCCCGGCGCGCCACGCACATGCTCCTGCGCGCCCGCCTACGGCCTGCCCCCCTGACCGCCCTAGTCGCCCGAGCCCGTTTGAGCGCTCCCACCCCCTCGCCCCGCCCGGCCGCACGCGGGTTCACCACTCGTACACCGCCGCCCGCCGCCCGCCCCGCCCGCTCAGTGGCCTCAGCCGCGATGGCCCCCGCCCTCCCACCCCTCGCCGCCCCGCCCGTGGGCGGCCTGTCCGTCTACCGGGTGCCCTGCCTCTCCGACAATTACGCCTGGATCCTCATCGCTGAAGGTGGCGGCGGCGGCGGGAAGGCCACGGTCGCGGTCGTCGACCCATCCGAGGCCGACCCCGTCGCGGCCGCCCTGGACGCCCTGGGCGGCCGCCTGGACCTCATCATCAACACGCACCACCACAACGACCACGTCGGCGGCAACCTGGCCCTGAAAGCGCGGTACCCGGGCGCCAGGGTGGTCGGCCCCAAGGCGGACGCCGCCCGCATCCCGGGCCTGGACGACGGCGTCGGCGACGGCGACACCTGGCCGCTCGGCGCCCTTCTGTCCGTGACCACCTTTGCCACGCCCGGCCACACCCGGGGCCACGCCTGCCACTGGGTGCCCGGCGGGGGCGCCCTGTTCAGCGGGGACACGCTCTTCGCGCTGGGGTGCGGGCGCCTGTTTGAAGGAACGCCGTCCCAGATGCACGCCTCCCTAGGCAAGCTGGCCGGCCTGCCGCCCGAGACGCGCGTGTTCTGTGGGCACGAGTACACGCTGGGCAATGCCAAGTGGGCGACGGCCCTGTATGGCGGGGCGAACGCGGCCCTGACGGCCCGGGCGGTGGCGGTGGCGGCGGCCCGGGCGGCGGGGGAGGCGACCGTGCCGTCCACGCTGGGGGAGGAGCTGGCGACCAACCCGTTTTTGCGGGCGGGCGACCCGGCACTCAGGGCGGCGGTGGGGTTGGGAGCCGGGGCGTCGGATGAGGAGGCGTTTGCGGCCGTCCGGGCGCACAAGGACCGGTTTTGAAAACAAAAAAATGGGGGTGGTGGTGGTGGTGTGCCCTTTTTCAAGTGCCCCCGGCTGCCCTCTCCACCACCCCGCCCAGCCGCACCGAAAGGACGTGGCCAGGGCCGTACGCGGCCGTCATCACGCGCAGCTCCTCCACCGCCTCCGCCACCGCCTCCCTCCGCCGCCGCGGCAGCAGGACGGCCGTGAACGCGTCGTCGCCGCCGCCGCCCGCCCCGCCCGCCGTGCTTCGCCGCAGCGCCACCAGGCGGGCCAGCGCGGCCGCGACCCCGGCCTCGCCCGCCAGCCCCGCCGTGCGCCCCAGCCTTTGGCGGAACCTGTCCCGGGCGCGCGCCGCGGCGGCTTCCACGTCCGCCGCAGAGGTGGCGCCGTCGCCGCCCGCCCCCTCCACCAGGGCCGCCGCCCGGGCGACGGCCAGCCTGTGCGCCCGGAGCACGGCCCTGTCGTCGTCGGGCCCCCAGGCGGCGTCCGCGGCGGCCGCCGCGGACGCCGCCGTCTCCACGGCGGCGGCCGCGTCGCCGCCAATGGCGAAACGGAGGGTGGCCAACCGGTAGTGAGCGTGGAGGGCCGCGTCGGTTGGGCGAGGAGGCGGCCGCTGCGACGGCGACGGCGGCCCTCCCGCCGCGTCCTCCCTCCTCTCTCCTGCCGCCCGCGCCGCCGCCAGGGCGGCGTGGCCGTCCACCTCGGCGGACGCCAGGGACACCGCCCGCCCCCACGCCCCGCTGCCCACCGCCCCGTCCACCGCCCTCCTCAGCTCTCGCAGGGCCGCCGCCTCGAAGTGGGGCGCGCCGGCGGGGGGGGGGGGGTGCGTGATGACGGCGGCCACCAGGGCGGGCGGCAGGTCGGCCGCGACGGCACCGCCACCGGCACCGCCGGCCACGGCCGCCAGGGCCGTGAAAAAGGCGGCCTCTGGCGAGGGCTCGCCCGACTGCAGGGCGGCCAGCGCGTCCGCATACCGCCCCAGGCTGACCAGTGTCGCCCCATGCCTCGCCCGGCACCGGCCCAGGGCGGCCGGGGCGGGCGGGCAGGCGGCGGCGGCGGCGGCCACCGCGGCCGCCGCGGCCGCCTCCGCCACGGCGGGGCGGGCGCCGCGGAGGAAGGCGACAGCCGCGAGCGCATCCTGGAGGGCTGCCCTAGCGGTGGTGCTACCGCCCGCGCCCGCCTCGCCCGCCGCCTCCTCCAGCGCCGACTCCGCGTCGGCCAGTCCGGCCCGGCCCGCGGCGGCGACCCGGGTCCAGGCGGCGTCGAGGGCGGTGGACGCGGCGAGGGCGGCAGGGTCGAGGTCGGGGTCGGGGTCGGGGCCGGCGGCGGGGGGCGGGGTGGTCGGCGCCGCATTGCCCAAGAACGCGGCCGCGCCGCCGCGGCGGGGGGCCAGGCGAAGGCGAAGCACCAGGGGGCTGCACCAGCGGGCCAGCATGTGGTAAGTGCGCGAGGAGCGGGCGAGCCACGCGGGCCTGTGCGCGCCCACCCTCTCTTCTGAAGAGGGGAGAAATGATGGGAGAGAGCGCACGAGCGCGAGCGCTAACTGCAACCCTTCGCCCTCATGTGTGTTGAGGTGTGTGTGCGCCCGCCCCGCGCGTGTAAATACCGCTACAGTTCAACTCTCAAATCTCCTCCTCGGCCAGCAGGTCCGCCACCGCTTTCTTGACCGCCCGCCGGCTGACCCGCCGATTCTTTTTGGGGTCGAGGCGCGCTTCCGCGACGGCGACCCCGCCGCTCCCGGACTTGTACCGGACCGCCCCCTCCCGCGCGGCCTTCCCGGCGCTCCGGCACTGGGAGACCTTGGCCGCCGCCTCCAGCTCGGCCCGCCATTCCAGGTACCAGGCGTGGCGGGGCCAGGGGCGGGCGGCGCCGTCCCCGATCCCGCCCACCAGCGCGCACCCGGGCTCGGACGCGTGCGAACAGTCAGCAAACGAGCACTGCCCCAAGCGGTCGCGCACCTCAGGGAACAGGGACGCGAACGCGGGCGGCGCCACGCCCGTCTTCTCCAGGTCGGGCTGGTTGAAGCCGGGCGTGTCCGCGACGGCGCCGCCCGCGGGGCCGGGCAGAGGGATGAGCGAGACGTGGCGGGTCGTGTGGCGCCCCCGCCCCGCCCTCGACACTCCGCCCACGGCCAGCAGGGCAGCGGCGGGGAGGGCAGGGTTGGGTGGCGCGCCCTCGCCTTCCTCCTCCTCCTCCTCACCATCACCATCATCACAACCCACGGCTCCCAGGGCTAGGATGTCGATGTCGGCGGCCCCCGCGTTGACGGAGGCGTGGAGCGCGTTGATGAGGGAGGACTTGCCGACGCCCGAGGGGCCCGCCAGCACGGAGGTGCGCCCGGCCAGGAGGGCGCGCAGGGGGGCGAGGCCGGTGGAGGCGGGGGCGGAGGAGGGCCCGCCCGAACCGTAGAATTCGCGGTCGTCGTCCACGCCGCCGGCCTCCGGGCCGACGGCCGTGGGGACGGCGGCGTACCCCCAGGCGGCGACCTGGGCGGACACGGCCGCGAGCGCCTCGGGCGGCACCAGGTCGGCCTTGTTGAGGACGACCACCACCCGGGCGCCGCCGCCGCCGGACGCCAGGGACGCGGCCTCGGCGGCCACCAGGAAGCGGGAGGCGGACTTCGGTTCAAAGGGCGGGCGGGACACGGCAAAGACGCACACGATCTGGTCGACGTTGGTGACGGCCGGGTCGGCGAGCGTGGCCCCTCCCGTCCGGGGCAGCACGCCCGTCACCGCGCCGCGCCCGTCCGCCCAGTCGATGGCGCCCACGGTCACCCGATCGCCGACCAGGACGGTCTGCTTCATCTTCTTCAGCAGGCCGCGCACGATGCACAGCAGGTCCGTCCGGGGCAGGTGGGTCAGGAGCGGGCCGAGCAGCGGGTTGGTGTTGAAGGAGGAGGAGGAGGAGGGCGCCTCCTCCCCTGTCGCCGCCCCGTCCACGCGCACCCGCACAAAGTTGGCCTGGGCGGACATGACCCGGCCCACCACCTCTGTGGGGAGGGAGGTGTTAGAGAGAGGCGAGTTGTCGGCGGGTGCGGACAGCAGCGCGTCTGCGTCGGCTGCCGCCGTCGCGGCCGCACTGTCTTGGGCATTGCCACTTTTTGTCGCCGCCGCGGGGACGACGACATGCGATGGCGGCCGCGCGCTTGTGAAGCTGGTGCAACTGGATAAGGTTGACCCCCTCCTCGCCAGCTGAGGTGGGGGCCCTGCCAGGCGGCCACCCAGGCGGGCGAGGGCGCCAAGACGCATGAGGAAAGAAAAAGAAAAGTGAATGATTCATCTATCAAACCAGCTCCTCGCTGCTCCGGGCTCTTTCTCTTTTCTTTTTTCTCCATTGCGGCCGTGCTGTCGTGTGTGTGTATGTCTGTTGCGTAGTTTTACGTCCTTCTCATACTCACACACACGCACACACGCACAAACACACGCACACGCACACGTACACACGCACACACACCCACATCACTTGGCCCGCCGCCCCAGCTTGATGGCCGGGAAGGCCTCTCCCAGGGTGGCCTGGGCGTCGCCCGCAGCGCTCCCACCCCCAGGCGGCGGCGGCGGCAGCAGCCTCACCCGGTACGCGCGGGTCGGCCCAGAGGCCGGCGCGCCGGGGACAGACCCCGCGGGCGCGGGCACGGCCACGGCGCCCAGCTCCCGGAAGGCCGCCGCCAGCTCGGCGGAGGGCAGCCGCACCTCCGACCGCAGGGCGACAAAGGCGGGCGGCCCCAGGTCGCCGTCCTCGGCCGCCAGCGCTGCCGCCAGCACGCGCAGGTGCAGGGCGGCGCCGTGCGTGCCCGCCCAGCTGTAGGACACGCTGCCGCCCTCGCCCGGCGCCGCGGACGCGATGGCTTCCAGGAGGCCGCCGCACAGGGCCGGGTCGCGCACGCCGAGCGACGCGCAGAGGGCAGCCATGCCCCCCCCCCGCAAGGGGTCTGCACGCAGGGCACGCGGCCCCGCCCGCAGCCGCAGCAGCGCGGCCAGCAGCGCCAGCCAGCGCAGGCGGCGGGCGGGGTCGGGCCCGGCGGTGGCGGCGTCGCCCACATCCACGGCGGCGGCCAAGGCCGCGGCCCGGGCGAGGACGTATGCCGGGAACTCGTCGGGGGGGGGGGACTTGGTGGTGGTGGTGTCTTGCCCACGCCCGGTCCCGGCCCCGCCCGCCCCTCTGTTTGCTCCTCCCTCCTCGGCAGCCGGCGGCGCGGGCGCGGGCCCGACGATCCCGCCCGCCACCCGGTCGGCCAGGCGCCCCGCCGCCGCGTCCAGGGCCGGCCCCGCGCCGGGCGGGGTGTGGAGGGACAGAGGGTACGCGGCGTGGGGCGCCGTGGCGGTGGGGTCATGGGGCGGCCGCGTCGGGTGGGCCGCGCCTGCGGCCGCGGCCGCCGCCTCCCGCGTGTCGCCCCGGGCGACGGCCGCCGCGGCCGCGCCCGCCACCAGATCGGCCACCCCGCTGGCCGCCCCCTCGCCGCCCAGGGCGCTATCATCCACGCGGCCGGCATCCCGGGCGGCCACCCGGCGACGGGCGCGGTGTGACCCAAACGCTGCCAGGAGGGTGCGCTTGCCCGCGGCCGCCGCGGCCGTGGCGGCCGCCGCCGCGCCGGCGCCTGGCGCCTCGCCGCCGGCCAGCGCGGCAGCGTCCGCGGCGGTGGACGGCAGGGACGCGGCGGCGCCCGTGACCCGGTACTCCAGGCGGCGCAGGCGGGCGGCCAGGCGGGCGGGCGGGGCGCCCACCCCGGCGAGCAGGGTGAGGCGGGCGCTGCTGCAGCTGGCACCGCCTCCCGCGCGCAGGGCGGCGACCGCGAAGTAGGGGCCGCCCGGCGTGAGGGGAGCGTGGGCGGGGGTGAGGGTGCCGACAAAGTCGACGTCGTCGCCCTGCCGGAGACGGGGAGAGGGAGAACAGACGATGATGATGAGGAAAAAAAAAAAAAAAAAACGAGCGAGCGGCGGCCGTCGGGGTCATACGATAAAGCGACCCCCCCACTCAGGCACGACCCTTCCACCCCACACTCACCACGCGGGCCACGATCTCCAGCTCTCCAGCTTCTCCACCCCGGACGTGGGCCTCGTAGGCGATGGAGGAGGTGGCCAGGGATGGCGGCAGGGCGAATGCGACGGGCGCGCGGCCGCCGTCGCCAGCCGGGGGGCCGGCCGCGCCGGTCGACGGCCCCAGCGTCAGGGGGCCGGACAGGGTCAGGATGGGAGTGACGGTCATGGAGCTGGACGCATGCGGGTTTAAAAACACTGGCCGGGCGGTGCCCTGGAAGGGGGGTGGCGCGTGGCAGCAGAGGAGTGGGGACGGGGGACTGGCTAGGCGTCGCGGAGGTCGGGAAGTGAGAAATGAGCGCAGCCCCATTTCCTCTCCCCCTCATTTTTTTTTCTTCTTTCATCTCTCATGGCGTCCGCCGCCGTCGCCGCCGCCTCCGAAGCCGAGCGCCTCGTCGCCGCCGGCCGTCCAGGAGACGTGGCTGGCGCCTTGGACGCGGTGGAACTGCAGGTGAGTGAATGAGCGAAGGAGAGAGAGAGCGGGGGGCATCGACCTTGCTTGTGCTTGTGCTCACGGATCTTTCTTCTCCCACATCCAGTCCGCCGACCCGGCCGTCCTCGCCCCACCCTGGCCCGCGGCCGCCCACCTACTGGGCCACATTCTGAACGATGACCTGTGCGTGTGTGGCAGAGAGAGAGAGAGAGGAGAGAAGGGAGGAGAGGAGAGAGGAAACCCGCCACGCGTGCCCTGCTCTCACCTCTCACCTCTCCTCCCCCCTTTTCATCACAACACACACAGCGAGGACGCCCGCTTCGTCTGGAAGCGCCTACCCCCTGCATCCCAGGCCTCCCGGCCGGCACGGGCCGCGTTTCGCGTACTCCAAGCCGTCTGGGCCCGGGATTTAGAGGGCACGGCGTCCGCGGCGGCGTCCCTGCCGGGGGCGGTCAGTACGGAGGGGGCGGCCGCTGCGGGGCTGGTCGCGCCCCTGCGGGCGGCCCTGCGCGCCCGGGCGGCGGCCCTCATCGCGCGGGCGTACACACGCCTCCCGCTGTCTCGCCTGGCCGCGCTGCTGGGGTGCGCGGACGAGCGGGAGGCGGCGGCCGCGGCGGCCGAGTTTGGGTGGTCCCAGGCCGAGGGAGGAGTCGTGTCCGGCCTGCGCGCGCCGACGCCTGGGGCGGCGGCGCTGGCGGCGGGCGCCCGCCCGGGCGTGGCTGGGGCTGCGGCGCCGTCGGCGGACTTGCTGGACGCGTTTGTGGATTACGTGGTCGAGCTGGAGGCATAGAGGGTATTTGTGTTTTTGTTTGTTTTTTTTTGTCGATGGATGGTAATGACCCTAAGATATCACACACACACACACACACAAGCAGGCCGCGCCGCCGACCTGCTCCTCACTGGGAGAAAAAGAAGGAGACGCGAGGGGAGCCCAGCGGCGGGCGGGCGGGAGAAAAAAAAGGAGAGGGTTTGGAAAGCCAAAATAAATGCATCATAAAAAAAAAAGCCTATCCACTGCTCTCTTCACGCCAGCCCCATAGCATGGATTTCGGCCTTGACAAAATCGCGCCACGCGCCGGACTCGCCCTGCAGGGTGCCCCGCCACTTGGCGGACTCGCGCCTGAAGAGGAGAAGGGAGACATGATGAGATGAGAGACGGCCCCGAGGTCGAGGTCGGCACGAAGAACAAAAACCGATGCCCTCTTCTCATCGCCCTCCACCCAAACAAGACACTCACAGCGCAAACACCAGGACGATTAAGAAGCCCAGCGACAGCATGCCAAACCCGTAGTAGACGGCGGCCGCCCGGGTGCGGGCCGCGGCGGCGAGGGTTGGGAAGCCCTCGTGCACGAGCGCTGCTTTCAGGGAGGCCACGTCACCGCCGCCCTCCTCCTCGCCTTCCTCGCCGATGCGGGTGTAGGTGGGGGCGGCGCCACCACGGGCGAGGGGGGCTTCCATGGTGAGTGTGTGGGTCGGAGGGAGATAGAGAGATAGAGAGTTCGACGCGGAAAAGAAAAATGGGAATAGCTCACACGTTTTTCTCTTCGCTCTCTTCCTCATTCTCTCTTTCGTCGCGCCGCGCCCGCGGACCCTTGCCTGATTCACGCAGACACGCACACACAGGCCCGCGTGTGTGTGCGTGTGGTGTGTGTACGTCTGCGTCTGCGTGCAGCGTCGTCACATGTCCGCCCCCCCCCCACCGTCGCCCCTTGACACGGCACCCCTCCGCGCCCGCCTGCCCCGCGCCGCCCGCACGCGGGCCGCCCGCCGCCTGCGCTCCGGGACCGCCGCCCTGACGGCCGCCCTGGCGGGGGGGCTGGTCCTGCTGCACGACTGGGGCCCCGGCCCGCACGTCCTGTCCGGTCTCCGGCCGGCGCTCAGGAGGGCGCTCAACCGGGCGTACGGTGTGGAGGAGGCGGGTGACGAGAAAAACGGGCGGTGAGAAAAAAACACGAGAAATTTTGCATGGACCCGTCCGCCCGAGCCTTTGTGCCCGGCAGCGGCGGCGGTGGCGAGCCCCGCGCCGGTGGCGAGCCCCGCGCCGGCCCCTCCGAGGCCGCCCTGGCCGCCCTGGCTGGAGACTTGGCCCCCGTGTTCCCCGCCTTCTCGGCCGGCCAGCTCCTGGTGGCCGCGCGCCTGGTGGGCGGGGACGCGACGCGGGCGGTGGCCCTGCTGCACGCGATCGAGGCGGAAGCGCGGGCGGCGGCGGGGGTGGGCGGGGAGGCGGCGCCCGCGCGGGCGGCGGCGCTGCTGCCCGGCCACGAGTTTCCGCGCCTGGGGACGGCGAGCCCGGCGCCCGCGCCCGCGCCCGCGCCCCGCCCACCACCCCGCCCACCCCACCTGCCGCCCCGCCCGGCGGATGAGGACGCGTTCCCGGTGCTGGGGGCGGCGCCCCGGCGTGCCTCCCAGCCGCCGCCACCCCCTCCCCAGCCGCGCGCGTTTGCGGCCGCGGCCGCCCCAGCCAACCGAGCCGCCGCGGACGCGGCCGCCGCGGCGGCAGCCCGCGCCTCCCGCGCCCGGGAACTGCCAGCCGCGGCCCTGGCCCTCCCCAGGCCGCCAGGAGGAGGTGGCGGTGGGCGCGGTGGGGCGGCGGCGGCGGCGGCGGCGGCGGCGCCCGCCTGGGTCCCCACGGGCGGGGCGGTCGGGGCGGAGTACGCGCGCGCCCGGGCGGCGGCCGCGGCCCTGGCCCGGGCCCGCAACGCCTGCTTCGAGGCCGCGGTGCGCGCGTTCCGGGCGGGCGACGGCGCGGCCGCCGCCGCCCTCGGCGCCAAGGGGCGGGCACTAGGCGCGGCCATGGCGGCCGCCCACGCCCAGGCAGCGGCGGCAGGCCGGGGCCCGCCGTGCGGCTCCGGGGGCGGGGGCGGGGCGGGCGTGCTGGACCTGCACGGCCTCCACGTGTCGGAGGCGGTCGCCGCCGTGGCCGCCCGCCTGGGCGCGCTGCGGGCGGCGGCGGCGGCGGGCACGCCCGGCACGCCGTCAGCCCTGGCCGTCCTCGTGGGCGTGGGCGCGCACTCGGCCCACGCGGCCCGGGTGGGGCCGGCTGTCGTCGCCTGGCTGGGCGGGGGCGGGGCGGGGCGGGGCGGCGTGCGGTGGAGGGATACGGGGCGGGGGGTGGTGGTGGTGGAGGGGTGGTAGGAGGTGTGTGTGTGGTGTGTGTGTGTGACTGACTGACTCGCTGGATGGACGAAAAACAAACCAAAAAAACGAAAAAATGGGAAAAGCTCATCACACCACATTTTCCTCCTTCCCCTCCTTTCCTCCCCGCCACCAAAAAACCATCATGCAGGCCGCCCTCTCCACCCGCGCCTCCGTCGCGGTCGCCGTGCGCCCCGCCGCCGCCAAGTCCTCCGCCTTCAAGGTCTGGCAGCCGGTCAACAGTACGTTGCATTAGTTTTGATTCATTTGGGGGGCGACGGGGCGGGCGGGCGGTGGGCGGGGGGGCAGCCGATTGCGCGACAGTGGGAGACATGGGTCGAGCCTGCGACGGGCGAGCGGAAAAGCGTTGGCCCCGCCACCCCCGCCGGTTCCCACCCGCCTCCCCCTTGCAACCCCACCGGTCGTCAAGGTCTTGACTTCGCATCGCGTCGACTGGGAGGAGCATCGGCGGGCCGGCCTGGCCTGCCGCCCCGGCGTGCGCGACGTGCTGCACGCGCGCAAAGCTCTCGCACGAGAGGAAAAAAAAAAGGGAACGAGAGGGGGGAAGGAGGGGCCTCCCGCCCCCCTCCTTCGCAAGGGCCCGGTCCGGCCCTTGCGGCGATGCCCGCTCCTTCGCGATCTGTTCTCTGACGCCCTGTCCCCACAAGTGTGGGTGGGGCGTGAGGAGCGGCGCGGCCCCCCTCCGCGCGGGGGGAGGGAGCTTGAGCCACCCAGAAAAGCAAAAAGCATACGCCCGTTTTCTGGCACCGGGCCAGTCCCCCCCAGCTTTCACTCGCCGCCCCCCGCCCGCCCCTCCTCCCCGCGAGGTCACTGCCCGGAACGTGGCCGGGCATGTCCCCGCGCTAGACTTGGGGGTGGTGTGCGGGCGCGACGGGCGGGCGCCGGCCGTGCGCGGGGGGCGGGCGGGCGGGGTGTTGGAGGAAGTTCGACCCCGGAGCCGCCGCCTAAATGGGGGCCAAGCAATTTTTGCCCCCATTCCACGCGCACACTCCCACCCCCCCGGGGGGGGGGGGTGTCGGGGGGGGCGGGGCGGGGGGGGGGGGGGGGGG
>Ga0315273_10008305_pt1 | contig 13074 bp, 14 predicted proteins | sample YL17G02_0_MG_FD_205753 | JGI IMG/M metagenome (GOLD analysis project Ga0315273, IMG submission 205753) | Sediment microbial communities from Yellowstone Lake, YNP, Wyoming, USA - YL17G02_0 | ecosystem: Environmental > Aquatic > Freshwater > Lake > Sediment | place: USA: Wyoming | collected...
CATCCTAGGGGGAAGGGTAAAAGTCAACGGTACCGTCGCTCGGATTGGGTCGAAAGCTAATCCAGAAACTGACACAATCGTTGTGGATGGTTCAGCAATCCCAAAAATCCCTGCCCAGTTTTCCTATATCGCATTGCATAAACCACGGGGGGTCCTTTCAGATCAGGATTCGCACGAATCCCGTCAAACCGTTCGTGACCTCGTGGGTATCCCAGGCCATCTTTTTGCAGTCGGACGGTTGGACCTGGATAGTGAAGGGTTGATTCTGCTTACAAATGATGGTGAATTGGCAAATAAGCTGGCACACCCGCGATATGAACATGAAAAAGAATATCTTGTTCTCCTGGCAAGCAAACCGGATGCAGATCAACTTAAAGCCTGGCGGAGAGGGGTGGTTCTAAAAGATGGTAACCGCACCGCGCCTGCGATGGTTAATATTAGAGAGTCATTTTCAAAAGGGTGTTGGGTGCAGGTCATCCTCCACGAAGGACGGAAGAGACAGATAAGAGAAACCGCCTCTCAGCTTGGATTATATGTGCATCGAATCTTGCGGGTCCGAATCAGTACATTGCTGTTGGGAAATTTAAATCCCGGCGAATGGCGTCATTTAACCCCTGCGGAAATCAGATCACTTAAAGGATTATCTGCTACCCCAACAAACCGAAAGAAAAATGCATATCGGCAAAGTGGATATAGTATAAAACAAAAAAGATCCCCAAAGAGTTTTGGAACACCGAAAAGAGATTAATCTAACAATTCCCCTGATTCTTGCATCATTTTTACTACATCTTCTACCTCATGGATCATTTCAACCACATGATCCGGTAAAGTCTGAGGAACAGAGCCTGCATCAAAACTTCCCAGAATCAATTGACAGTTTCTTTCAACGGCTTCAGTCAGGTTAATGGCGCGGCGTAGATTGTTGGCAACAACAACAAGACCATGATTCTGCATGATGCACGCGGTGTGTGTGGATAACGCAAATGCGACGGCTTGAGCCAGCTCTGCAGAACCAGGCATATAAAATGGCACCAGGGGCAGTTCCTTGATCAGTGCAGCATCCACTGTAACCGGGAGAAATGGTCTTCTGGACAGGCCAAGGATAGTGGATTGTGGGGCATGCGTATGAATCACCGCCTGGACATCTGGTCTTGCCTTATAGATTTGCGTATGGACAAGACGTTCGCTGGATGGGGATAAAGAATTTTTGTCAAGAGGATTCCCATTCAGATCAATTCGTACCATTACATCAGGGACCAGGTTCCCCTTATAAAGGCGGCTGGGAGTGATCCAGGCTTCATCTCGGCCTGGGATGCGTACACTGAGATTTCCGCCTGTGGAGGTAATTAATTGAACCTGGTAAAGCTCGTTGATTGCTTGGACCAGTTCTTCACGCTGGTCTTTGGGGTGGGCAGTTTCCTGCATTTGCTGATTCATTTCCTGGGCGAATTAAAATGAAGATTGATCATTCTTTTGCTGGTTTTGGAAATGTGTCTTGCAATAATTTGATACAATCTTGCGGCAAGGCACTTTCTTTGGGTCGTTTTCGGATAAATTCTTTCAGCTTGTCGATGACCAGAGTGGGTATCGGAGCTTCAGGAGCCTGGACATTGGCTTTAGGGTTTGTGAATACCAGGATATTTTGAATAGCGGGGAATTGAGTGTCCGGGAATTTCTCTTTGATAAATTTTTGTAAATCTTCCGTGTGAGTTTTTACTTCTAGATCTGGACGCCCCAGACTATCCTGTGCAAAGATCTTCAAATACAGGTTACCCCCTTTCTGTTGCCATCGCCCTTTATTTTCATTATACGTAATAGTTCCAGCTTGTTGATACGGGTTAATAATCCAGATTCCTGCTGGTCCAACAAGCAAATGAGGAATGACAGCCGCATAGTGGTATAAAGTGTACTTGTCTTCCAGACCTTTCAGGCTGGTGTTCAATATCTCATCCGGGCGGGGAGATTTTCCCCACCGGGAGCTGAAGTAAATCCCAATTTGGGATAATAAGAAACCCACCATCAACGCTGCAAAAGACCAGTTTATCAGCTCTGATTGTGCAAAGGTCAGGTACATACCGATACCGAGAACGGCGAGGCTGGCGAATGTGGTGTACTTACCGATTTTTGCGTTACGAGAGATCAATTTCTGATTGGTTACAATTTTCATCATTATTCCTTATGAGTAATCTAGATATTTGCCAGCTTGTCCTGGATCGCTGATCGCAAAGCATCAAGCAAGTTTGCCTTTACTGCCTGCTGTGCCAATCGGATAGCACTGGTGAGGGCGCGAGCATCTGAACGACCGTGCCCAATGAATACCAGGCCGTTCACTCCCAGTAAAATGGCTGCACCAACTTCACCCGGATCCAGAAGAGATTTCAGTTTCCGGAATCCCGGTTTTACCAGAAGGTACCCAATTTTCCTTGAGAAAGAGGCTGAGATTTCTTCGCGTAGGATATCGGTGATCAGTTTGGCAACTGCCTCACTGGTTTTGATAAAAACATTACCCGTAAATCCATCAGCGACGACGACATCCACATGCCCCTCATAAGCCTCTTTTGGTTCAATATTCCCGATAAAATTGAGGCCACTTTTTTCCAGTATGGGAAATGCATCTTTGACCAGTTGATTCCCTTTTCCAGCCTCTTCACCATTTGATAACAACCCAACCCGTGGATTGTTAATCCCCAACACTTTTTCTGCGTAAACACTGCCCATCACAGCAAATTCAACCAGGAATTCAGGACGGCAATCGGCATTCGCTCCAGTATCCAGAAAGACAAACCGTCCGTTTTTAGTTGGGATGGGGGTGGTCAGGGCGGGACGAGATATTCCTGGTAAACGTTTTAGAGTCTGCACGGCTGAAAAAAAAGCTGCACCGGTATTTCCAGCGGTAACAAAAGCCTGAGCGCCACCATTTTTTACAATACCCATGCCAATTGCCATGGAATTGTTCGGTTTCTTCATCGCACTTGCAACCGCTTTATCACCCATCTCAAGCACATCGGGTGCATGATGGATTGTTATGGGCAAATTATTGACATTCAGGGTCTTCAGTTTCGTTTCAATCAGGCCCTGGTTTCCGGTTAGGATAATTTCTTCTTTTAATAATTCTGCAGCATCAACGGCCGCCTGAAGTTCAGGATCGGGATAACTATCACTCCCCATTGCATCAAGCACAATCGGCATTTCTTTCTCTCCTTTACCCGATGAAGTCGTAATTCTCTTCCAATGTATTATAAACCAATATCAATCTAAACATTTTCCCAGGGAGGCTTTGAGAATGAACCACATGGGTTTCATATTAGATATAACTTTCCACTTCCCTGTTGGGCAATTCCTTACTCAGGCTTTCAGCCATTTAACCCATCACCGGGGAGAGTAATCGATCGTCATGACCGGATTGGTGCATCCACTACCAACTTTAGATATCTTGTTATTCTTCGCTCAACAGAGCGGGCGGTAAGGCAAATGGAACAGTTTTCTTCTTGACAATGGATTAGAGCCGGATATAATATCTCTGAAAATGCGCTGGTGCTGGAACTGGCAGACAGGCATGGTTGAGGGCCATGTGCCGAAAGGCGTGGGGGTTCGATTCCCCCCCAGCGCACTTTCCTTTTTTAATAACTAACGATATTTTTAGTTATTCCGTTGCACAATATAATTTGCCAGATCTTCAAGCGCCTGGCGATATTGACCACCGGGTTGCTTTTCTAAATAACTGAGACTACGATCGACAGATTGTTTGGCTTCATGAATTGATAATTGTATGGCATCACTCCGCCTAACAGATTCAACCAGATGGTTTGTAACTTGTTCATCGATTGACCACGTTTCGCTGTTCAATTTTTTTACATCAGTATCATTGGCGTGGGTTTCACAATAGTAAATCGTAGGCAAGGTTATCAACCCCTGGCGGAGATCATTGCCAACCGGTTTTCCAAGTGTTGCCTGCTCGGATGTGAAATCGAGTACATCATCCATGATTTGAAAAGCCATTCCTATCTCGTAACCAAACCGGCGCATATCCTCAATAATATCCTCCGCGACCGGGCTGATCATAGCCGCAGTTGCGGCAGTCGTTTCGAATAATGAAGCCGTCTTGGCATAGATGCGACGATAATAACTATCGCGATTGATTCTGCAGCGATTTTCGAATAACTGGTTGATTTCTCCGTTCACAATGACTGTTAATGTTTTTGCAAATAACTTCATCAGGGGAATGGAGTTTGATTCAGCCGCAAGGCGTGCCGCACACGCAAAAAGAAAATCTCCAGTAAGAACTGTGGCGCCGGGAGTCCATTGTGAATTAAGCGTTGGGCTTCCCCTGCGTAAAAGTGACCCGTCGATCAGATCATCGTGAACCAGAGTGGCTGTATGGAGCATTTCTATCGAAGCGCCGAGCGTTACCAATAAATCATGAGGAGCCCCTAACATTTTTCCGACCAGAAATGTTAAAGTTGGTCGAACACGTTTGCCGCCTGCTGATAGCAACAGTTCCAATGCGGCGTGTAAATCTTTATGATAACCATCTGCCTGGGAAAGGATTAATCTTTCCACCGAGCGGATATCTTCTTGTAGAGGATTGGAAAATGAAGCGGAATTGGTCACGAAGAGTTTCTCCAGGCAAATAAATATTCAGCATTATCTGATGTCATACTTGCAATTGTATTAATCTCTCGATTGCATAAATCGGCAACTTTTTTGGCAATGGTTGTAACATAAGCAGGTTCATTACGGTGTCCACGGAATGGGTGAGGGGTCAGGAATGGAGCATCTGTTTCAAGTAACATTTTTTCTGGACCTATTGCAGCAACAGTTTCCTGCCGGTTAACAGCATTGAGATATGTTACAGGACCACTGATGCCCAGGAAAAAATGATGCCGGAACGCTTCTGCAGCATCATCCCGGTTCCCTTCAAAAGAATGTAACACACCAGCCCGATTCGCCAGTTGTGAACCAGATCGTTCCAGGTCTTCCTGCCAGGCTGCCAGCATTGGCCATAAATCATGAAAGGCTTGCCGACTATGCAAAATAACGGGCTTTTGAAATTCGGCAGCAATTTCTAACTGCTCCCTGAATACCTCCATCTGGATCGGACGTGGAGTCCGGTCACGATAGTAGTCCAGACCGATTTCCCCAACTGCCAGTACCTTGGGGTGTCGACAAAGATCCCGAAGCCCATGTTGTGTCTCTTTATCCCATATGGAAATATCATTGGGATGTATTCCGACGGATGCATAAATACCAGGGTTTTTTTCTGCCAATCTTATCGCCTGTTGGCTTGTCTCCAGATTGGTTCCTGGTATTAAAATTCTTGTCAGGCCAGCTTCCCAGGCACGTTCTATAACTTCTGGCAGATCACTCTGAAAAGTTTTAAAGTTCAGATGACAATGTGTGTCGGTGAACACAAAACATCATTCCAATCCTGCAGTCTTCAGGCCATCCTCAAGAATAGCCTGGACCCGATCTTTTTGCGTGGTCTCACAATAAACGCGCATGATCGCCTCAGTTCCAGAAAAGCGGATCAACATCCAGCCGCCATCATCCAGCAAGAATTTGTATCCATCCAGAGAATTCAACCCGATAACTTTCAAACCACCAATTGAATCTGGTTTCGCTGAAAGAATTTGTTTTTCACGATCTGCCCGATCTCCTGTAAAGGATCGGTCAACTCGATCATAATAATGGGGTCCAACTATACTGAAAAGCAAGTCAATTAACTCTGTGGGTTTCCTTTTCAGACGGACCATCATGTCCAGTAGATAAAGCCCTGCAAGGATACCATCTCTTTCCGGAACATTGCCTCGAAAAGCATAACCACCTGATTCCTCTCCCCCAATTAATGCATCAGTTTCCAGCATTTTAGGGGCTACATATTTAAAACCAACACCAGTTTCGTATACTGGAACTTTGTATATCTCACCAAGTTTGTTGAGCATGCTGGTTGTTGATAAGGTTTTTACGATTGGTCCGCGCTCTCCACATACTTCCAATTTGTAGTACGCCAAAAGTGCATAAACCTGTAATTGGTTAATGAAATTCCCCTTTTCGTCACCCACACCTAAGCGGTCAGCATCTCCATCAGTAATGATTAAGACATCGGCTTTGTTTTCAACAGTTTTTTCCAGCCCGACGTTAATATTCGGGGGAATTGGTTCTGGACGCTTCATTTCCGGAAATATGGGATTACGCTCATTATGAATCTCGATGATTTGTGTATTCCCACCGCTGAGTAAACGAGTAAACCAACCAGCTCCATTACCCCACATGGTGTCCACCATTATCTTTAAACCGGCTTTACGCAGGGGATCAAGGTCTATTAAACCTTTGAGGTGTTCTATATATGCCGGCGCCGCGTCAAATCGAACAAGGGTGGAATTTTGCTCTGCTTTGGTTGCATCCGTGCGTTTAATCGCGGAATCATCATCAGGGATAAGTGCCTCAATTTCCAGTAAACCATCCGGATCAATAGCACCCCCGTGTTCATCTCTCACTTTAAATCCATTATCCGTTGCCGGGTTATGAGATGCAGTAATGTTAATGGCTCCCACTGCCTTTTTATTGATTACCGAAAAAGCAATCACCGGAGTGGGGGTGGGTCCATCGGTCAGGTAGACTTTCAGATTATTTCCAACCAATACCTCTGCTGCAGCAAGGGCAAAATTTTCGGAACCAAAACGCATATCATAACCGATTACAACCCATCCATTTTTTCCGTGTTTATTAAGGTAGGTTGCAAAACCCTGCGAACAGCGGCGTACATTGGCAAATGTGTAATCTTCTGCGATATACCCCCGCCATCCGTCAGTACCAAAATGGATCTTATGTGCCATAAAGCCTCTACAAGGGAAGTTGAATATCAGCTAGATTATATCAGGTGATCATTGAAACCGGATAATTTTATTGTGTGGAATCGATATGCTATAATCAATAGCTGTGTGCTGAATTAAGGATAATCTTATGATACCGAACAAGAATGTTTATCTGGATTATGCGGCTACAACCCCCGTCGATCCTAGAGTGATTGCAAAGATGCTGCCGTACTTCTCAGAAGTATTTGGCAACCCATCTTCGGTGCATTTTTATGGGCAGCAGGCAGAAGCAGCTCTTGAACACGCACGTAAAATTATCGCTGATGCAATCCAAGCCCGGCAGGATGAAATCATTTTTACAGGTTGTGGAACTGAAAGTGATAATTTGGCAGTACGTGGTGTTGCGCTGGCGCGACGTAAAGAGCAGGGAACATCCCAGATTTTGATCAGCCCTGTGGAGCATTACGCGGTATCGCATACAGCTAATCAATTAGCAGACGAATTCGGATTTAAAGTGGATTATTTGCCTGTGGACAAATATGGTCGGGTTGACCCGGCGGATGTGGAAGCATATTTACAACCAAATACTGCCCTGGTTTCAGTTGTATATGCAAACAACGAAATAGGGTCAATAAACCCAATTTCTGAGATTGGCAAAGTTTGCCGGAAGCATAATGTTCCTTTCCACACCGATGCAGTACAGGGTGCAGCTTATTTGCTAATGAATGTGACAAGAGACCAGGTGGATTTATTATCCATTTGTGGTCATAAATTATATGGCCCAAAAGGCGTAGGCGCGCTGTATGTTCGTCATGGGCAGACTATACATCCCGTGCAAACCGGTGGGAAGCAGGAAATCGGTATAAGAGCCGGTACTCACAATGTACCCAACATTGTCGGGATGGCAGAAGCTTTACTACTCGCTCAGGTGGAATTGAGCGAACGAACGCGCAAACTCACCGAAATACGCGATTATCTGATCAAGAATGTTCTTGAAAAAATACCAGAATGTCATCTAACCGGGCACCCTTCGATCAGATTACCAAACCATGCCAGTTTTGTTTTTGGGGGAGTTGATGGAAACCATTTATTAATGATGCTGGATATGGCAGGATTTTCGTGTTCATCCGGATCTGCGTGTAAGTCTGGTTCACCAAAACCTTCTGATATCCTTTTGGCAATAGGGATTCCGCTAAATTGGGCTCTGGGGTCTTTACGGGTTACGTTGGGTTTAGACACAACGATGGAGCAAATTGATAGTTTTCTCCAGGTTCTTCCAAAACTTGTTGAAAAAGCGAAGAAATAGCCTCAGTGGGTAGTTAACATGAACAGCAAGCTGCCCAGGGTCTTGGTGGCGATGAGTGGAGGAGTGGATAGTTCTGTCGCCGCAACATTACTCACCCACGCAGGCTATGAAGTTGTGGGCGCTATGTTACGTTTATGGAGTGCTGCTACAGAGGGAAATGATAACCGGTGTTGCCCCCCTGAAGCCGTAGCGTCTGCCCGGCAGGTTGCGTCAGAGATAAAAATCCCGTTTTATGTAATTGATGCTCAAGACGAATTTTACAGGCAGGTTATCCAAGATTTTATCCAATGTCATACAAGAGGGCTTACCCCCAATCCTTGCGTTCTCTGCAACCGGGTGCTACGTTGGGGTTTTCTCTTACAGCAAGCTCAGCAAATGAAAATTGATTTTATCGCAACTGGTCATTACGCAAAAGTTGTCAGTTTGAATAATCAAAAATATGAACTTCATCGAGGTGTTGATCAAGAAAAAGACCAATCATATGTTTTAAGCATGCTAAATCAGGATCAACTGGCCCACACCATATTTCCTCTGGGAGGGATGCATAAAAAAGAAGTTCGTGAGTTAGCGCGACAGTGTTCATTGCATGTGGCTGACCGGCCTGATAGCCAGGATTTATGTTTTCTGGGTGACAAGGATTTTCGTGGATTCCTCGAGCGGTATGCTTCACAATTATTACAACCGGGATCGATTATTGATTTGAATGGTCAGAAAATGGGAGAACATCAAGGACTTGTTTTTTTTACGATCGGTCAACGGAAAGGGTTACGGATCTCACACGGTAAACCATTGTATGTCATAAAAAAAGATCTTGTGGACAATAATCTGATCGTTGGTACGATGGAGCAATTAGGACAAACTGAACTGGTAGCCGATCAGGTAAATTGGATCTCAGGTGCGGTACCTGAACGGGAATTTCGAGCGCAGGTAAAAATTCGCTATAAAGCAGAATTCGCCTGGGCTATGATTTTTCCAATGCCAGATGAGAAATTCAAAGCTATATTTGATCAACCCTTAAGGGATATTACGCCAGGCCAGTATGCAGTTTTGTATTCTGGCGATTCTGTCATCGGGGGTGGAGTAATTCTATAGGAACTTAAGGAGGTGAGCTGAACATGCCGGCATTATTTCTGGGTTTCTTAATTTCCAGTCTTTTTGGAGCTTTGTTCCACCTGTGGAAAGATGGCGGGCCAGGTAGATTGCTCTTGTATTTAATATTGAGCTGGATGGGATTTGGAGCCGGGCATTTTTTGGGTGGCTTGATTGATTTTTCTTTTTTAGCGTATGGAGAACTAAACCTGGGTGCAGCTTTAACCGGTGGTGTCCTGTTTTTGGGCGTCGGCTATTGGTTGAGTCTGGTAAAGCCTCTTCCAGGTAATAAATAAAAGACAAGGGTGTGTCATTATAAATAGCACACCCTGTCATTTAGGGCGACAGTAAGATTATTTTACCAGAGAAACGTTGGCAGCCTGCAGACCTTTCGGCCCTTGCTCGATAGTAAATTCCACCTGCTGCCCTTCTTCGAGGTTGCGGAATCCGTCTGCTGAAATGGCAGAATAATGAACAAAAACATCTGCCCCATCTGGTCGGGAAAGAAACCCGTAACCTTTTGCGGTGTTGAACCATTTGACTGTTCCGGTGACGCGCTCGCTCATTTCTACTCTACTCCTTTGATATGAATGAAAAAAGGTTGACGATATTGGCAAACGTGGACCTCAAGTAAATCGAATTCGTTACTCCGGGGATAAACGACAACAGCCGACCGGCGTCGAATTGACGCAACCGATCGGCTATATTCGAGAGTACTTTGCACCACAACTGCCATAGAACGAATTTCTAATGATATTCTAATATAAAAACCTGATATTTGTCAATTGTTTTTCGTTACAAATATTGCATAATTCTCTTAATGGATTTTGTTTTGCTTCTGGTGAGTCAATTGACCATTTGATATTGAGCTGAGAATGAGATATGAAGCGTTTTGATCACTTTGGGTTCCTGGCACCATTCTATGATAAATTCTTCAAGGGGGATAGAAATGATCAATTAGTCAGGTTGTTGGATTTATCCCCAGGTGTCACAGTTTTAGATGCCGCGGGCGGAACAGGCAGGGTGTCTTATGGTCTGGAATACAAATCTGGCCGTCTGATCGTTGCAGATATTTCCTTCCCGATGTTGAAACAGGCCAAACCCAAACCGGGTCTTCTTCCGGTAAACTCTCCTCTGGAAGTGCTCCCTTTTAAAAAAGAGTCTTTTGATACGATTATCCTTGTAGATGCATTTCATCACCTGGTTAACACACAGGTTGTGTTGGTGGAACTGTGGAGAGTCCTGAAAGCAGGTGGAAAACTGGTTGTGGAGGAACCCGATATTGAGAAATTTAGCATAAAATTGGTTGCTCTTGGAGAGAAGCTTTTATTAATGAAAAGTCATTTTTATAATTCAAGCGAGATATCTGATATGTTTAAAAAAATATCTTATGGTGTTCAGGTTTACAAAAAAGACATCCGGATATGGGTGGTTGCCAGGAAGAACAAGAAATAGATATCATTATTCAAGGATACTTTTTGTAAGGTTAATGTTTACCAGTTGTAAGGAGACTTAATTGAACGAATATACCATCCCGATCTTGATGAAAAAAATGCCAGATGCTTTCCAACCAGATAGGGCAGTGGGTATTGATGCTATTATTCTGTTCAATATTACAGGAAATGATCATAGTGAATGGACAGTAATTATCAAAGACCAGATTTGTTCTGTTACTAAAGGGATTGTCGCAAATCCGCAACTTACTTTGACTGCAGATTCGAAAGATTGTCTGGATATTTTTACAGGGAGAATAGAAGGAACCAGGGCGTTTATGCAAGGAAAACTAAAACTGGCCGGAGACATTGCACTGGCTATGAAATTATTGGGTTTATTTAAGATCTGATATTGGATTCGAGTTGTAGTAAAACCAATTAAATCTGCATACAGAATATCAAAACATCCCCCAATCAGATCCAAGCCCTTCTTCCATCATTGAGAAGTCCCAGGGTTCCAGGCCGAAGTCCATTGATGTTGGCCGGTTCAGGATTTTTTCGGCTTTTTGACGGGTATTTTCTAACATGGAAGGTCCGTATGGACAATAAGGCGTTGTCAGGATCATTTTTACCTGGGCACTATTTTCTTCTATCTTTACATTGCGGATCAAACCAAGCTGGATCACACTCAAGCCCAGCTCGGGGTCGACAATTTCTTTAAGACCGTCGCGAAGTGCCTGGCACAATTCAGGGTAGGTTGATTCTGCATCCCAGATCACCTGATTATTTTTATTTTCATCGGTCATGCAGGTTTCTCCGCTGCATCCAGCGCCGACAAGACATAAGTGCACTGGGATTCACCATCCAAAAGACACCTCAGCCGTTCAACCGGGACAGCCAGTATGTTCGCGATCAATGTCTGATCCATTATGCAGATTTCAGGATGAGATTGCCCGATGTGATAATAAGGACAGCTGATTTCATGAATAAAAAATTGGTCGTCTTTCTTCTCCCAATCGACGATAAATCCTTCTTTGGTCAGGGCTTCTATAGCGATTTCAATTCTTTGTTCCATCGGCAAGGATTTTGCTCGTTGGGTATAGCTGGCAGCCAGATTTGAGCCCATTTGACTGAACAACATTGTGGTTGTCTGGTCTGGCAGTTTTGATTTTATCAAGTCGATCAGGCGGTTGGTAAAGCGAAGATAATTGGTGGGAAAACGCTCCACCCCGTTTTCAGTTAATATGTATACCAGCCGAGGGCGTCCAACCCCGTGCCTTTCCTCTTCTGTTGTAACCAATCCATCTACTTGCAGACTGTTCAGGTGGTGTCGCACAGAAATTGAGTTGATCCCCACCGCCTGGGCCAATTCATTTATTGTTGACCGTGGGTATGTTAACAAAGTTAGTAGAATTTGGTCACGCGTACTCTTCATGTTTTGTACCTAGTCGATCAGTTTTGACCCAGCAACAATTAACAGTGTAGCATATTGCTGATAAAAATGTCAATATAATAGATTTTTATGTTAAATATTGCATTTGTCAAGCGGATTATTAATATTATTATTAATATTATATAAAATAAACTGAGCATAAATTCAATGTGATATAATCGCCATGAAATAAACCTTATGCTAGAATTCTATAACACTTTTAAAATTGATGTTGTGGTGATACACTAATCTCCGTATTTCATGCAAAGGAGTTGTTGGGAAATGTCTGAACTGGTTATTCGTGATCTGCATGTCAGTATTGAAGGTAAAGAAATACTGAAAGGATTCTGCCTAACAATAAGCACAGGTAAAGTGCATGCAATAATGGGACCGAATGGGACAGGGAAATCTACTCTGGCATATACCTTAATGGGTCATCCTGCGTATCAGGTAACATCCGGTGAAGTCATCTTTAAGGGTCAAAATCTGTTGGATTTAAAACCGGATGAACGTTCCCGCATGGGAATATTCCTGGCTTTTCAATATCCAACTACAATACCTGGCGTATCGCTGGCAAACTTCTTGAGGACTGCTCTTAACTCCCGACGCAAGGCCCTGAATCCTTTGGATAAAGGGATGCCGATTCCCGAATTCCGTAAAATGCTAAAAGCGAAAATGGAATTATTAAGAATAGATAATTCATTTGCCTCTCGGTACTTGAATGAAGGCTTCTCAGGAGGAGAGAAAAAACGGGCAGAAGTGCTGCAACTGGCGACATTGGATACCGAAATTGCCATCCTCGATGAAACTGATTCTGGTTTGGATATTGACGCTCTGCGTATTGTTTCTGAGGGGGTCAATGCGTTACGAGGACCCGACCTGGGGATTCTGGTTATCACCCATTATCAACGAATTTTAAACTATATCAAACCCGACTTTGTTCATGTGATGTTGGACGGTAGGATAGTCGAATCTGGAGGCCCTGAATTGGCGCTAAAT
>Ga0315273_10008306_pt1 | contig 13074 bp, 8 predicted proteins | sample YL17G02_0_MG_FD_205753 | JGI IMG/M metagenome (GOLD analysis project Ga0315273, IMG submission 205753) | Sediment microbial communities from Yellowstone Lake, YNP, Wyoming, USA - YL17G02_0 | ecosystem: Environmental > Aquatic > Freshwater > Lake > Sediment | place: USA: Wyoming | collected...
ACAGAAGAAAAACTTGTTGAGGTTTTCCCCCTGGCACGGCCACCCTGGCACAGCAGCGGGCCACGGCGGGCGTAGCCCAGCCAGGGGCGTGCCGTGGCCTGACGGCAAGCCGTGCCGTGGCCGGCGGTTTTTCCCTCTCCTAGCATCTCCCCCATGGGGCGGCGGGTTTTCAACGCAGAGGTCGCAGAGCCCGCAGAGAACGACAGGAATTTGGGAACGGCAAACCCCGAGCGAATGGGGCGAGGCGGCAAACGACAATGACCAAGGCGAGATGTCGTGCGAGCCGTCCCGCCGGGACGGTCAGGCGTGATCGGCCGTGGCACGTGCCATGCTGGGGAACATGACCCGCCGCTGCCGCGGCGGGCTCGAACGGCGCGCACGCGGCACGTGCAGCGCGGGGAGAATGAGGCACGCTTTCGCCCCGAAGGGGTCCAACAACAACAGGGACAAGCGAAAGCATGGCACCCGGCGCGGCGGGTTCAGCGGCGGCGGAGGAGCCAGTCGGCCGACAGGAGCGCAACCACCAGCGCCAAAAACACCCGGCCGGAGGTGAGGGGCCAGCGGCGCTCGACGGGCTCGAAGACCTGCATCTCGGCCTGGGCAAGTTCCTTGAAAAGGTCGCCGAGATTCTCAATCGTGCGGAAGGTGCCGCCGCCCGCCTCGGCGGTCCGGCGCAGCGCATCGTGGTCCGCCAGGAGCGTCGTCATTTCGAGATCCTGCTGGAGGACGACGAACTCGGTTTGGGCGGTTTTCTTGTTGCCGGCGACCGTTGCCTCGGCCTCGAGGCGGTAGGCGCCCGGATGGGCGGCGAGGAGGTCGGCGTGCCATACGCCTTCCGACTTCGCCCTTTGGGCTTCGCCGGACAAGTCGCCAAGGCTTCCGCCTTCGCCGAGGCTAGGGCGGACAAGACGGCGTACAGGTTCGCCGGGGCCGGCGGCGACGAGGGCGACGTCGCGGACCAAGCCGTCGGGGGCGGTCAGGCGAAGTCGCGGCACATCGTCTGCGGCGCGGGCATAGACGGTCGCGCGGACGGCGGGGGCGTGGTCGGGATCGGCGAGATGGTAGCGGAGACGGTCGGTGAGGACCGCGAGGTCGGCGCGTCCGGGGGCGGCGTCGTCGCGCCGGGCGGCCCAGAGGACGAGGCCGCGCCAGAAACGGGCGTGGCGATCGGGACCCTGGGGGTCGGAGGCCGACAGGACCCAGAGCCAGGTGGAGTCGGCGGTGAAGGCGGCGGTGCGTGCCGAACCCGTGTCGCGGACGGCCAGGAGCGCGTGTCCTTCGGGCGCAGCGGCGAGGAGGACGGCGCCCGGCTGGAGGGGACCGACGGCGTTGGCGCCTGAGAGGGGCGGAAGTTTGTCAAAGGCATCCCCGGGCACGGAGTCCCCGGGATTCGCTTCGCTCATCCCGGGGCTTTCGGCGTCGAGGTGGAGGATGAAGTGGCGGCGGCCGGCGGGGGTCGGGACGAATCGCAAGGGAGCCGTCACGCGGGCGTCGCTCGGACGGAGGACGAAGGGCAAAAGGTCGGCGACGGGAGTTTTGTCCCATCCGCCCGCGCCGAAGGCCAGCGAGCCGCCGAGGGCCACCAGGGCGAGGCGGCCCGCGCGGACGCGTTCGGACAAGCGCGCGAGCGTCGCCGTGGGAACGGCGGCGGGCGATAAGTCGCCGAGGACGACAACCTCGAAGCGGTCGAGGTCGTCGGGGTTGGGTGCGGCGGCTTCGGCGCCGGGCCCGACGAGGATGCGGCGCTCGAGGTCGATTTCGTCGGCCTCGGCGAGGGCGCGGGCGAGGAACTTTCCTTCCGGCCGGAGTGCCCCGTCGAGATAGAGGACGCGGATGCCGCCTTCCTCGACGCGCAGCAGGGTGGCGGCGGAATTGTTTTCGGCGACGAGTTCGCCTTCGACCGTCTCGGCCTCGAGGTCGAGACGCACGAGGCCGGGGTCGGCGAGGGTGGGGGTAAAGACGACCTCGCGTGCGGCGCTCTGGTTGTCGGGGGTGAAGTCCTGGCGGGCGATTTCGCGGCCGTCGGCCTTCAGGACGAGGCGGACGGGCCGGCCTTTCATGCCGAGGGCCGAGACGGCGGCGCGGACTTCCGGCCGGTTGCCGACGAAGACTCGCTGGGGGCACCGCAGGTCGCGGACGGCGACGTCGCGGACGCGGTCGGAAGGTTCAGGGGATCCGACGGCGACGGCGTGGACGCGCGTGCCGCGCTCGAGCAATCGGGCGGCGGCGGATTCGGGCGAGCCGTGTGCGGCCCGGTTGGCGGCGCCATCGCCGACGAGGACGACGGCCAAGAGCGCGGGCGTGGCGCGGTCGGCTAAATCAGCGAGGGCTTCGCCGGGGTCGGTGCGCGGGTCAACGGGGTCGGGGGCGAAGTTGGCGGCGGGGCGGAGGCGGGCGCCGAAGGCGTACGAGCGGACGACGGCGCGGCGCGCGAGGTCGGCGCAGGGTTGGGCGGCATCGAGGAAGGCGCGGCGAAGGGTGGAGGCGCGGGAGAGAGCATCCCCGGGATTCGTGTCCCCGGGATTCGCTTCGCTCATCCCGGGGCTTTGGGCGGCGGCGTCGCGGATGGTCATGCTGCGGGAGGCGTCGAGGAGGAAGGCGACCTGGCCGAAGACGGCGCGGCGACTTTCCCAGACCATCTCGGGGCGAAAAAGGAGGAGGAGGACGGCGGCGACGACGGCGGCGCGGAGGACGAGGAGGACCTTTTGCCTCCGAGGCGAGACCTGGGACCGGCGGCGCCAGAGAATGAGGCCCACGAGGGCGACGAAGCCGGCCGCGACCAGGGCGCACCAGAAGAGCGGCAGAACCGGGCGGACGGCGAGATGGACGGCCAGGGGCGTCAAGGCGCAGGATCTCCCGGCTCCCGACGGGTCGGGGCTCTGCTTCTAGAATCGCCCTTGAGGCGGGGCGCGCTTGAAGAAAAGCGCGGGGGAACGTATACTCGACGACCACGGCGAATATCGAATGTCCAACAAGGAACCGCAGAAGTAAGAAGTAAACAAACACAGCAAGGCACAAGAAGAGACCGGCGCGGAGCGAAAAGGCGTGAAGGACCTGGCCCAGCGGGCGTGCGAGGTGATGGCGGGGTCGGGCGTCGCCTATGGCGACGTCCGGGTGCGCGAGGACCGCAAGGAGACGATTGCCGTCAAGAACGGCCGGCCGGAACAGGTGACGGCGGACCGGTCGGCGGGGTTCGGGGTGCGGGTGCTGGTGGACGGGGCGTGGGGATTTTTTGCGTCGCATCGCCTGGAGCGCGAGGCGGTCGAGGCGGTGGTGGGCGAGGCGGTGGAGATCGCGCGGGCGAGCGCGCGGCTGCGGGGCGAGGCGGTGCATCTGGCGCCGGTCTCGCCGGCGCGGGCGCGGTACGAGACGCCGACGGCGAAGGACCCGTTCGCGGTGCCGCTGGAAGAAAAGTTGGCGCTCCTCACGGGGGCGTCGCGGGCGATGAAGGGGCCGAACGTCAAGTTGGCGGAGGCGTTCAGCGCGGCATACGAGATGCGGCAATGCTTCGCATCGACCGAAGGGGCGCGGATCGAGCAGCGGATCGTGCAGACGGGCGGCGGGATTGCGGCGACGGCCATCGGAGGGGGGGACCTTCAGGTCCGCTCGTATCCGAACAGTTTCCGCGGGAACTTTGCGACCGGCGGATGGGAATATGTCGAGGCGATGAACCTGGCGGGGGAGGCCCCGCGCGTGGCCGAGGAGGCGGAGGCGCTGCTGGCGGCCCCGCCCTGCCCCGAGGGGAAGCGGACGATCATCCTGGACGGCGGGCAATTGGCGCTCCAGGTGCACGAATCGTGCGGGCATCCGGTGGAACTCGACCGCGTGCTGGGGATGGAACTTTCGTACGCGGGCGACTCGTTTCTGACGACGGAGAAACTGGGGACGTTCCGGTACGGGTCGGAGCAAGTGACCATCGCGGCGGACGCGACCGTGCCGGGTGGCCTGGGGACGTTCGGGTTCGACGACGAGGGCGTGCCGGCCCAGCGGACGCCGATCGTCGAGGCGGGCACTTTCGTCGGATACCTCACGAGCCGGGAGACGGCCCCGGCGATCGGGCGGACGTCGAGCGGGGCGATGCGGGCAAGCGGTTGGAACCGGATTCCGCTGGTGCGGATGACGAACGTGAACCTGGAGCCGGGCGCGGCGGGGCGGCTGGAGGACCTCGTCGCGGACACGGACGACGGCCTGCTGATGATGACGAACCGGTCGTGGTCGATCGACCAGAAGCGGCTGAACTTTCAGTTCGGCGTCGAGATGTGCCGGGAGATTCGGGGCGGGCGGCTGGGGCAGATGTATAAGAACGCGAATTACACGGGCCTGACGCCCGAGTTTTGGGCCTCGTGCGACGCGGTGTGCTCAGCCGGCGCGTGGCGGCTCTGGGGGACGCCGAACTGCGGCAAAGGCGAACCGGGCCAGACGGCGCGCGTGGGCCACGGGGTGTCGCCGGCGCGGTTCCGCGGCGTGCGGGTGGGGGTGAAGGCATGAGGCCCGACCAACGCGAAACGCGGCTGCTGGAGACGGCGGAGCGGCTGGTGCGGTCGAGTCCGGCGGACGAGACGGAAGTGCTCCTGGCCGAGGGGCGGGCGATGTTGACGCGGTTCAGCGCGAACCGGATCCACCAGAACGTCGGGGCGGAAGAGGCGTGGGCGGTGGTGCGGGTCGTCGCGGGGAAGCGGATCGGGGTGGCGACGGCGTCGAGCCTGCGGGCGGAGGCGCTGGACGCGGCGCGCGAGGCGGCGCTGGCGATCGCGCGGGCGTCGGAACCGTCGGCGGATTGGCCGGGGCTTCCGGGACCGCAGCCCGCGAAGGCGGTGGATGCGTGGGACGAGGCGACGGCGGAGGCGACGGCGGACCGGCGGGCGGACCTGGCGGGGGCGATCATCGCATCGGCGCGGGCGAAGCGATGCGAGGCGGCGGGGGCGGTCCGGACGGACGACGGGTCGCTCGTGGTGGTGAACTCGCGAGGCGTCGCGGCGGCGGGGAGCCAGACGCAGGCGACGGTCCACGCGGTGGCGACGCGCGAGGACGGGGCGGGCTACGCGGAGGGCGTCTCGACGCGGATCGGGGAGGTGGACGCGGGCGAGATCGGCCGGCGCGCGGCGCTGAAGGCGGTCAGGAGCCGGCAGCCGAGGGCCGTCGAGCCGGGACGATACGACGTGGTGCTGGAGCCGGCGGCGGTGGCGGAGTGGCTCGAGTACCTGGCATGGATGGCATTCAGCGGGAAGGCGCTGGAGGAGGGTCGTAGCCCGCTCTCCGGCCGGATGGGCGAGAAGGTGACGGGCGAAGCGGTCACGATCTGGGACAATGGTCTCGACTGTCGGACGATTCCGCAGGCGTTCGATTACGAGGGAATGCCGAAACGCCGGATCACGCTCATCGAGGACGGCATGGCGAAGGCGGTGGCGACGAACTACGCGGTGGCGCGGCGGTTGGGAAAATGGCGTTCGACGGGGCACGGACTGCCGGCGACGAGCGCGGGCGAGTGCCTGCCGCTGCACTTATTTTTGAAGGGCGGACGGTCGAGCGCGCGGCGTCTGGTCGCGGAGATGAAGCGCGGCCTGGTGGTGACGCGGTTTCATTACACGAACATCCTGGACCCGATGAAGACGGTCCTGACGGGGATGACGCGGGACGGGACGTTCCTGGTGGAGGACGGCGAGATTGTGGCTCCGGTGCGGAACCTGCGGTATACGGAGAACGTGCTGGAGGCGCTGGGGCGGATGGACGGGGCGTCGCGGCGGCTCGTGCTCGTGCGCGGGCCGTACGTCGTGCCGACGGTGCGGATCCGAGGGGTGCAGTTCACGGGGACGACGGAGTTTTGAAAGGCATTGCGGATTGCCCTTCGAGAGCCTCAGGGCCCTGAGCATGGTCGAAGGGCGGATTTCGGATTGCGGATTGAACGGCGAAACGGCACAGCCTTCAACGCAGAGCACGCTGAGAACGCAGAGAGCGACGAAAATTGGGGAAAGGCGACGGCAAACGGCACGGCAGTTCAACGCAGCCCAGAGGGCCCCTTTCTTACATGGGGAGGACGCTGAGAACGACGAAAATTGGGGAAAGGGGTTAGGACGATTGGGGATTGCGGAATGCGGAGTGGGGACCCTCCTTCGGTCGCCTGGGTGACCTTCGGCGGGCAGGCTGCGGAATGCGCAGTGGACGAGGACCGGCGAAGGAGAGCGGGCGATGGCGAAAATTGCGATGATCGGGGCGGGAAGCCTGGTGTTCGCGAAGACCCTCGCGATGGACATTCTGGCGACGCCGGCCCTCCGGGGTGCGGAAATCCGCCTCATGAGCCGCACCAGACCGAAACTCGCGCAGATGGAACGGTTCGTCGAGCGCGTGATCCGCACGAACGGGTGTGAGGCGAGCGTTTGGTCCACGCTGGACCGGCGCGAGGCGCTCCAGGACGCGGACTACGTCATCGCGATGCTGCAGGTGGGCGGGCTGGAGGCGTCCCGCTCCGATTACGAGATCCCGCTGCGCTGGGGCGTGGACCAGTGCATCGGCGACACGCTCGGGCCGGGGGGCGTGATGCGGGCGCTGCGGACGATCCCGGTGATGGTCGAGGTCGTGCGCGACATGGAGGCGCTCTGCCCGGAGGCGCTCCTCTTAAACTATGTCAATCCGATGGGTGCGGTGTGCGCGGCGCTGGGGCGGTCGGCATCCGTCCAGTTCATCGGCCTGTGCCACGGCGTGCAGACGACGCTGGACCTGGTGAGCCGATACGTCGGCGTGCCGAAGTGCGAGATTGATTTCCTGGCGGCGGGGATCAACCACATGGCGTGGTTCCTTCGCTTAAGGGACAAGCGCGACGGGCGGGACCTCAATCCGATTTTGCGCGAACAGATCGAGAAGCCCGCCTATTACGTGAACGAGAAGGTGCGTTGCGAGGTGATGCGGCACTTCGGGTACTTCATGACGGAGAGCACGGGGCACCTGTCGGAGTACCTGCCGTGGTTCCGCAGCCACAAGCGGGCCCTGGACCTTTACTGCGACCAGCCGGACTTCGGCGGGGCGTCGGGTGCGTACTACCGCTACGCCACGATGCTGAACGAAAAATACGAGGGCGTGGATTACCTGGAGGCGGAGGACCCGAAGATCCGCGGGCGGAGCGTCGAGTACTGCTCGTACATCCTCGAGGCGCACCAGACCGACGTGCCGTTCCGCTTGAACGGGAACGTGCGGAACGACGGGTACATCACGAACCTCCCCCAGGGGTGCTGCGTCGAGGTGCCGGTGTTCGTGGACGGGCGGGGATTTCATCCGGAGCGTGTGGGCGACCTGCCGGCCGGGTGCGCGGCGCTGAACCGCTCGAACGTCGCGGTGCAGGAGTTGACGGTGGAGGCGGCGCTGGCAGGGGACCCGGAGCGTGCGATGCAGGCGATTGCGGTGGACCCGCTCACCAGCGCGGTCCTGACGCTCCGGGAGGCGCGCGAGATGACAGCCGAGTTGCTGCGGGCGGAGGCCCCGTGGCTGCCGCAGTTCGAGGGCAAGCGTCTGCGGCCGGCGCCGACGATTGCGATACCGAAGGATGTCCGGCCGGTCGAGGTGCCGCTCGACCCGGCGCTGGTGATTGCGCGGCGGTTCGGCGAGTTGGCCGAGCGCAAGGTCCCCGCGAAGGGGGCGAGGAAGCCAAGACCACCCGTCAGGAAACCCGGGGCCGCACGCACCCGAAAGAAAGGCAGAAAGAAATGAAAGCCCTCGTGTTGCATGGAACCCACGACCTTCGGGTGGAGGAGCGGCCGAAGCCGAAGCCGGGCCGAGGACAGGTCCTGATGCGCGTGCGGGCGGTCGGCGTGTGCGGGTCGGACGTGCATTACTATTCCCACGGGCGTATCGGGAAGCAGGTGATCAAAGGGCCGCAGATTCCGGGCCACGAGGGCGCGGGCGAAGTGGCGGGCCTGGGCGAAGGGGTGACGGGCCTGGCGGTGGGCCAGCGTGTGGCGGTCGATCCGGCGCACTCGTGCGGACATTGCGAGTGGTGCCTGACGGGCCGGCCGAACCTGTGCCCGAAGGTGAAGTTCCTCAGCACGCCGCCGGTGGACGGCCTGATGTGCGAGTACGCGGTGCTGGAGGCGTCGCAATGCTTCCCGGTGCCGGACTCGCTCAGCCTGGCGGAGGCGGCGATGCTGGAGCCGTTCCAGGTGTCGGTGCACGCGGCGAACCTGGTGGGGATGCGCCCGGGCGAGACGGTGGCGGTGGTGGGCGCGGGCGCGATCGGCCTCGGGTGCCTCCAGGTGGCCCGCGCGGGCGGCGCGGCGCGCGTCATCGTGACGGAGGTGGTGGACTACCGGCTGGCGATTGCGAAGCGGCTGGGGGCGGACGCGACGATCCACGTCGAGAAGGAAGACCCGGCGGAGGCGATGAATCGCCTGACGGACGGGCACGGGGCGGACCTGGTGCTGGAGTGCACGAACCGGGCGGCGGGGGTGGTGCAGGCGATCCAGGTGGCGGCGATCGGGGGGCGGGTGGCGTGCGTCGGCATCGCGGAAGAGGACACGATTCCGGTGGATCCGCACGAGGCTCGGCGGAAGGAGCTGAGCCTGGTGTTCGTGAGGCGATCGCGGGGGACAATGGGCCAGGCGCTGGCGCTCGTCGCGAGCGGGCGGGCGGACATCGCGAGTTTCGTGACGCACCGGTTCGACCTGGAGCACGCGGCCGAGGGGTTCGAGTTGATGGAGAAGTACGAGGATGGGATCATCAAGGCGCTGATAGAGCCGTGAATAGAATGGCGAATGACGAAGTCCGAATGACAAATCAAACGGCAAACAGCAAATGGCAAACAACAATGACCAATACGCGGCGGAGCCGCGTCAGTGGGCATTGCAGTTTGTCGTTTGTCGTTTGATTTGTCATTCGGGTTTCGGCATTCGTCATTTTTCGGTTCGCTTCCGAGCCTGGGCGGCTGATAAAAGAGGATCCGGGCTCGCCGTTGCCCGGATCCTTCAAGGCAGGCTGCCCCCGAATAAGTCGGGGTTGACCCACAGCCTCTGGCGAAGGTTATCGTCTGAAGTCGGAAATCACTTGAGGAAAAGCGGGCGGTAGAAGCACGGCCGGGCCCGCCGTCGTCCCGGCGCGCCGGGACTATGGCGGGCAAGCAAGACCGGCCGCCGGCCACGGCACGAGCCGTAGCCGTGCCAGGGTGCCACACATGCGTTGGGTGATTCGTGGCGTGCGTCGACCGCGGTCCACGCATGCCCTCCCCCGCGCGTGGGGTCGGCACCGGGTGGCCGACGGCCTTTTTCGCTGGAACGCGCTTGGGGGGGCGGGTAGACTGGGCGAACGGCGCGTGCCTCGGGAAGGGGCAGCGCCGGTGGTTTGCGCCGACGGGGGGCGCTAAGGGAGATTGGCGGACGTGATGACCCGAGGAAACACCTGTGTCGTGGGCCTGACGTGGGGCGACGAGGCCAAGGGCAAGATCGTGGACCTCCTGGCCGGCGAGCACAACCTGGTGGTCCGGTACAACGGGGGCAACAACGCGGGGCACACCGTCGCCTTCGGCGGGGAGACGTACAAACTGCACCTCGTGCCGTCCGGCATTTTCCACGAGCAGGTCCAGTGCGTCATCGGCGGCGGCGTGGTGGTGGACCCGCAGGTGCTCTTGGAAGAAATCGAGCGGCACGAGGGGGTGGCGCCGGGCCTGCGGGAGCGCCTCAAGGTGTCGAGCCGGGCGCACACCATCTGGCCGTGGCACAAGCGGATCGAGGCCCTTTCGGAGAAGCACGAGGGGAAAGGCAAGATCGGGACGACGCTGCGGGGGATCGGCCCGGCGTACGCGGAGAAGGCGAACCGGGTGCACGCCATCCGGGCGGGCGAGTTTCTGAGGCCGGAGCACCTGGAACCGAAGGTTCGCCGGATCGTGGCGGCGAAGAACCGTCTCTTCACGGGCGTCTTCGGCGACGAGCCGCTCGACGCCGATGCCGTCTGGCGGGAATACGCGGCGTACGGCGAGGAGGTCCGCCCCCTGATTGCCGACACGACGGCCCTGCTCTTGGACGCCCTGGCGGAGGGGAAGCGGATCCTCTTCGAGGGCGCCCAGGGAACGCTGCTGGACATCGACCACGGGACGTATCCATATGTCACGAGTTCGAACGCTTCGACGGCCGGCGTCTGGCCGGGCACGGGCGTGCCGGCCCGCGCGATCGACCAGGTGCTGGGCGTCGTCAAGGCGTACACGACGCGCGTCGGCGAAGGGCCGTTCCCGACGGAACTCGTGAACGCGATCGGCGACCAGATCCGCGAGCAGGGCAACGAGTACGGGACGACGACGGGCCGGCCGAGACGGTGCGGCTGGCTGGACGCGTTCGCAATCCGGTACTCGGCGAGGCTGAACGGCCTGGACGGAATCGTCATCACGCTGCTGGACGTGCTGGGCGGATTGCCGGAACTCAAGATTTGCACGGGGTACCGCGTGGGGCGGAAGCGGCTGGAGACGTTTCCGGACGACCCGCAGGTGCTGGCGGAGGCGGAGCCGATCCTGGAGACCCTCGAGCCGTGGAAAGAGAATATCTCGGGCACGCGGTCGTTTGAGGAGTTGCCGCGGGCAGCCCGCGACTACGTGGAGCGCGTGGAGGAGTTGGTCGGCGCGCCGGTGATGATGATCAGCGTGGGCCCGGACCGGGAACAGACGATTCGGCGCGAGTGAGGGGGGCGGGCGGAAAAGCACCCCCGGTATATTCACCGGGAGGCAACGGCACCCCCCGTGTATTCACGGGGGGCTAAATGAACGGCACGCGCGCCATGGCATTATTTAGCCCGGCGTGAACACACGCCGGGGGCCGTTCACGCCGGGGCGCGACCCGTGCGCGGCACAACAGCACCCCCGGTGTATTCACCGGGGGCTAAATGAACGGCACGCGCGCCATGGCATTATTTAGCCCGGCGTGAACACACGCCGGGGGCCGTTCACGCCGGGGCGCGACCCGTGCGCGGCACAACGGCACCCCCGGTGTATTCACCGGGGGCTAAATGAACGGCGCGCGGCGCGCGGGGGGAGTCAGGCGGCAGGGAACGTGACCTGCCGCTCCCGCGGCGGGCTCACAGGGGGTTGGTGGGGGTGACGATGGCCGAGGAGGCTTATACGCCGGACGCGTTGGCCAACGTGCCGCGCGATCGCTGGCCGCGCCACATCGCCATCGTGATGGACGGGAACGGGCGATGGGCGCGTGGGCGGGGATTGCCGCGGATCGAAGGGCACCGCCGCGGGGGGCAGGCGGCCCGCCAGATCGTCGAGGAAGCGGCCCGGATGGGCCTCGGGCAACTGACGCTGTATGCGTTCTCGAGCGAGAACTGGCGGCGTCCGGCGGACGAAGTGGCGTTCCTGATGGAACAACTGCGCCGGCAACTGTCGAAGGAACGGGCGACGGTCCTGGAGAACAACGTGCGTTTCGTGGTGATCGGCCGACGGGACCGCATTCCGCCGGAGACGCTGGCCGAGATGGATCGCCTGACGGCGGACTCGGCGGGCAACACGGGCCTCGTGCTCTGCACGGCGATCAACTACGGCGGTCGGCAGGAGATCACGGACGCGGCGCGCGACCTCGCGCGGCGCGCCCGCGAGGGCGAACTCGAGCCGGACGAGATTACGGAGGAAATGCTCGCCGGCGCGCTCTACACCGCCGGGATGCCGGACCCCGACCTGGTGATCCGGACGGCCGGCCAGATGCGGGTGTCCAATTTTCTTCTGTGGCAACTTTCGTACGCGGAGTTGCACGTGACGGAGACGCTTTGGCCGGACTTCAAGGAGGCGGACCTTCACGCGGCGATGCGGGACTACGCGTCGCGCGAGCGCCGCTTCGGCGGCATCGAGCCGCAAGGCGGTCCGCCATGAACCCGACGATCACGCGAATCGCCATCGGCACGGGCTTGGTCGCGGGAGTAGCGGCGGTCCTTGTGGGCGATGTGCCAATAGACCGGCAACTGGACGCGGCCATGGCCCCCGGCTTCTGGATCCTCCTGCTGGCCACCTTGCTGATGGGAGGCCTGGAATTCGTCCGGATGCTCCGGGTCAAGGCACATCCTTGCCAACCTGCCACGGCGGTTGTCTTCATCGTGCTGATGGTGGCCGCCGTGTGGCTGGAGATCTACAGCCAACCCGGCGCCTATACCGGTAGTTGCATCCAATGCCGCGACTGGACCCAACCGCTTTATTGGCTCTCCCGCCTCGACTGGCTCCATAGCGGCGGACTCCTGCCGTACGGGGCCGTAATTGTCGGGCTCCTGCTGGCGTCGTTTGTGTCCGAGATCATCCGCGTCGAGCGGTCCGGCGGCGACATGGGCCGCGCTCTGGCGAGCGTCGGCTGGACCGTCATGGTTGTCCTGACGGTGGGACTGCTGGGCGTGTTCCTGGCCAAGATCCGGTTCCTTTCGCGCGACTCGAAGGAGGGCCTCATGTACCTGGCCCTCTTCCTGGGCACGGTCAAGGGGAGCGACGTCGGGGCGTACACGGTCGGGAGCCTGGTGGGCCGGCGGAAACTCGTGCCGGCGCTCAGCCCCGCCAAGACGGTCGAGGGGATGGCCGGCGGGCTGGCGGCGGGGATCGGGGCCGCGATCGGAATCGGCGTGGGCTGGTGCGGCTTCGCGTGGTGGCAGATGCTCATCTTCGGGTTGGCGGTGGCGACGGCCGGCGTCCTCGGGGACCTGGCGGAAAGCCTGATGAAGCGCGGTTGCGGGGTGAAAGACAGCGGCCGCGTCCCCGGCTTCGGCGGGGTGCTGGACATCCTGGACTCGATGCTGGCGGCGGGGCCGGTGGCGTACCTGTTGCTCGTGGTATTGACCGGGGAGGCCTGAGGCGGATAATGGATCTTTCCGGGCCCGCGTCCCGGCAGGCGCCCTTCCCGAGGTCGGCAACGGCATGGAACGAACCTTCCAACTCGCCAGCGGCGAGTACCGCCGCCTGGTTTTCGGTCCGCGCGACAAGCACCTCCGAATGGTGCGCGAAGCGTTCGCCGTCCGCCTGACGGCACGCGAAGGGACCCTGCACTTGGCCGGGTCGGCCGAGACGGTCCGCCAGGCCGAAACCGTCCTGGAGGAACTGGACCGGATGGCGGGGGACGGGCAGGTCGTGTCGGA
>Ga0315273_10008310_pt1 | contig 13072 bp, 11 predicted proteins | sample YL17G02_0_MG_FD_205753 | JGI IMG/M metagenome (GOLD analysis project Ga0315273, IMG submission 205753) | Sediment microbial communities from Yellowstone Lake, YNP, Wyoming, USA - YL17G02_0 | ecosystem: Environmental > Aquatic > Freshwater > Lake > Sediment | place: USA: Wyoming | collected...
GGACTCGATTTCCGCCAGTAGCTGGCCCTTGCGGACGGCGGCGCCTTCCTCGACGAGGACGCGCACGAGCCTCCCGCCACGCTCCGCCCCGACCCGCACCTCGGCGCCGGGGTACGCGACGACGCGCCCCTCGGCGGCCACTCCCGCGGCGGACGGCTTCTCCGCGACGGGCTGAGCGGTCCCCCCCGGAGACCTCGGGGCGCCGACACCCCGCGCCTGCAGGACCGTGCCCGCCACCGCGGCCAGCGCCACGAGACCGAACCCGAACGCCTTCCTCTTCGTCATCGTCCTACCGCTCCCTTCGCCCCGCCGTCCTCACGCGGCCGCCGCCTCCGCGCCGTCCCGCACCAGCCGCCCGTCCCTGATCCCCACCACGCGGTCGGCGATGCGCCGCACCTTCGGGTCGTGGGTCACGATCAGCAGCCCCTTGCGCTCGCCCTTCGCGAGATCGCGGAAGAGGTCCAGCACCTGCGCGCCCGTCGCCGTGTCGAGGTTCGCGGTCGGCTCGTCGGCCAGCAGCACCGGCGGCGACCCGGCGAGCGCCCGCGCGATCGCGACGCGCTGCTTCTGGCCCCCGGAGAGGTCCCGGGGGAGGAATCCCCGCCGGTCGCCGAGGCCGACGAGGTCGAGCGCGCGCTTCGCCTCCTCGTGCGCCTTTCTCCCCCGCACTCCGCGCACGTTGAGCGAGTACTCCACGTTTTCGAGCGCGGAGAGGGCGGGGAAGAGGTTGTACTGCTGGAAGACGAAGCCGATCGAGCGGCGGCGCACCTCCCGCAGCGCGCCCTCGTCCGAGCGGCGGACCGGCGAGCCGGCGACCGAGAGCTCGCCCGAGGTCGGCGTGAGGATGCAGCCCATGATGGAGAGGAGCGTCGTCTTGCCCGAGCCCGAGGGCCCCTCGAGGGCCACGACCTCTCCCGCCGCCACGTCCATCGTGATCCCCTTCAGGACCTCGACCCGCTGGCGGCCCTCCTCGAAGACCTTGGTGACGTTCTCGACCGCGAGCACCTTCTCCGTCATGGCGGACCTCACGTGCGGAAGACGAGGGCGGGGTCGATGCCCGCCACCCGCCGGAAGCTGAAGAGGGCCGAGCCCAGGCACATGAGGACCGTGCCCGCGAACACCACGGCGGTGAAGCCCGGGGAGATGAGGACGTTGAGGTGGATGCCGGCCATGATGGGCCGCGCGGCGAAGGAGAAGGCCGCGCCCAGGGCGAAGCCGACGACCGCCGCGATCAGGGCCTGCTCGCCCAGGATCCGGTAGATGTCGAGGTTCGACCCACCGATCGCCTTCACCGTGCCGAACTCCTTGATGTGCTCGACGGCCGAGGTGTAGAGCGTCTGCGCCACGATCACGATGCCGACCAGGATGCCGAGGAAGACGGTGACGCCCATGCTCATGCCGAGGCCGGTGGACTTCACCCAGTAGTCGCGCGAGCGCTGTGCCCACTCCTCGCGGGTGAAGACGTCGTTGTACGGCAGGCGGCGGGCGAGCTCCCTCTGGACCGCGGCGCGGTCCGCGCCCGGCGCGAGCTTGACGAGGACGTAGGTCGTGTTGCCGCGGAGCTGCTCCTGCAGCTCCTGGGCGTTGCGGTAGTCCATGAAGACGATGGGCGTCGTCGTGAACGATGCCGCCTCGTCGGTCGTGCCGGTGACGCGGAAGCGCCGGCCCTGGATCTCCCGGGTGTCGCCGACCGCGAACGGCCCGTAGCGCAGCTCCGCCGAGCGGTCCATGAGGACGCCGTAGCCGCGCTTCAGGTCGCCCGCGGAGCCGGCGGTGACGCTCCAGGGCAGGTTCCAGGGCGCGAAGTCCTCGAGGGCGTAGACGAGCGAGCCCTCGGTGGCCCCGCTCGGGAGCTGGATGTTCATGAAGGCCACGATCAGGTTGTCGGCCCGCTCGACGCCGGGCACGCTGCGCGCGCGCAGCGCCGCCGTCTCGGGGAACGTGTGCGCGAAGTCGACGTTGGGCGTGTTGCGCGAGGTGACCCAGAGGTCGGCGCTCGCGTTGCGGATGGTCACCGTCGCCTTGTCGAGGAGGCCCATGAAGAGGCCCACCTGCACGAGGACGAGGGTCACCGCGAAGGCGACGCCGGCGACGGTGATCACGAACCGGAGGCGGTCGTGGAAGAGGTTCTTGCGGGCGAGGGAGACCATGCCCTCAGGCCTTCCCGGGGTCGGCCAGCAGGCCGCGCAGGCCGTTGTCGATGACCTGGTCGACGAGGTCGCTCGCCGCGGGACCGTGCGGCCAGTGCGGCCCGGGCAGGGTGGTGAGCGCGGCCGCGACGCCGTGCACGCCCATCCACATCACCTGGGCGGCCGTCAGCGGGTCGATCGCGCGGAACCGCCCCGCCGCGATCGCGCGCTTTACCGCGTCGAGCAGGTGGCCGAAGGAAAGATCGCCCGGGTTGCCCTCCTCGAGCTTCTCCTCCTTGCCGACCGGCGTCATGAACATGAAGCGGTACTGGTTCGGGTACTGGAGGGCGAACGCGCAGTAGGCCCGGCCGAGCTGGCGGATCGCCTCGATCGGGTCGGCCGACGCCGGGGCGAGCTGCATCGCCTCGAGCAGGCGGCCGAAGTCGGCGTGGCAGAGCGCGCGGACGAGGTCGTCCTTGTCCTCGAAGTGCAGGTAGATCGTAGTGGGCGAGTACTCGATGGCCTCGGCGATCCGCCGCATCGTGACCTTCTCGTACCCCTCGGCCGCGAAGAGCTCCCGTGCCGCGTCGAGGATCTTGTGCCGGATCTCCTCTTTCTCCCGCTCGCGCCGTTCCGTGATGCCCATGTCTCGCTCCGATCGCTCTCTTTGTTAGCTTAACGACGTTAAGAATATGGGCAAAGTTCCCTGAATTGTCAACGTAAACAGCAGCATTGGTGCAAACTGCTCAAAGAGAGCCACTTATCACCCCTCGCCCTGAAGCGATCTCCTTATCGCCGGCGTCCCACGGTGGTAGGGTCGGGGCCGCATCGCCCTGGAGGTTCCCGTGAAGGCATCCACCCGCTCGGTTCTGGCCGCTCTCCTGGCCGCCGCCACCCCCCTGCCTGCCGCAGCGGCTTCGCTGAGGCCTCGCGCCCTGGAGCCCGCCGCAGTCGTCTGCCCGGCCGACGCCTCGAGCCTCGAGGCGTCGGCCGCGCGCGAAGTGCGGCGGTACGTCTACGTGCGCACCGGCCGGCTGCTGCCGATCGAGAAAGAAGCCACGGGCCCGGCCATCGTGGTCGGCCGCCGCGATCGCGCATCAGTGCGGTCCCTCGCCGATGCGGCGCTCGCCGCGCGGCTCGACACGCTCGCCCCGCAGGAGCGGCTGCTCGTGACCGTGCGCCGCCCGGGCCGCGAAGCGCTCCTCGTCACGGGCGGCGACGAGACCGGCGTGCTGTACGCGGCGTACCGCCTCGCCGAGCACCTCGGCGTCCGATTCGGCCTGCACGGCGACACGATTCCCGACGAGAAGCGGTCGCCGGCCCTGCCCGATCTCGACGAGGCCGGCCGCCCCCTCTTCTCCATCCGTGGTATCCAGCCCTTCCACGACTTCCCCGAGGGGCCGGACTGGTGGAGCCGCGACGACTACAAGGCGATCCTCGGCCAGCTCCCCAAGCTGGGGATGAACTTCTTCGGCTTGCACACCTATCCCGAGGGCCGGCCGAACGCGGAGCCCACCGTGTGGATCGGTCCGCCCGACGAGATCGGCGAGGGCGCCGAGGTGAAGGCGGCCTACGCCTCGAGCTACTTCACCACCCTGCGTGGCAACTGGGGCTACGAGGTGAAGCCCACGGGCGACTACGCCCACGGCGCGGGCTGGCTCTTCCACCGGGGCGGCTACGGCAACGACACGATGGAGGACCTCGCACCGCAGCCGTGGAACGCCGAGGACGCGCGCACGCTCTTCGCCCGTGCCGCCGACGTGCTGAAGGACGCCTTCACCTTCGCGCGACGGCTGGGGACTAAGACGGCGGCCGGGACGGAGACGCCGCTCGTGGTGCCGAAGGCGCTCGGCGAGCGGCTCGCGAAGGCGGGAAAGAAGGCGGGAAAGAAGGCGGACGACCTCGAGACGACCCGGCTCCTCTACGAGGGGATGTTCCGGCGCGTCGCGCAGTCGTACCCGCTCGACTTCTTCTGGTTCTGGACGCCCGAGGGCTGGACCTGGGACGGCGTGAAGGACGAAGAGGTGACGGCGACGGTTGAGGACCTGCGCCGCGCGCTCGCCGCGGCGGCGAAGGTGAAGGCCCCGTTCAAGCTCGCGACCTGCGGCTGGGTGCTCGGCCCGCCGCAGGACCGGACGCTCTTCGACCGAGAGCTGCCGAAGGACGTGGCGCTCTCCTGCATCAACCGCACCGTCGGCCACTCGCCGGTGGAGCGCGGCTTCGCGGCGGTGAAGGGGCGGCCCGCGTGGGCGATCCCGTGGATGGAGGACGACCCATCCCTGACCTCGCCGCAGCTCTGGGTCGGCCGCATGCGACGGGACGCGGCCGACGCGCGCCGGTATGGCGCGACCGGCCTCATCGGCATCCACTGGCGGACACGCGTCCTCGGCCCGAACGTGCAGGCCCTGGCGCAAGCGGCCTGGCGGCAGGAGTGGCCGCAGGGGCCGCAGGCCGTCGAGGGCCCGATCGGCGGGTACCCGCTCGTGCGCGCGGCCGGGGCGATCGCGGGCGCCGCAGACCCGTCCGTCTACCGCGACCAGCGCTGCGGGCTCACCGGTTATCGCCTGCGGGTGCCGAAGGGCCGCTACGCCGTCACGCTGCGCTTCGCGGAAATGGAGCGCACGCGGGCGGGGGAGCGCATCTTCGACGTCACGCTCGAGGGGACGCCCACCGCTGTCGGTGTCGATCTCGCCAAATCGCCGGGGGCCTGGACCGCGTTCGACTCCGTGGCCAGCGACGTCCCCGTGACCGACGGATGGCTGGACGTCGGCTTCGTCGACCACCACAACGTCGCCTGCCTCGCGGCCATCGAGGTGGAGGGCGGGGCGGTGAAGCGGCGCGTCAACGTGGGCGGTCCGGCCGTGGCCGGCTACGAAGCCGACCTGCCCGGTGTGCCGTTCGTGTCAACCGGCGACTTCTGGCGCGCCTGGGCCGAGGCCGAGGTCGGCCCCGAGGCCGGGCCGAAGGCCGCGGCGATCTTCGAGAAGCTCGACAGCCGGCTGCCGCAACCGGCCGCGTGGATCGAAGGGCCGGGAGGCCTCGACCCCGACGACCGGCCCTGGGTCGAGGCGAAGGCCGACTACGCATTCGTGGACGACCTCGAGGCGCTGCGGCCGCTGGTGCGCGGCCCGGCGAGCCTCGAGCGTTTCGACTACTGGCTCGAGACGTTCCGGTACATGCGTGCGATGGGCGAGCTGCGGTGCGCCTCCGCGCGCCTGCGCTCGGCGGTGGCCGCGCTGCGATCGGGCCCGACCGCGGCCGACCGTCGGCAGAAGGCCGAGGCCGCGCTCGAGCCGCTACGTGCGATGGTCCCGCTCGCCGCGCGTGTCATGGAGCACCTCTTCGGGACGGTCAGCACCCGTGGCGAGCTCGGCACCGTCGCCAACTGGCAGCAGCACGTCCTGCCGCGGGTCTTCGAGCAGCCGGCCCGTGAGATCGAGCAAGCCCTCGGCCGGGAGCTGCCGGCGGATGCGCGCCTCGGCCGGGCGTACGTCGGCCCGGAGCGGCTCGTGGTGCCGACCGACCGGACCGCGCTCGAAACCGGGGAGCCGCTACGGCTCGAGGCGATCGTGCTCGGAGCCGCGCCCGCGAAGTCGGTCCAGCTGGCGTGGCGGCCCATGGGCGCCGGCGCCTGGACGACCGTCCCGTTCGTCCCCGCGGGCCGTGGCGTCTGGCGGGTCAGCGTCCCGTCGCACGGCGGCGACTTCGAGTACGCAGTGGAGGCGTTGTCGTCGGCAGGCACGCCGCTGCGTGTCCCCGCCGCCGGCCGCGATCTCGCGCGGACCGTCGTGGTGCTCCCGCCGAGCTGAGGAGCACATCCGAAGACGAAACGGCGACCTCTCAGCTCGTCTCGTAGAGCTCCAGGCCTGGCAGGTCGCGGAAGTCGCGCGGGTTGAGGGTCCACAGGCGAGCGCCCACGGTGAGGGCGCAGGCTGCGATCGCGAGGTCGATCTCCCGGCCGCGGCCGCGGGGGAGCGAGACGTAGAGGAGCGCCGCTCGCGCGGCCTCGGCCGGACCAAACGGGAGCGCGACCGCCGCGGGGAACAGCGCTTCCTGGGCCGCGGTCTCCTCGGGCCGCCTCGGTCCTCGCAGCCACTCGTAGAGGACCAGGCACGGCAGCAGGAGACGTTCACCGCTCTCGATCGCGCGCCGCAAGGCGGGCGCCGAGCGTCGCGGCCCGCTCAGGGCGTCGATCAGCACCGAGGTGTCGAGGACGATCACCGGTGTGCTTGTCGCAGCTCGGGTCGCCGCCCGCCGGCCCGCCGCGCGCGACGGAGCTCCGTGAGCTCCCGCTCCACGTCGCGAAGCGGGCGTGAGGGAATCCCGGGCACCAGGCGATCGAAGGCCTCGAGCAGGCGCTGTCTCTCCCGCTCGCTCAGGCGTCCCGTCCGGTCGCTGAAGTCGCGGATCGCCTCGCGCACGACCTCGCTCTTCGGGATGGCGAGCCGCTCCGCCGTGGCGCGAAGGCGGGAGATCGTGTCCCCGTCGAGCGTGAACGTCACCTTGATCGTTGCCATACCAAAGCAATACTACCATACCGACGACATCCCGCCCCCCGCCACTTCGGTCAGAATGGCGCCGCACCGCTGCCACGGAGAGGACGACCATGACCTACACCCCTGCCGCCGATCGATACGAGAAGGCCTCCTTCCGCCGCTGCGGCCGCAGCGGGCTGCAATTGCCGCCCATCTCGCTCGGCCTCTGGCACAACTTCGGCGGCGTGGACGCGTTCGAGAACGGGCGCGCCATCGTGCGCCGCGCTTTCGACCGGGGCGTGACCCACCTCGACCTCGCCAACAACTACGGCCCGCCCCCCGGCTCCGCCGAGGAAGCGATGGGCCGAATCCTGGACCTCGACCTGCGGCCGCACCGCGACGAGCTCGTGATCTCCACCAAGGCCGGCTACCTCATGTGGCCAGGGCCCTACGGCGAGTGGGGCTCGCGCAAGTACCTGCTCTCGAGCCTCGACCAGAGCCTCAAGCGGATGCGCCTCGAGTACGTGGACATCTTCTACTCCCACCGCCTCGACCCCGAGACGCCCCTCGAAGAGACGATGATGGCGCTCGACCAGGTCGTGCGGCAGGGGAAAGCCCTCTACGCCGGCGTCTCGAACTATCCGGCGAATCAGACCGCGGAGGCCGCGGCGATCCTCCGGCGCCTGGGCACGCCGTGCCTCATCCACCAGCCCCGCTACTCGATGTTCGACCGCTGGATCGAGGGCGGCCTCACCGACGTGCTCGAGCGCGAGGGCATTGGCTGCATCGCCTTCTCGCCGCTCGCCCAGGGTCTCCTCTCCGACAAGTACCTCGCGGGCATCCCGAAGGGCTCGCGGGCCTCGACGGCCCACGGCTTCCTGCGCCCCGAGCACGTGACGCCGGACAAGGTCGAGCGGGCACGGAAGCTGAACGAGATCGCGAAGGCCCGCGGGCAGAGCCTGGCCCAGATGGCGCTGCTCTGGGTCCTGCGCCGTCCGGTGGTCACGTCCGCCCTCATCGGGGCGAGCAGCGTGGCCCAGCTCGACGACAACCTCGACGCGCTGGCCGCGCCCCCGCTCTCCGCCGAGGAGCTCGCGCGCATCGAAGCGGTCCTGGCGTAGGCGTGGTGCGGTAACGGAGACAACTCGCCCCGGGGCGAGTCGGGCACGTACGGCCGCCACTTCCAGCCCCGCGTGTTGAGTGCGTCGAAGGATGGAGCCGCACCCGGCGAGCTCGGCCCCGAACGGACCTCGTGCGTCCGCGCGCGCGGAGAGAATGGGGTTCAAGCGGAGGGTGCTCACGATGGAGCTCGAAGGAGGGCGAGGCGCAGGCGAGAGCAGGCACAGCAGACTGCTCTCCATGGCGGCCCGCTTGTCGGATGCCGAACTTCGCCGCCGGGTCCTCGTCCTCGCCGGGCGAGAGCGGGAGTCCACGGTCGAGCTCGTCGCTCACCTGGCCGAGCTCGACGAGCGGAAGCTCTACCCCGACGAGGGTTTCGGCTCGCTCTTCAGCTACTGCACGGGGGCGCTCCACCTCGCCGAGCACGCCGCCTACAACCGCATCGAAGCCGCCCGTACCAGTCGGCGTTTCCCCGCCATCCTCGACCTGCTGGCCGACGGCTTCCTGAACCTCAGCACGGCGCGGCTGCTCGCCCCGCACCTCCGTCCCGACAACTTCGAAGCGCTGGTGGCCCTGGCGAAGGGGAGGAGCAAGAGGGAAGTCGAGGCGCTCGTCGCGCGCTTGGCTCCGCGGCCCGACGTGGCGGCCTCGGTGCGCAAGCTCCGCGCCTCGGCGCCGCCGGCGGCGTTGCAGCCAGCCCCGGAGTCAGCCACCCAGGAGGCAGCGCCGTCTGGCCCAGCCCCCACCACCCTGCTCCCTGCAATTGGTGGCTCCCGAAGCCTCTCATCCGCCCTGGCCGGCGCGGCAGCGCCTGAGCGGGCCGTCCACCGGCCGGTGGTCACCGCGCTGGCACTGGAGCGCTACCGGGTGCAAGTCACCGTCGGCGAAGCGACGCACGAGAAGCGGCGCCGAGTCCAGGAGCTCCTCCGGCGCGAGATCCCCGATGGTGATCCCGGTGTGATCTTCGATCGAGCGATCACGCTCTTGCTCGAGGACGTAACCCGGAGGAAGCTGGCCGCGACGTCGAAGCCAAGGCTCGGCGTGGCGGCGGCGACCCGGTCGCGCCACATCCCGGCGCGCGTGAGACGCGACGTGTGGCTGCGTGACGGAGGTCGGTGCGCCTTCGTGGCCGCCAACGGCCGGCGTTGCGCCGAGCGCGCCTTCCTCGAGTTCCATCACGGCGAGCCGTATGCGATCGGCGGTGAAGCAACAACGGCGAACATCTCGCTGCGCTGCCGGCAGCACAACACGTACGAGGCGGAGTTGGTCTTCGGGTCGAACCGGGGAGCGCGCGCGGGGGGTCTCGCCCCGACACGAGGCTCCCCAGCCGGACTTCACCAGGGCGCCGCGACCGTGAACTCGCCCCGGGGCGAGTTGGACACATCCTGATGCGGGATCGGAGCTCCAGCCCCGAGGAACGACTCAGGGTCGCAAGCTCTCGACGAGGTAGAGGTCCTGGAAGTAGCGACCGTAGGTGTAGGCGTAGGCCTCACCGTCTGCCGAGAGGGCGGTCGTGCGCACGTCAATCGAACCCGTGACGTCGTCTGGCCGCACCGCCTTCCAGGGGGTCGAGCGCCCGGTTGCGATCTCCAGCCGGTCGATGTGGTAGGGCATGCCCGACCGACCGACGAACACGAAGCGACCGTCCCCGCTGGCTCGCAAGGCCCGGGTGCCGGTCGGAAGGCGCGCCGCCACCGGCTGCGGGTCGCCGCCCCGGAGCGGGTAGCGGGCGAGAGTCCCGTCGGGGCCGGCACCCATCACGCTGCCATCACGGTAGGAGCCGCGGATGGAGACGATGCCCTCCGGTGTAACCGGCCGGGGCTCGCCACCTGACGGCGCCAGCAAATACGCGCGTGAGCGCTCTCCGGTGACGGCCGCGTCAACCAGCAGCTGCCCCTCCTCGAGGAACCAAGCCGAGTCGATGGTTTCGAAGCGATGTCCTGGAAGCGCATGCGACTCGCCCGGGCCCGTGGGCGTCACGATGAGGCGCGGCGGTTCGCCGGGTGGGTCGACGAGAACCCACTTCCCATCCGGAGAGAGCGCGAGAGGCGAACCCTCACCCAACCGGACCGCGGGACCACCGCGCGTCGGTCGAACATACATCGCGGCCCCCGCGGCGCGCCCGGGTCCGTTGCCCTCGACGGCCAGAAGCTGCGCGCCGTCGGCCGTGAGATCGGCAACCCACGACCAGCTGAACACTCCGAGCTCCCGCTCGCTGTCCTCGCCCGGGGGTTTCGCTCGGACACCCATGCGCTCGAAGCCGTGATGTAGGAGCAGACGGCCGTCTCTGGAGGCGTCCTGCACGGAGATGGAAGCGAGGTCCCTGTACACCTCTTGCGGCGGCCGGGTCGGCGTCACCAGATACAGGGAACGGTCACGGAACGTGGGTCCCCCCGCAACCCACACAGCGTCGTCCGCCGCCCAAGCGAGGCCCCACATCACGGGCGGAGTCAGGAGCGTCGTCTTCCTTCCCCCCTCGTCGTACACGCAGACCCCGTTCGGCTCCATGGCCGCGACCCGGTCTCCGCGCGGAGAGACGCGAAGCAGGAACTCGCGGACCGGACGGGCCAGCACCCTTCCGATCGGGTACTCGAGCTGACGTTCGCCGTCGACTCGCCTCCTGCTCGAAGCGGTGGAGGCGCTCGGGGGTGTGGCTGACCTCGCCCGGCAGGACCTTGACCGCCACGTCACGGCCGAGACGGGTGTCCCGCGCGCGATAGACCTCGCCCATCCCGCCGGCCCCGATCGGGCCCAGGATCGCGTACGACCCCAGCCGCGTTCCGGCCGAGAGCATCATCGCTGGCTCCATCGCATGATGCGCTCCCGGGAGGGCGGTTCAATGAGCCGTTCGACCCATCACCGCTGGCGCGGAGCCTGGCTGGTCCCGCTGCTCGCCACGTGGTCGCCAGCCGCACCGCCTCGCGGCTCAGGCCTGCTGCCCTCCGTGGTACCTTGATAGGCAGCGCCAGTTGACTCCGGAGGCGAGATTGAAACAGACGGAGGTCGTGTTCCTGGTCGAGGAGGCCCCGGAGGGTGGATACACCGCTCGCGCTCTCGGCGTGTCCATCTTCACCGAGGCCGACTCGCTGGACGAGCTTCAGAAGGGCGTGCGCGATGCAGTTCGCTGCCACTTCGAAGAGGCCGTACGGCCGTCGGTCATCCGCCTTCACTACGTCCGCGAGCAACTGATCGCGGTATGAGGCTCCCGCGGGACGTCTCCGGGCGCGACCTCGCCCGAGCACTCGCCCGCGTCGGCTACGGCATCACGCGACAGTCCGGAAGCCACATGCGCCTGACGACGGCGCTCGGCGGCGAGCACCACGTCACGATCCCGGACCACCCGGCACTTCGCGTCGGGACTCTGGCCGCCATTCTCGACGACGTGGCCTCTCACCTGGGACGCAGCCGCGAGGACCTCCTGGCGGAGCTCTTCGGCTCGTAGCGCAGCGGCGAGGGTTGAACCCCCGGCTCGGCGCTCCTAGTATTCCGGAATGAGCACCGCGGCCGACCCCCTCCTGGAGACGCTCGTGAACGACTTCGGGGGCAACTACGTCTTCGCCCTCGACCTGCTGGAGCAGTACCGGCAGGACCGCAAGAGCGTCGACGCCACCTGGCGGGCGTACTTCGACAAGGCCCTCGGGCTGCCGCCAGAGGCCGAGCAGCAGGTCACCGTCATCGTCAACGAGGCGCCGAAGGCCCCCGCGCCGGCCGCAGCGCCCGGCCAGGGGCTGCAGACGCTCGCCCGGCAGGACGTGCCGGCCGTGGCCACCGGCGAGCGCTCGAAGGCGGTGGCGCGCGTCTCCATCCTGCCCGGCGACGTCCTCCAGCCGATCCGCGGCGGGGCGATGCGCGTCGTCGAGAACATGGAGGCGAGCCTCCAGGTCCCCACCGCCACCTCCGTCCGCACGATCCCGGTGCGGACGCTCGAGGAGAACCGGCGCCTGCTCAACAAGCACCGCGAGGCGGCAGGGCAGGGCAAGGTCAGCTTCACCCACCTCGTGGCCTGGGCCATCCTCCGCGCCTTCGACACGTTCCCGCGGATGAACGACGCCTACGCCGAGGTGGACGGCCAGGCGCACCGCATCCAGCGCGACCAGGTGCGCCTCGGGATCGCGGTGGACGTGCAGAAGAAGGACGGCTCGCGGACGCTGCTCGTCCCGAACGTCAAGGACGCCCAGAAGCTGAGCTTCGCCGAGTTCCTGACGGCCTTCGACGAGCTCGTGGCGCGATCGCGGAAGGGCACGATCTCGCCCGACGACTTCATGGGCACGACCGTCTCCCTCACGAACCCCGGCACGTTGGGCACGACGTCGTCCGCCCCGCGCCTCATGCCGGGGCAGGGCGTGATCGTCGCGACCGGCGCCCTCGACTACCCGGCCGAGTACAAGTCGATGGCCCCGCGCACGCTGGGGCTGCTCGGCATCAGCAAGGTGATGACGGTGACGTCCACCTACGACCACCGCATCATCCAGGGCGCGGAGTCGGGCCTCTTCCTCGCGCGGATGGAGGACCTTCTCAAGGGCGAGGACGGCTTCTACGACCGCGTCTTCACCGATCTCGGCCTCCCGCACCGGCCGGTGAAGTGGGAGATGGACGCGAACCCCGGGCTGTTCGGAACCCCCGGCGGGCGCGAGGAGGTGGAGAAGCAGACGAAGGTCCTGCAGCTCGTGCACAACTACCGCGTGCGCGGGCACCTCGTGGCCGACCTCGACCCGCTCGACCGCGCTCGCGCCCCCCACCGCGACCTCGACCCCGCGACCTACGGGCTCACCCTCTGGGACCTCGACCGCGAGTTCCTGACCGGCGGGCTCTCCGGCGAGGACAAGGGGACGCTGCGCGAGATCCTCGACACCCTGCGCGAGACGTACTGCGGGACGATCGGCGTCGAGTACATGTACATCGCCGACCCCGAGCGCAAGGACTGGCTGCAGCACCGCATGGAGTCGACGCGCAACTACCCGGCGCTCGACGCGGGGAGCAAGAAGCGCGTTCTCGAGAAGATCGTGGAGGCGGAGAGCTTCGAGCGGTTCCTCCACACGAAGTACGTGGGCCACAAGCGCTTCTCGCTCGAGGGCGGAGAGGCGCTCGTCCCGCTGCTCGATCGCATCCTCAACGACGCGGCGCTGCGCGGGCTGCGCGAGGTCGTGATCGGCATGTCGCACCGCGGGCGGCTCAACGTCCTCGCCACCACGGTCGGCAAGCCCCTCTCCCAGATCTTCGCGGAGTTCGAGGGCAACGACCCCGCGTCCTACCAGGGCTCGGGCGACGTGAAGTACCACCTCGGCGCGACCGGCACTCACCTCGGCGACACGGGGGAGACGATCACGGTCACGGTGGCCCCGAACCCCA
>Ga0315273_10008313_pt1 | contig 13071 bp, 9 predicted proteins | sample YL17G02_0_MG_FD_205753 | JGI IMG/M metagenome (GOLD analysis project Ga0315273, IMG submission 205753) | Sediment microbial communities from Yellowstone Lake, YNP, Wyoming, USA - YL17G02_0 | ecosystem: Environmental > Aquatic > Freshwater > Lake > Sediment | place: USA: Wyoming | collected...
TCGAACATGGCGTATCCTTTCCCCGGTTATCCGCCGGGCTTGGGCCTAGACACCCAGAGGATACGCCACCTTCTTCCTCATGCCAGTCCACAACATTCGGTTATATCTCACATTGGCAAGGGGAAAGCTTTGACCTTGGTCCATGAGGTTGACTTGTGCGGCCAGAATAGGTACAGGTGAGCCATTTCGAACTCCGTCATTTCTTGCCTCCATGCTCCGTGGCGGAGCTGAGCCTGCAGGCTCGCTCCAACGGGTCCAGCGAAATCACCTTCCCGGGCAGTGGTGAAACCCTCCTGGCAAGTGGGCCATTGGTGACAACGTCCCCATGAGCGTGCCGCGTCTCTGGCGCGGAAGGAACTTGAGCGCTGGCATCCGTCCAAGATGCGATGCCCTCAGTGAGGCGCACGGCGACCAGCGCTATCATCTCACCGATCGATGTCCCACACGATGACTTCACCTCTTGCAGCCGATGCTAGGTAACGCCCATCCGGCGACCAGGCGAGACCCTCCAGCTCACTCGTGTATCTCCCCAGAGTAAAGAGCTCCCCCCAACCTGCGGTATCCCAGACGATCAGGTACCCATCGTCATTCGCAGTCCCGCTGGCCATTCGCCGGCCATCTGGCGACCAAACACCTCGTAGACCGTCCAACCTCCACACTTGCTCACCTGTCGATGTTTCCCATATCGTGACGCTGTACTCGCCAGGCGACCCCTCCCCCCAACTTGAGGCCAGCATGGATGTGTCGGGCGCAAACTCACTATGGATTATCCAGTTCGCACTCTCCATACCTTGTTGCCAGGGAACCAACCTGCCAACTTCGGCACTGTCAATGTCGGACGCGCCACTCAACAATGTGGCAAGGGCGTAGAACCATACGCCCTTCTCACTTCCGACCAACAGGTTGGTTCCCTCACTTGAGAATGCCAAGCTAAGGACCGCATCATCATCAGAGTGCCCAATCACAAATCGGTCCCCGCTATCCATGCGCCAGACGACTGTCGAGAAGTACCCCGCGTTCGCAGCAAGAACTGCGCCGTCCGGCGACCAAGCCATCATTCCCTGGCTTGGGTAGTTCGAGCCAAACGCACCGTGCTCTCCTCGGAGAACGGACAGGAGGGCACCCGTCCGCGTGTCGAAAAGTAGCACTTTGTCAGTGGAAGATCCCACAGCGATCGTACGCACATCCGGGCTGAATACAACTCTCCGGAACCAATCATCCGCCAGCAGTTGCTCGCTCCTAGTGGTCCAGATCCGCTCGAATGAGCCAGTCTCGTACATATCCAGGGAGGAGACTCCGGACACGGCGAGAAATCGGGAGTCCGGCGAAAACCCAACCTCCGAACCACTATACTCGAGCACTATCCTGCCTGGGATGGTCTCCTCGATCGGCGCGATACTTCTTGTGCCGGTCAATCCGCATCCAACCATCAATACACCCGGAAACACAGCCAAACTCCATCGTAAACACATCCCGAGTATTCCCTCCATCACGTACTCCAGATCAGCCCGATCGCGCGAGAGGCGTAGGCTGGGTGCGCCCGCCCCAATCTACCGCCTCTGGAAATCGGACCGTTGAGCCTGTCGCGCCCACCGACCGGCATGGGTCTATACGCATCCAGCCCAGCATTCCGGCGCTTCGCAACGACCATGAGGAACTCACCCCTCCTGTACACCTACTCACCATCCGAAGATGGCCGCGATTCTGGCTCCTCATCTCAGGATCAGAGGTAGTAGCAGATGCCACACGGTTCCCACAGCGTCTGTGAACAAGGCAGAGAGGTTGAGGGAGCCACTCGAGAAGCTAGAGTACCCGGCGATTTCCACGAAGTACGTGGTGCCGCCAAGCACTTGCGCGCTCAGCCCAGACTGGACTGTCCCATTCGTGTCATCATTGCAGGCGACGTTGGAAAGACTGCCGCGAGCTCCCGTCCAGACGGCCAGAACCGTGTCGTAGTCGCTTCCAGTCGTGTTGACTGCCAGGGTTCCATCCGTTGGAGCAACGTAGCGGTACCAAACCGACCGGTAGTGCTGCCGTCCCGTGCAGGGGTAGGTAGGGTCATCGGGCGCCACGCTTGCGGCCCACATTTCCTGGCTTGTGGCAAAGGGTGTATCCGCGATAAGCGTGGCATTGTCGATATCATCGTTGGATATGGCGACGGTGAGAACGTTAAAGGTCGTGGTCCCCGAGCCGGCCGCCTGGTAGGGTCCAAAGTCCACCGTCGCTTCGCCCCCCCAGATCCCTTCGTTGGCTGGAATTGGAATGGGGAACTCATAATCCGCGAATAGCCCCCCACCAACGACCGACCCGCCGACCGCGAGACCAAGTGCGTCCGTCACATGATAGCTTGGGGCGACCAGTAACCAAGTGCCCTGTGCGGTAACTTCTTCGGCGGTGCCCGCAATCGAGTCCTTTGTCGCGTGTGGGCTTTGCGCCTGGCCAGCCGTCCCAACACTGCGGGGAACGCCGCCAGTGCCCGGCACCAGTATTCCTTGCTTCCCGCCCCCTTCCGAGGTCTCCAAACCTTGACGACCTAGTGCCTGCTCACGAAGTACACCGGGTTGGACCGCCGTAGCAGTCGCGTCCGCGTCCCAATGCCAGAGTGCCACCATTTCGTTCGCGTGGGCATCGGTCACATTCGCCCACAGGGTTCCGGTCTGCCCAGGAAGGTAGTTGGCTTGCAGGCTCGAGGCAGTAACCGCGAAGGCACCGCCGACAGTAAGTGTCGTGCTCGCACCACCGGAGCCTGTGGTGTAACAGCAGTCGTAGAAACGGTAGACCCATGTATCCCCGGTCCCCGCCATGGAGACTTCGGTCCATAGGGGATAGTCAGTCCCAGGCGACGATAGAGTCACGGATTGGCCGTCAGCCACGTCAATCCAGTACCAGTAGCTGTTCGTGAAAGGCGCATAGCTATGGAGGTAGCCCCGGCTGAAACCGTCCCAATCCATGGTCACCGTGTCCGTAGGCAGCACTGAGCCGTCGAGAACCACGGATTGCCCCGGGCTGCTGATCGCCAGGTTCTCAGAGGCGAGCACATATCGGTCAGCGTATCCGATCATCGTTACGTCGTACGTGCCCGACGTCATGTTGACGACAAGGGGCGTCGCGGCACTGGTACTGCCAACGACGCCAAAGCCACTTGGCGATTCCGCCAGAACCACCTCGGCTTCGATCGCCGCGCCGACCGAGTCGCGGGCGACGAATTCCACCCCAGGGAGCCCTTCGGCCGAAACCGTGATCGCCCCAGGCGCGGCAACCGCATCGTCCACAACAAACATTCCCCAGGCCGATGTGATGATCCGGTAGGTCCCTGCAGGGATTGGATCGATCACCACGTACCCATCGGTGCCGCCGGTGCCCTCGGCCACCCAGTTGCCAGCCGCGTCCAGAACTGTCACCATTGGGTACTGCGCGGGGGCGCCTGTGCCAGTGCGGGCCAGGACGCACAGGCCGGTCGAAGGACATGCCAGTTCATTCAGGTTGAGGGTCAGGCTGCCACCTGTACCATTCCCGTAGTGAGCTACGCTGATTAGATAGCTGGTTGACCCTGCCATACTGAGAATCACCCTGGACTGCAGGCCGTCCGCGTCATCATTGCATACAAGGGGGCTCAGGCCCCCGCCTCCTTGATCCTCGAACACATGCAGGACAGTGTCGTAGTCGCTTCCCAGTGTATCGATGGTATAGAAGCCAGCTTGAGAGGGCGAGAACCGAAACCAGACGCTGGCGGCGTTATTGAAACCGCAGTTGTAGGCCGGCTCGTCGCTCTCCAGGGTCGCTCCTACGGTGCTCTGGGGCGTGGTGTATGGAAGGGCCCCGATCGCCGTCGCAGATCCCCGGGCATCGTTCGCCGGCGCCGGGGGTCCGGTCACATGGAATGCAGTCGCAAGGGCGGTCAGGTTGCCAGAGTAGATGATCGAAGGGTTGAAAGTGTAATCGCCGGTGACAGAGCCGGATGGGATTGTCCTTGTGATATACCAGTCCCACACCCCGGTCCCCGTGACCAGATCCCCTTCCCAGCTCAGCGCATCAACCCGGCGTCCCAGCGGATCGGTCACATTCCATGTGAAGTACGCAGTGGCATCACCCGGCGTCGTGTTGTAAACCCTCATGATCAGCAGGATGGAATCCCCTGCACTGAACTCCGTGCTTGCAGCCTTTGTGCCGGCTTCACCGGCCAAGGGCACAGCCTCGGTCGCAGCCGACAGACCGCTCATGTCCGCCGTGAACGCGCCGACGACCTCGACCATCTGTGGACCCAGGACGTTAAAGGACCCCGTCCTGCTGGTCGTCTGGCCTCCATAAGTCACGGAGCCAGTGAACTCGTATGTCCCTGTCGTCGGCGTCGCGCGCAGAGTGGGCGTGAGGCTCCAAATGACGGTTCCTGAAGCGGTGTCCAGGTTTCCCGTCCATTCGAGGTATGGGACATCGCGGCCGAAAGGATCACGCACCGACCATTGGAGGTACGCAGTCGCCGTCGCTCCGGTGCTGTTGTTCACATGGATACGCAGACGGATCGGGTCACCGGCGTTGAAATCGGTCTTTGCTTGATCCGCCGTGTCCGTTGTGGAGACGGCAATGACCTCGACGGTCGGTGCGCCCACGTAGAACGTGCTCTCGACCCACCCGCTGCTGCCATAGCCATTGCTCGCCTGAACCCGCCAGTAGTAGGCGTTGGCGGACTGAGAGAGAATTCCCAGGTTCCAGCTTGTTGCGTTTGTCCAACCAAAGGAGTTGGTGTATCCGTTGCCCCCCCAGACCTCGACTCGATACTCAGACCCTCCCCCATGCCAGGATAGAACTACGTCCGATGTGGAAGGAATCGTCAACCCGCTAGAGGGGCTGTCAAGTATGGGTGCCGTCGCCCCCGGAGGACAGGATCCAGAGCAGACACGAACGGAGCTCGCCAACCCCTGGTCGTTACTGTCCCTCAAGGCCGAGTGGAGCTCCCGGATGTCCCTGGCTTCCCGATACCCGGTGGCTCGGCCGCACTCCCCGTGGAAGTTGTCGTGCACGCAGACGATGACCTCAAAGCCTGCCTCGATCTTGATGGATTGGGCGCGGTCGTTCCATCCGACCGTCGTCAGGTTGCTGATTGTGCTAGTGCCTTCATAGCGGTCGCCGTTCAGATCGCCCAGGGAGTACAAGGTAAACGCGGTGGTTGCAGGCACACCCGGCTGGATGCGGAAACGGAAGACCGACCAGTTGGGGCTCGGCGGATTGGCCGTGCGGACACCCCAGTACAGATCCCGGTTGTCCCACTCTGCGCCAAAGGACTTGGTTACTGATGTCGCACCCTGGCCCTCGTCGAAGAGGGGCGTGCCGCCCGAGTTCATGTCGGGCGTGTCCTTGACCCGGAATGTATACCCTGAGAAAGAGCACCCGCTCGGCGGAGACCAAGAGAAGGTAATTGTCCGGCTAGGTGATGTGTAGTTGTCAGACGGGCTTGAAAGCGAAGGGCCCGGGCAGACAGTAGGCTGTGCAACCTCCGCAAGCATCTCATCGCCCGGGTTTCGAGTTTCGGCCCCGCGCTTCCATGTGCTCGTGCCAAGGTCAAGGGACCATTGCCCCACCTGGACTCCCCCCGAGTCAGGGAAACCCCAATGCACGTGGAATGTACCGCTGGTTTGGTTGGCAAATCCGCATGTCGAACTGAAGGATCCAGTCTTCATCTGGCCAAGCTCATTACCTACGCCAACCCACCTTCCGACGGACAAGCCGGCATTGTCCAAGAGATGGGTGTAGAAGAACTCCCCCACCCGGACAGCGACGCTGTAGGCGTCCACGCATCTGTACGAGATCGTTCCGTCAGTCGCTGCCAATAGCTGATTGGGGGCATGGCCTACGCCGACATTCCCGTCCGACCAAAAGTCAACAGCCTTCCATCCGGGCACGACTCCGGAGAAGCCATTCGGGTGCACTCCTTGCACATACACCATCTTCGTGCCTGCCTGCCATGGAAAGCGAATCGCCGTCACGGCCTGAGATACTGGTGTGCGTGTGTCGAGGCCCGCCTTCGCCTCAGGCGAGATTATCTCTGGTGGGACCTCCGCTAGAAGGTCGGAGAAGGCTGTTGATCCCTCAAGAGCTCCCCGGTACGCCCCGGCCGATGTCTTGTGGACCAGGATGACGCCAAGCCAGCTGGCGTCTTCGATTATGTTCCAGTCAGTTCTCCATTGGTCGGCATTGATACCTGCCAACGAGACTACGAGCCAATCCCCTTGTGTCCACACATCAGTGACTGCGTAGTAATCTGCGAGACGGACGCTTACGCCAGCGTCTTGGAGGGCGCGCAGGAGGGCAGCTTCGACCTCCGCTCCCACAGAGGTGGTTCCGGGCACAAGAGCCACCGGCCGGGAAGTCGGGGCCGGGGTAGACTCTGGTAGTGGGGTGGGCGTTGGCGAGGAGACCGGTAGGTCTTCCCACTGGAAGTGCCCTAGATCGATCATGCCAGCACCAGAGTAGATGTCCCGCCCCGCGCTGCCAATGTCGATGACGCTGCTGGTGAGCGTACTCATGTACTCCGGTGCCGTAAGACCCTTGCGAGATCCTGCCAAGATGGCGAGTGCCCCTGCAACGTGCGGCACAGCCATCGACGACCCGCTCATCGCGCAGTAGGTCCCGCCCATGCAGGTGCTCAGGATGTCCACGCCGGGCGCCACCAGGTCGAGCTCTGGTCCGTAGCTCGAAGAAGGGACCCGGGCAAGCGACCGGTCTACAGCCCCGACAGCGATCACCTGGGGGTAGGCCGCGGGATACATCAACCCTTCAGCTCCGGTGTTCCCGGCAGCCGCCACGACTACCACGTTTGCGTTGTACGCGTATTCGATCGCGGCCCGGAGCGCCTCGGAGGGGGCACTTCCACCAAGGCTGAGATTGATCACCTCGGCCCCGTTGTCCACAGCATAGACAATGCCCGCCGCCACATCCGCGTAGGAGCCGGACCCGCTGGAATTTAATACCTTGATGGGCATGATCCGGGCGCCCCAGGAGACGCCGGCAATGCCGATGCCGTTGTTGCTCTCGGCGGCGGCAATGCCAGCCACATGGGTCCCATGGCCGTTGTCGTCCTGCGGGTCGGCGTCGTTGTTGACAAAGTCCCATCCAGGCACGATCTTGCCGTCCAGATCGGGGTGGGTCAGGTCAACCCCAGTATCCACGATTGCGATGGTGACATCCGCTGAACCCGTGGTTATGCTCCAGGCCGCTGGGGCGCCTATGGCTGCAAGCCCCCACTGCTCGGCAAAACGAGGATCGCTCGGAATCTCATCCATGGTCGAGGCGAGATAGTTGGGCTCTACAAACGCGATGTTGGGGTTGTGACTCAGCGCAGTCAGGACATGCTCCAACCTGTCTTCGGGCACCCGCAACACCCGTATCCCAAGTGCGCGGATCTCCCGCCGAACCTCGGCACCTAGACCGCGGAGCGTGCCATCCAGCGCCGGTGCTGACACCCCCGCTGTGAATCTAATGACAAGCTCGTCGGGAACATGGGGCTGCTTCAGCGCTCGGCCAGACACTGATGGGGTATCCGTAGGGTCTGGCGAAGGTGTTGCAGTGGCACCAGGTACGGCGGTTGCTGCAACCGTCGGGGTTTCGGTTGGATCCGCCGGAGGCGTTGACAAAGGAGTGGGGGTAGCCTCTGTCTCTTGGCCGTCAGGCGCAGCCTGGGTCGCACCTGGAGAGAGCGTGGACCATAACACGGCGGCCGCCACAATGATGTAGAAGCTCTTCGTGGCAGCCACGCGAGGATAGCGAGTCATGTATGCGCCCTTTCTACGTCAACACGCGAGTGTCATGATCTGCGGAGCCGGGCCGCAGTCCCTCATCGCGTGCAATTGGAGTCTCCGCCATCATGCAAGCCCTCGCTGCACCAACACACTCGCCAGCGGCAGGGGCAGAGGACCTGCGGCACCTGCTGGACCTCGAGGATGCAAGACCGCCGTAGGACACCAAGCGCGGTTCCGCCGGTCTCTCACGGAGATCTGTCCTTGATCGTCATGATCCCGACGATGCATTGCCAGATGAAGGCGAGCCCCGAGCCCCAGTAGCCTACCCTCAGTTGCATGCTGAAACCGCCCTGTGCGAGGTCATTCCCAAATGAAAGTGCGCCTATCGTGAAGATCGCCAACCCGATGAGGCCCAATACCCCGCCGAGAATGGCAATCACCGATCCCGAGGCGCGGCCATTAAGCGAGACAAGCCCAAGAAGTCCAAAGCAGGGGATCAGAGCGAGGGCGGGAACGGGATCCGCTTCTGGGCGGTCGGTAGTAGGAGCCCCGAAAACGCCTCCTAGTTCGGAGAGGTCCCTCAGGTCGGAGTAGTTGCCCGACGCGATTTCGTATCCGCTCGCCTCGACCCTCATCCCGGCCCCCAGGGATCCAGAGCATGAGACGAGGACCCACGGCATGAAGAACAGCCAGAATGCCACTGCCCCGCCGATTGAGGGCAGCCTTCGAACCCAGCTGGTCCCGCTCTTGGTCTTCGGCTTGACCGCTGCAGGCGCCGGTTCGGTCAGAGGCTTTCCACAGTGCTCGCAGAACTTGTTTCCGGGCTCATTGGGCTTTCCACAATGGATGCAATACATGAGACATCCTCCCCTTATCCTTCTCTCTCCTGTGGAGTGCCCTCCCCGGGAACCCCCTCCACGCCGTGCTCGGGGCAGAATTGACCCTTCAGGAGACGCCCGCATTGCGGGCACACTAAACTTGCGTCCTGGTCTGGCACCTGTGGTCCACGTACAAAAGGGGTATCGGGAGGTGGCTTTGCCACTCCCTCCCGGCCGTGATCTGGGCAGAAGAGGCCGACAAGCTCCTTGCCACACTGAGGACAAATCAGCGCGGAGGGAATCGCCTCCTTAGCTTCTCCAATTGGCAGGGACGCTGTGTAGGCTGCCTCAGGCGGTTTCTCCTTCCTGATCTCGTCCAGTTCCGCCTTCTTCGCCGCCATTGCCTCAAGCGAGGCGGCTATCTGCGAGCAGTTGGCCTTCAAGTCCGCTTCGGTCAGGAGGTCCTTCAGGTAGAGGGCCAGGGCCGCATCAGCGAGGCGTGCCTTGAGACCACGCACCTGGTTCTCGAGGTCAGCAATCTCACCCTGTTTGCTGAAGAGCCGCCTTTGCTGGTCGACCCTCCACTTCGTTAGGTTGGCTGCCTGTGTGACTTTGTCTCGTATGCCCATCAGGACCCACTCCCTGGAACGGCTCGGTGTGTCCGCGCACTAGTCCTTATCCACGTTTGGGACCACAATTCCCTCTACCCAATCCGGACCCAGCGCCTAGATTCGGACTACGCCTGTCCATGTTTGGCCTTGCGCATACCGTTCTGCCTGCGCTATTGAATTGTCGATCCGATTCGAGTCGGTGGCACCTTACACCGGACTTGCGATAGGCGCCAGCCAGCAAGCGGACGGCCCGCGGGACTGACCGCGCGCATTGTGGGGCTGGCCTCACTCTAGCATGCGGCCTGGGAGGCTTCCGTAAACCAACCGTGAAAGGGGAATAGAGGGGCGCTAAACGGAGAGGGGGGACCCCACGCCGGCCCAGATCGCCAAGAACACTGGACTATCCGAGGTCCAGGTTCGCGACCTGATGCCATACCTTCATCCGCCGACATCCCTCGAGGCCCCGATCGAGACCGAGAACGGCTTGGTCACGTCTCTGGCGGCAATCGCCCAGGACTCCGAGATGCCCTCGATCGAGGAGCAGGCAGGCCGCCAGATCGCTCACGAGGCCCTCCAGCGAGCACTCGAGTCGCTTACCCCCCGGGAACATCACCTTCTCACGCGTCGCTACGGCCTGAGAGGTGACCAGCGCCTCTCCCTGAGAGCCGCTGGCGAAGCACTGGGGCTCACCAAGGGCCAGGCGCAGGCACTCGAAGCGAATGCCCTCCACAAGCTCCGCAGCCAGACAAGCGCGGACAGAAGGGAGCCCGTCTAGGGGGCCGTCGCTATCCAGCATGATCGAGGGATGCCCCGCGGCGCCATGCCGGAGGCCGCGGGTAACAAATGACTTCGGCGAGGGTCGAAGTCGGACGCGTTGCGCTCGACGGCGTCAGAACCGATCCCGTTGCCGACTCTGTCCCTCTGCGCCGCCTGGCACCTACAGTAGAATCGTTTTGCAGCTGCATCGGCGTGCCCGTCCCCCTCGGGTACCCGGTGCAGTTGCACAATAAGGCAAATCGCATTCCCCGGTACAGACCCGCATCCAATGTTCCCGCAGACGCCGGGCCGCACGTGCGAACTCGCACAGTGCTCGCGCCCACCCATCACGCCACCTCGAGCCCCGACGCTCTCAAGCGCCAGACGTGTTCCGCACATCCACATCCACATCCACATCCACACGGCTCCTTCTCACACGGGCCGTCGTTGAGGTGAACACGATCGTCACCTCCCCATTGTGCTTGCGCATAGCCACGCATCTCCGCTTCCCCCAACATCTCATCCAGTTTCCATGACAACACGAGGCTATGCGCACGACACCACATGTGGCGGTGCTCCCTGCCCCGATACACGCCCCGGACTCGCGTGCGCGCGACAACCCCTCTCTTGCAGTGAGTGCAACTCTCTGCCTCCGATTCCAATACTGCGAAATGATCTAAGCTCCAACCTCCGCGCCCGGTCCTGCCTAGCGCGTCGCCGCTGCCCGATCGATTCACCAATGCTGACCTCGCGAGTTGTGCTCTCGGGGGTCCTTGCCCTGCCCGCCGGCTTGACCTAGAGTCCTGGCAGAGTCGCCCGCTTCCGCCGGGCAACTTAGCTCAAGGCCGTTGGGCTGCGCTGCAGGACCACGCCATGTCCAAGAAGCATCCAATGCCGCTGCTCACAGTCAGGCAAGAACAACCGGAGACCCTGCTCGATCTCCTCGGGTATGACGAGGACAGCATCACGCTCGCCATTGCCTGGGCACTTGCTCACAGCCCCCGCTTCCTGCGGGAGTTTCTAGCCCATACTGTGCAGTGGCGAAGGCGAGTTCCCCCGCTGGAAATCCGCGTTCAGGACTACGAGCAAGGGCGCGGCATCACGGACCTGGAGCTAGTCGCCCAGGGCGAATTCCACCTTATCGTCGAGGCAAAGCGTGGTTGGGTCCTCCCTGGACGAGCCCAGCTCTCCAAATACGCCCGTCGAGCATCGTTTGCAGGCAGCCCCTGTCCCCTCAAACGAATAGTTACCCTCAGCGAGTGCTCACTCATCCCTATTCGCTCAGCAATACCTGCCCACAACACGGATCCGCGGTATCCCCGTTTCCCACACTTCCTGGCAAACGCTATTCAAGGCTGCGAATGCTGCTCACCGTCATTCGCGTGGACGGGAGCACGACCTGCTTCGTGATGTTCTGGCTTACTTTGGGAGGATCATGAAGATCCAGAAGAACGACACAAGCTTGGTCTATGTCGTCTCCCTTAGCACGGAAACCCCTCGTGGCTGGGAGCTGTCCTGGAGCGACGTCGTTGCCAAGAAGCACATCTACTTTCATCCTATTGCGGGGACGTGGCCAAAGGAGCCTCCCACCTACATAGCCTTTCGCCACCATGGTCGCCTGCAGTCGATTCACTTCATCCGAGACTACAAGGCAATCTACGATCTTCACGAGGCCTATCGGGGCATTCCAAGCCGGCGTCAGCCGAACCCTCTATTCCTGTACAGGCTCGGGCCGGCCATCCGTCCCCAGACGCCTGTCCGCACGGGATCTCTCTATCGCAACGCTCGCGTTTGGTGCACGCTCGACTTGCTGCTCACCTCAAAGACCATCGCACAAGCGCGGGCGCTGACGAAGAAGAGGTTCGATCTGCAATAGCCCTTGGGCGCCGGCCAACAGCACCCTCGAGCCCACCCCCGGGCCGGGCCACCGTCCCAACCCGATCCCGAGCACTTGGCGCATAAAGGAGCAAGCATGACAGAAGCCCGTCCCACCCCCACCCGGCACGTGGATCTCCCTGTGGCCAAAGCAGTCGGCGAGCTTCGCGCCTACCTCAAGGAGCACCCCCAGGCCCGAACCGCCAGGCTCGCACTCGACGGGATCATGGAGCATATCATCCAGGACATCGTCGCCTCCGACAACAGCGGCGCCGGCGATGCGCAGCTCACCATCCAGCTCCTCGAGGAGCTGGCAGCGCTCTTCCCGGATAACCCGGTTCCCCTGCTCCGCTTGTCCAAGGTCTGCATAGACCGGCGAGATCACGAGGCCGGACTCCGGTACGCGGATGCCGGCCTGGCACTCGACCCCGACTACCCCGATCTGCTCATGAACCAGGCCCTCTGTCTCCAGGAAGCCGGCGAGCACGAAGCGGCCATCCAGGGGTTCAAGCGCTACCTCGAACTGAACCCCGACAACCCGTGGGCCTACAACAACATCGGCGACGCCTTCAGGACGATTGGGTTGTATGACCAGGCGGAGAACTACCTGAAGCTGGCCATCCAGAAGGATCACCGCTTCGGCCCCGCGTATTACAACCTTGCCATGCTGTACATGGATCAGCAGGACTGGCCGCGCTGTCTGCACTATGCGCGCACCGCGGCAAAGCATGACCCCTTCAGCAGGGAGGTCCAGCTCGCCCTGGCGGACGCGTACATGGGGCTGAAGGAGCCTCAGTCCGCACTGCAGCACGCTGTGGTCGCCACCCTAGTGGACAAGGGTTTCGTGGAAGCCTACGAGACCCTGTCCTCGGCGTATATGGCTCTCGGTATGTACGAGCTGTCCGTCGCAGCCGCCAGGGAAGCGCTGAAGCTCAACCCCGACAGCTGGAGGGCGCTCGGCTACATCGGCGAGTGCCGATCCAAGCAGGGAGACTACGCGGACGCGATCCACTTCCTGCTCGAGGCTCTCCAGCGCAACCCGGATGAAGACGGCCAGTACACGCTCTGCTGGGAGGTGGGCTGGACCTATCTGCAGAACGGGGCATACGCCCCGGCGCTCGAATACACCGACCGCGCCATCCGGATGAAGGAGTTCGCGGACCTCGCACTATCGTTCAACAAGGGGCTGATCCTGCTTGCTCAGGGGAACCTTCAGGAGGCCGAGGCTGTCTACGACCGCGCCTTCGCAAGGGCCCGCGCCCTCGACAACTACGGCGC
>Ga0315273_10008314_pt1 | contig 13071 bp, 9 predicted proteins | sample YL17G02_0_MG_FD_205753 | JGI IMG/M metagenome (GOLD analysis project Ga0315273, IMG submission 205753) | Sediment microbial communities from Yellowstone Lake, YNP, Wyoming, USA - YL17G02_0 | ecosystem: Environmental > Aquatic > Freshwater > Lake > Sediment | place: USA: Wyoming | collected...
AGCCCGATACGTACGCTGGGAACATGATGTAGAAGGACTGCCCTATCATGAGCAGCCCGATCCCCAGGGCCGAGACGATGTCCATGCGTCCTGATTGCCTGATGCCGATTTAAACCTAAGGCCTGTCCACGAGCCTTGCGCTGAGCCCCTTGCCCCGCGCCAGCTCCACGATGTCCATCAGGCGCCTTTCGTAATCGTCCGAGCTCCCGAAAAGCACTTCCTCGTACGCGCCTGCAAGCCGCGGGTGCCTTTCAAGCACAACGGGCCGGAGCCGGTCCCAGACGCCCGGATGCACCCTCAGCCTGTCGACCATGACCCGCCCGACATTTGCGGCCGCAAGCCTTCCGAAAAGCTCTCCCAGCGTCCTTTCGTCCTCGACAAGGCCCGGCAGCACAGGCCCGAAGAACACGAAGGTCCGTATTCCCGCCGAGCCAAGCTTCCCGAGGGCCTCGACCCTTTCGTCCACCGAAGAAGCGCCCGGCTCGAAGCATTTCCTCTCGGCGTCGTCGTTGGCCGTTATTGTGATTCCCACCTCGGCCTCCTTGAAGCCGCCGAGCAGCTCGATGTCCTCCACCACATTTGCGGACTTGGTCTGGACGCACACAGGCCACTGCTTTCGAAGAAGCTGTTCGAGGCAGTGCCTCGTGAGCCTGTATTTTTTTTCCGACGGCTGGTACGGATCGGTAACGGTCCCGACGCCAACGGTCCCCATCGGAAGCCTTCGCAGCTCGTGCGCAAGCACCACCGGAATGTTGGTCCTGGCCTCGACGAAGCATCCCCAGGGCGCCTTTCCCTCGTAATGGATGACCGCCGGCGCGTAGCAGTAGAGGCAACCGTGCTCGCATCCCTTGTAGGGGTTGAGCGAATATTCCAGCCCCGAAAGCCCCGATCGCGAGAGCGCGGAGCGGCACTTGACCTCCATTACCTTGACCCTGCAACCGGTGGGAGCCTGCTGCCTCATCGTGCCTTCCCCCACCTCTTTTGGCCGGTCGTCATGGAGCATGAGGCCGGTGGCGTCATCGTCCCATTTCTCGGAGCGGCCGGGCATCACCCCTCCCCGGAAAAGAGCCTGCGTTGCGTCCCAGTCCTGCCACGAGGCAGCTTTCCCAGGCTGGAAAAATCCTCCTCCAGTCCCTTCAGGAGCTTGCGGTTGTAGAGTGTGGCCGCAGGATGGTAGAGCGGGAAGAAGACTAATCCGCCCCTCTCCACCGCCTTGCCATGAACATTGGTTATGTTGGCCTTCGGGTCCAGAAGCGCCCGCGTGGCGGAATTGCCCATGGGGCATACCACGGCGGGCCCCAAAAGCTCCAGCTGCCTTTCGATGTAGGGCCTGCACGCCGCAACCTCGGCCGGTTTCGGCGGCCTATTCTTGGGGGGCCGGCACTTCACCACATTGGTGATGAAGACCTCCTCCCTCAAAACGCCATGCTTCTTCAGAAGGCCGTTGAGTATCTTTCCAGCCTGGCCCATGAACGGCCTGCCCTGGGCGTCCTCTTTTGCCCCTGGCGCCTCACCAACCAATACTATGCCCTTTCTTCCGCCGCCTTCACCGGGCACCGCGTTCTTCCTGGTGGCCGAAAGCGGGCATGCCCGACAGGCGCTCACCGCCGCAGCCAGCTCGGCGACATCCTTGAATCTGGAAGCATCGACTTTTGCAAAGTTGTCCCCAGGGTGCCGGGTGTAGGGTGTCGGGTGCAGGGTGTCGGGTGCAGGGTGTCGGGACGATGACGACGGACGGCGCGGTCGTTTTCGTCCCGTACCTCGGCCCCCTTCGTCGTTACCCGGCCCCCGGCCCCCGGCACCCGGCACCCTTCGTCGCATCATCCAACACCTTCAGCGGCCTTCGCGGCGGGGTCCACCGGCAGGAAGTCCTCAATCCTTCTTTGCATCTTGAGGTCCGCAAGGATGTGGCTTGTGCGCATCCACCTTTTCATCCTTATGTCCAGCCTTGTCTGGATGTGCTCCAGCGCCTGGGGAAGCGTCTGGAACGAGCTGAAAGCGCCGCGGTATGCATTGCGGACGTTCTCGCGGACGTTCCACACCCCGACTGGCATTATGTAGCCGGAGTGCGCCTCCCGTAAAATGACTGCCCCGGCCTGGCGGCCCAGCCTCAGAAGGTGCTCGCATGTGGCAAGCCGCGCGGCATAGTAGCAGCCGCCTATCTCGGCATAGTCCTTCCTTCCTTCGTATCCCTCGTGGCTCGATATGATCATTATCTCGCTTCCCGAGGGGTTCCAGACCGTATCCGGATACCAGGCCTCGACGAGCTCGTACCTCCAACTCGTGGGCATCAGCATCACGATGAACCTGTTGTCCAGCGTCCAGGATTCGTATATGCGGTATTCATTCAGAAGGGGGAAGTGCTTCACCCTCTCACGCAATGTCTTTCCGATGGTGTCGTCCACCGCGGTGATGCTCCATCTGGTCGGGACGAACTTGCGCCTCTTGCCGACGCCGAATGCGCCCACGCTGAAGGCCTTCTGGATGCGCGAGAGCAAAATATCGTCCGAATACAGCGAAAGTATCGCGTCTCGGGCGAGCAGGTCCGTGTCGTAGAAGTGCTTCTCCATCCTCTGGTCCATCTTGAGGTTGCCGACAGCCAGGCTCTTGAGCGGAGCCGACGGCCCGAAGGGCGCCACCTCGTCGTCCAGCACGAGCCTTCCGGCCGGCTTCCTCTGGAAATGCGCTTCCGCTTCCGTTGAGCACGAGGCAAGGGCCATCTCGCGGACGATGTCCACGGTCCTTCCGCCATTGTCGACATTGTGCACCTCGACGGCGTGCATCCCGCGGACCAGTTGCGACCTAAAATCCACTATCTCGTCTATGCTGCGGCCCAGCCACATCTCGGGGGTGTCCAGCACCTCCGTGTCCCCCGTCACGGGCGGGATGAGCGGCCCGACAAGCACCTTCGGATAGCCCCACTGGCCCACGAAAACGCCGGGGGGCGATGAGCCCTCTATCTCCAGCGAATCGATGAGGCGCCTGGCCTTCATCTGGGCGAAATGCTTCACGAGTATGGGGCAGCGCTCCTTGCCGCAGAGCATCTTTGCGCCCTTGCATACGACGCAGCGGTTGGCGGGGCTTCCAGAGAATATGGCCGCCTCGGTCATGGACCCCTCATGGTCCTGTTTCCCCCGGGGTGCGGGGGCCTGTCGCCTTTTTTCGGCCTCCCAGCCGCGATGCTTCCATACCTTTCCCGCGCCATCCTCTCTTTCTCTTCATGTCGGCGCAGGTCCCACATGATGAAGCCCAGCACGGCCACCAGCACCACCGCAGCGACGACCAAAACGAGGATGGCATTGGCGGGCGGCACCGCGCTGGTGTTATTGCCGGTGGCATTGGCAGTGACCGTGATGGACATGTTGTGCCGCACCCGCGTATCTTCCGGCGGCGAAAGAAACGACAGGGTCAGGTTCCTGCCGGGCCTTCTGCCCTCCAGGGAGATGTTGACCGATCTTTTCGAAAACGGCGCGATGTTGACGGAAGAATTCTCGATGGTCGCCCACCAAAAATCGCCGGAAAGCACCAATGAACCGTTCTCCGGGACATTGCCCCTGTTGTCGAAGTTGAGGGTGATGTTGCGTCTCTCTCCCTGCTTCAATGTCAGCATGGACGGCGGCGGCTGGAGCCGCAGGTCCCTTCTGGGAAGGACCGTCAGCAAGCATGAGACGTTTGCCTGGTAGAGGCTGTCGGAGGTCGTCGCCCTGAAATAGAACTGGCCGGTCGGGCCTGCGAGGGCGTCGACGGGTATGATGACGTTCACGGTGGTGGTGTTCGACTCTCCGGCAGACAGGTTCAGGACGAACGGCAGGGCCGGGGGCGCCAGCTCCCAGCCGTTCCTCGTGCCGGCCGTGAGGCTCAGGCTTTCCCTGCCGTTGCCCAGATTGCTCACTGTCACATTGACTGCCGCCAGGGAATCCACCGCGACGCCGGAAGAAGCCGCCAATGATATCTGCAGCCGGTGGAGCTGCTCCACGGTCCCCCGAAGCGACACATTTGCCCGCGCGCCGCTGTCGCAGACCGCAAGCATATCGATGCCGAAGACCTGGAACGCGGGCGCCCCTTCGGGGACGGTGACCGTCAGGCGGCTGGAGGCCGTTTTCCCTTTGACAACGGTCAGCCTCTCCGGGGTAAGCGAGATGTTCCAGGAGAGGTTGCATGAGGCCGTCAATGTCAGCGGCTCGTCAACATTCCCCTCGTTCTCCACCGAAATATTCACGGTCACGGCATTCCCCGGGAGTGATGAAAATCCGGTCCTGTCCGCATCGATGGATACCGCGTGGCTGGGAATGCAAAAGTCCATCAATGTGACTGCCGCCAAAAGGTTGTCTGCGCATATCTGCGCCACCTGGCCCTCGGGTGGCCGGTATACCGTCGAGAGCTCGACCGTGAACGGCAGGACGCTTTTGTTGGCGTAGAGCCAGTCGTCCGTGTCCCCCGTGGCCGGATAGAGCTCCCGGGCCATCCTGGGCACGAGCCGCCTCTCGGCCGGCATGGCCAAAGACATGTTCTCGGCCAGAGAAGGCAACCGCTGATCCACAGCGGTCTGGTCTATGGAGTTCCCCCACGGGTAAAGTATCGTGGCATAGCCGCTGTGATACGAAACGGCCGCCGTCATGGGGTGCGCCAAGACAATGTCCCTTACCGCCCGCGTCTCGTTCTCGGAGAATGGTTCCGGGCCGCAGAAGTCCTCGGCAGAGGCGTCGTGGGACGCTTCCGCGCCCCAAAGGTGGCCGAAGTTGCGGTTGAGGTCCACACCGATGCCCCCGGTATACGGATGGCGGTTCTTGCGCCAGTCCCCGCTCTGCTCGACATAGACCTGCCCGTCGGGGTTGAGCATCGGCAAAAACCACATCTGCGAGCCGTCGACCAGGCGCCTCACCGAGGCGTTCGTTGAATAGTTCTCCGCCAGGGAGCCCAATATGTACAGGGGCACCTCCACGCCGATGAGCTCCCGGGCGTGAATCCCCCCCATGACGGTGATGTTGGGCTCCGCCTCGTCCTGGTCCACATTGTCAGATAGTTTAACGGCCCAAATGGTCCTGTTCTCGTACGTCTGGCCCAGCGCCAGCATCTTCGAAATCATCGGATGGGCCGCTGTGATGTTTTGGAGTTCCAATATCATCTCGTCATATGTATGATATAGACCGAGGTCGGCCCTGCCCGAATCCTTTCCTCCTTCCGGGCCCGAACCAGATGCAGCGGCCGGAAGCGTCACCGCCATCAACACGACGACCATCAGGCTTGCCCATCCGCGCATCGATGGTAGTTACGGTCCATTCAAATAATAAAGTTTTGTGGGAGAGAAGCGAATGGTGCAAGGGTGCGATTTAATGGTTGGGTAGGGGTGCAAGGGTGCAAGGGGACGGCGAATGAGACGGACGAACCGTTCGACAGTCCTCGCACCCATACACCCTCGCACCCTCGCACCCTTGCCCCCTTGCCCCCTTTTGCCCGTCAAACCTTCCACCCGCACCGCGGGCATGTCCCGGCGGATGCGGCGCATTCCGAATGGAGCTTGGCCCCGCAACCGGCGCACTGCATCGTCTGCTGGCCATCCCTGACATGTTTGAAACACCATACGCACAACAGCGGCGCCCCGTTGGGCGCCGCCATATCTGGTTCAGGCCCGGACGGAATTGCTTGCGAAGGCGTCTGCGCCGGCGGCTCCCTCTCCGAGACCTGAGAATGGGCCAAAGGAGCAGCCCTTTTCATTCTCCGGGAAAAGACGACGGCGCCCACGGCCACCGCGACGCCCACGATGATCAATACCAGCAGGGGGAGGAGCATACCTGAAAGATCAATGGAGGTCGTCACCGCCGGCCTCTCCACCTTTAACACATCCACCACGACCGGTACCGACGCCGACACGTTCCGGTCCGCTGCCATGCTCACCCTCAATGTCATATCGTATGCGCCGGCCTTCGCCTTCGGGGGAACCGTGATGGCGATACTGAATGTGGAATTGGCGCCAGGCCCAAGGACACTTTTCAAATAGAGCGTTTCGGAGGAGAGCCATCCCTCCAAAAGGCCCTCAACGGAAAAATGGAACCCTGCGGGGGCGTTGCCCTTGTTGGTCACCGTCAAATTGAACACCGCGATGCCCTTCGGCCTGGCCTGGGCGCTTTGGGCATCCGTCCGGGCCTCCACGGCCCGCCTCTCGTTGACCGTGACGGTCAGCTCGACGTCCCTGACCGTGAACGAATAGTCGCCGGCGAGCTCCCCAGACGGTATTTCTGCCGTTATCCGCAGAGATGTCGAGTTCCATGCCGGAACGCTCAGGTCCTGCTGCGTAAACCTCACGGTCCAGCCCTCCGGGAAATCGACCGCCGCCAGCGTCAGGTTCTCGACGACGTTCCCCCCGTTGTGCACAATGGCCTGGAACCATGGCGAGCCGCCCGCGTCAGCCGCCTTCTGCCTTTCAGCGACATCGAATGTCAACGAACGGACCTCGTCCACGGTTGCCGTCAGGACCGCTTCCGCCTTCGCATAGGCGTTCTCGGTCGAGGCGGCCCTGACCCTAAACATCGCCGTCGTGCCCGCCAGAGCGTCGGCGGGCACCGCAAACGACAGGTGCGCCGTACGTTCGTCACGGGCCGAAAGCTCCACCCTCTTGATGTCCAAAGAGCCGTTCCATTTCAGCGCCTCCAAAGTGAGATTGATGTTGTCCGGTCCGTTCCCGGCATTCCTCACCGTGAAGCTGATGGTGATGTTCTTTCCGGGCAGGACCTTGATGGCGGATGACCCGCCGGTCAGCTCCACCTTGAACGCCTGGTCGACGGTGACAACGAGCTGGTCCGTCGCATTCCAGCCCCTGTCGCTTGTGACCGTCAGGTTGACGAAATATGTCCCCCGGTGGGCATAGGCGTGGCCCGCCTTCACGCCCTCGCTCTGGTTCCCGTCCCCGAAATCCCATGCATACTTTGTCAGATTTCCGTTGGGGGCGCGAGAGGCCGAGCCATCGAATGTGACCAACTGCGTCACGTTGACCAAAACATCATTCCCGGCGACCGCAGTCGGCGCCGGGTCCAGGACCTTCGTGGTGGTGGACACCGCTCCGGAGGACCCCTGCCCGGTGATGGACTGCGCTCTCAATGATATCGAGGCGGTCGTGCCCGCAATGGCGTTGTGCGGAACCGAGACACCAAGCTCGACCGTGGCGGTCCCCGCCGGCGGAAGATGCACGGTGGACGGAACCGTTGCCCATGCGATGGGATTTCCGGTCCCCTCGAATATGATGTCGTCCTCCCGGTTGCTGAGGCTCGTAAGATTTAATTTGAAGCTGACGTTCTCCCCCGGATAACAGTACGCCGTGGTGTTCCCGGTGGCGTTGAGGGCGCAGCCGTACTTGGCCCGTATCCTGAACCGGGCGCCCCCGTGGTCGTTCCAGGCCGCAGAATCCCCGGTCAGGTTCGTCCTCAGGTCTATGGTGTAGTTCTCGGCGCCGGGCATCGGCGGGCTCCAGTTCATGGACACCTGCCCCACCTGTCCGGCCCTGAGCTGGACGCTGGTCTGATCACGGTATGAGTAGTTCCCGCTCGATATCACCATCTCCACCGGAACATTCTCGTCCCCGCTGCCGAAATTCATCACCTTTGCGGTGACATTCAACGGCCTGTCGGGCTCCACCACCGTCCCGTTATAGGGCGCCACCAGCGACCATATCCCCGCATCCTTTATGGATGCGTTGGGATAGCCTATGAGATACAGCGTCGGCTCCCTGTTGAGAGGGCAGGTGATGTCTATCTGGCTCGAAGGCGGGCCGAATTGCGTGTCCAGCTCGAACGTGAATGCCAACGCGCTGGTATTGGCGTAGAGCCAGTCGTCCGAGCTGCCATGTGTGGGGTAAAGCACGCAGCTCTGCTGGGAAGTATATCCGTTCCAGGCCGCCATGGCGGCACCCATGGCAGATAGCTCGTTATAGTCCGGCGCATGGGCGCTGGTGTATCCCCACGGGAACAGGATGAGCTCGCCATAACTGTGGAAAGAAAGGGATGTGACGAAATGTTGGCGTAATGCCAAATCTCTAAGGGCGATGGTCTCGTTCTCCGAGAACGGATAGGGCCCGTGGTATACCTCCGAGGCGGGGTCGGGGCTCGTGGAGCCGTCCGTCCCGAACATGTAGCCAAAGTTGCGGTTGAGGTCGACGCCGATGTTTCCGCCCGTCGTGGGCCGCCTGTTCTTGCGCCAGTCCCCCGTCTGCTCCGTGTAAACATGCCCGTCGGGATTTATCATGGGCACGAACCATGTTTCTTTCGTGTTCACGTACTTGGTGAGCGTCTCGTTCTTGCCGTAGCCGTCGAGCATGTAGTTGAGCACGTACATCGGAACCTCGACGCCCATCCACTCGCGGGCGTGTGTCCCGCCGAAGATCAAAACGTCCGGCTCCAAAGAATCGTTGGTGCCGACATCGTCCGACAATTTCACGGCCCAAAGGTCCCGGCCCTCGTATGTCTTTCCGATGCTCTCCATCTTCAAAAGGTCCGGGTGGGCCGACACAAGACCCTGGAGCTCCGAGACCATCGAGGCGAACGTATGATAGTCCGACCTGGGCCCGAAGTTGGCAGAAGGAGCTGATTCCGGGGCCGAGGAAGAGGCCTGCGCCAGCGGCTGCCAGGCGGTCCCCAGAAGCAGCAGCAGTCCCAAGGCCGCCGTCAAACGCCCCATGGTATCATAGCTAGTATGAGTGAGGATAAATGCTTTTTGATGCGCCCATTTGTGCAAATCGATGGGGGCGTTTTTGAAAAGCTCCGCATTGTCTTGCACGACCTTCCCGCCCGGGGCCAAAGCTTTATCTTCTCTCAGGGGGTATTTATTGGCGGGATATGGGGCATTCCATGGAAGAGATATGCTTCCTCATCCTGTTTCTGTTTTTCATCTGGGTGGGTGCGTATTCATATACCATCTACAGTTTTGCAAAAGGATATGAGAGAAGCAAGGCAGGATCAAAAAGCAGGGCAGGTTCCCGGTCAATGGAAAAATATCCATCTGGCACATTTCGCCAAAGAAGGTCTCTCGAGGCGTTTGCCGTTATCATTGTATTGAACATCGGCATCGCAACGACCATTCAATATTCCCATCACATCGACAAGGAGACGGCCACAGCACCCGCTGCCATCTCTTTTCCCCTGGTGGTCTGGGGGCCTGATGCAGACGGGCTGCACTATCTTGACATTTGTTCCCTGGACCTGAATTTCTCTGAAAAGAACATCACCTCGCTGAAGGTCCTGTCCCCGCAGGGCAATGAATTCCCCAAAAACATCTACGGCCCCTATGGCGACCATATCGAAACATGGTCCAGGCAGATGTATTCTTCATCAATCGACGTACCGGAGATCCATATGAAATATACCAGCCCCGTACTGGAGAAGATGCTTGAAGCACGGCAGTGCATTGTAAGGGTCACCGCCAACGGGACGAGCCCTCCCCTGGAATTTCTGACATTTCCCACAGGCATCGTCGATAACTTGAATTTCGAGATATACTCCACCAAGGACAGTTACAACATATCCGTGATGTTGGGCGTCAATCGTTTCTTCCGGCCAACCGTAACCGATGAGAAATTCGGTTTCAACTACACGATGCATGACAATATGCACAACATCGCGGCCCTGGACGATATCCAGTATCCCGCCATCATCAACAGAACCCACAGGTCCCAGAACTTCCACCTGTTTTCCATCGATAAACGGACGATCGACCCGGGACAATGCTACACGATGGATGTCGGTTTCTCATACACGACCGGAGGCATCATATACAAAGGCCATATCAACAACATCCCTTTCAGACCCTCCGATTTCCCGATATCCGGCTATGGTGGAGGAGCAGGGTGAAAAACGCGCTATTCCTCTTCTTCCCCCTTGGCCCTGTCGCCCGTTGTGTCGAAAAGGGGCTCCAATCCCCCCGCCCGAAGTCTTCTGACCACCCCGTCCATCCTCTCCAGTTCCAGTATGGCCAGTATGTTGTTGTATTCCTTCGAAAGCCCCACAATCCTTCGCGCCATGTGCTCCTCGCGGCGGCCCTCGAGGTTGCGGAAGCCCTTCAGCGAGTTGACGGCCCTGTCCCATGCCAGCGCGAACTGGCGGGCCGTGGCCGCGCCCCGGAAGCTCTTCCTCCTGAGCCACTTCCATCTCAGCGAGTGGTATACCAGGCTGGTGGTGGATACGTCGTCGCAGAACGCGTCGGCGAACTCGTCCTCGCTGAGGTCTATCGCCTTCACCGGAATGCCGCCCTCTTCTGCGGCGGCGAACGCCTCCGTGTAGCTGGGCGGAGGCACCGCCACCTTCCCGTAGCGCGACAGCTTGATGGCGTATATCTCCTCGTAGTGGGAAAGGAATATCTCGGGCTCCTTGCCCCGGTTTATCGCCGCCAGGCCCTTGAGGCCCTCCCTGGAAACTGGCAATGCGACCAGGTCGGGCGCCAGCTGCCCGACGGCCTCACGAACCTTCCGTCTTTCCCTTGTCAGGCCCTTGATAGTGGGAAAGATGGTGATTTTGCACCTTCCAATGGAAATGGTTACCAGTCTGGCATCCGCCATGCGACCCCGCCCGGGACTATTTCCGCTCCTGGATGAGCTTGACGATTCGGTCCTCGTCCTTTATGTGCCGCAGCTCCTCGCGGCTTATCACCGGAATGCCACCGATGTTCCCGCGGCTGCGGAGCCTGTCGATGAAAAGCACGCCCTCCTTTTCAGTGATGCGCGAAAGGTTGGCGATGACCCGGGCCCTCTGGAGGCATGAGCCGTCGGCCTGCCCCACGCCCGTCAAAAGCACCATCGCGTGGAGGTTGCTTTCGGAGATGGCGTCGAATGGGCACTTGCGGGTTGGGACCACCGTGTATCCAAGCCCTGAAAGCTTCTCGAACACTCCCTTGCGGAACAGGTCCGTATCCTCGGCCCCGGCCTCCGACTTTTCCCGGCCCTCCGCGGCCTGGACGCTGGAAAACGGGTTGAGCGCCTTCACGATGGGCTCTCCCAGGTAGCGCTCCAGCCTGTCCACCACGGGCAGGGTGGCCCCCATTGTCCCGTTCTCGTACATCTGGATGGCCTTTCGCGACACGCCGGCGATGTCGGCCAGCGCCCCCAAAGAAAGGCCGCGCTCCTCGCGGGCCTTTTTTATCATCCCGGGGTCTATCCTGGCGTAGAGGCCGCCGGGGGCGGCGAATATGAACGGCGGGACGCCCTGCTCGAAATACTCCTGCATCGTGCCGAAGTTCAGAATAGGGATGTCGTGGCGCAGGTAGATTATCCCCTCGGAAAGGGCGCCGGCGCCGCTGCGCTCGCCTATGACCACCGGCGCCCCCCTCAGAAGGTCCGAAAGGGTCTTCAACTCCGCGGCGTTGTTCTTGCTGAAGCCGTCGATGTTGACGAGAACCTTCAAGACCAGAAGGATGTTGTCCCGCCGGCAGATTATGTCGAAGCTCAGCCCCCGGATTCCATAGTCCTCGGATACGAAGAATCCGCACTTGGCCAGCATCACCCGTACCTGTTTTATCATCCGGGCACGGTTCATGCGATTGCATAGATATGAACTACTATTAAATATTATCCCGGGCGACGGTATTTTGGTCAATAATCATTTTATCCGGCAGGGCGCGATATCCGCCCGGGAAAAGGCAATGGGAGGCGAGCTTCGGGACGGCCATGTCATGCTTACGGAACCCAGGGAGGCGAGCCAGCTGCACAACAAGGGTTGGTTCGGGGTCCCGCAGCCGGGAGGCGCCCTCCGCCTGGAGCTCGTTGAGGCCATGTTCCTGGTCGAGACCGGAAGGCTTCTGGTGCACCAGGACGGCGCGCCCGTCGGCCTCGAGCAACTGATGAGGACCGCCGCATCGCTCCAGCCCGGATTCGAGATACGCTACCTTGTCTACTCGGACCTTCGCCAGCGCGGCCTCACCGTCCAGCCGTTCCTGCCCGGGCCGCCGGATTTCGCCCTGTACGAGAGGGGCGCGGTCCCAAGCCGCTCCCGCTCAAGGCATCATGTGCTCGCAATTTCTGAAAGAGGGCATTTCGATGTCGAGATACTGGCGGGATTCGTGCGCCGGGCCGAGGAGCTCGGAAAGCTCGTCATGCTGGCCCTGGTGGACGAGGAGGGCGACCTCACATACTACGACGTTTCGATGGCCGACCCCTCCGGAACGCTCGTCCGCGGACCGCCCCCAGCCAGGGGCCGGGCCCTCATGTTCGAGGAGAGGGCGCTCGTCTTCGACGAAGGTACTGCCCTTCGGCTGAGGAAGGGCCACTACGGCCGTCCGTCCGGAAAGGCCCTGCAGCTGTCGCTCATAGAGGTGGCCCATCTCGAGGAGGAGGGCGCCCTGGAGCCTGTTTCCGCCCGCACCGGAAGGCCCGTCTCCCACGCATCATTGGTCCGGAACGGGCGGGCAGCCCAGCCCGAATTCGAGCTGAGGCTTCGGGCCTACAGGGACCTTCGCCGCCGCGGCCTGGTCGTGCGGACCGGTTTCAAGTACGGCACCCATTTCAGGCTCTACGACACCGACCCCGATAACTCGCATGCCAGGTACCTGCTCCATGCGGTCCCCAAGGGATATTCCGGCGGATGGCCCGACATAAGCAGGGCCGTGAGGCTGGCCCACGGGGTGCGAAAGGAGATGCTTTTGGCCCGCGTCGGCCCCGGAAGCGACATCGTCTACATGAAACTGGGCCGGACCAGGCCCTGAGGAGGAAAGGATGAGACATACCATCTCCCTGGCGATCCTTGCCATCCTCCTTCTGCCAGTCCCTACCTTGGCCCCTGCCGCCTCTGCGGCCCCCAACCCGGGGCTCGACCTGGACATAATCACCGCGCAGGATGCCTACGAGGCCAATGTGTCCGACCCGTCCTTGCCCAGCGTTTCCTTCGTGGTCATTGTCAAGAACAATGGCACCCTGCCCATCCTGAACGTCCATATTTCGGTCAGCGTGAACCTCGGAGGGACGGCCACGGTGGATCCGTCGGACACCAGCTACATCCCCTATGGTGGGCAGGCGACCGCCGTGGTGTCTGCCACATTGCCCAACACGACAAAGACATCGCTTGTCGGCACCCTCAGAATCGATGGTGTCTGTTCAGG
>Ga0315273_10008315_pt1 | contig 13069 bp, 8 predicted proteins | sample YL17G02_0_MG_FD_205753 | JGI IMG/M metagenome (GOLD analysis project Ga0315273, IMG submission 205753) | Sediment microbial communities from Yellowstone Lake, YNP, Wyoming, USA - YL17G02_0 | ecosystem: Environmental > Aquatic > Freshwater > Lake > Sediment | place: USA: Wyoming | collected...
CGGTGTTAAAAGACGCAGCATCCGGGATCGGTGAGTCCCTGTCAACCGTCCGAAACAGGGCGGCGAGGGCTTTGGCAAGAGTCGTCATTCCAGGCACTTGCAGATCGGCTGAGTTTTCTTACCCTACAGGGAAAGAGATCGCTCTTGCCACCCATCAGTTCCACAGTGCGTCATTGGGCGCTTCCGTGAAATATGTGAGACATTTTTTTTGAATTGTCACAGATTTGTGTTAAGATATCTGCCGCATGTTGAGGCTTTGAGTCCTGCCTTGCAAGATCGCAATCGGCTTAGACACGAGTAGAAGACCAAATATAATAAGAGGAGGTTTTTTAAATGGGTAAGGAGAATGGGTCGTATTTTAATATGAGCGTGCGCCTTCTGGCAGTGGCGGCCATGTTGGTTCTGCTGCTTTCTGGGGTTGTCGCTCAAGCGCAGGAAAACACCGGCAGCATTCGCGGTACCGTGAAGGACCAGAGTGGTGCTGTTGTTCCCGGCGCCGCGGTTACTGCCACCAGTCCGGCCTTGGTGCGGCCGATTGAACTGGTTACGGACTCGGCAGGCGTCTATATTTTTCCGAGACTGCCTGTAGGCGCCTATACTATTACCGCCGCCGTCACGGGTTTCAAGACCGTGAAAAAGGAAGCCATCGATTTACGCCTCGGCGCGGAACTCACCTTGGATCTCGCGCTCACGGTAGGCAGTGTCGCGGAAACGATTACGGTCAAGGGTGAATCCGAGGCCGTCGACGTCACCTCGAGCAAAACGTCGGTAAGTATTACGCAGAATCTGATTGATATGACGCCGAAGGGGCGTTCATTCAATTCGATTCTTACCGTCGCGCCCGGGGTCATTTTCGACTCGAACGCCGGAAGTGTCGGCGGCGGCATGACAGGAACCTCAGGCAACAATCCTGCCGGCGGAGTCGGCGGATACTCGGTCACCGGAGCCAGCGGATCCGAGAACAACTTCGTGATCGACGGTGTGGATGTATCGAACGTGCGCAACGGAGTACTTGGAAGGGAGAGCGCCATACCCTTTGAGTTCATCGCGGAAGTTCAGGTAAAGAGCGGCGGATTTGAGGCGGAGTATGGCGGCGCCGTCGGCGGTGTGGTCAACGTGATCACGAAGTCGGGGAGCAACAACTTCCACGGCGAAGGCGCCATCATGTTCACTAGCGCAGGCATGAACTCCGGCCCCCGTGGCACCTGGCGGAGAGACCCCCGCGATGCCACCATGCCTCAGTATTTCGATGCAAAAGAGGACGAGTATCAGACGTATTACCCCGGATTCTCGCTCGGCGGCCCTATATTCAAGGATCGCCTGCATTTCTTTTCCAGCTACTTTCCACAATTATCGCGCACCCAGCGTTCCATCAATTATGTAACCGGCGGCGCGCGAACAAGTTCACAGCGCACCACGCGACACTATGCGATCAACAGACTCGATTATGCGCCGACCCAGAAGATCCAGATCAACACTTCGTACATGTGGAACCCGATCCGTTTACAGGGTCTGCTGCTCAGCAGCGATCCCCTGGGAACGATTCCGGCAAACGACCAGTCCATCGGCGGCGGATATACACCCGCCAGTGAGTACTCTGCCTCTTTCGCCTATACCCCGACATCGAAGTGGATTGTGAGTGCACGCTACGGATATAAATATCTCAATGACAAGGGGAATACCTACGGCTTGCCAACGGCTCCGTGGCTCATCTATCAGAGACCTACGTCTGGCCAAACCACCCCACCGGTTCCGGCAAGTCTGGCTGGGCCTTCCGGGTATCAAAACGTCAGCAGCACATTCCAGGTCCTCAGAGACATTACGACCCGGCACAATGTCTACCTGGACAGCACCTACTTAACACGCTTATTCGGCCAGCAGCACTCCTTCAAGTTTGGCTATGCGATCAACCGCATTGCCAACGAAGTGGAGGATGACTTTATTAATGGCCAGTTCAACTTCTATTGGGGAGAAGGTTTCACGCGCGGCAGCAAGGTGAACGAGCGCGGCACGTATGGCTACTACATCTGGGAGGACGGCGTCAGGCACAATTCCCAGGCCAGTAGCCGCAATCAGGGCTTTTACATCCAGGATGCCTGGCAGATCCACCGCCACGTAACTCTAAACGTAGGAGTTCGATTCGAGAATGAATTCCTGCCGCCCTATATCAAGGAAGTGAATGGAAAACAGGTGCCAAATCCAGTCGTCTTCAACTGGGGCGACAAAATTGCTCCCCGTATTGGCGGCGCCTGGGACGTGTTGGGAAATGGCAAGTGGAAGGTGAGCGGCAGCTTTGGAATGTTCTACGACACCATGAAGTATGAGCTTGCCCGATCCTCTTTCGGGGGCGAATATTGGTTCTCGAACGTATATAAGCTGGACACGCTCAACCTCGCCAGCGTTAACAAACAGAATCCCGGCGCTCTGGGAGCTTTGATTATCCGCTACGACAACCGTTCGCCGGCTGTCAATGCGCAGGGACAACTGGATGGTATCGATCCGGCGATCAAGCCGATGCTATCGCGCGAATTTTCGGTGGCTTCGGAGCATCGCCTGACCCCTACTCTGACCGCCTCGATGCGCTACTCGCGCAAGAGACTGGTACGCGGGATGGAAGATATCGGCGTCCTGGATGCGGAGGATAATGAGGTTTACACCATCGGCAATCCCGGTTTCGGTGTGACCGACGACACCAAATACAAGGCTCCCAACGGCCAGCCACTGACTCCGAGAGCGGTGCGCAATTACGATGGAATCGAATTTCGCATCGACCATAGAATCACGAAAGGCCCGCTCAAGGGAGTCAATTACTTCGCCTCCTATACCTATAGCCGCCTCTGGGGCAACTGGGCCGGACTTGCCAACTCGGATGAAGCCGGACGCTCTCAGCCAAGCGTGAGCCGCGCCTTCGACCTGACCCAGGGGAACTTCGACGACAAGGGTATGAACGTGTATGGTTTCCTGGCGACCGATAGGCCGCACGTTCTTAAGTTATTCCCGAGCTACGAACTGAAAACGCGCGCGGGAACGTCCTTCCTTTCGTTGTCGCAGTTTATCTCCAGCGGCACGCCTATATCCTCTACAGTGACGTACCTGGTGCCGGTCTTTTTCAACGGCCGCGGTGATCTCGGCCGGGGTCCGACGTACACCCAGACCGATGCCCTTATCGCTCATACCGTCAATTTAACAGAAGGGACAAAGGTAAGGTTCGATGCGAACGTCACGAATCTCTTCAATCAGGCGATCGTGACGAATTACAACATAACGCTGAATCGGAATGGCAACCTGCCCATCACGACGCAGGATTTCTTTAATGGCTTTGACCCTTATAAGTATGTCAATCCAAACGGGATCAATCCGGCTACCGGCAAGGTCTATCCGTCGCCGAACCTCAACCCGGTTTATAAGCTTCCCAGCACCTACCAGGGGGGCCGCGAGATCCGGTTGGGAGTGCATTTCCTGTTCTAGGTTCGAGACCACAGCATCGACAGGTCCATACGGGCTGTTCCTCCACGGGAACAGCCCGTTCTCTTTTCGGCGGCAGCGCCGTGTTTTTCAAACGGTACCTACAGGGAACGATCATCAATTGGAACAGACCTCCACTGACATGAGCAGTTCGATCGGGAGAGAGAAAATGCGAATGACTATCCGCCCAAAATGGATCCTGTTGTTCACCATCTGGCCATCCCTGCTGGCACATGCGCAAGGCGCTCTGTGGTATCAGAAGGACTTTCCACCCGATGAATTCAAAGCGCGCTGGGAGAAAGTCTTCAACAAGATCGGCAGTGAAGCTGTCGCAGTGGTGCAGGGGGCCCCTCAGACTCGTGGCTTCATGATGCCTCGTCAGACCAACGAGTTTTACTATCTCTGCGGAATAGAAACAGCCCAGCCGAGGGGAGCGAGGAATGCCGTTACGAACTCGTGGCTGCGAATTCCGCCACAGCCTCCGATTTCTGGGACGGCCGTCTTCCGCGTGAGGCACACTTCGCCGAACTCCTTCGGGCTCGATACCCGCGCTCGAAGGTATTGGACCTAACCCCCATTCTTGATGAACTGCGCAGTGTGAAAAGTATGCGCGAGATTGATTTAATCCGACGCGCATCGCAGCTCGCCGGACGAGGAATGATGGAAGCAATTCGAAGCACCCGCCCTGGCCTTTTTGAATATCACCTTGATGCCGCGGCCCGTTATGTCTACCTGGTGAATGGCTCCCGTCTCGAGGCATACCGCTCCATTACTGCATCGGGGACGGAAAATATCTGGAATGCGCACTATTATCGGAATATGAGCGAGCTGAAGGACGGCGACCTTGTGCTCATGGACTATGCCCCGGATTATCGCTATTACGTGAGTGATATCGGCAGGATGTGGCCGGTGAGTGGCAAGTATAGCCCGTGGCAGCGGGAATTGCTGGGATTCGTGCTGGAATATCGGAATGTCATTTTAAAGAGGATCCGTCCGGGCGTCACCGCCGCCCAGATAATGGAAGAGGCGAAAGCCGCGATGGAACCCGTTTTTGCCCGCACCAGGTTTTCCAAGCCGGTTTATGAGCAGGCCGCCCGCAGGCTGGTAAACACCGGTGGAGGCGTCTTCTCACATCCAGTAGGTATGACGGTTCACGACGACGGTCCCTACATTGGGGCACCCCTGAATCCGGGTCAGGTTTTTGCAGTCGATCCCCAGTTGCGCGTGCCGGAGGAAAACCTTTATATCCGCTACGAAGATACGGTGGTGGTGACTGCAGACGGGGTGGAGAACTTCACCAACTTCCTGCCATCGGAGCTCGAAGATATAGAGAACTTAATGAAGCAGGAGGGGATCGTTCAGAAGCTCCCTCCGCTTCCGAACTAGGGTCTGCGGCCGATGCGTTTCCTCTTCTCGCGCGCACATGGTAAGTATTAACGAAGTTTCGCTGCTCGATGGGCTGAGTACTGCAATGAATTGAACTTTAGGCCGGGTATGGACGCAGCGCGGCAAGCCGCAACCAAAGAGATGCTTAAGCCGGATTTACCCAAGCGGCTTGCCGCGCTGCGTGAAAAAGGCAGCGTGAAGATTTCTTTCCGATTCGAAAAGAATCTGACTGTTAGCAGTGCAAAGAATGACCCTGATCCGTTCCGTCGTCTGATCACCCTACGACGTATAGGAGGTAGAGCGCTCCAGGTTTTGTCGCAAACTCAATTACATCTTTTGCAGGTTGCGAAATCGGGACCGGTTTTCCCAGCAACAGGATCCTCAGGGGCAAGGAAGAGCGGACTCGGCATGTCTTTCCGTTCTTTGACAGAATGGAAGCCTGTTCCAGCCGTCCGTCCTTCCAGCTCAAACCAACCTCGAAGCCCCCGCGCGCGCGGAGCCCCTGGACCTGTCCCGTCTTCCAGGAGCTGTGGATTGCCGGCAGGAGATTCAGCTCGTTCTCATGGGATTGCAGCAGCATCTCGGCCACAACGGCGGCCATGCCAAACGAGCCATCCACCTGCAGCGCCTTGGAGCACATGGAGAACAGGTTGTCGCACGTGTAGTTTTTGATCGCATAACGGATGTTCTCCATGGCCTTTTCGGGGTTGTGAAGCCGCGCCCAGCAGGCGGCTTTCCAGGCTGACGACCATCCGTTTCCGGGAAGCCCGCGTTGTTCCAACACCACGCGGCTAGCCTCGGCCAACTTCGGCGTCAGACGCGGTGATATCTGATGCCCGGGATAGAGTCCGTAGAGGTTGGAAATGTGGCGATGACTGCTCTCTGTCTGCTCCCAGTCTTCGAGCCATTCCTGAAGCTGGCCGTTTTTCCCGATCTGCATCGGCGCCAGCTTCGCCCGTGTTTCCAGGACCTTCTGCCTGAACTCCGGGTTCAGGTCCAGGATGCCGGCAGCTTCGGCGGCATAGCCAAACAGGTCGTTAAGGATCTGCATATCGATCGTGGATCCCGCACAGATGGAGGAGCCGGGGGTTACAAACGTGGTGATCTCATCGAAAAAGGGTGTGTTTCCCGGGCTTTTCGGGAAGTTCTCCGGCGAGGTCGAAGGGTTTGTCACCAGCCATCCCAGCCTCGGATGGGGGATCAGGAAATCCAGGAAGAACTCCACGCTCCCCTTCAGAAGCGGATAGAACTGTTTCAAGAAATCCTTGTCGCCCGTGAACAGGTAGTGTTCCCAGAGATGCGTGCATAGCCAGGCGCCGCCTGTTGTGAAGGTTCCCCAAGTCGGCCCATCCATGGGGGCGGCCACCCGCCAGATGTCCGTGTTCTGGTGAAAAACCCAACCTCGGGCACCATAGTTCTGACGCGCCACCTGACTGCCCTGGTCGGACAACTCCCGGATCATCGTAAACAGAGGCTCGGCGCATTCGCCCAGGTTGCCGGCCTCCGCGGGCCAGTAGTTCATTTGCAGATTGATGTTGGTGGTGTATTTGGAATCCCAGGATGGGTTCATGTCCTTGTTCCAGATCCCCTGCAGGTTTGCCGGCTGCGTCCCCGGACGCGAAGAGGAAATCAGGAGATAACGCCCGAACTGGAACAACAGTCCCGCGAGTGCCGGATCATTGGATCCGTCAAAACTTCTGAGGCGCAGATCCGTTGGAAGTTGGGAATTGGCCGTGGCCTCGAGTTTGACAATTAGCCGTCGGAAGAGCTTTTGATGCTCTTCGATATGCACAGCCCTCAGCGCATCAAACGTCTTTCCGGCTGCCGCTTTCAACACGCTTTCGACTCGTGCGTGCGGGTCCGCACTGACATCCCGGTAATTCACAAAACTCGTGGCCGCCGCGACCAGAAGAGTGACGGCATCGGCATTGACGATTGCCAACCCGTCGCCATCCACCGTCATCCTGCCCCCTTCTGCCAGAGCTTTCAGACGGGCCTGATACCGAAGCTTCCCTTCAATCCCCATATAGTCCGCAGACTTGCCGCGGAGAATCAAACCGTCCGTGCCATGTCCATCCATTTGAAAATAGTCGGTGGCATAATTGGAATGTGCCGAGTTTCTGCACCCCCGAAGCTGCGCCGAAAAGGAGAGTCTTCCCGGCTCATCAGCCGTGAGTCGGACAACGATGACCTGATCGGCCGGGCTCGAGAAAACCTCGCGCGTGTAATGGCTTCCGTTCTGTGTAAAGCGCGTCGTCACCACGGCGGTATCCAGATCGAGCTGGTGCCGGTAGTCCGTAACGGCTTCGCCTGATGGGAACCGAATAACCAGGCTGGCGAGTGCCTGATATTTCTGTTGCTCAACAGGATATCCCATGAGGTGCCGGCCGAAGAGCGTATGGGCCTTTCGATATTGACCGTCAAAAACGAGCTTTTGAATCTCGGGCAGGACTTTGAAGCTTCCCTCGACCACTGTAGAATAGGGACCTCCAGACCAGCAGGTATTCTCGTTAATCTGGATTGTTTCCTCGTCCGTCCGGCCAAAAACCATCGCCCCGAGGCGGCCGCTGCCGACGGCAAATGCATTCTCCCATTTGTCGGCGGGATGTGTGTACCAGAGGACTGTGGACGGATCAATGAACACTGGCTTTTTATCCTGACCTGCATCGGCAAAGCCTTCATGTCCACAGCCTAACCACATCATAAAGACGATGGCTATAAGTCTGTTTTGCATATTTCAGTCACTCATATCCTGCGCGTTAATGACAACGAAATGGATCCTACTAGTCCGACCACCGCGGATATACTGCCTTAAACAGCAGGCTGCGATCATCCTGAGCGGAAACATCGCCCCCTCTACCCTTATGCTATTCTGCGCGCTCCAGGTGTAAGCATATCCCTAAACTAATCCACAGAATCCGGGTGTTGAAAGGAGGGGATCCGGGAGGCACATATTAATCAGTTTTTCGACTTTTGTTTCGCCTTCAAGCTTTCGATCATTTTTTGAATCTGGGAAGTATCTTTCAGGCCCTTGGCTTCCTTCAAGAACAGCTGCAACTCTTGGATGGCAGATGAATACTTACTTTGCGTATTGTAGATTCCAGCCAGGTACAGATGAACCTCGGCAGCGCGCTCGCCGCCGATTTCATAGGCCTTCCGAAGCGAGTCTTCGGACTTGTCGAGGAGGTTATTTTTTCCGTAGGCGAGGCCGAGCATCATGTGCACGTTGGGATTGTATGATTCCAGGGCTGCAGCCTTCTGCAGCCATGGGATTGCGTCCTGCGGACGATTGAGGTTTAGGAGTGCGACGCCCAATGCGTACATGCTCGGGAAGGAGTTTGTATTGACCTCCAGGGCGTGCGCCAAAATGGGTAGTGCCGCATCATATTGGCGGCGCTTGACATACTCGCTTCCCAGCAATTCCAGGGCGTCGTAGTAGTCTGGAAACAGCTCGATCCCTTTTTTGAGCGCCGCGATTCCCGCTTCCGGCCTGCTTCTCTCGAGTTCTTTGAGACCTTTCTTGTATTCGGCGCGCGCGGCTTCGGATACTTCCTGGGCAAACACGGATTTCGAGGCGGGTTTGGACTCCTCACCTTTCCTGGGCCTGAGAACAACGTCAAGATTCACGGATTCAGTAGGATTGCCTAAGATCGCCAGTGATCGCAGTTCGAGGGGTTGAGATCGCGACTCGTAGGGAGTTCCGACCGGATCCACTAGTACGGTATATCTGCCTGTGCCGAGGCCTTTGAATTCGTAACGGCCGGAACCGTCGGCGAAAACGGTGCCGACAGTCTGGCTGTTTTCATCCATCAGCGAGACCCGAACATTTGGAACAGATTTGCCGCCGGTATCTCGGATGTTCCCAAATAGTATGAACGACTGCAGCGGCAAGACAAGAAAACTGAGGCTAAGTAACAGAATTGCTGACATCATTGCGGGATGCCTTTCTGATAAACCTTCACGGCGAACAACCTGAAGGCGAATTCCGCAAGATCCCCTGTGTTAAATCAGGCTGGCGGAGTTCTCAGTTCGGGCCCGGTTTTTGGATCCCGGTCTTTATCGGATGGGGCGGCCGCTTCGGCTGCGGAGCCGGATTTTTCTTGAGCTCATCCATCACGACCTGAATCGCCTTCTCCAGCTGCGGATCGCGCCCGGCGATCACGTCTGCCTGCGTCTGCTCCACCTCGATGTCCGGCGGCACTCCCTCGTTTGCGATCGGAACCACGGATGCAGTGCGGGATCCCGATCCGTCCCGATTGGGGCCGACGGTGATCTCGATGATCTTTCCGGCTGTGTTTTCAAACAGGCTGTACAGGTTCGTCGGCGGGCGCAGGTCCTTGCCCTGAACGGCGAGCAGATACTCTCCCGCCTTGACGTCGACCCCGGGCTCGGTCAGAGGAGAACGAAGCTCAGGATTCCAATTCAGCCCGCCGTAGACCTTCTTGAAGCTGTAGCGCCCGTTTTCGATGCCATAATCCGCGCCGAGCAACCCGCCGGGGACGCTCTTCGGCTGGTAGAGCGTGTCTCCTCCGCAGACACGGTGATGCCCGACGGCCAGCTCGCTGCACATCCATTGGATGACCCGGTTGAGATCGCTGCGCACTGCCAGGTGAGGCAGGAAGGCGGAATATTTCTGCCGCATCGCGTTCCATTCGACGCCATGCATGTTCGGGGCGGAGAAATAATCGCGGTCGATGCGCCAGGCTTCGTTGAAGATCTGCCTCCACTCCGCGCGGGGATCGATGCGCACTTCGACCGCGTCGGTGTTGAGCTTCCCGTTCCCCGGTTCGATCTTGTCGGCGATTGCGGTGATGAACAGCGCGTCCCTGGTAGCGTGGAGGATTTTTTTGGTGTCGCCGCTGATCTCGAAGCTGGTCACGCCGTTGAGCAGTGTGTCGTCTTTGCGCTCGTTCAAATCGTAGCGGTGCAGATTCACCCGCGGAGGACCGGAGGGGCCGACGTCGCCCGTGACCGGCACCGATTCCAGGTAGAAGACCTGCCCGGCAGCGCCCGCCCTTAGAGTGGAGTATTCTCCGGCGGGAATCGGAACAGTCAGGATGCGGTTCTGGATGCCGTCGAAATCAATCGAGAACGGCTCGGCCGCCGCTGCCTTTGTATCCTTCGGCTTCTCCTCCTTCCGCACCCCCTTTTCCTCGTCGCTCTCCCTGGAGAGCGGGGAAGGGATGTTTTTGCGCAGGACCGCGAGGTAAAGCGAGCGGGCGAGACGCATATCGGCGTTGGGCATGTCGAACCACTGCTTCACCGGGCCGGCGTCGGTGGAGCCGAAAAAGTAGAGATACTTGCCGCCCGCGTCGAACGCGGGCTCGCTCACCTCGCTCAATCCGTCGGTAATCGCGAAGGACTTGTCCTGCTCGAATGAATATGCATAGACGGTCTGAAAGTAGGTCTTGGAGTTCAGGGTGTAGACGATCTGGCCGGCCTCCCTTGCAGAGCGCCTCCGATTGCCCGTGCACTGCCGGATAGCGAGATAGACGGGTTGAGCTTTTCGTGAGCAGGAGAGATTAATCCGCCGTGCTGGTAGGAGCCGTGTGTGAAAATTCCATATTCTGCAACATCGTTTCGGCGTAAAATTCCGTTTGTGATCGGCAGACGGGCCGAAGTTAACATAAGACCCCATATCAGAAGCTGAGCCAACCCAGTGCCGGACCCTGATCATAAAATTTTGCAGCTTGTTTTTCCTATGCGTAGGAAGAGGTGTGCTTTGGTGAGGAGGCGAACAGGGCGAAGAGCGTCGCTCGAGTTCGAGGGCCGGTCCTCCGCTTCCGTTCGGCCCCATTCGGACTGCGAACAGGCCATCGAACCCGGCTGCCGGATATTTCAGCAGCCTTTCCTCGGGCCAACCTACGCTACTCCCCGACCAGCCCCAAAAAGATTTCTTATTATTTTATTTCGATTCAGACGCCGGACCACACAGATATCTGGCTGCGCGCCGGCGCCGGGCAGCCAACTTTTCGTCCGCGACGAATGGACTCTCTGGTATCTCTCCTGGAGTCGATCACCAGCAGAGTCAGGTCGTCATGCACATCGGAATCGCGAACCGCAGCGAACAGCTTGCGCGCCCGCTGATCCGTTGGGACCTCATTGTAGCGCCGGATCAACGTTTTCAAACCCGCAATGCCCAAAGCGCCGGCGCCACCTTGTCGCGCCTCGATGATGCCGTCAGTGTAAAGATATAGGGCACCCTCTCCCAGAGTGAATTCCCGGCTCACGAATTCCGCCTCAGGCAGTATCCCCAACGGTGGCGCATCGGCATTAAACTCAACCACCGCACCCCGTGCCGGATAGTACAAGGCCGGCAGGTGCCCCGCATTGGCCAGATGCACCCGCCCGGAGTCGGGGCTGTAGCGACCGCTGATCATGGTGACGAACATGCCGCGCACCGAGGTCTCGATGATCTCCCGATTCAGCACGCCGAGTATTTCCGCTGAATCGCCGATGGTCTTCCCCAGGCAGCGGAACAAGCTGCTCACTTTGGCCATGAGGAGCGCGGCACTCATGCCCTTGCCCGAGACATCCGCAATGCAGAAATGGACTTGTCCGTCGCTGGTGGGAAAGTAGTCGTAAAAATCGCCGGACACCTCGCGTGCCGAGGCGTTAATCCCCTGAAAACCGTGACATTCCCGTGGTGGATAAGGCATAAGGCTGCGTTGTACCTCCCGTGCCAACTCCAACTCGCGGTTGAGTTCGGAGGCATTATGATCCCGCTCGACCAGGGCCTGCTCCAATCGCCACGTCAGTTCCTGGTAACTAAGGTTATCTTCGAGAAGTCGCAGATTCGCCTCCCTGAACAACTCCGGAAGTGCGGTCTGCGCGCCTACCTGAATGCCCATCGCAGCACCCGCCTCCACTACGGTCCGGCTGAGTTCATCCAGCAGGTTTTTAACGGCGTCGGCGTCGAGCCCATATTCCTCGAGCAGCACTTGCTCGCAATGCCGGATTACGGAACGCTTGTTGGCTGCGGTTAATGCCGCTGCCATCCAGTCGGCACAGCGCGCAAGCCTGCATAGCCGGGAGATGCTGTCGTCGGCAAGATCCGGCATTGGTGCGTGATGGCAGGCCATGACCTGGCGTAAATTCACCGGCAGTTCCCAAGCAGCCGCTACGGCTTCGCCCACGCGATCGTGAGTAGAACCAAAAAGGCTCAATTCCAAGTCATAGCGCTCCTCCGGATCTGCGCCAGCCAGGCGCACCCAGTCGGTCGCCCGGTCCTGGTGGACGAACATCATGACCAGCAGACCGAAGTCTTGCAGCAATCCTACGGTAAAACAGTCATCGGGATCAAGTTTGGCATGGCGCGACAGACAGCGTGCGGCAACCGCGCGGCGCAGCGCCTGCTCCTGGTATTCCTCCATATCCAGGAGCGGGATGGCATCCGGACGCAGGGCATCGCGAACGGCCACACACAGGGCGAGATTGCGCAGAACACGCTGGCCAAGCAGGGAGACGGCATGCGCGGCTGAGGTCACCTGCATTCGGAAGTTAAAGAACGCCGAATTGGCGATACGCAGTAGCTCGGCCGTCAGCACGGCATTACGGCTAATGATATCGCCCAGGGTTTTGCTGGTGATGTTGGGATCCGCGCAGGCGCGCACGATGCCGATGGCCTCCTTCGGCGCAGCTGGAAGATCGGTCGGCTTGAGATTGGCGATGCGGGTCAGATCCACCATTCCATTTGTGCGAAAGCTGATTAAGAAAGGGACGCCGGAATCGGGCCGGGCTGTGAGCGCCAGCCTGTCTCTGTATCGGCACTGGGGACTGACAACGATAGATACAAAAAAACAAGAGATAAATCGATGAATTGGCCCCACATAAATGGCTCTAACCTTAATACTGTTCGCTTAATGATTTCAATATGATTCTCGACTACGTCTCCGACCGGCATGGCGGGTTGATTTCTCATGCCCTGTGGTTGCCAGAAATTTGGTCCTGATTGAAATTGTTGCACTTACAGGATTTGGTTGCTGGCCTTCAGGCCCATGAATGGTGTGCTGATTTCGCTCATTTCAGCCCTGCTCGTCAGCTTTCGATCGCGCCTTGCACTCCAGGCTGAGGTCCTCGCTCTCCGTCACCAGCTGAATATTCTCCAAAGGTCTTCCAATGAGCGGAGACGACGCGCGCATCAGACCGCATCCTTTGGAAGTGGCTGTCGCGGCTTTGGCCTGATTGGCGCTCTGCTCTGTTAATCGTCAAGTCAGAA
>Ga0315273_10008316_pt1 | contig 13069 bp, 12 predicted proteins | sample YL17G02_0_MG_FD_205753 | JGI IMG/M metagenome (GOLD analysis project Ga0315273, IMG submission 205753) | Sediment microbial communities from Yellowstone Lake, YNP, Wyoming, USA - YL17G02_0 | ecosystem: Environmental > Aquatic > Freshwater > Lake > Sediment | place: USA: Wyoming | collected...
TGTGCCCCAGGCCGCGCTTGCGAAGTCGCCGAACCCATCGACCGAAACCGTGACGGCTTCCTCGAACGGCGAGACGAGAAAGCAGGAGGCCAAGTGGGCTAGATGATGCTCGACGCGGTGGACTTTGCCGCGAAAGGCATCACCAGGGAAAGCCGTCTCCAGCTCACGCTCGATCGAGTATCGTTTGCCTTGATTACGGACACGATCCATGACGAGTTTCAGATCTGGCCGCTGGGTCACCGCATAACCCAGCCGGCGCAGAATATTCGCCTTCGGATCGCTGTTAATCGCGATGTGGTCGACATCGGCGAGCTTGGCACCCGCCTCAGCAAGGCAATAGCAGGTCGCTTCTGAAGGAAACCCCGCCCAGTGCTTGATGCGCCGGAAGCGCTCTTCTTCCGCCGCGGCTATGATTTCACCATCGCGGAGTAGACAAGCTGCAGCGTCGCCGTGATAGGCGTTGAGGCCAAGGAGAAACAAAAGCGGCAATCCTTCCAGCCGAGGTTCAGATCTTCTTCGCTATTGCCACCATGGATTTGGCCAGAGGCGGTATGCGGCCGACACGAAGGAAGCGAATGTCTTTGAAACCCGTCTCCCTGAGCAATGAGCCGAGTGTTGCTATTGAGAAGAACTTGATATGGCCGCCGTCCCACAGCGCGGTGAAATGTTTGTCGAATTTCCCGGACACGGCCAAGGCCAGGTTCTTGAGGTAGCCGTGGTAGGGCGTCGACACGATCGCAGTGCCACCCGGCTCAAGGAGGTCATAGAGGGTTCGCGCGTATCGTCCCGGATCGTAGACGTGCTCGACAACCTCAAGGCTGACGACCAACGGAAATCGGCCAAACTGCGCGGCGAGATCATCGTAAACGCTTGCCACCTCGAAGCGGCAGTTCGGATGGGCGGCCTTGGCAAGCGCTATGCCGCTTTCGGAGAGGTCAATGCCGGTTATGCCGAAGCCGAGGACAGCCAGCATGTTCGCCGTCGCGCCACTACCACAGCCCAGATCGAAGGCGCGCTTGGATGTGAGCGCCAATGACTCTACCTCGTGCCGGAGGACTGGCCAGAGGTAGCCATTCGCCCACGTCGGGCCCGCGTCGGTATAAAGGTAATGGTGCGTCGCCCCGGTCATCGACGATTTCGGCCTGCCTCTGGTGGAGCTGCAGCGTCTTGTGTGGACTCTTTCAACGACGCACGCAGCCGCCGATCTACAAGTTCGATCGCGATCATCGTCTCAGCCAGCGTCCGTTGCAGCACATAGAGCCAGCCCGGCCAGCCATCGAGGATACAACCCTTGGCGATCAGCGTATAAAGAAATACCAGGATGGGAGCTGGCCAGGCCATGAGCCTGATATTATCAGCCCGACGCAGGCTTGCGCGCGGCGCGCTTAAGAGATGATCAGCTTCCAGCTTCGCGTACTTTTGTTGCGATGCGAACCATCGCGACAGCGGCTTGTGGTCGTCGTGATCGATGGGTCCCTGCAGATACGCGACCGTGCCATCCACAACCGCTCTTTGTGTATGTCCCTCCTGTAAGTAATGTGCTCGTTCACGGCGGTAGAGTGCAATCACCGGCGGATAAAGGGCCGCCGAAAGTGGTCGACCGAAGACACAATAGCGGAATGCAACGCGGTATCCAGAGATCGCGGTCCCTGGAGACAAGGACGCAATCTCATCCACCAAGGCGGATGACAATTTGTAGTCGGCGTCGAGGGCAAGGACCCATGGCCGTCGGATACCACAGGACGACAGCCCGTAGCTCCATTGCGCGTCATGAGTGTCGAATGGGCGGGTTAGATAACGCACATTGGCATAGCGGCTTATTATTTCGATCGTGCCATCATCACTTCCGCTGTCTAGCACCACTACATCGGAAAAGCGAGACAGTGCATCAAGCGTTCTCCGGATATTGGGCGCCTCGTTGTATGTCAGGATGAGAACGCTGATCTGTTCGAGGAAGCTCATGCGACGTTTGTCCCGCGCCTAGACCGGATGTCCTCGTACAGAGCGATCAGTCGTTCTGCCATAGCCCGTGCGGAGTACTGGCGCTCAGCGAATGCCTTCCCCCTCGCGCCCATGTCGCGGCGCAAAGCATCATCGCCAAGGAGTTGCTCGAGGGCTTGCGCAATGGCGTCTGGCTCAGGTGCAGTGACCAGTCCCGCGCCCGCCTTCTGCACGTCCTTCGCTATAGCAACCCCCCGGCCAAGCACGCATGGCAGCCCCGCCAGTAACGCCTCAACTACCGCGATGCCAAAGTTCTCCGAAAAAGACGGCAGCACGAATGCGTCGGCTGCGGCGAAGGCTGCGGACTTGCGGGGACCTTCGACATGGCCGAGCCAAACGACCCGTTGCGCAATGCCAAGCGATCTCGCCAGTTCTTTGAGGCTCGCCACATACGCGGCTGGTCCGTTCCCGGCGATGACCAGGTTAGCCCGCGCGTGCCGGCGCTCAAGCTGTGCGAATGCGCGCAACAATCCCTCAACGTTTTTCTTTGGGTCAAGGCGGGAGAGGAAAAGCAGCCTTTGGCGGCCTTCGAGACTGGGGAAGTCACCAAGCAAGACCTGGCGATCTCCCGGCTGCTGCTCCTCGACCCCGAGTGGAATGACGACGCCGCGCAGAGGTATTCCGAGCGCGGCCGCCTCGTCCCACTCTGCCTTGCTCGTAAAATGCGCGGCCGCCGAGGCGCGAATGATTGGGCCCTCGATGACGGCAAGCGACAACCGCTTTAGCCAGGGCCGCCGCTGGCTGACACCATAGGTCGTTAAAGTCCCGAGCGGCCGTATGATGTAGGGGACGCCCCGGGCACGCGCCACGATCGCCGCAGCGACGCTCGAAAATGAAAATAGCGCATGAATGTGCACCACGTCGAAGCGTCGCACATTACGCCAGAGCCAGGGCACGATGCCGGGAGCGATACTGTAGAAGTCGAACCACTTGCGAGCGTAGAATCGCTTGGCCCCGTTAACCAGGTCTGGCCGGGCATTAATCGCGAGCCGGCGGCCCGGTCCGTCGTCATCAGTGGTCGCAGTTGTGACTTTAGCCCCAGCTTCTGCGACCGCGGCTTCCATGACTGCGATCACATGGCTGGGACCGCCGTGGACATGAGAAACGGAGGGGATAACGTAGAGAATCTTCAGGGTTTTCAAGATCAGCGAATTGAGTGGTTGTAGATTGCTGTGCGGGGGGCATAGAGAGAGGGAGAATCCCCCCACGCTTCAGTCCCTTCAGGCCGTCGACGACCTGGTCGAGGCGTTCGGGGGCGTCGAAACCCCGCGCGGCAGCTGGAAAATCGGTGTCGAGCACAGGGTTAGGAGAATAGGGCAATCCCTCGGGAGAGGCTAAGCCGGCCACCGCGCGGTCGGTCAGCGCTTGCTGGCAAGGAACGCCGGTCGCGTATGGCTACCGATCCAGCGTCGCAGCTGCCCCGGAAGCCCGGAAATGGCGTCGACGCGGAAGCCGGCCGCCTCGATCATTCGCGCCACGGTTTTGGGCAGGAAAGTATGCGGATGGGCCTCGACCAGGATCGCGCCCTTGTGCGTGCGCCGGGTGAGAATCTCGAAACGCCAACGCCCCACTACTGACAGACAGTCGACACCGACGAGGAGGCGTCCCCCCGGCCGCAGCGCGCGGGCTGCGTTGCGCAGGATCGTCTCCGGCGCGCGTACATGATCGAGCACGTTGTAGGTGACGACGGTGTCGAAGCACGATTCAAAGCCGAGGTCCTCGCCGGAAGTGCGGATATACTCGCCTTCGGCGCCCAGGGTTTCGACCCAGGCGAGGAACGGCGCCGCCCATGCATCTTCGGCCAGGCGGGTGTCGCGCAGACCGAGACGCGGCAGGGGCTCGGCCTTCAGCAGGCGCCGCACCCCGGTCTTGTAGCGGCTGAAGGACGCCAAGCTGAGGCCGAGCGGGCCGCAGCCGATCTCGAGCACGTCCTTGTCGGCGAGCAACTCCTTCTGTGTTGCCTCGGCGAGAAGCGAGAGAAATTCGGGCTTTTCAGCGCAGATGCGGAGAATTTCGCGCAAATCGAGGCTCCGCCAATAACTTAGCTCGGCCTCCTGAGCCGCACTCCATCGGTCCCGGGTCACGCCGGATGTCAAAATCGTTGCCACTTATCGGTCATGGGGTGGGGTCGGTCATACGGGGCCACAAAGCCGGCGGCGGCCATCGTGAGCCCGACCGCGAACCAAGCAAGATGCGCGTAAACCGTGTGCATCGTGATCTGCATTTGAAAAATAGCGAGAGCGGCGAAGGACGCGATCAAGAGCGCCCTCATGTCCCCCTTGCGAGCCGCACGGACACTTATCGACACGAGCCAGAGCGCAAACGTCACACGTAAGGCCACGAAAATCCAACCAGCGAATAGACCAAGTTCGATAAAGTTTCGATCCAAGTCGTTTTCACCCATGGTGAGCGCGCGTTTGCCGCTAAGCACGGCTGCAGCACCGGTCGTGCCCAAGCCAATCCCTTCTCCGCCGATAGACGCCTCAAACATAGATTTAGGCAGGAACAAGCCGGCAATCCGCTCGGTGGTTGTGCCGGAAAACGTACGAGCGCTAAGATTTCGGTGCTCATACCCCTTGTAGGCCCCCGCAAACAAAGTGGCGAACAGGGCGGTGACGAGGAGACCTGCTCCCAAAGCGACCATGATGCCGCGCAGTCTCTCTCGGATGCTGGCCCGCGTTAGGAAGAACGCGGACACCGCCACGAGGCCAACCCCCGCCGCCTGAAACCATACCGCACGCGAGCCCGAGACGATCATCATCGTGAACGTGGCTGCACCACCGGCAATCAAGAGGTAGCGTTCTTTCCTCGATGAACTAGCACCAACGAAACGTGCAGCGAGGAGGCTCAAGGTAAACGCGATATATATAGCGTGTTGCGCGTCTGAGGCGAGCACACCGGTCGTGCGCATCAGGTTATCGACAAACATTGACGGTGGCGCACCTCCGGCGCCGACATTTAGCCAACTCCCAGGCGGCAAGAAGAACTGCATTACGCAGACGAACGCCATGGGGACGGCCAAGAGGGCTACAAGCTTGGTGAACCGCTCAATGTCTTCACGCTGAAAGGTTCGCGCAACAATGAAGGCGAGCGGCATGTACATAAAGTAGTTGCGCACGCCCAGGATCCACAGCGTGGGCGGAAGGTCATATAAAAGATAGACGACCAGGGACATCAGGGAGATAAAACATGCGGCACCCAACCACAGAGCGAACCAGCCCTTCGGTCGAAGCGCGCCGCGCGTCAATGCCACAAGGTAGAAGCCAAGCAAGAGCGGATCACGCAAAAAGTAAAAATATTCGTGCTGCCTTGGAAAAATCCATTTGCGAGCAACACCCTCGACTAGAAGAGCCAGAAACAGGAGGAAGGCAAGCTGGACCAGCAACTGGTGCCTCGGTGCCACTGCCGTTCGCGCCCGTGAAATCGCCGCGGTGGACGAAACACCATAATGCCCTCCCGAGATAAGGCGATTCAGTTGGAGGCTCATGCGGTCAACTCCCGCACCAGACCAGCCACTCGGTCCTCAAATAGTGCCCAGCTCATCTCAGCGGCTCTTCGCTTTGCAGCCTCGGCCATCGCGCGCCGCCAACCTTCGTCTTCGTAGAGCAAGGTGAGCTTCTCAGCAATGGCGTCCGGGTCCCGAATCGGGACGATGAAGCTCTCAATTCTATCTCGTACCAGTTCTCGCGCACCACTATTTGGAGTGGCGATGACCGGCAAACCGTGAGCCATCGCCTCTCCAATCACGAGCGCTAGACCCTCCACCAGAGACGGGAACACAAAGACGTGGCTCCGCGCCATATGCTCGAGGAGTCGCGCATGTGGCAACCTCCCGAGCCATCGATGGCGGGGATTTGCCAGAGCTGCTTCGAGAGCCGAGCAGTGCGCTGTTGGCAACGGGCCAGCTAGGCAGAGCTCGTAAGGGTACTCGAAACGTGACAGCGCCTCGAAGAGATAGGCCAGACCTTTTCGCTGTGTAAGGTGCCCCGCGTAAAGAATACGCAGCGGCTCATAGTCAACACGTCTGGTCACGGGCGCCTCGAACGGGAGGGGCGCTCCGTACGGCAAGATCTCGATCCGCCTCGGTCGCTGCGGTGCCATTACTAGGCTTTCTGCGACGAAGTGCGACGGCACAACCACAGCGTCGCTTAACGCCAACTCCAAGTCCTTGCGCTGGAGTTTGGCTGGGCTATCTCGAAGCGCGTCGAGCGTCGAGGCCCATGCGGGCCGAAGCTCTCGCTCTTCGCCGAGGATTTGGTGAGCTAACCGCCAATAAATGATCGGCAACTCGTAGACCGACGAAATACCTTGTCGATTACTTTCGCGAAAAGTTTCGAGAGCGCCGTCTTCGTATGCGTACACGAGCCGCGGGCGGATCACTCCACGTCGCAAGGCGCGCGCGGCGTAGCGATCAAGCGCCCTATAAATGGCATCCGTCGATGCCCAACTTGTCTCGTGGCGCGTCAGACCTGTCAGCTCGACGCGGCCGGCAATTTGCCGCACGAGTTCGCGCCAAGGCATGGTCCTGATCCGCGACGGTGGAAGCTCCGCGAACACGCGCCGGCCGAGTTCACTTGCGAGGCGCGGCAAAACCGAAAGTTTCTCGACCACGCCCCGCGAAATTGCCAGTGTGGTGAAGAAAATCGGCGATAGACCATGGCGCTCGAGACCACGCAGCACCGCTCGAACGTTTTGATTTCCCGTGGGATGGGAAATGAGCACAGTCATGTTATCAGCAATTGGAACACCTCGACGTACCGTTCAGCCACCGCCGAGCCGTGAAGTTCGCTACGGCGTGAACCCATAAACACGCCCGTGGATGGCTTGCCAGAGTTCGCTTTCGAGCCGGAAGCGGCCTTCCTTCGCGGCGGGCGGGCACTCTTCCGATCTTGACCAACGCGCCCGCGAGCATGCACCGCCACCGCACCCACATCGCGGTGCTTTGTGTCGACATGGACAAGTTCAAGTTCGAAGGTGCGTTCAAGGCAACCGGCGGCGTGCCTCTCTCAAGCGCGCGTAAATCGAATCATCAGCCATCGGCTCGAGGTAGCGGGGACCCAACAAGGGTTTCCGTATCTCCGATCGACTCCAAGTCAGAAATGATCTGCTCGAAGAGCGCATCGGACATCAAATGGTTGGCACTACGCCGATCGATCGAGACATTTGGACAGAACCAGCACGTCCGATTGCAGTAGTTATGATTTTCGATCTCAACCAGATCAACATAGCGCGCGAAGGGATCCTTGGCTCGCTCTATCGAAATTTCAGATGTGAGAAGATCGTCCGGGAGCGTATTAGCGTAGACGGCCTTGCCAACCAGTCTTGCCGATTTATACGTCACTGCTCTCCAAAACAAAGGCCTGGCTGGCTCAATAAAAACTTAGTGAAGACAAAGATCTTCATGGCCGTGTCAGGAGCCGAAGCCACGTATCGCTCACCTGCCGGTCAAGACGATGCTTTTGATACCAGGCCCAGACCGATGCTCCGTCCGGCGCCTGCGCAGCCGACCAATCCGACGCGCGCGCAACGGCCGAGATGTTCACTGTGTCTCGACCGAATTCGAGGCCCTCGTACCTCCCCTCTCCGTCGGGATGGATCGGCACAACCCCGTGCGCGGCGAGCGCCGCAAGCACCCCGGATTTGCTGGCGATATACACGGGGCATTCGAAAAGACCGTACCGCGCACGCACCATAATAGGCGAAATCTCGTTAGATTCACGTGGCCCTAGGCGCTCGACGAGGAAGGGCCATTCCAAGCTCGCCGTGATCTCTGGCTCTACGCCAATCTCGATCAGGCGTTCGATGCCCAGCATACGCAGTTCATCGAAGTACCGCCTAAACCGCTCATAAGTCCGGCGTCGAGTGCCGCCGAGCCCGAACAGGACACAGACGGCTTCACGCTCGGCGAAGGCGGAAACAGCATCAGGTTCGCCAATGTTTGAGAAGATCGGCTGGACCTGGATCGGCGTCCCGGGGCGTAAGAAGGGCTTGAGACGCGAGCGGTAGTAACTCGTATTGGTGACAACGGCATCGGCGAGCCGCGCGATGCGGGCGACGCACCAGCGCTGGAGGGGGGAGAGCCAGAAAGACGATTGCCAAGGCAAACCATTAGCCCAAGTCTCGTGGAACATGACGATGAGGCGGTGTTGCGCGCGAAGCTCTTTCCACCGCCCGAGCCCCTCCACCAGCCAGAAAGGTGCCCCCCGCGGCGCATAACCGTAACCGGAGTAGTGGAGGAGTACTGTTTCCGCCTCAAGGGCTCGCAGACCGCGCAAGAGATCGGCGGAAGTCGTGGAATCGAGCACGAGGGCTTGCGGGAACCGTGCCCGAATGCCTTGCCGGTGCGGCGGCGCGGCATGACCGGCCACAAAATAATGCTGCGGTATCCCGCGTTCGGCCATTGCCCTGCCTAGAATCGCGACGTAGTCGGCAATGCCACCGATCATCGGCTGCAATTCGGGCGTTAAGTTAACGACAGCGGTCATGCACGCTGGCCGGCATTGTATGCGCCTTAGTCCACATCACGAGCCATTTTTGCGGTCCGCCGCGATGCTCGTCCACGCAGGCAATGAGCTCATCGTCTGTGAGCCGTCCAGAGATAAATGGTTGCCAGTCGGCTACGTTCCGGCCGCGGGTCGGAATGCTTTCAATAAAGTGAGTTGCACCGAAGCGACCGCGGAAGACTGCCTCGCCGGCGTCGATGTCCATTGTGTCTGGCGCATGCAGCTCAACGATCAAATCCGAGTGCCGACACCGACTGGACATATGCACTTTGGTTGCCCCGTTGAGAGCCGCACGCTCTTTTCAGTGTTCGCCTGGCCCAAGGATCGATCTCGAAGGCGGACAACCGCGCTTCCGGCAAGCGCCGTGCGAAGCCGACGGCGTAATAAACCTCGGCGCTGCCCAGATTGGCGACGAAGCGCGGTGCCCTCACGATCGCTTCCTCGATGGCCTCGTGTAGCTCCGCCTCCATGCTACCGACCCAGCGCGCCGTGATACAGCCGTGCACGACGGCATCGAGATAGCGCATGCCGGTGAAGGGGTCGGAAAGCACGCAAAAGGCACCATGACCGTAAAGCTTCCGCGCAATCTGCCTCTAAAAGGCCGCCTACTGGCGAGCGGATGTGTGTGCCAAGAGCCGCGGCGCGCGGCGGGCGAGAGATTTCCGCAGAACCTCAGCGAGGCTAACGATCATGGTAGAGGTTGTTGCTTAGCTCTTTCTGCCAGAGCCGGCAATGCGAAGATCCGTGCACCGGAGCAGGCTTTGGCTGCAAGCTGCCAACTTCCTTTCTTCTAGGCCTTCAACGCAAGCAATCCCCGCTCGCGCATGACGTTGACCAAGTCCTCCGCACGTGCCTCCCAGGTGTGAGCATGCGCAGCGCGCCAGCGAAATGTGCGCACCGGGTCGTCGCAGCCGCAGCGAACTCCTGCTTCAATCGCCGCCACGAACTCTTCGGACGTCCGGCAGAGGGTAATGAGATGCTCGAACTCTTCGAGTTGCCGGCAGCCCCTGCTCGCGATGATGGGGGCATAGAAGGGCAGGTGCGAGAAAAAGCGAACCGGACTGGCGAAAGGATTCACATCGTGGTCGCTGTAAGCCAGAACCGCCAGATCGAGAGCAGCCAGAAACTCCCGCAAACGCTCGTAGGGTTGCCGACCGAGGAAATGGCAGGCCGGCTTGCTTCTGAGCCCATCAACCAGGGCGCGGTTTCTCGGATCAAGGTCGCCTACCGGACCGACGAACAGCCAGGTGAGTTGCGGCACGCGGTCGACAGCTCGCGTGATCCAGTCCCATCGGATCCGGTTGGCAAGCATGCCGATGACCCCCGCAACCGGTCGGGGCAGGTCAGAAACGGGTTTCGGCAGCACATCTGGCTTTCGTGGTGCAGTGGTAGGGATCCAGGCGGCGGGAAGGGCGTTGGGCGACACGACGACAGTTTTGCGGGCCAGGGATATTTCCGCAGTCAACTTTTCCGCCAGCGCGCGGCTGACGCACACGACGAGATCCGCGCGGGCCACGATCTCCTGTTCATAGCGCCGCACCAGCGGTTCCGGCCAGCCATAATGGAGATAATCGTCGAGAACGACGTAAACGACCCTTGCATCCGGGAACGCTGCCGCCACGGGTGCCTGCGTCGGAAAGAAGACGAGGAGCAGTTCGGGCCGCCTGCCGAGTGCGCCCACGATGCGCCCCCTCACAATTGGCTTCAGCAAGGTTTGCAAGCGACCGAGGCTCCGAGGCGGAATTGTCACGCCTACGCGTCCCAGCGCCCTCTCGGCTGTCTGCCATCTTTTCCGGGTCACATAGCCGAACGAGAAACGTAGATCAGTTAGAGAGAGACGTTTCTCGAGTGCTTGAAGGCGGTACAACACGTGGGGATCGTCGGAACCGACGGCTATCACCTCTTTGCTACCCACTTTGCAGTTTACCGGCAAGGTGCCACAGTCGCCCTGCTCGGCGTTAGGCGAATAACCTTGGTGTGGGTGTTTCACCAAAATTGCCTTTCCATATCGTCTCCAGCACCTATGTTATATTCGCAAAGAAGCAAGAACATTGTGCTTCAGGTAGTTGCTTGCAAAGTTCACGAGCCGACCTGCCGGCCACCCGAGAAGTCGCGCGACAGCCTGTGAACTCGGCCCGCCAACGCACGCGAGGTCGAACGGCTCGCCGCCACGACGATGACGGGCTTCGGCCATAGTCCGGCGATGTTCGTCGGTCCAATAAGGAAAAGCTTCCACGCAGCGGTCGAAAAGGTCCTGCGCAACCCGATCCTCACGGCCGACTAGGTATGGCGCAAGATTGCGATGCGTCTGACGCAACGTGCGAAGCGATTCGGCAGCCTTCCGGCGCGAGTTGATGGCACTGAGACTGTCGCGGCGTCTTCGATAGACATAAAAAGGAGCAAATGTTTCCACCAGACTCTGGGTGGCAGGCAGAAGCCGCGAACTGAACTCGACATCTACATTGACTTTTATAAGGGGATTGAATCCTCCAATGCGCTGGAACACTCTACGGTCGATCATAAACGACTGCGAAAAAACGAAAAACGTCCCATCCACTTGCATAGAAATTAGATCCTTGCCCGCCCAGACCGTCCACGACGGGCTTGCATAATGTGCCCTACCAAGGGCGATCGAACCACTATCAGAAGAAATATCGACGACCAGCACGTTTCGCGAAAAGGCGACCTCCGCACCAGTCTGCGGAAGCGCGGTCAGACGGCTGGAAAGCGACATCGCAGTGAGCAAATCGTCGCTATCGAGGAACGTGACATACTTGCCTCGGCTCTCGTCGACACCACGGTTCCGCGCTGCGGAGAGCCCCCGATTCTCGGTACGGATCAACCGAATGCGTGGATCAGAATATCGCTGGACAACTTCATGCCCGCCATCTGTCGAACCGTCATCGACGATGACGAGTTCGAAATGCGGGTAGTCTTGGCGCAACACGCTCTCGATCGCTTCGTGCACGTAGCGTTCCGTGTTGTACATCGCCATTACAATGCTCACGACATCATCGGTCATGTGCCTGCCCTTGGGTTACAACATTTGCGTTTGGCGGAAGCAACAATACGCGCCGGAACAGTCCCGATTTCGGCAGAATGGTCACGAGTTCGTCGAGCTGAGGCGAGAAAAGGACTCTCAACGCCACGATATAGACCGATATGAAAATTATAGCCGAAAAGATCGCCCTGATCGTCCCAATGGTACTCTGCCCTATCGGCCACGCTGCCAATATTGCCAATGCGCCGGCCGTCAACGCCGGTACGACAGCGTCCCGGGCCCCCCTAGCGTCGATCCAGCCCTCTCGGCGCACCGCATAGCTAGCGTAGAGCGTGGGAACCAAAACCGCTCCCGTGAGTGCAAGGACATAAGCAGAGAGGCCAAACGCTAGACCACCAAGAGCCACAATCGCGGACGCAAGAAAAATCGCGTCACAAACGAGCCGGTCGCGGGTTGCGCCTGCGGCAATGAGGAGCGGCATGAAAAGCGTCAGCACCGCATACACGAGTGTGAAGGCGCTCGCGGGTGGCAGAAGGTCGATCACTTCTGCCCAGCGCTGCCCATACAGCAGGCGAACGGCAGGAGCCGCGAGCAGGGTCAAGCAAACTGCCAAAGGGACTTGGCTCCAGGCGATGAGGCAAAATAATAAATTGCCCACCCGCAGTCGGCGAGCAAGATCGCCGTGCGCAGCCGTGAGAATCGGTAGGAGAGTGTAGGTAACGTGACCAGCGAAGCGTCCAAGCACGAGGCCCGCGAGCCCCATGGCACGCCCGAGAACCCCGAGTTCCGCTGCTCCGAGCACTGCCCCAACGCCCCAAGACATTATGAGATCCCGCGTCCTCCAGGCAATGCTGCCTCCGACCATCGGCCAGCCGAAGCTATGAATATTTTGAAGCAGTTCGCGGTCGAAGCGCAGTTGCCCGACCGGCCGTGCGGCGAAGAAAAGTGCGGCGAAGGGCAGCGGCTCAAGCACGACCGAGGCGGTGAGCGCAAAGGGACCCACGCCCGCATAGGCCAGCAGAACGGACAGACCGCTTGCTAAAAGCAGCGTGGAGAGCTCAACGAGGCGCAAGCGCCGCCAGTTGAACTCGCGCTGCAAGAGCTGGTACTCGATCTGCTGCGGCACCTTCACCAGGAAAGACAGAAGGCTTACTGTCAGTAAGGCGGCGACAAGTTGGTGCTCCAATCGGAAATACAGAAAGGCGGCCACAACCATCCCGACCGCGAGAAGGCAGGACTGAAGGATTAATCCGAAGAACAGATAGGTGCCGATCTGTCCCTCATCGCCTCGATGGCGCAGGAGGTTCATTGCGAAGTTCTCGAAACCGGCCGCCCCTACCCAGAGCAAAACTGAGCTCGCGAGGCCGAAGTTACCATAATCCTCGGGCGTCAAAAGCCGCGCCATAGTCATCATGGTGACGAGGCGCACGACGTCGCCCACGAGCGACAGCACCGCGCTTGACCCAACGGCGACCATCCCGTGGCGACGCAAGCTCATTCGCCTGAGATTCTGCTGAACAGCTGTTCCGAGCCAACCGGAGCATGCCACCTTGTCGCGAGCAAT
>Ga0315273_10008317_pt1 | contig 13068 bp, 11 predicted proteins | sample YL17G02_0_MG_FD_205753 | JGI IMG/M metagenome (GOLD analysis project Ga0315273, IMG submission 205753) | Sediment microbial communities from Yellowstone Lake, YNP, Wyoming, USA - YL17G02_0 | ecosystem: Environmental > Aquatic > Freshwater > Lake > Sediment | place: USA: Wyoming | collected...
CGCCGCGTCCCGCGGGCGTCATCGAAACGAGCAGATAGGCGGGATCCCTTGGTGCCGCGTCACGCGAGGAGAGCGTCGTGCGGCCGTGATTCTTCTGCGGCACGGTTGCGGGGACGTCGACTTCGTCGACCAACAGGGCAAGGTCCGCGTCCTGCACCTTCGCCGCAACGGCCCGGGCCGCGCGTACCAGCGCGGTGTATTTGCGGGCATCGATTTCGCAGATCGAGATACGGCGCACGACCTCGTCCGGGTCTGCGTGTTGCACGCCGGCGCTGAATCCACGCAACTGCTGCTCGAGCGCCGTCGCCACGGGCACGCCGGATCCCGCGCCGAACAGGACGGTCGCAAAGTCCTCGACCTGCGCGCGGGCGAACGTACGGACGATGTTTTCCGCGACAAACGCCGTGGCATCGGCGCCGAAGTCGTCGAAATCGCCAAGGCCCGCGCACAGCACGAACTCTGCGAGCAGCCGGCTGCGCGCGACCGGCAGCACGAAGACCTGGCCGAGTTGCGCCGCGAACATGCGCCGCAGCGTGAGCTCGTGGATGGCGCCGCCGAGTTCGGCGTCGATGGCTGCGGCGGGGCCGGAGGGATCGACGTTGTGAAATACGCCGAGCACCAGCGCGCGTGAGTTGGCGTCGGTGATGCTACCCCGGACGAGCCGGACTTCAAGCGTGCGTCGGGGTCGCGCCGGGGCGGGCTGCGTTGCCGCGAGCCGCGCAGTGAACGCTCGCTCAAGCATGGCGGGCTCCACCGTGCCGTGGAACTCGGGGGAGACGACCGGCTCGAGCAGACGGCGTCGCGCGTCGGGTGAAAGGTGTTGCCACTTCACCTTGTGCGGGGCCACGCGACGCAAAAGCGTTTCGCTCACCTTGCGCACCACGGGCCTGCGACTGCGCGAGGCCGACGCTGCAAGCCGTTGCGTTCCGCCGGTGCGCAGCAAGTCCACCACGGCCGCAATGACGCGCCCGTTGTTCGGCAGGCCACCGTGTTTCTCGCCAACGTACCAAGCGCGCTCGCCCGGGCGGACGGCGAGTGCGAGCGGCACGGTGCCGTCTCCCTGCGGCGTCACGCCGAAATCGAACTCACTACCGGCCGACAACAGCGAGGTGACGGTGTCCTGGCGCACGCCCGCGATGACCAGGCAACGATCGTCGCTGCCCGGCCAGCGTGCGCGTTCCTTGCGGGCGGCCAGCAGCCGCTGCGGGTCGGGTCGCAGTTCGTCGTCCGGCCACGAATTCGCCTCGAAGAGGTCGTCGCCGCCGGCGATTGCCGGGTCGGGCAGCAGTTCGTGCAGCGCCGGCAGCGTTCGAAAGACGATTCGGGCCAGGTCCTCTGCCGTGTGCCGCCGGTCGATGGCTGCGAGCTTGCGCACCGTCGGGTAGACGCCACGCAGCGCGAGCACCGGCGCATAGGAACCATGATTCGGTGCGCCGAGCTGCACTACGCGCGTGATGCGTTCGGTGCGCTGGCGGCCAAGCGCGAGCCGTGCAACCAGGCCCCCCATGCTGTGGCCGACCAGCATGACGGGGGAGCCGCCGGCGTCGGCCGCGATGCGCTGGTTGAGCGCGTCGGCGAGTTCACTCACGCTCGCCCGCCAGTCGTAGGGATGCAGCTGTGCCTCGAAGCCGGCGATCCGCAATGACAGCTTCAACTTCAGGGTGTTGAGCAGCATCGTGCCGAGTGCGACCAGCCGTGAGCCCGCCGGCAGGGCAAGTCGCGTGAGATGACCCGCCGCGATCTCGATCAGGTCGACCCACAGCACGTCGTCGAGCAGCAGCCCGCGCGAGCCGATGCGCGATCCCATCAAGCCGGGCAACACGTAAACGCGAGTGCCGGCCGGGCCGCGCAGCGCAGCCGCGCGTCGCGCCAGCGCGCTCAGTTCACGGTAACCCTGATCGCCGAAAAGCGCCGTGAGCTCGGCGCGGCGCTCGCCCGTCGCGAGCAGCCGCTCGACCTCCTCGTCGTGGAGTCGATGCACGGGCAGCGCCAGGCTTGGACCGCTCAAAGACGACGTCCTGGTCGCTTTCGCGCGAGTCAGTGCGCCGCCGGCGGAGCGGCGCCCGGCGCGCGTACTTCGACGCTGACGCCGATCTTGCCCGCCTGCTCGAACTGCAGCGTCAGCGGAAAGCGTTCACCGGCGACGAGCGGCCGCGGCAGGTCCATCAGCATGATGTGCGTGCCTTGCGGCGCGAGCGCGACCGTCGTGTGTGCAGGGACGTCGACACCTGCGGTCGGACGCATGCGCGCCATGCCTTCCGTTTCCGACACGACGTGAATCTGTGCCATCGCGGCGCGTGGCGTTGCGGCGCCGACGAGCCGATCGGCTTCAGATCCGCCGACCAGGGTGAGGTAAACGGCGGCCACGGCCATGCCGGGCGGGGTCGCACGCGCCCACGCAGCGCTCACGGTGACGGTCTGCGGTGCAGGCTCGGCTGCGTAAGTCGGCGCGGCGAGGTTCGCAAGCGCCAGGGCAAACGCCGCGGCGGCCAAATGACGCTTCATTTCTTCGTGCCGTCCTTCATTGTGCTGCGGATCGTCGCGACGATGCCATCGATGGCGGGAGTGCGTGTAGTCGACTTGCGCCAGACCGCACCGATCGTGCGGCCCGGCGCAGGTTTCGCAAACGGCTTCACGCGCAAACCGCGCGCAGTGCCCACGGGCGTTTCGGCAGCCAGTTCTGGCAGCAGCGTGACGCCGTGGCCGGCCGCGACCATCTGGCGCAGCGTCTCGAGACTCGTCGCGCGGTAATCCTGCTCCTCGCTCACCCGGACCCGGCTGCAGACTTCGAGCGCCTGGTCGCGCAGGCAGTGGCCGTCCTCGAGCAGCAGCAGCGTCTCGCCACGCAGATCTTCCACCTTCACGCGATCGCGGTCGGCGAGCGCATGCGAGGCGGGCACGGCGAGCACGAAGGGTTCGTCGTACAGCGGCGCGGCTTCGAGGCCGTCCATCACCACGGGCAGCGCAAGAATGCCGACGTCGATTTCGCCGGCGCGCAACCGCTCGAGCAATTGCACGGTCTGGTATTCGTACAGCATGAGCTTGAGCCGTGGCAGCTCGCGTCGCAGCCGGCCGACGATGTGCGGCAGCAGGTATGGACCAACGGTGGGGATCAATGCCAGCTTGAGCGTCCCGGCCAGCGGATCCCGGTCGGTCCTGGCCAGTTCCACGATCGCGTCGGCTTCCTGCAGCAACAGCCGTGCCCGCTGCACGATCTTCGCACCGGTCGCGGTCAGCGCGACGCGCTTGGGCTGCCGCTCGACGAGCGGCACGCCCAGGTATTCCTCGAGCTTGCGGATCTGCGCCGAGAGGGTCGGCTGGCTGACGAAGCAGCGCTCTGCCGCCTTGCCGAAGTGGCGCTCGTCGGCCAGGGCCACGAGGTACCGGAGGTCGCGCAGGTTCATGTGGAAATAATAGCTGCAGCCTATCGGCCGGCGCAAAGCAATCAGGCCGATGAATCGCCTATACTTGGGCCATGGGTCCCCGATCCCCGCGGCTCTCGGCCGGTGTCGTGGTCGTTCGCCGTGAGGGCGACGACTGGATGTACCTGTTGCTGCGCGCCTTCAATCACTGGGATTTCCCGAAAGGGATGGTCGAGGAAGGCGAAGAGCCACTGGCCGCCGCCATCCGTGAAGTGTGCGAAGAGTCCACGATCGAGGATCTCGACTTTGCGTGGGGGTCGAATTCCACGCAGACGGGGCCCTACAGCGGCGGCAAGATCGCCCGGTACTACCTCGCGGCGACCAGGACGTCGGATGTGAGCTTGCCGATCAACCCCCTGATCGGCCGGGCCGAACACAGCGAATATCGCTGGGTCGACTTCGACGCAGCCCTCGAGCTCGTCTCGCCGCGTGTGAAGCCCGTCGTGCGCTGGGCGGCACTGGCGCTCGTCCGCGGCTAGGGAAGCTCTGCACAGGTCTGCATTCAGACGACGCGGCCGCGATGGCCACCCCGTGCGAAATCTTCGACGTTCGCGGCCATTTCATCCAGGCAGCGCTGGCGTGCCGCGCGTGCTGCCCACGCGATGTGTGGCGTGACGATGAGGTTCGGAATGTCCGCCGCCAGCAGGGGATTGCCATCGACGGGCGGTTCCTGCGGCAGCACGTCGATGGCGGCGCCGCCGAGCTTGCCGGCGCGCAGTGCGTCGGCCAGCGCCTGCGAGTCGACGAGCGCTCCCCGCGCAGTGTTGATGAGCAGCGCGTCGGGCTTCATGCGCGCGAACTCGCGGGCACCGAGCAGACCCTGCGTCTGCGGCGTCAGCGGACAGTGCAGGCTGAGCACGTCCACCTGCGGCAACAGGTCAGCGAGATCGTGCCGGCCGGCGTGCGGCTCGCCGCCCGGGCGGTTGGCGACCCACACATCCATGCCGAGCGCGAGATTGGCTGCGCGTGCCACCCCCTTGCCGAGTGCGCCGTGACCCACGATGCCGAGCCTGCGCCCCGCGAGTTCCCGGATCGGAAAGTCGAGCAGGCAGAACTGGTCGCCGCGCGACCATGCCCCCGAGCGCACCAGCGCGTCGTATTCGCGCAGGCGGTGCGTCAGCAGCAGCATCGTGCCGAGCACGTGCTGCACGACCGAGGCCGTGCAGTAGTCGCGCAGGTTGCAGACGCCGATGCCGCGCTCGCGGGCGGCCTCGAGATCGACATTGTTCGTGCCCGTGGCCGCGAGCACGATGAGCTTGAGGTCGGGTGAGGCCGCGATCGTCGCGCGCGTGATGCGCAGCTTGTTCAGCGCGACGACGGTTGCGCCGGCGATGGCCTCGGGCACGGCAGCCTGCGACGTGTTGTCGCGCAACTCCAGGCCCGGCATGGCGCGCCGCAGCGCGGACGGATCGAGGTCGCCGTTGAAGCTGACGGTGGCGTAATCGAGAAAAACGGCTCGCATCGGACGCTCGCTGACAATCGACTGCCGCAAACCGTAGCATTCCCGCATGCGCAGGTCGCCAGAAAAAGTTGCGGCAGTCCGTGGGCCGGTCCGGAGCGGGGGTTCGACCGCGGCCCTGCGGAAGGAATTTGCCTCCGCGCTCGAGGCTCGCGACGGTCTGGCGGGCGCGCAGGCCATCCACGAACTCTGGATGCGCGGTGACATCGGCAGCAACGTCGAGCGTGCGCTGCAGCAGCTCTGGGACGCCGCGGCCGCGACCATCCCGGAGTGGCTCCCGTTGCGTCACGTGCAATGGTTGCCGCTTGCATACGAAGTCACTGCACGCTTCGTTCCACCGCAACGCGGCCGCTCCAACATTTATCTCGTCCTGCTCGACTACAGCGACAGCCGTGACGATCCGTTCGGGCTGTACGTGGGCATGAGCCACTATTCGCCGGTGCAGCGCTTCGAACAGCACAAGTCCGGTATTCGCGCGGCCGGCAGCGTACTGCAGCGCGGGCTCGAGGTCCTCACGGGACCCACGTTGCATCTGCAGGGAATCGCCCGCACCGCTGCGGTGCGCATCGAGGAGGAGCTTGCCGCAGCACTGCGTGCGCAAGGCCTGTTGGTGCAGGGCGGCCACTGACGATCGCGCTTTGCCGTGGTGCGAGTCCGGTTTTCCGCGATATCGGACCTGGCCCGGCACAGCGCAGTGTGCCCGGGTAGGACGGGCAGTCCGCCAGGAAGACCACACATCGTCGCCATGCCAGCCGCACAGGACGACCTCGAACCGCGCGTGCGACACATCATTTCGCGCTGGGGGCACGATCCCGGCGCGCTCGTGCAGGTGTTGCGCGAGGTCCAGGAGGAGTTCGGCTACCTGCCGGGTCCCGCACTTACGCTGGTCGCACGCCTGCTGCGCATCCCGTATTCGCGCGCCAAGGGCGTGGCGAGCTTCTATTCCTTCCTGTCCGACGAACCGCTCGGTGCCTATCGCGTCCTGTTTTCGGACAACATCACTGACCGCATGGCCGGCAGCGAGCGCCTGTTGGAGGCGATGTGCTACCGGCTCTGGGCGGAGCCAGGGAAAGTCTCGCCGGACGGCCTCGTCAGCATCGCGCGCACGTCGTGCACCGGCATGTGCGACCAGGGGCCCGCGCTGCTGGTCAATGGCCGCGCCATCCCGTCGCTGACCAGTGAACTGGTCGAGCGCCTCTGCGAGCTGATCCTTGCCCGTACGCCGGTCGCCGAGTGGCCCGCGGAATTCTTCGCCGTGCACGACAACGTGCACCGCGCGGGCATCCTGCTCGGGCACACGCTGCAACCCGGCGACGCGCTACGCGCGGCGCTGCAGCGAGGCGCGGAAGGCTGGTCCGAGCGCGCGGCAAACGAACGCTCCTGGCGCGAGGCGTACGTGGGTGCCGCGCAGGGACCGCTCGCAACCCTCGAGGAGATCAAGCGCTCGAACCTGCGCGGCCGCGGTGGTGCGGGTTTCACCACCGGTGTCAAGTGGGAAGCGTGCCGTCAAGCCACCGGCCTGACACGCTACGTGGTCTGCAACGCCGACGAAGGCGAGCCGGGCACGTTCAAGGATCGCGTGCTGCTGACGAGCCATGCCGACCTCGTCTTCGAGGGCATGACGGTCGCGGCCTATGTCATCGGCGCCAGCCAGGGCTTTCTGTATCTCCGCGGCGAGTACCGCTACCTGCTCGAGGCGCTGGAGGCGGCGCTGGAGCGGCGCCGCGCAGCCAACCTGCTCGGCAACGGCATCTGCGACCAGCCTGGCTTCGATTTCGACATCCGCATCCACGTCGGTGCGGGATCGTACGTGTGCGGCGAGGAGTCCGCCCTCATCGAGTCGCTCGAGGGCAAGCGTGGCGTGCCGCGCAATCGCCCGCCGTATCCCGTCACGAATGGCTACAAGCAGCAGCCGACGATCGTGAACAATGTCGAGACGTTGTGTGCTGCCGCGCTGATTGCGGTCCGGGGCGGCGACTGGTACCGCTCGCTTGGCACGCTCAAGTCATCCGGCACCAAGATTCTCTCGGTGGCAGGCGACGTCGCCCGCCCGGGCCTGTACGAGTATCCGTTCGGGGTGACGCTGCGCCAGGTGCTGGAGGACTGCGGCGCCGCAGACACCCAGGCGATACAGATCAGCGGCCCGTCCGGAGTCTGCGTCGATGCGACCGAGTTTGGTCGCCGCATTGCCTTCGAGGACTTGTCCACGGCCGGCGCGTTCACGGTGTTCGATGCCAGCCGGGACATGTTCGACGTGGCGCGCAACTACGCGCAGTTCTTTGCCCACGAGAGTTGCGGATTCTGCACGCCGTGCCGTGTCGGGACCTCGATGCTGGTCGCGTCGATGGACAAGATCCATGCGGGCAACGGCACGCAACACGACGTTGGCGAAATTGACCGGCTGAACAAGGTGCTGCAGATGTCGGCTCACTGTGGCCTCGGCCACACGGCCTGCAACCCCATCCTCGACACGCTCAAGCGGTTCCGCCCGGCCTACGAGCGGAAGCTGCGCTCGCTCGATTTCGCGCCGGCATTCGACCTCGACGGCGCGCTGCACCGTGCCCGCAAGATGACCGGCCGCGACGACGCCGACGCGCACCTGGGGTCACAACCGTGAACGAGCGACCCAGCTTTCTCCTCGACGGCGACGAAGTGCCGTTCGAGCCCGGGCAGACGGTGATGCAGGCCGCGCTCGCGGCCGGGCGTTACATCCCGCACCTCTGCTACCACCCGGAGTTCACGCCACACGGCAGTTGCAAGCTGTGCACCGCCAGGGTCAATGGCCGGCTGATGGCCGCGTGCACCACGCCCGCCGAGACCGCGACCGAGGTCGAAAGCGAAACGGAAGAGTTGAATGACCTGCGACGCACGCTGGTGCAGATGCTGTTCGCGGAGGGCAATCACTTCTGCCCGTCCTGCGAGAAGAGCGGCAACTGCGTGCTGCAGGCCCTTGGCTACGATCTCGGGGTGATGACCGCCGGATTCAGGCACTTTTTTCCGGACCGTCCCGTGGATGCCTCGCACCCCGAGCTCCTGCTCGACTTCAACCGCTGCATCCTCTGCGAGCTGTGCGTGCGTGCGGCACGCGAAGTGGACGGCAAGCACGTCTTCTCCCTGGCGGGCCGCGGCATCGGCAAGCACCTGATCGTGAACGCGGAGTCCGGGCAGCTCGTCGATACCGAAGTGAAGGTCACCGACAAGGCCGTCGAGGTGTGCCCGGTGGGCGTGATCCTGCGCAAGCGTGTCGGGTTCGCCACGCCGATCGGTGCGCGCCGCTACGACCAGTCGCCGATCAGTGCGCAGGCGCTCGCCGATGCACCGCGCCCATTGGAGAGAAACCTTGACTGACGTCACCCGGCGCAAGCTCAAGGTCGCGACGACGTCGCTCGCCGGTTGCTTCGGTTGCCACATGTCGCTGCTCGACATCGACGAAAGGCTGTTCCCGCTGCTCGAACGCATCGAGTTCGATCGCTCGCCGCTCACCGACATCAAGCACTGCGGGCCGTGCGACATCGGCATCATCGAGGGCGGCATCTGCAACGCGGAGAACGTGCACGTGCTGCGCGAGTTCCGCGCCAACTGCAAGATCCTGGTGGCGATGGGCGCCTGCGCCGTGACGGGCGGCCTGCCCGCGCAGCGCAACCACCTCGATCTCGGCCTGTGCCTGCAGGAGGTTTACCTGACCGATCCCGGCGTGGCCCACGGCATGATCCCGAACGATCCCGAGCTGCCGCTGCCGCTCGACAAGGTGCATCCGCTGCACGAAGTCGTGAAGATCGACTACTTCATCCCGGGCTGCCCGCCGTCCGCCGACGCCATCTGGAAATTCCTCACCGACCTGATCGAGGGCCGCACGCCGAAACTCGGCCATGGCCTGATCCACTACGACTGAGCAGGGCCGCCCGCAATGAGCACGCTGCCGCTGGAAACCGCCGCCCACCCCGAGCAACTGCGCCGCGTGGTGATCGAACCGCTGTCGCGCGTCGAAGGCCACGGCAAGGTCACGCTGCTGCTGGACGAGGACGGCCACGTCCAGCAGGCGCGGCTGCACATCGTCGAGTTCCGTGCCTTCGAGAAGTTCATCCAGGGCCGGCCGTACTGGGAAGTGCCGGTGATGGTGCAGCGCCTGTGCGGCATCTGCCCGGTGAGCCATCACCTCGCGGCCTGCAAGGCGCTCGACCAGGTGGTGGGCGCGACGACGCTCACGCCCACGGCGGAGAAGATCCGTCGCCTGATGCACTACGGACAGATCCTGCAGTCGCACGCGCTGCACTTTTTCCATCTCTCGTCACCCGACTTGCTGTTCGGCTTCGGTTCCGACGTCGCACGCCGCAACATCGTGGGCGTCGCGGCGGCCTACCCCGACATCGCCAGGCAGGGCGTGCTGCTGCGCAGGTACGGCCAGGAAGTCGTCCGCCACACGGCGGGCAAGCGCATCCACGGCACGGGCTCGGTGCCCGGCGGCGTGAACAAGAGCCTCACGGCCGCCGAGCGCGACGAGCTGCAGAAAGACATCTACCAGATGGTCGCCTGGAGCCGCGACGCCGTGCGGCTGGTGCGGCAGCTCTTCGAGCAGGACCTCGAGACCTACCGGGGCTTCGGCACGTTTGCCGCGCGCACACTGAGCCTGGTGCGCGCCGACGGCGCCATGGATCTGTATCACGGCGGCCTGCGCGCGCAACACGCGGACGGCGGCACGATCTTCGACCACGTCGACTATGACCATTACTGGGACCAGATTTCCGAGGAAGTGAAGGCCTGGTCGTACATGAAGTTCCCGTACCTGCGCGTGCTCGGGCACGAGGATGGCTGGTACCGCGTAGGCCCGCTGACCCGCGTCACCCGCTGCGATTTCATTCCCACGCCGCTCGCCGATCGCGAACGGCGCGAGTTCATGGCGTTCGACGACGGGCGCGCTGCGCAGTCCACGCTCGGCTTTCACTGGGCGCGCATGATCGAGATGCTGCACGCCGCCGAAGCGATCAAGGACCTGCTGCACGACGGCGACCTGCTCGGGACCGATCTCATGACAGGCGGCAAGCGGCAGGCGCGTGGCGTGGGCGTCATCGAGGCGCCGCGCGGCACGCTCATTCACCACTACCGCGTGGACGAGAACGACCAGGTCGTGCGCGCAAACCTGATCGTGTCGACGACGCACAACAACCACGCGATGAACGTGGCGATCCGCGAGGTGGCGCGCAAGTACCTCGACGGGCGCACGCTGACCGAGGGCCTGCTCAATCACATCGAAGTGGCCGTGCGCGCGTTCGATCCCTGTCTTTCGTGCGCGACGCACGCGGTCGGCAGGATGCCGCTGTCGGTGCAGTTGCTCGACGCCGACGGCGCGGTCGCCGACTCGATGGTGCGCGGATGAGCGTCGCGCCCACGCTCGTGTTTGCCGTCGGCAATCCGAGCCGGGGCGACGATGCGGTGGGGCCGCTGCTGGCGGCAAGACTCGAGGCGGCGCAAGTGCCAGGCGTCGAGGTACTGGTCGACTTCCAGCTGCAGGTCGAACACGCACTCGACCTCGAGTGTCGCAAGCGCGTGATTTTTGTCGACGCATGCGTCGATGCCGACGCTCCCTACGTCGAACGTCCTGTCGTTGCCGATGCCGGATTCGCGCACACGAGCCACTCGCTCGCGCCGGCACAGGTGCTGGAAACCTATCGGCGAGTCACGGGTGCCAGTCCGCCGCCGGCACTGCTGTTCGGCGTGCGTGCGCACAGCTTCGAGCTTGGCGCGGAGTTGTCCCCCGACACCGAGCGCGCCTTGCAGGCCGCGTGGCCGCGACTGCTGGAACTCTGCCGCAGCTGATTTCCTAGGTGCCGGACAGCACCTCGACGCGAACTTGCCGGCTCTGCGAAGAGTACGTGCAGCCCACCGAGCGCGTCTCGCCGGTCGGCATCCGCACCCGCATCTGCATGCGATAGCCGCCGGGCATCGGGACGGCGGCATTCTGCTGCAGGATGCGCCCCCCGCGGCGTTGCACCTCGTTCACGCAGGCCTGCTCGGCCTGGGCCGGGCCCGCGCCACCGGATCCGCCGCTGTTGCCGCGCACCTTTTCGAAACGCCCGCGGCAACCGTTAGTCACCCAGATCACGCCGTTGCGTGTGCCCCAGGTGGAGTTCTCGCGGCAACGCCCGTTGCTGTTGTCGCGCAGCAGGCGGCCGAAGTAGCCCGCACCGATCGCGCATTCACGGTAGCGACTGCCATCCGAGTTGCAGTCCACCACGTTCGTTCCGCCGCCCCAACCGGTGCGGGTGACCTCGAACCTGGCGCGGCAGCCATTGGCGACCCAGACGCGATCGCCACGCTGGCCCCAGCTCTGGCCTTCGACGCAGCGCGCGTCAGACACTCGTTTCACCAGCACGGCGCGACCGTTCACCGGCAGCTGGCACTCGCGGTACTTCATGTCGATCGAAGCGCAATTGAACTGCATGCGATCGTCGCCGTCGTCGTCGTAACCCCAGCCGAAGCCATAGAGGTTGACGTCGCCCGTGCTCGTCTCGACGAAACACGAACCATTCGTGACCTGGCCGCGCTGGTTGCGCACGCGCAAATCGATCGACCAGCCGTCCCGGAACTGCTGGAAGTTGCCCGTATCCAACACCGTGTACCCCCGCCGGTTGGCTTCCCGCACGCAGTCGCCCTGCGCCGAGCGGGTCTGCGCCGCGGGTGCCTGCTTCAGCGCCGGTTGGTTGACGGGCGCACGCGCCCTGGCAGCGTCGGCTTCGTCGGCCCGACCCGGCACGGGGATCGTGATGGTCAGCGCGAACAAGGCGGCCAGGAACGAACGGGCGATCGATCGCATGGGGCTCTCCGGTCGGTTCTGGGAAGTCCAGTCTGGACAACGGTCGGGGTGCGACATCGTTGACCGTATGCCGACGGATCCGCAATCAGAGATACTGCCAGCCGGGCGCTATCTTTGCTGCACCGCCGCACGCGCGGTTTTCGACCAGACGTCGTTTTTATGCGTCAGCGCACGGAAAGAACGCTTATGGATCAGATAGTTGGTTAAAAATAGTTATGCCTCGACCGGGCCCGACCGCTAAACTGGGCGACCACTGACCGTAACCTGATGAAGCTGAACGGAACCCCCTTGATGCACAACGACAACGACGCCGTCGCGCCCGCGACCGAGCATGCACCGCGCAACTGGGTCACCACGATCCTGTTCACGGCATTGCCGTTGGCCGCCGTCACGGTGGTGCCCTGGTATGGCTTCACTCACGGGTTCAGCCTCGCTGCCTGGGTCCTGGCGCTCGTGTCCCTGTGGGCATGCGGCATCGCGATCACGGCGGGCTACCACCGCCTGTGGGCGCACCGTGCTTACAGCGCGCACTGGTCGGTGCGCACCTTCCTGATGCTGTTCGGCGCCATGGCGCTGCAGAACAGCATCCTGGTCTGGGGTTCGCAGCACCGTACCCATCACCGGTTCGTCGACGACTGGGACAAGGATCCGTACAGCGCCAAGCGCGGCTTCTGGTTTTCGCACATGGGCTGGATCCTGCGTGACTACCCGAGCGGCAAGAACGACTTCTCCAACGCGCGCGACCTCGAGCGCGACCCGGTCGTCATGTTCCAGCACCGTTTCTACATTCCGCTCACGATCTTCATGAACGTGGCGGTGCCGTTGCTTGCGGGTTGGGCGGTGGGCGATGTCTGGGGCGTGTTCCTGCTCGCCGGCATCCTGCGCCTGGTGATCAACCACCACTTCACGTGGTTCATCAACTCGCTGGCGCACATGTGGGGCTCGCAGCCGTACACGGACGAGAACACCGCCCGCGACAATCCGGTGCTCGCGTTCCTCACTTACGGCGAGGGCTATCACAACTTCCACCACATCTTCCAGAACGACTACCGCAACGGCGTGAAGTGGTGGCAGTACGACCCGACCAAGTGGCTGATCGCCAGCCTGTCATACGCGGGTCTCGCCAATAACCTGAAGCGCGTCCCGGACCTCTGGATCCAGCGCGCGCAGGTCGCCATGCAGTTCAAGCGCGTCGAACAGGCCCTGGAAGCGCGACGCAATCGGCCCGGTGACGAACACGTCGATCGCCTGAAGGCCCGCGTCGCCGAAGAGTACGCAGCGTTCCGCAAGTCGGTCGAGGAATGGGCCAAGGTTCGCGACCAGTGGGTGGCCGACCGCAAGCAGCGCCTGCTGCAGCGGTGGGAAGAGACCAACTT
>Ga0315273_10008319_pt1 | contig 13067 bp, 11 predicted proteins | sample YL17G02_0_MG_FD_205753 | JGI IMG/M metagenome (GOLD analysis project Ga0315273, IMG submission 205753) | Sediment microbial communities from Yellowstone Lake, YNP, Wyoming, USA - YL17G02_0 | ecosystem: Environmental > Aquatic > Freshwater > Lake > Sediment | place: USA: Wyoming | collected...
CATATCGCCCACAAGTGACGCAAGAACGAATCAATGCTCGAGCATCACGTCGAAGCGGTCGGTGTAGTCGCGCATCCGCTCGCGGAGCGCGGTGAGGTCGAGGTCGAAGTCGCCCTCGGGGTCGTAGATCACGCCGCCGTTCACGCCCCGTGGGTGCGTCTCGATGAACGCGTCCATCGCGACGCGCGCTTCAGGGGTGAACGGCTGGTTGGCCACGTCGTAGATCCGCTGGACCATCGCGAGGTCGTCGGCCATGAACTCGTCGAAGCGAACGTCGATCGTGCGGCCGGCAGGCAGCATCTCGTGGTCGCGCATCCCTGAACGCAGCATCTCCTCGATCCGGTTGGCCCAGTAGTGGCCGATCTTCGGCGGGTCGACGTGTGCAGCGCTGAACCGAGCGGTGTACGCGATCATCTCGGCGTTCGATGCGATCACCGCGACCGGATCGCGATGCGTGAACACGAACGTGGCGTCGGGGAACACGTTGAGGAGGGGTTGGATCTGCTCGAGATGCTGGGGTGACTTGAGCACCCAGCGCTCGCCGCCGCGCAGCCACTGCGCGCACTGCAGCACGCGCTCGAGGTACGCGTACGCGGGCGTCTGATCGTGCCCGACGTACCACTGGCGCCAGCTGGGCATCACGCCCATGGTCTCGAAGAGCATCGTGGATCCCGCGATCGCGAGCAGCTGGATCTCCTCGTGCACATGATCGACCGTCATCTCGTGCATGCGCTTGAAGTATGGCAGCGCGTCGTTGAGGATCGTCAGGCCCATCTCGCAGCGCTCCCGCCGGGGATCGGGTGCTCCGCCGGCCACGGCCGCGCGCTCGGCCGCCGGGGGGACGGGCTCGAGGCTTTCCCAGTACCGGAGCGACCGCAGCGCGGGGTCTTCGGCCAACAGGTTGTGGAGGTGGGTGGTGCCGGTCCGAGGCTGGCCGATGATCACGATCGGGCGCGCGATCTCGACGTCGAGGATCTCGGGGTGCTCACGCACGATCGCCTCGACCTGGAGCCGGTTCTTCATGTGCGTGAGCATCTGGCTGTGCGCACTGATGCGACCCCACGCCGACGGGCCGGCCTCGGTGTCGATCGCGCGCAGGATGACGCCGAGCGGTTCGCGGAACCACTCGTCGCCGAAGTCGTCGAGCCCGGTCTCGGCGCTCGCCTGGGCGAGCAGCGCGTCGGGTGCGAACGCCAGCGCGGCGGCCATCGGTGCGACGGCGTCCATCATCTCGGCGATGTGGCGAGGGAACGTCGGGTTCGCGAGGTCGTCGATGCGGATGGCCGCCGGTCGAACCGGGTCGCTCATGCAGAGCAGCGTCGCAGCCCGTGCGACTGGCCGTCCACTGGCCGTGCACTGTGCGCCCAGTGCGCATCCGCCGCGCCCACCCGGGCCGACGCGGCGGTGACCGCGCGAGGGGGATCGGGAATCACCGCCACGCCGAGCTCCGGGCGTGCCCGCGCTCGACACGCGGCCGCGCGGCGGGTGACCAGCGCGCGGCGGGGAGCAGGGTCAGAACTTCAGGGCGGAGAGCGCAGGGATCCAGCCCTGGGACCGGGCGACCGCTTCCCGCCAACGGTCACGATCGGTCTCACGGCCGGGTTCGATGACCCGTGCGGGCCGCCAGGTCGAGGCGAGATCGTCGTCGCCGGCCCAGAGTCCGACGGCGAGCCCGGCGCAGAACGCGGCCCCCAGGGTGGTTGCCTCGCGCACGGGCGCGACCTCGACCGGGCGCTGGGCCGAGTCGGCGAGGGCGTGCAGGAACGTCGTGTTCGCCGCCATCCCGCCGTCGACCTTCAGACGCTCGATGTGCACGTCGGCGTCGTGTTCTGCAGCTTCGATCAAGTCGGTACCGCGGTGTGCCACGCCCTCGAGCACGGCGCGCACCACCTGCGCGCGTTCCGTGCCGCGGGTGAGGCCGACGAGCACACTGCGCGCGCCGTAGTCCCAGTGCGGAGTACCGAGCCCGAATGGCGCAGGAACGAACCAAGCGTCACCGGTGTCTTCGCAGGCCGCGGCAACGGCGTCGGACTCTTCGGCTGACGCGATCATGCCGAGATCGTCGCGGAGCCACTCGACGTTCGTGCCCGCGGCAAGCATCATCGCCTCGAGTCCCCACGCGTCGACACCGGCGGATCTGCGCGTCACGATCGGGAACGTGCCCGCGCGGCCCTGCTCGAACTCGAGCCGGGCACCGTCGATCACGACGTCGAGCATCCCGCCGGTGCCGAAGGTCGCCTTGGCGTCGCAGTGGTGAACACAGCCCTGGCCGAGCAGGGATCCCTGCTGGTCGCCGATGATTCCCGCGATCGGCGGTGCACCGGGGAGCGCGCTCGCCTCGCCGAGGGTTCCCGTCGAATCGACCACTCGCGGCATCGCCGCTTCGGGGATGCGCAACGTCTCGAGGAGATCGCCCGCCCAGGCGTCGTTCGCTGCCGTGCGAAGCGCCGTCACCTGTGCGTTCGTCGCATCGATCACGTGGAGCGCACCCTGCGAGAGCGTCCACGCGATCCATGTGTCGACCGTGCCGACGCACAGGTCGAGTGATCGCTCGGGGTCGGCAAGGTCGAGCAGGTACTCGACCTTGGTCGCAGTGTGGTTCGGCGCGATCCGCACTCCGGTGCCCGCGAGCTCGAGGCAGCGTCCGAGCGTGCGGAGGTCCTGCCAGCCGAGGCCCGGGGCGACGGGTGCTCCGGTCGCGCGATCCCAGACCACGGTCGACGCACGCTGGTTCGCGATGCCCACGGCATCGACGGGTCCGGCCGCTTCGAGCACGCGGGTGGCCAGCTCGATCGCGACCCGGGCCATCTCGACCGCGTCGAACTCGACGAGGCCGGGAGCAGGCGAGTCGGGGAGGAGTGGCGCCCTGTGCTCGGCGACGACCCCGGCGTCACCGTCGACGACCGTGGCGCGCACTGCCGACGTTCCGACGTCGACGACGAGCACCTGGCCGGTGTCAGCCATCGGCCTCGGGCCAGGCGGGACTGGGGCCGAAGGGGCTCGCGAGGCCGAGCTTGCCGGGGTTGAGGATGCCGCGAGGATCGAGCGCCTCCTTCGCTGCGGCCAGCACGTCGAACGCATCCCCGAGTGCTTCGCGTACGTAGCGGGCACGGTTGAGCCCGACACCGTGGTGATGGCTGAGCGTGCCGCCGTTGTCGAGCACGGCGCGCGTCCCGGCGTCCCACGCGTCGCGGTAGTACGCCTCGCGCTCGTCCGGCGGCGGTTGGCCGGCGAAGGTGAAGTAGAGACACGCGCCGTCGAGATAGGAGTGTGACTGGTGAGCCGACGCCACCATCGTGTGCTCGATGCCCGTGAGCGCGTCGGTCGCCGCCGCGTAGATTCCCGGGAGGTCGCGCCAACGTCCGGCGACCTCCATGGTGTCGACCACGTAGCCGCGCGAGATGAGTGCTTCGAGCGCCGAGACGTCGTTGCGGTGCTCGAGCCACCGCGCGAGCAGATCGTTGCCGTCGAGGTCCGACGTCCCGTCGCACTCCTCGCTCACGATCGCCATGACGGCGTCGATCACACGCGGGTCGCCTTCGTCGAGCACAAGGAGCGGATGCACGTCTTCGCCCGTCTGGAAGTTGCGGTGCCCTTCGATCGAGTCGTAGAGGCGGAGGACGGCCGGTGTCGCGCCGTGCCGCATGATCGTGCGGCACGCGTCGAGGCCGGCCTCGAACGACGAGAAGCCGTAGGCAGCCCGCCGCTCCGCGCTCGGCACCGGGTGGATCCGGAGTCGGGCGCCGGTGATGATCCCGAGGGTGCCTTCACTCCCGACGAAGAGCTGGGTGAGGTCGGGTCCGACCGCAGCGCGCGGTGCGCCACCCGTGGTGATCGTGCGCCCGTCGGCGAGGGCGATGTCGATGCCGACGACCATGTCCTCGATCTTGCCGTAGCGGGTGGAGTACTGCCCCGCCCCGCGGCACGCCAGCCAGCCGCCCACCGTCGAGAGATCGACGGACTGGGGCCAGTGGCCGACGGTCACTCCGTACGACGAACGCAGCTCGTCCTCGAGCACGTCGCCGAAGGTGCCGGGCCGCACGTCGAGCACCATCGACTCGGTGTCGACGTCGACGATCCCGTTGAGCCCGCACAGGTCGAGCACGAGCCCGCCGTAGCGCGGCACGCTCGCACCGCACACGCCGCTGCGTCCGCCTGCTGCGGTGACGGGCACGCCGACCTCGTTGCACACGCGGAGCACCGCGACGACCTCGGCCGCCGATGTCGGTGCCGCGACGGCGGCGGCGCGGGCCGCGACTTCGCCGTCGAGCGCCCAGATCATCGCCAGTGGCCACCAGTCACGGCTCGCTTCGGTGAGCGTGGCCGGATCCGTGGTGACCGAAGCGCACGCTCCGCGCAGCCGCTCGAGGCACGCGTCGTCGACGTCGACGAATCCGGTGTCGAGGCGGGCGGTGACTGCGGCCGCGTCGCGCGCCAGCGCGATCGGCGGTGTGGGCGAGCCCCTTCGCGCTGCGATCCCGCTCATTGCCAGCTCAGGCGCCCAGGGACGCGTCGAGGGCCGTCTCGGGGAGGCCGGCCGACTCTCGCTCGTGCTTCACGGCGGCGCGGTAGGCGTCGACCTGTCGCGCCGATTCGTCGGCGTCCCAGCCGAGCTCGGGACCGATGAGCATCGCGACCGACTCTGCGGCGGCAGCCGATGCGTCGCGCGCGAGGAGCCGCGCTCGCGTGCGGCGCGAGAGGACGTCGTCGAGCGTGCGTGCCATCTCGTGACGCACGGCGTGTACGGCCTCGGCCCGCAGGTACGGCAAGCCGGGGACGAGTGCTTCATCCAGCTCGTGGTCGTCGGCGACCAGGTCGAGCACCGCCTCGCTCTCGGTCCCGTAGCGGCCGGCGAGGTGCTCGTGGCGGCTGGGTTCCATCGTCTCGGGCGGTGCGTCGTAGCCCTCGGCGCCGATGACGGCGATCTTCTTCGTGCGGCACCGAGTACGGCGTCCGAGCACCCGCGACGCCTGGTCGACGGCGTCGGCAGCCATGCGCCGGTAGGTCGTGAGCTTGCCGCCGGCGATCGTGATGACGCCGCTCTCCGAGACGCGCACGCCGTGGCGGCGGGAGAGGTCGGCGGTGCGCTCGGTCTCGGCGCTGCGAAGGAGTGGCCGGAGACCGGCCCAGGTACCGACGACGTCGTCCGTCGTCACTGGCTCCTCGATCGCGAAGTTCAGCGCGCGCAGCAGGTACGCGATGTCGTCGGGGGTGCACTGCGGGTCGTCGATCGGGCCGTCGTAGTCGGTGTCGGTCGTGCCCACGTACGTGGAGTCGCCCCACGGCACGACGAAGACCGAGCGCTTGTCCTTGGGGACCGGCACGATCGCGGCGATGTCGTTGCGGACCTTCGCCCAGGGCACCGTGATATGGATGCCCTTGGCCGGCCGGATCGAGCCAGGATCGGCCCCTTCGTCCATGGTGCGCACCTGGTCGGACCACACTCCGGTGGCGTTGATCACGACGCGCGCCCGCACCTCGATGGTCGAACCGTCTGCCTCGACCCGCGCGCCCCTGAGGTTCCCCTGGGCGTCCTTCAGGAGGCCGGTGACCGGTGCGTAGTTCGCGACTGCCGCACCGTGCTCGGCTGCGGTGCGGGCGATGGCAAGCGTGAGTCGGGCATCGTCGGCTCGCGCGTCGTAGTAGAGGTACGCGCTCGCGAGGTTGTCGCGACGCAACGTCGGCATGTGCCGCAGGGCTTCGTCCTTGTCGATGCGCTTGTGCGTCTTCTTGATGCGGATGCCGCCGGTGAGGTCGTACATCCACATGGCCCCACCGAGCGCTCGGGCGACGCGACGGTCGACCAGACCGTCGCGGGTGAGGATCGGGATGAGGAAGGGGAGGACGCGCACGAGGTGCGGTGCGTTCCGGAGTGCGAGCTGGCGCTCGTGGAGTCCCTCGTAGACGAGTGCGAACTCCTTCTGCTGGAGGTAGCGGATCCCGCCGTGCACCAGCTTCGAGGACTTCGACGAGGTACCCGACGCGAAGTCGTCGCGTTCGACGAGGGCGGTCCGCAGGCCGCGGCTCGCCGCATCGAGCGCGCAGCCCGCTCCCGTGATGCCGCCACCGATGACGAGGACGTCGAACTCCTCGTCACCGAGGCGCTGGAGCGAGGCGGACCGCTCGGAGGCGGCCCGGCCGGGGGCGTTCGGGGCCATGAGGCCAGGTTACCGACGGGTAGGCAAGGGCACACACCCGCGCTTCCGGGAGGTTCGGGCGTCCTGAGGGGCTTCAGGCGTTGACGCGGGCCTTCACGACGGAGCTTCCTGTGCGCGTTGCCTCGGTGCGAGCCCACCACATCGTGGCGCACGTGAACACGGCGGCCGCGCCGAAGATGACCGCCACGCCCGTCGGGAGCAACGCATTGGCGTCGGTGCCGGCCATGAGCGCGTGCACCGTGGTGGTCGCGAACAGTGCGTAGCTGAGGAGGTGCACCCGCCGCCACGCGGTCTGCGACATGTGGGTGCGCAGGAGTGACGTGATCTGCACGGCCGCGAGCAGGTACATGCCGACGATGCCGAGCGCCACCGCGAACGGTTCCCATGACGACGCGAAGGGAACGAGCACATCGGTCAACCCGAAGTCGACGTACTCGTCGGCGGCGATCGCGACGACGTGAACGACGGTGAAGACGACGGCGAGCGCGCCGAGGAACCGGTGGAGCGAGAGCAGCCAGGCCGGTGACGCCTTGCGTCCGAGGACACGAGTAGCGAGCAGCAGTCCCCAGGCCGCCGACGCGACGATCAGCGCCCACGCGACGACACCCGAGGAGCGGGCGACGAGCCACGAGACGTTCAGTGCACCGACCATCAGGGAGTGGGCATCGCCGGGTCAGCTTCCCCGCGTCGTCGTGTCGGACGAGCTCGACGAGCTCGATGAGGAGCTCGGCGTGGCCGCGCTGCTCGAGTCGTCGTACCCGTACCCGTCGTCGTACCCGTATCCGTCGTCGTACTCGTATCCGTCGTCGGAGTACGTCGTGCTTCCCGAACCGCTGCTGCTCTGCTGCACCGCGGTGGCGCTCTTCGACGTGGTGGTTGCCGTCGCTCCCGTCGACCCGCCAACGGCCATTGCGACCGCGAGGGCAACGGCGGCCGTCGCGCTGGTGACGGCGGCGACCGTCCGACTCGTGCGAAAGCGCGCCTTGCGAGCCTGCGCTCGGTTCTTGCGGGCCCGTGCGCCCGGGAGGGGCTCACGCGGTGGCGTGGTCATGTGGTGCTCCTTGACGGCCGGGGGGTTGTCGGGCTCAGTCAACTCATGAGAGATGTGACGACCCTGAGAAGGAGTCTTCTTGTCCCGACGCCTCGGGAGTACGCGGAAACTGCCAAGTTCCGGCCAAGTCCCTCCGGCCAAGTCCCTCCGGCCCAGGCGATCGGGCCGTGCCGTTTCGCCGGATCAGGCGACGGTGCCGGGGCTGCCGTCGTCGGTGACGACCGGGAGACCCGCCCCCGCCCACGCCTGCATTCCGCCCGCGAGGTTGACGGCGTCGTGGCCGCCCTGGACCAGCGCCTCGGTCACTCGGCCTGAGCGGGCCCCCGATCGGCAGATCACGACGACGTCACGGCCAGCGGGGATCTCGACCTGGCGGCTCGCCACCTCAGCCATCGGGATCCACTGCGCGCCCTCGGCGTGGCCGGCCCGCCACTCGTCGGGCTCGCGCACGTCGAGGAGCACCGCGCCGGCGTCAACGCGGCGTCGCGCTTCGTCGACCTGTACCTCGGGGATCGGGGGCTCGGGGAGCTGGGACTCGGACACGGGTCAGCTCCTCGGAGGTTCGCTCGCGATGGGCGGGTTGATGCGGGCTCCGGTGGTCTCGGCCTTCCACGCCTCGAATCCGCCCAGGAGATCGGAGACGTCGGCGAAGCCACGCCCGGCGAGGACGCTCGCCCCGATCGCGGAGCGGGCACCGCCGCCGCAGTACACGACGGTGGGCGCGCCTCGGTCGAGCGCGTCGAGCGCGTCGAGCAGCTTCGGCAGCGGCACCGACCGGGAGCCGGGAATCGCACCGAGCGCGACCTCGCCCGGATTACGGACGTCGAGCACCTGCAGGTTCGGGAGGTCGCGCCGTCGCGCTTCGAGCTCGCGTGCCGTGAGGCGCGAGGAGCGCTCGGTCACCTCGGGGCGCGTCGCCAGTGCGACGTGGGCGTCGTCGAGGTATCCCACGACGTTATCGAAGCCGATCCTCCCGAGGCGGACCTTGGCCTCGAGCTCCGTGCCGGGGTTGCCCACGAGGACGATGTGGGTCGCGTGGTCGAGCACGTCGCCGGTCCACTCCGAGAAACGACCCTGCAGGTCGACGTTGACGCTTCCACGCAGGTGCCCGGCCGCGAAATCCATCGGATCTCTGGTGTCGAGGACCGCGGCGCCCCGGGACTGCGTGTCGAGCAGCTCGTCGAGGGAGACCGCAGGTGGAGGGTGCTCCTCGTCGAGGATCGGGCGCGCCTCCCGGTTGCGCGCCGCATCGAATGCGAAGTAGCCGGGGGCCGTGGGCTGGCCCTCGGTCACCACCCGGACGAAGTCGTCCTCGGGCATCGGCTGGAGCGCGTAGTTGACCAGGCGCTGCTCACCGATCGTCGACTGCTTCTCGGTCGAGAGCTGCTTGCCGCACGCGGACCCCGCGCCGTGCGCCGGGAAGACCCGCGTCTCGTCGGGCAGGGTGAGGAGCTGCTCGTGGATCGAGTGGTAGAGCCGCCGGGCGAGCTCGTCGGCGCTCACGCCGATCGACGAGAGCAGGTCGGGCCGCCCGACGTCGCCGATGAAGAGCGTGTCGCCGGTGAGGACCGCGTACGGCACCGTGTCCTCGGGTCGCTCCCACACCACGATGGAGATCGACTCGGGCGTGTGGCCCGGGGTCGCACGGATCTCGAGGGTCACCGCGCCGAGCGAGAGTCGTTGCCCGTCTGCGAGTGGTTCGTAGTCGAACTCGATGCCGGTCGCGGCGTCGCCGTACGAGATCGTGGCGCCGGTCCGGTCCGCGAGCTCGAGATGCCCCGACAGGAAATCGGCGTGGACGTGGGTCTCGAGCACCCGCTCGATCGTGACCCCCTGGGCTGCCGCGTCGGCGACGTACTGGGCGACGTCGCGCTGGGGGTCGACGACGACTCCTCGGCCCGTCGTCTCATCCGCGATCAGGTACGACGCGTGCGACAGGCACTCCAGGTAGTACTGGGTGAAGATCATGTCTCGACGCTAGCAACGAGCGATTCGGCGCGCGCTCGCAGCTTCGTGTAGTCGGCCTTGCCGGCGGCCGAACGGTCCAGCGTGTCCACGAGGAGAAAGCGCTTCGGTCGCTTGTAGCCCGACAGCCGACCGCGACACCATGTCGCGAGCGCGTCCTCGTCGGCACCTGCGCGCGCTGTCGGGACCACGAGTGCGACGACGATCTCGCCGAAGCGCTCGTCGGGGACGCCGACCACGAGACAGTCGAAGACGCCCGGATGCTCACGCAGGAGCAGCTCCACCTCCTCCGGGTACACCTTCTCGCCCCCGGTGTTGATGCATGCCGACCCGCGTCCGAGGAGCTGGATGGTGCCGTCCGCCTCGACCGTCGCGTAATCACCGGGGATCGAGTACCGCACGCCGTCGACGACGCGGAACGTCGCCGCGGTCTTGGCCTCGTCCTTGTAGTAGCCGAGCGGGATCGGGCCGGTGACGGCGACCATGCCGATGTCGCCGCTTCCCGCTACCACTTCGCGGCCGGTGTGCTCGTCAAGCACCCTGACGCGGTCATTCACCGCGAACCGAGCCGGCTTGATCTCGCTGTCGGAGCGCGATGCGGTGCGTGACATCATCCCTTCGGACGCTCCGAGCGAGTCGATGAGCGTCGCGTGGGGGAGGAGCCGGAGCAGGCCTGCCTTCACCTCGGGACTCCAGGTGACTCCCGAGGAGGTGATCGCGCGCAAGCAGGTGAGGCTCCAACGGTCGGGCTCGGCGTCGAGCGCGTCGAGCAGCGGCCGCGCGAACACGTCACCGACGATCGTGAGAACCGCCACGTCGTTGCGTTCGACCTCGGACCACAGCAGCTGCGGGTCGAGGCCGGTCTGCTCGATGAGCACGACGGTCCCTGCCCCCGCGAGCGTGGAGAGCGCGATGAAGAGCCCGGTCCCGTGCATGAGGGGGCACGCCGGGAGCGCGGTTCCGGTGCGCTTGCCGACCCGTGCCGCGGCGATCGGGTCGGGCGGCTCCGCGCCGGGGCGCGCCATCTGCCAGAGCGCCCGGTACAGGTCGTCGTTGCGCCACATCACGCCCTTGGGCATGCCGGTGGTGCCGCCCGTGTAGAGGAACAGCAGATCGTCGCCGTCCGGTTCGCGTTCGGCCCATGCACCGGTCGCAGTGCCAGCCGCCAGCGCCGCTTCGTACGCCGTGCCGGTCTCGAGCACCGCCACCGGACGTCGATCCTCGGGCATCGCGGCGATCGCTTCGCGCGCCACTGCCGCGAATGCGGGGTCGTGCACGAGCGCTCGTGCGTCGCTGTTGTCGAGCACGTAGCGCACCTCGTCGGCGACGTACCGGTAGTTCACGTTGGCCGGCACCGCCCCGATGAGCCACGCGGCGAACAGGGTCTCCAGGTACTCGGACCGGTTCGTGACATCGACCGCGACCTTGTCACCGGGTCGCACGCCGGCGTCGAAGAGGTGCGTGGCGAGTCGGCGCGCTCGGTCGGCGAACTCGCCCCACGAGACGCGCCGCTTCCCGCACACGATCGCGTCGCGCTCGGGGACCTCCTCGGCGATTCCGCTCCACACGGTGGCATAGCTCCAACCCGGCACGGCGGCTCAGGGTACGCGCCCGGTTGCGCCGCCTGCCCTCCGGGCCGCCATGATGGAAGGATGGGAATCCCTGATCCGCTCGGGGTCGCAGGCGTCGCGTCCGACATGGTGCGCGGCGGCGTGGCCCGTGCGCTGCGCCTCCGCGTCTCGGGTGCTCCCGCCGGGCCTGACATCGCAGTCACCGGTGATGCGGGTTGGTTCGGCCCCGACTCCGTTGCCTGGCGTGTGCACGCCGACCTCGGCACGCTGGTGGGCGGCCTGCGGTCGCTGCTGTACCAGACGCTGCATCCGCTCGCGATGGCCGGCGTCGCCGATCACTCCGACTACCGCAAGGACCCGTGGGGCCGTCTGCACCGGACGGCCGAGTTCGTTGCCGCCACCACGTACGGCACCAGTGCCGAAGCCGGCGCAGCCGTCGCACGGGTCCAGCGGGTCCACGCCCACGTGCGGGGCACGGCCCCCGACGGCCGGTCGTACTCCGCCGACGACCCGGCACTCCTCACCTGGGTGCACGCGACCGAGGTCGACAGCTTTCTTGCCGCATACCGTCGCTACGGCGCCGGTCTCACCGACGCCGAGGCCGATCGATACGTCGCCGAGATGGCGATGGTGGCCATCGCGTTCGGCGCGGATCCGGTGCCCACCAGCGTCGCCGAGCTGGGGGCCGTGCTCGCGAGCTACCCGCTCCACGCGTCCCGCCAGGCCCGTGACGCCACCCGGTTCCTCCTGTTCCCGCCGCTGCCGCTCTCGGCCCGTGGTACCTACGCGCTGATCGCAGCTGCGGCCGTCGAGCTGCTTCCCGTGCGCGCCCAGCTCGAGCTGCGCCTCGTGGTCCCGCCGCTCGTGGGCCCGATGGGCGTGCGCCCCGCGACCCGGGCCCTGTTCGGAACCCTGCGGTGGGCGGTCGGGGAGTCCCCGACGCTCGCGGCCGCCCGGGCGCGGACGGGTGACCTGGCGGACGGGTGACCTAGGAAGCTGAGGAGGCGACCGCCGACCGGCGGTGCCGGTGCACGACGGCCAGCACCACGATCGCGAGCGTCGTGCTCGCCATGGCGACCGTTGGTGCGAACCACAGCAGCACGAGCGCCACGGCGAATCCTTCGAACACGACCGCCCCGGCCCGGGCGGCCGGGCTCCCCTCGGAGACCCCGAGTGCGATCCCGCCGGCGATCCCACCGAGTACCAGGAACAACAGGCCCACACCGATGCGGAGCGCCGTGGAGCCGACGCCGATCCCGGCGAACGCCACGACCCCCGCCGCCGCGAGGCCGAGCGCCTGCGCGCCCAGGATCAGCGTGACGATCGTCGAGGTACTCCTCGTGCTCATGGCGGTCCTCCTCGTCTGAACCTCAGGCTCGTTCGAACCTCAGGCTCGTTCGAACCTCAGCGTCCGCCGCGTCCGTGAAGGGCGCGTCAGGCCAAGGTGAGGAGTGGTCACGGCGTCGGGCGTGATGGCGCCCGTTCGGCTACGCGGGAGCGGCGTTGATCGCGCCGAGGCGCTGGTCGAGCACGATCGTCGAACGCGCGGGGAGCGGCAGGGCGCGGATCGCGTCGGCCGTCCGCTGGGTGTCCCAGCCCGCGTAGGCGATGCCGACGACCGGCACGAAGGCGGCGCCCCAGCGGGTGAACAGGCGCGCCGCGACCACCCGCACCATGTGGTTGGTGACGTGACGGCCCAGGGTGCCGCCCGAGGGCGCTTCGCCGGTCATCGCGAAGATGACGTCGTCGGCGACCTGCTGGGGATCGACCTCGATCCCCGCGGCGCGCAGATCGTGGGTTCGTAGCGACGCGGCGACGTACAGCTCGACGGCGAGCGCGACCAGATTCGCTCCGATGACCACCGGGATCGTCGGCGGGACGGCCGTCCCCGCCGAGACGAGCGCGGCGATCGTCTCGATCTCCTCGCTGGCCGCGGCGAGCCCTCCGGCGGTGGCGAGGATGGCCTTCGCGCTCGCCGTGCGCTGCACCGGGAGCGGGTGCGCGACGAGCAGCGGCGTGATCACGGTGAGCAGGCGCTCGGTCTCGGTCTCGGCCGCGACGCGAGCCTGGGCCGGCGTCCGCACCTTGCGGAGCCGGTAGACCGACTTGGCCAGCTCCGGGAGGGCCTCCTTCGGGAGGGCCTGCATCGAGAGGGTGCTGGCGCCGCGCAGCCTGGTGGCGGTCGCCGTTGCGCCTGCCGCCACGGTTGCACCGGGCCCTCGGGCGAAGTCGAACGCGGGCTTGGAGACGTCGCGTACGACCGATCGCGCCGAAGCGGCGAGGTCGCGGCCTGCGCCCTTCACCCTTGCGGTGACACCTGTC
>Ga0315273_10008321_pt1 | contig 13066 bp, 6 predicted proteins | sample YL17G02_0_MG_FD_205753 | JGI IMG/M metagenome (GOLD analysis project Ga0315273, IMG submission 205753) | Sediment microbial communities from Yellowstone Lake, YNP, Wyoming, USA - YL17G02_0 | ecosystem: Environmental > Aquatic > Freshwater > Lake > Sediment | place: USA: Wyoming | collected...
CCAGTAGTTGTATTCGTCCTCACTAATGGAATATTGGTTAACTAAAATGCTATATTTTACTTTCAACCGGTCGGTCTGGTTTGAAACAAGATTTATTGGATATCTAATGATTCTGGGTTCCGACATTGATGTTGTGCTTTTAATATTGATTTTATCGGAAAAACTTGTTGCCCAGCATATATGATTTGGAACACTGTATCGAAGCCTGAATTCCCATGTCTCTGAATACTCCCATCTGTAATATCTGCACTGCCCTGCCGGGTCGTGAGTATTTAGATAGACCTGGCAGCCCTCCGGTTGCTCACGCCATTTATACCGATAATCACCGGGAATTTCTACTTTTTCATAATAAATACTGTCGATAGGTGGAACAGGTTTCATCTCGACTGGATATGATTCATAGTTATGATTCTTTGCAGATGTTTTTGAATTTATATTCAAAGCATAGAATCTTCCTGCCATGCCTCTGAATTTTGCAGGGTCTGAAACATATGTCCCCGTATCAGTTTCTTCAAATATGAATCTATTGCCAAGATCATCGGTAATTGAGACATTGTATCCTGTCACAGGATTTGCCATATTTCTGATTCCGATGGGGAGAGTACTTGAGAGCTTTATTGTATATGGCACGGGCTGGTCCGTTATCACTCCTTCAACAACAAGAAGTTCCTTGGACTCCCTGGTCTCAGGGACAAATTGTGTTATACAACTACCCAGCAGAAACACTGATAAAACAAATACCTGTGCGGAGATCCGGTTCATTAAGTCAGTCGCTTCTTGATACAGGTTTAAAGTTAGGTATAATTTGTATTACACTTTATAAAATGGTAAAGATAACACCGTCATTTTTTTGTAATTTGCACAGATAATTTTAATGATCCATTATTAATCAGTAAGATGTTACCCCAATGAAGAAATCATTTTTGTTTTTGTTTACCATTCTCAGCGCTTTTGCAAATTCCCAGACATTTAATGTCAAGTCGCCTGATAATAAAATTGAAGTTACTATTAGCAACAGCGAAAAGCTGAATTACTCTGTTGTTTACAATGGAAGAATCATAATAAATCCCTCTCAACTGGGATTCGAATTTAAAGATGAACTTCCGATGACTGGCGATTTCAATGTTGTGGATCAATCTGTTAAGAATTTCAATGAGACCTGGATCCCTGTTGTGAAATCAAAACATACTGAAATTGTCAATAATTATAATGAACTGCAACTGACATTGAAAGAGAAATCGGGTCTCATGAGGAATATGGAATTATATATCAGGGCTTATAATGATGGCGCAGCTTTCCGCTACAAACTTTCACGGAGTGCCAAAGTTGGTGACAGACAGATTACAAAAGAATCAACAACATTCAGTATTCCCGGTGATCCGAAAGCATGGGTTGTAGAATATGGAGGTTATGCCTCATCAAATGAATCAGAATTCATAGAACATCCTTTAAGTTATCTTAATGATAAATCAATAGCAGGAATGCCATTCTTAATGGATTATGGCAATAATTGCTGGGTTGCAATTACTGAAGCAAAAATTGACAATTATGCCGCTTTCTATATCGGCACAAATGGCAATTCAAATCAGCTTACAACAAAACTTGTCCCTGTTCCCGGCGAACCGGAAACAGGTGTTAAGGTGCGTTTCAGCGATGAGGTTTATACACCCTGGCGCGTTCTGATGATTGGAGAAACTCCCGGAACCCTGATTGAATCTGAGATTATTCAGAATCTGAATGACCCATGTGCAATTAAGGATCCATCGTGGATCAAACCCGGAATTAGTGCCTGGGACCACTGGTGGAGCGGAGAGGTTAAAATGGAGATGCCTGTCATTAAGCAGTATATAGATCTTGCATCGCAGATGGGCTGGCCCTATATGCTTGTCGACTGGCAGTGGTACGGCAAGTTTAATTCTCCGGAAGCTGATATTACTAAATGGGCTCCTCAGATAAACATGCCTGAGATAATTGAATATGCGAGATCGAAGAATGTTAAGATCATTGTATGGCTTTATTCAAGTGATGTTAACAGGAATTCATCCTATAAAAAAGCATTTCCATTATTTGAAAAATGGGGAGTGGCAGGGATTAAGATCGATTTTATGGACCGTGACGATCAGCAAATGGTAAACTGGTACCATGATATAATTAAATGCGCAGCTGAGAATCATCTTATGGTGGATTTTCATGGTGCATACAAACCCGACGGAATAATCAGAACATGGCCCAATATGATAACCCGAGAAGGTGTTATGGGAAATGAATATTATAAATTTTCTGACAAGATGAGTCCTGAACACAATGTGAAACTTGCATTTACACGTATGCTTGCCGGCCAGATGGACTATACTCCCGGAGCATTTCTGAATGTTACTAAAGAACAATATAAGAATCAGACTCCGGCTATCGTTTGGAACACTCGTGCCGCAGAACTTTCAAAATTTGTAATTTATGAAAGTCCGCTAACAGTAGTTTGCGATCATCCGGATAATTTACTGAACCAGCCAGGTGTCGATTTCCTGAAAATCGTTCCGACAACCTGGGACGACATAAGATTCGTTGGTGGATATCCGGGAGATTATGTAGCTATAGCAAAACGAAGCGGCGATAAATGGTTTGTTGGTGTGATGAATAACTCAGTCGGAAAAAGTGTAGATATTAAACTTAGTTTCCTGCCAGCAGGCAATTATGAAGCAGAGGTATGGGCTGACACGAAGAATTCTGATAAAGAACCAAAAGAGTTAAAAAAATCTATAATCAAGATAAAATCAGAGAGTACGATTAAAGTAACGATGGCTAAAAACGGAGGGTTTGTTGCCGTAATAAAAAGAAAGAATCAATAATATAGAAACCAGCAATACTTATTCTGAATTATGAATAATGTTTATAATTTGAATTAATATTAAAATGAATGCCTGGAGAAAAACAGATCAGTATCTTCTGCCCAAAGTGAAACCTGCTCAGGTTGAGGGGAGTTATGATATCTATCCAACATTCAAACTTGATAATGATATGATATCTGAAGGATTTGAGTCTCTGACAAAAGTCATTTCGAAGCATAAAAATGTAATTCTTGATGGCTACATTGGAGTCTTCTATGATCAGTTCCGGGAAAAGGTAGATAGATATTTGAAAACCCACGGGAAAAAAACTTCATGGAAAGACACATCAGATTATCTGAAACATCCTGATATTATCGAGAAGATGGTTTCACCTTTTACCGGCGGAGATGATCCGGTTTTCGGGAAACGTACTTCCCTGAAGCTTGAAGATTATTTTGACCTTCATCTTTTAAAAGAAATAAGGCCTGATCCTGAAGCTGATATTAATTTAATTATTGGCCCGGGAGCATCTCTTGCCGGATGGACAGGATTTCTGGTTTATATTGATATCCCTAAAAACGAAATACAATTCCGGTCGCGTGCAGGAAATATTGCAAACCTGGGAGCTTCAGGACCGGCTGCTCCGAAGAGGATGTATAAGCGGTTCTACTTTGTTGACTGGATTGTCCTTAACAGGCACAAAAGAAACGTTTTAAGCAAGGTTGATCTGTTTGTCGATGCTCAGATACCTGAAAGTCCTTTCTGGATGAAAGGAGCGCTCCTGAGGCATTCCCTGTCGGTTATGAGTCATAATGTTTTCAGGGTCAGACCATGGTTCGAACCCGGAGCATGGGGCGGAACATGGATAAAAGATCATATACTAGGTTTGAATAAAGATGTTCCTAATTATGCATGGTCATTTGAATTGATTGTCCCGGAAAACGGACTTCTTTTTGAGAGCTCCGGAAAACTGCTTGAAGTATCTTTTGACTTTCTGATGTTTCAGGAATGTGAAGCAGTTCTCGGTGATTGCTATAAACGATTTGGAAATGAATTCCCGATTCGTTTCGACTTCCTCGATACATTTGACGGAGGCAATCTTTCAGTTCAGTGTCATCCGCGTCCGGAATATATGAAGGAACATTTTGGGGAGAACTTTACTCAGGAAGAGACTTATTACATTCTTGATACAAAAGATAATGCTGATGTATATCTTGGCTTTCAGAACGATATCGACCCTTCAGAATTCAGAAATGCACTTGATAAAAGCTATAAGGAATCGAAGCCTGTTGATATTGAAAAATTCGTTCAGAAACATACTGCCTCGAAACATGATCTTTTCCTGATACCTTATGGCACCATTCATGGTTCAGGCAAAAACAACCTTGTTCTGGAGATCAGTTCAACACCTTATATTTTTACTTTCAAAATGTACGACTGGCTTAGGCCGGATCTGGATGGAAAACCGCGTCCGCTTAACATTCAGAGAGGAATTGATAACCTGTACTTTGACAGGAAGGGTTCATATGTAAAAGAGAAACTCATTTCAAAACCTGTTCTTCTTGATGCCGGAGAAGGTTGGAAGTTGCATCACCTCCCAACCCATAATACTCATCTTTATGATATTCACAGATATCATTTCAAAGAATCAGTTGAAATTAAGACAGAGACTAAATGCCATGTTCTCAGTCTAGTCGAAGGAAGTAACATTATTGTTGAAACAGAGAATGGATTTTCGCAGCCATTCAGTTATGCAGAAACATTTGTGATACCTGCTGCAGCAAAAAGCTACAGGATATTAAATAATTCAGATAAAGAAGCGATTGTAATTAAAGCATTTGTGAAATAAATATTTAACCGCAGAGGACGCTAAGGCCACCTGCGGTGGCGAAGAACGCTAAGGTCGCTAAGAAAAATAATATCAAATTTTCCTTTGCGAGCTTTGCGTAAAATCTTTGCGACCTTTGCGGTTAATGGATTTGAATTTATAAAACTAAAATACCATGAGAAGAATAATCTTAATATTGACTGTAATAATCATTTCACTTTTAAATCTGAATAGCCAGTCATTCCTCACAAATGACGATTTTCTGATTAACGGATTTTCAAAAAAAATCGCAGGACTTGATTTCGAATATCACTCCTGCATTCCGGGTTTACGCGAAAGTCTTCTGCTGAGAACAACAAGCGGAAAAGATTTTATTGAATGGGAAACAGATATTGTTCCATTAAAAATCACAAACAAATATGCCACATTTATCTGGGTTGCTGCAATAGGTTCCAGTCCCGGTAAAGCACGTATGGATCTTACTGTAAACGGAAAAGACAATTATACTTTTTATACCGATGGATTAAAGCAATGGGAAGTAAAAAGTGCCGATGGATCGATATTAAGTTTTAATTCAATTATGGTCGATCAGCATGGTGACAATCATGGTTATATGACATTAAGAATTCCTTTTGAAAAAGTAACTCCGGGTAAACCATTACTGTTAAAGGTAACAGGCAGTCAGTCGAATCTGACATCCTGGTACATGACATTTAAGAAAGAGGTTAAAACAGGTGTCACTCTGAATTCGTTTCCTGCAATCCTTAAAACAGGAACCGGACAAACTCAACTGGTAGAAGCGGCAATTTTCTATTTTGGAAAGCAGTCCGATGCCAAAATTTATGCAAATGGCAATTTAATTAAGAATACCGTCCTTAACTTCGGTTATAATGCTGTTAACCTTGGTTTGCCGCCAGTTGCCAAACCTACCAAAATTGACTTAAAAGTTATAGCTGGTGACTTTTCCATGAAGAATTCAGTCACTCTTGATCCAGTAAAAAAATGGAAAATTAAATTCATTCAGCACTCACATACCGATATTGGTTATACGAGATCCCAAACAGATATTCTTGCCGAGCATCTGCGTTACATTGATTATGCACTCGACTATTGCGATGCTACTGACAACTACCCGGATAATGCAAAATTCCGCTGGACATGTGAAGCATCATGGCCGGTAGATGAATATCTTAAATGCCGTCCTGCCAGCCAGATAGAACGGCTGATCAAACGTATTAAAGAAGGTAGAATAGAGATCACTGGTATGTATTTTAATTTTGATGAAATACCCGATGAAAAAATTCTTGCAGCTTCTCTTCAGGCTGTCGGGAGAATTAAAGACAAAGGAATACCTGTTAAGCTTGCCATGCAGGATGATGTAAACGGAATCGGCTGGTGCCTCAACGACTATTTCAACCAGCTCGGGGTAAAATACCTGAACATGGGAACTCATGGTCATCGTGCCCTCATATGTTTTGACATACCTACAATGTTCTGGTGGGAATCACCTTCAGGAAAAAGGCTTCTTACATTTAGGGCAGAACATTACATGACAGGAAATACCGTTCTTGAAATGCAGACCGGAGATATTGAAAGGTTTAAAAACAATCTTCTTAATTACCTGATCAGTCTCAATTTAAAACAATATCCATTCGACGAAATGGCAATTCAGCTTTCGGGATATCTCACAGATAATTCACCTCCATCAACAATAGCAAGCGACATTATCAAACAATGGAATGAAATGTTCGTCTGGCCTCAGCTCTCCACCTCCACTGCTGAAACATTTTTCAGCGATATGGAAAGGGATCACAGCAAAGAATTTCCTGTAATAAGAGGTGCCTGGCCTGACTGGTGGACCGACGGTTTCGGAGCATCAGCACGAGAAACTGGCACTACCCGAATCGCCTCTTCAACACTAACTGCTAACGAAGCTGGATTATCAATGGCAGCATCTGCAGGTATTAAACTGCCAAATGAGATAAACAAGAGTATTGATCTGGCCGACAATGCCTTATTGTTTTACACCGAACATACTACCGGCTATTCTGAAAGCGTCAGGGAACCTCTCAGTCAGCCTACAATGGAGCAGCGTGCACTTAAAGAATCATATGCCTGGGAGGCTAACCGCAGGACTGCTTCTATTGGTGAAGAGACAATGGGTCTTCTTCAGAGTAAATTCACCAGGGAAGAACAACCATCACTGATTGTATTTAATACACTTAACTGGAAGCGATCAGGACTTACTACAGTCTATATTGATCATCAGATTATACCTCGCGGAAAAACTGCCGGTATCTTTGACTATGACGGAAACAGGCTGGCAGTTCAGTCGGTTCTGCACCGGTCTGATGTAACTCAATGGGCTATATGGCTTAAAGATGTTCCAGCTTTCGGCTATAAAAAGTATATAATAAAACCGATTGACGAAAACCAGATTTCAAATAAAGTATCTGATAACAAAGTCCTTGAAAACAAATGGTATAAGATCGTTACAAATCCTGCCAAAGGAACAATCGTTTCGTGGTTTGATAAAGAACAATCTCTGGAAATGATTGATCAGAAGAATGAATACCAGATGGGAGAATTTATTCTTGAACAGCTTGGCAACAGATCGCAGATGGAGAGCAGGCGACTCGATGATTTCAAACGTTCTCCTCTTGATACCATCTGGTTCGATTCAATGGCCGAAGGAGAGATCTGGAACAGCATTAAATTCTATGGCGAATCGGCAACATCTGAAAAGCCTAAGGGATTCATGATTGAGATCAGACTATTTAATAACGAAAAACGTCTTGATATAACCTGTTCAATAATCAAGAAAAGTATTGTATCCCCTGAGAGCTTTTATATTGCCTTCCCGTTTGATATTAAAAACGGAAAACACTTTACTGAAGTCCCGGGGGGAGTAATCGAAGCAGGGAAAGACCAGATAAAAGGCTCATCAAATGACTGGTACACAATTCAGGATTTTGCAGCGGTCAGAAATGAGAGTACCCAGCTTGTTATCGGTTCGGCTGAAATGCCTCTTATGCAGCTCGGGGCTATCAACACAGGCAGATACAAGGCCGGTGCTATGCCTCAGAGCACCAATATGTTTTCGTGGCCGATGAATAACTATTGGGTCACAAACTTCAATGCCGATCAGAGGGGCGGTCATTCCTGGACCTATTACATCACCACATCAAATGATGTGTCAAATGGATTTGCAACCAGGTTCGGATGGGGATGCCGGATTCCATACCTGACCAGGATCCTGCCCGGCGCCGGAAAAGGAGATAATAACTGGGAAGGCTCGTTCATTACCGGTTGGCCTGAGAATGTTATACTTATAAGCGCCCAACCAGCCTCAGACGGAAAATCAGCTATCATTCACCTCCGCGAAACTTACGGCAAAATGAGCACTATCAACTTAAAAGACGGCACTACCGGAAAAGAATTTTCAGCTACAGAAGTTGATGTTACAGGAAAGCCTGCTTCAAACTCTTCATTGTCAATCGGAGTGCTTGAATCAAAATTTTACAGGATAAATTTTAACTACTAAAATCACAGATTATGATAAAATATCATGATCCGGATGGCAGTAGAATTGCCGAATTTACCGGCAATGGAATATTGCTATCTTCAGTTCAGGATGCTGTTGACCTTCTGGTCGAACTTTCTTTTGACAATTGCAGCTCTGTTATTTTGAGAGAAACAGATATTCATCCTGACTTTTTCAAACTTCAGACACGACTTGCCGGAGATATCCTTCAGAAGTTTTCAAACTATAACTTCAGAATTGCAATTATCGGAGAATTCTCAAAATTCAGGAGCAAAAGCCTTCACGATTTTATCCTTGAAAGCAATAAGGGCAATTCAGTCTTCTTTGCAGATAACTTAGACTCAGCGCTTAACAAGCTTGCACGATAACAATCTGAGAGTTATATAATACAACCCTCAAAAATGAACCGAAGGAACTTCATATCAAACAGTGCTCTTTTCACATCAGGTCTTTTCCTTCAGGGTAACAGAACTAAATTTCCATTATCTGATATTTCCGGTTCAAATAGTGATTCATCAGTCGATCTGTATGAAATATTCAGAAACCCTGGCTTGAGTTATCACCCGTATGTCAGGTGGTGGTGGAATGGCGATAAAGTTGAAGCGAAGGAACTTGTCAGGGAGTTAAGATTATTAAAAGCTGCCGGAATAGGCGGAGTGGAGATTAATCCGATAGAATTTCCAACACGTTCCGAAGGTGATGATCTTGGAAAACCATCGCTTAAATGGCTGAGCAATGAATGGATCGATATGCTTAAGGTAGTATTCGATGAAGCAAAATCACTGGGCATGACATGCGATATGCTTGTTGGTTCCGGTTGGCCATTCGGGGCAGAATATCTTAAGGCTGAGGAGCGTTCAGAGATAGTTGTAATTGCTGTTAAAAAATTAACAGGACCTCTTGAGTATGAAGTATCAAAGTTTGATTTATTCAAAGAAGCCGATCCTGCAGTAAGTTCACCTTTCTCGGGCAGGACAATGCAAATGCTTTCATTGAAACTGGTTCCTGATCCGCTCTCATCAATTGATCAGATAACTGATCTTTCTGATAAAACTGAAAACGAAACATTTAAGATATCTGTCCCGGAAGGAAAACATGCTCTGTACGCACTTATTAAAATTTCCGGCTTTATGCAGGTAATAAATGGCGCTCCAGGGGCAACCGGTCCTGTATTGGATCATTATAATGAATCTGCAGTAAAGAAATACCTCAACCATATGTCGGATGCAATCGAAAAGAGAATCGGCCCTCTTTCCGGAAACATTCGTGCTCTGTTTACAGACAGTATGGAACTCGAAGGAGCCAACTGGTCAGCGGGACTTATGGATGAATTTCAGAAGCGACACGGCTATGACTTGTTTCCATACCTGCCATTTATTCTGTTCAAAACCGGGGCAATGGGAAATGTGACTGACTTTAAATATGGTGTTGGCTTGTCAGCTGATTTTGAGAATATGGTCAGGCGCATGAGGTACGATTTTGAGTTTACAAAGGCTAAATTACTTGAAGAGAGATTCATAAAAACTTATGTTGCATGGTGCAGGGAACTTGGAGTAAAATCGCGTGCCCAGGCATATGGACGCAGCTTCTTCCCTCTTGAAAGCAGCTTTTCATATGATATTCCGGAATGTGAATCGTGGACAATGAACTGGCTTAAACACAAAATCGGCGAAGAGATGACAGATACATATACTGTTTTCAATACAACATTAGAGAATCTGAAAATAGGTGGCGACCAGAGTGCAATATCAGGGGTTAGTCATTCAATTTTTCACGGATTCAACTATTCACCTCCTGAGGCACCATACCCCGGATGGATAAGGTACGGCGGATATTATAATGAAAAGAACACCTGGTGGCCATGGTTTAATATCTATAATGAATATAAAGGACGGATGTCTGCTCTCCTTCAGCACGTTACTATGTTCACAGATATAGCCATTCTTCCGCCCCAGGAAGATATGTGGAGCCTTATCGGTTCGCAGATGGAGCCCTTCCCTTCCATAACTCATGTGGAATATATGACCCTGGTGTGGGAAACTATTAATAAAAATGGCAGTGGCTGCGACTATGTCTCTGAGAGAATTATCAGAGATTCTGTCATGAAGGATGGGAATATGATTTATGGTTCCCGCAAATATCATACTCTGTTTCTGATTCAGGTTGATAGCCTTGATACCTCCACAGCTCAAAAACTACTTGACTTTGTCGAGGCTGGCGGAAGAATATTATGTATTGAAACATATCCCGGAAAATCATTAGGATGGAAAAAATTTGTGGAAAGGGACAGAGAAGTTCAGAGTTACGTTGAGAAAATGAAAACATTCCCTGACCGCTTTATTTTGCTCAAAAGACCTGAAAAGGATTTTATCAGATGGTATAAAGGAATCCAGAAGCAGTTTGGAATTGAACCATATCTAAAGATTGAAAATCCTGATCCGTATGTGTTTCAGAATCGCTACTGTTCAGATGATGGTTTAGAGATAGTGTTCATATTAAATTCTCATATCCACAATTCACATCAGACCAGGATAACTTTTTCAAAAAACATAACCGCCAATAAGCATGGTTGGATCTGGAATCCGGAAAATGGTGACAGGTACAGGATTACTCTTGCAAAAGATAATAGTATTGATCTTAATCTTGGACCAGCCGATTCTTTCATTTTTGTCTTTGATAATAAGAAGAGTGGTCCTGAATGGAAACCTCTTCCGACTGGAAATCCTGATGCAAAAACAATTGAGAACCGATGGAGTGCTGAGTTCATCCATTGCCATGATGGCACCGTAAAAACCGTGCAGATTGACGTTTTAAAAGACCTGAAAGAGATGACTGACTTTGTGAATTTTGCAGGAACAATAACTTACAATAACACTATTGAAATTAATGATCCTGTGAATGTTATAATAAACCTGGGGAAAGTGTATGGTATTTCTGAACTGAAGATAAACGGGCATAAATGCAGCACAAAATGGTATGGAAGAAGGATCGATTCAATTGGGAAATATCTTGTAAAAGGGAACAATACAATTGAAATAATGATAGTTACTTCAATGGGCAACTATATGAAATCGCTTACCACAAATCCCATTGCGCAATACTGGACAAATGAAAAAACCAAAACCCAGCCATTGCAATCCATGGGACTGATTGGACCTGTCACTTTATACAAAGACAATAAGACATGAAGACAATAAGATTTTTTTCGTTTCTAACAATGCTTGTATGCGCATTACAGTTATCGGGCAAAGATTATAACGCTTCCTTGTTTGGTATTAAATCAAATGGAACCACATTGAACACTAACTCCATTCAGAAGGGTATCGACTACGTCAGTGAAAACGGAGGCGGTCGGCTGGTCTTTTATGTCGGGAGGTATCTTACCGGCACCATACATCTCAAATCGAATGTAACAATTCAGCTGGAAGAGGGAGCTATACTGGTTGGTTCCACAAATCCCTTTGATTATGAATTTATGTCTAACTGGACCGCTCTGATTTTTGCACACGATCAGACAAATATCGGTATCACCGGAAAAGGGGTCATCGATGGTCAGGGATTTACCGTGGCCACAAATCTTGTTGAGCTGATTCATAATGGTGTGGTAAAAGATCCGTTGAAATATGACCGCCCGTGGGAAGGGAGGAGACCAATGAATATCTATTTCAGGGGCTGCAGGAATGTCGTCATCAACGGAATTACCCTGAAAGATCCCGGAAGCTGGAATCAGACCTATGATCAGTGCAAAAATATTATTGTTGACCACATTTCCGTTGACAGCAAATCGTACTGGAACAACGATGGTATTGATATCGTTGACTGCGACAGTGTATCCGTAACAAATTCTTATTTCGATGCTGCTGATGACGGAATATGCCTGAAGTCGCACAGTGCCGATTTTATCTGCCAGAATATTTATATTCATAACAATACAATGCGTACAAGTGCCAATGGTGTAAAGTTCGGAACAGCATCGTTGGGCGGGTTCCGTAACGTAAGGATCATTAACAATCTGGTTTTTGATACTTTCCGGTCAGCCATAACCTTTGATGCAGTTGACGGAGGAATTGTTGAAAATATAGTAGTTGACAGCCTGAGATCTATCAATACAGGCAATCCGATTTTTCTTAGAATCGGAGAGCGCCGGGCCGGCAAAAAAGGAAAAATGAGCAATATTACAATATCTAATGTATATGCTGAAGTCCCTTCAACCAAACCAGATGCGGGTTATAATTTCGAAGGTCCGGTTGAGGATATGCCAAGAAATATCTCTCCTTCATCTATTGTCGGAATGCCCGATGCATTAATTGAAAATGTGACATTGAAAAATATCGAGATTCATTATCCAGGAGGAGGAAATGCCGCATTTGCTAAAGTAGGACTGGATGAGCTCGACAAGGTACCGGAAATGGCTGCCAGCTATCCTGAATTTTCAATGTTTAAGGAACTCCCGGCCTGGGGATTCTACATTCGTCATGCTAAAGGAATAACTTTTGAAAGTGTAACACTGGTTTGTGAAAAGAAAGATTACAGGACGGCTGTGGTACTTGATGATGTTCATGAAGCATCATTTAAAGGACTCAAAGTATCTGAACCCGGCACCAGAAAGGAACCGGTTTATTCGTACAAATCGACTGCAGTCGTTTTCAAAAAATAAGCTATTTATATTTCTCATCCCTGGCCTTTAATGACAAAAAGCCCTCCGGCATAGGTGATTCAACAGTAATCATTTCCCCTCTTACGGGATGAGGAAATGAGATGGAGCATGCATGAAGCCTGACCCGGCGGATAAAATCGGTTGAAGCGCCATATTTACGATCACCCACGATCGGGCAGCCGATATCTGAAAGATGTACCCTTATCTGGTTT